>Ga0114972_10000247_pt1 | contig 39666 bp, 35 predicted proteins | sample M_140807_EF_Meta_FD_87354 | JGI IMG/M metagenome (GOLD analysis project Ga0114972, IMG submission 87354) | Freshwater microbial communities from Lake Montjoie, Canada to study carbon cycling - M_140807_EF_MetaG | ecosystem: Environmental > Aquatic > Freshwater > Lake | place: Lake Montjoie... | reverse complement strand
CGGCATCCTGCAGTTCATCAACTTCGCCCACAGCGACATCTTCATGGTCGGCGCGTGGGCGGCCTTCATCGTGGCACGCGCGGCGGGCTACGCGGATGTGGGCGCAGAGGCCCCGGTCTATGGTGCGTTGACCGCGCTGCTCGGCGCGATGGCGCTGTGCGCGACGCTCGGCTTCATCATCGAGCGCTTCGCCTACCGGCCGCTCCGGGGCGCCGCTCGGCTGAATGTCTTGATCACCGCCATAGGCGTCTCGCTGCTCATCGAGAACCTGGGGCAGAAGGACTTCTTGTTCGGTACGCAGCCGCAGAAGATGCCGCAGCTGTTGCCGGACCTTGAGCTCTTCACGCTCTTCGACGTCCGCTTCGGCCTCGTCGACCTCACGGTCATCGGCGTCGCCTTCGCGCTCATGGCGGCGCTCCAGTGGCTTGTCTTTCAGACCAAGCTGGGTCGCGCGATGCGGGCGGTGTCGCACAACATCCCCGTCGCCTCGCTGATGGGCATCGATGTCGACCGCGTCATCTCGTTCACGTTCGTGCTCGGCAGCACCTTGGCCGCCGCAGCCGGCTTCCTCTTCGTGATGAAGTACCCGGGCGCGCTCAAGCAGCCCGCGGACTCGACGTGGATCCTGCTCGGCCTCAAGTGCTTCGTCGCCGCTGTCGTCGGCGGCATCGGCAACTTGCGCGGTGCTGTGCTCGGCGGCCTGCTGATCGGCAGTATCGAGATGTTCGGCGCCGCCTACCTGTCGCCGCACCTGCGAGACGTCTACGTCTTCGCGCTGCTGATCTTGGTGCTGCTCTTCAAGCCGAGCGGCCTGCTCGGCCGCGCGACGGTGGAGAAGGTCTGATGCAGCCCGAGCGACTCGCTGCGTTGAGGCCTTCGTGGGCGCAAGCGCTGCCGCGTGGCGTGGCGCCGTTCGCAGCGGGGCTGGCGCTCGCGTTCGTGCTCCAGCTCGTCGTCGTGCCCCTCGTGGGGGACTTCTGGGCGCGCCTGCTGATGGACATCGGCATCAACATCACGCTCGCGGTCTCCCTCAACATGGTGAACGGCTACACGGGGCAGTTCTCCATCGGGCACGCCGCCTTCATGGCGGTCGGTGGCTACGTCGCGGGCGCGGTCACCTATTACGGCTCGTACCTGTGGCTCGACGCGCTCGGCCCGACGGGGCGCCCCGTGGTGAGCGGCGCCTTCCTGGGCGAGGGCGACCTGACGTTTGTGGTCGCGGCGCTCGTGGGTGGCCTCGCGGCCGCTGCGGCGGGCTTCGTGGTCGGTCTCCCGTCGCTGCGGCTGCGCGGCGACTACTTGGCGATCGTGACGCTGGGCTTCGGCGAGATCTTCCGCGTGCTCGTTCAGAGAACGGACGACGTCAAGTTCGTCGCGGCTGAGGTCGAGGCCGCCGGTCCGCTCGACCTGCTCAGCTCGGTGGGGGGCGCGCTCGGCTTCGGCGGCATCCCGACCTACACGACCGTCTTCTGGGTCTGGAGTGTGGTCGCGGTGGTGCTCGTGGTCGCCACGCGGCTCAAGTTCTCGAGCGAGGGCCGCGCGTTCCTGTCGGTGCGCGAGAACGAGGTCGCCGCCGAGGCGATGGGCGTCGATACCACCCGCTATAAGGTCAAGGCGTTCGTCCTCGCCGCCTTCTTTGCAGGGCTCGCCGGCGCGCTGTTTGCGCACGAGTCGGGCACCACCCTCAACCCCCGCGAGCTCGGCTTCCAGAAGAGCTTCGACGTCGTGATTATGGTGGTGCTCGGCGGCATGGGCTCGATCTCCGGCGCGGTCTTGGCCGCGATTCTCCTGACGCTGTTGCCGGAGCTCCTGCGCTCGTTCGCGGACTGGCGCATGGTCGCCTACGCGGCGCTGCTCATCGGCATGATGCTCGCGCGGCCGCAAGGGCTCTTCGGCCTGCGCGAGGTCTGGGAGCTCGGTCGCTCGCGCCGGAGGGCGCCATGAGCGTGTCGCCCCTGCTCGATGTGCGCGATCTCTCGATTGCGTTCGGCGGCTTGAAGGCCGTGAGCGACTTCGCGCTGCAGCTCAACCCCGGCGACCTTCAGGGCCTGATCGGCCCGAACGGTGCGGGCAAGACCACCGTCTTCAATCTGCTGACGGGTGTCTACACGCCGACGAGCGGCGAGGTCGTCTTGGCGGGGCGCCGGCTGAACGGCCTGAAGCCGAATCGCATCGCGGCCGCCGGGTTGGCCCGCACGTTCCAGAACATTCGTCTTTTCGCAAACTTGACCGTCCTCGACAACGTGCGGGTGGCCTGCCACCTGCGGGCCCGCACGGGCCTGTTCGGTGCTGTGTTTCAGACGCCCGGCCACGTGGCGGAGGAGCGCGCGCTGCGGGCGCAGGCGCTCGAGCTGCTCGAGGTCTTCGGGCTCGCCGACCGCGCGGGCGCCGACGCGGGGAGTCTGCCTTATGGCGACCAGCGCCGGCTTGAGATCGCGCGCGCGCTGGCGACCGAGCCCAAGGTCCTGCTCCTCGATGAGCCTGCGGCCGGCATGAACCCGCAGGAGAAGGTCGAGCTGTCGGACCTGATTACGCTGGTCCGCGCACGGTTTGGCGTGACCGTGCTCCTGATCGAGCACGACATGGGCCTCGTGATGAAGATCTGCGAGCGCATCACGGTGCTCGACCACGGCGTGATCATCGCGAACGGCACGCCGGCGGAGATCCAGTCTCACCCCGCGGTCATCGAGGCCTACTTGGGAGCGGCGCCATGAGTCTGCTGCGCGTCGCGGGCCTGCATGTCCACTACGGGGCGATTCACGCACTCAAGGGCGTGGACCTGCACGTCGAGGCCGGCGAGATTGTGACCCTGATCGGGGGGAACGGCGCGGGCAAGACCACGACGCTGCGCACCATCTCCGGGCTCCTCAAGCCGACGGCGGGACAGATCCTGCTCGACGGCGCGCCCATACACGGCTTGCCGCCCCATGTCATCGTTCGCCGCGGGCTCGCGCACTCGCCCGAGGGGCGCGGCATCTTCGCGAACCTGACAGTCGACGAGAACCTGGAGTTGGGCGCCTACATCCGCACGGACAAGGCGGAGATCGAGCAGGACCGTGCGTGGGTCTTTCAGCTCTTTCCGCGGCTGATGGAGCGGCGCGCCCAGATCGCGGGCACGCTCTCGGGGGGAGAGCAGCAGATGGTCGCGATGGGGCGGGCGCTGCTCGCGCGGCCGCGGCTCTTGCTGCTCGATGAGCCCTCGCTGGGCCTCGCGCCGCAGGTCGTCCAAACCATCTTTGAGATCATTCGCAAGATCAACAGCCGGGGGACGACGATCCTGCTCGTCGAGCAGAACGCGCACATGGCGCTCGGCGTCGCCCACCGGGCGTATGTGCTTGAGGTCGGCACTATAGGGGCCCACGGCCCCGCCGCTGAGCTGGCCGCCAGCGACGCTGTGCGTAAGGCATATCTCGGCATCGGCTGAGCCGCGCGCGACCACACGCCTGCGAATGGCGTCTCCCGTCCGATGATCTCACTCCAGCAGGTCCGCAAGGTCTACGGCGATGGCGAGACGCGCGTCGAGGCGCTGCGCGGCGTCGACCTCGAGATCGGCGCGGGTGAGTTCGTGAGCGTCATGGGGCCCAGCGGCTCGGGCAAGTCGACTCTGCTTAACCTCGTCAGCGCGCTCGACATCCCCACCGCGGGTCGCATCGTCATCGACGGCGTCGACATCGGCACCCTCGACGACGACGCCCTCACGCTCTTCCGACGCCGGCGCATTGGGCTCGTATTTCAGTTTTTCAATCTGATGCCGACGCTGGATGCGGTGGACAACGTGCTGCTGCCCGTGCTGCTCGAGCGAGCCGCCGGGAAAGACGATCGACGGCGCGCGTCTGCGCTCCTAGAGGCCGTGGGGCTCGCCGGTCGTGCTGCCCACAAGATTCACCAGCTCTCCGGCGGCGAGATGCAGCGCGTGGCGATCGCGCGCGCGCTCATTCTAGAGCCGCGGCTCATCCTGGCCGACGAGCCGACGGGGAACCTGGACAGCGCCACCGGCGCGGCGATCCTCGCGCTGCTGCAACGCACGGCGCGTGAGCACGGCACGACCGTGGTCATGGTCACCCACGATCGCGCGGCGGCCGAGGCGGGCGGCCGCCTCGTGCGACTGCGCGACGGACACATCGAGGGTGACGCCCCGACGGAGCGCGCCCGGTGAACCGCACGCTGCGCCTGCTGCGTGCCGTGAGCCTGCCGCGCTTCCTTGAGCACCGCCTCCGCACGGCGCTGACCCTGCTCGGCATCGCCCTCGGCGTCGGGGTGCTCGTCGCGGTCGTGTTGGTAAACCGCTCGGTCATGCGCGGCTTCTCCGACACGCTCGATGATGTCTCTGGTCGAGTCGACCTCGAGGTGACCGCGGCGAAGGGGGTCGAGGAGGACCGACTCGACGCCGTGCGCGCCGTCGACGGCGTGGCCGCGGCGACGCCCGTCGTTCAGGAGACCGCGATCTACCGGCGACCCGACGGACAGGCGGAACGGATTGTCCTGCTCGGCGTCGACCTGCTCGGTGAGGACGACGCTCGCTTTCGCACCTACGCCTCTCCTGAGCTCAAGGCGATTCAGGCCGACCCCGTCGAGTTCCTGAACTCGCCGACGAACGTCGTCCTGTCACGCGCCCTGGCAGAGCGCCTCGGCCTTGGCCTCAAGGGCGAGGTGCGGCTGAACACGCCCGCTGGGCAAACGCCCTTTACCGTCTGGGGCTTCGTCGACGACGACGGCGTAGGACGAGCCTTCGGGGGCCAAGTCGGCGTGATGTACTACCAAGCCTTGCAGGCTGCGTTCGACCGCGGGACACGGGTTGATCGTGTCGATATCGACGTGCGCGAGGGCGCCTCGGTCGACACGACTCAGGCGGCGCTGCGCGCGGCGCTCGGCCCAGGCTTCGACGTGGAGCGCCCAGCGCGTCGGACTCGCCATGTCGCGCAGATGCTGTCGGGGCTGCAGCTCGCGTTGACCATGGGCAGCCTCGTCGCGCTGATCGTGGGCCTCTTCCTGATTTACAACACGCTCTCGATCAGCGTGGTTCAGCGTCGTCGGGAGCTCGGCATTCTGCGCGCGCTCGGCACGACACGCCGCCAAGTCCGCGCGCTCTTCGTTTTCGAGGGGGCCGTCTTCGGCGTGGTCGGCTCCGCCGTCGGTGTCCTGCTGGGGACCTGGCTCGCGCGCGGCATGCTCAAGACGGTCACGCGCACGGTCAACGAGCTCTATCTGCAGGTCGCGGCCTCGGACGTCGAGGTCGACCCCGCGCTGCTCATCGCCGGCTTCGTGCTCGGCGTCGGGGGGGCGGTCCTGTCGGCTTGGGTGCCGGCGCGCGAGGCGACGCGGGTCAGCCCCGTCGAGACGCTGCGGACAGGCCACGTCGCCCCCGCTCGGCCCCGCGTGCTCGGGCTCGGTCGCGTCGAGCTATACGGCCTTGGCCTGCTCTCCGTGGGCATCGGCGCCGTCTATGTGCTGCCCGTGGCCGGCGGCTTGCCGGTGGGTGCGTTCACCGCGGCGATCGCCATCACCTTTGGGGTCGCGATGTGGGTGCCGCAGACCCTGCGCGGGCTCGTCGCGCTCCTGCGGCGGTTCGGCATCGCCCGGCTCGGCGTTGAGGCCCAGATGGCGAACGAGAACGTCACGCGGGACCTCACGCGGGCGAGCGTCACGGCGGGCGCGCTCATGGTCGCCGTCGCGATGTCGATCGCCTTCGCGGGCTTCCTGTCGAGCTTTCGTGAGTCCACGCTGCGCTGGGTGGACCGCACAGTCCCGGCGGACCTCTTCATCACCGGCAGTCACGCCTTCAGCGGCACCCAGAGCGTCCCGCTCACGGACGCGCTCGCCGAGCCCTTCGCAGCGCTCGACGGCGTCGAGGCCGTCGAGCGCGTGCGCTTGCACGACTTCGTCTACGCCGACACGCCGGTGAAGCTCTTGTCGACCGACCTGTCGATCTTCGGCACGCGCGCTGCGCTCACCTTTCTCGAGGGCGACCCGACGCAGGGGCTCGACGCCGCCCGTTCTGGCGGCGTGCTCATCAGCGAGAACTTCGCGCGGCGCTTCGGGGTGCGGGCGGGTGGACCGCTGTCCCTCTCGACACCGACCGGAGCGCGTGACTACCGCGTCGAGGGCGTCATCCTCGACTACACGAGCGACGTCGGCACCGTCATCATGGACCGCGCGACCTATGTCCGCGACTGGGGCGACGCGCGCGTCGACACGTACAAGCTCTATCTGCGCGCGGGCGTCGACTCCGAGGTGGTCCGCGCGCGCGTGATGGGCGGATGGGGCGAGAAGTTCGACCTCTTCGTGCTCACGAACGCCGAGTTCAAGCGGGAGATCGAGCGCATCCTCGACCAGTCGTTCGCGGTGATGAGCGCGCTTGAGCTCGTCGCTCTGCTCATCGCGGTCATGGGCGTGGTCAACGCAGTCCTCGCGAACGTGCTCGACCGCGTGCGCGAGATCGGCGTGCTGCGCGCGGTCGGCATGCTGCGGCGCCAGGTGCGGCGCATGGTGATGGTCGAGGCGGGGGTGCTTGGCCTCGCGAGCGCGGTGGCCGGCGTGGTCGCTGGCCTCGGGCTCACGTGGCTGCTCATCGACCACATCTTCGTGGCCCAGTCGGCGTGGCACGTCCCTTGGGCGCTGCCCTGGGGCGCGTTCGCGCGGCTGGTGGCCACGGTGGTTGTGGTGGCGACCCTCGCGGGGTGGTACCCCGCTCGAGAGGCCGCTGCGCTCGAGGTCAGCGACGCCCTCGAGTACGAGTGAGCCGAGGGCTCAGCCGCCTTGGAGCAGGCCCTTGACCAGGGCGTAGTCCTCAGGGCGAATCGAGCCGACGCGCACGCAGCGCGTGTTGTTCTTCGGGTCGACGAGCACGTGGATCGGGATCGCCGCGCCCTTCTCGACCCCGATGGACTCGAGGAACGTCTGGAACGCCGCGTCGGACGCGACCCAGCGGGCGTTCCCCGGCAGGCCCTTCTCGATACGTGACTTGAGCGCGCCCTCGTCCGCCTCGGCGTCGATGCTCCACAGCTCGATGTTGAGCGGTGTGCCCTCGCGCTGCAGGTTCTCGCGCCAGCGCCCGAAGAGGCCCATCTCCTCGACGCAGGGCTTGCACCACGTGGCCCACAGGTTCACCCAGGTCCAGCCTGCGGTCGGGGGCGCAGCCTTCGCACCGCCGATGGGGCGCTCCGCGGGCGGCGTGAAGGGCTTCTCGCCCGGCGCGTAGAGCTTCTCGCAGAAGCCCGCCGCACCCGCTGTATTCCCCGCGGGCACAGCGGCCGTGGCGGCAGACGCGGGCTGCTCGGGCACGGAGTCACCGCGCGACGTAATGACCGTCGTCGGCTTCTTCGGCTCGCCGGCCGGCGCCTTGTCCCCGCCACCGCTGCAGCCCGCCAAGAGGGCGGCGAGCGCGAGGGCCTCAGATCTGGCAGTCAATCCAAGCAACGAACGCACTGCGGTTGATCTCCTTCTCCGTGCAAGGCTCCGCCGAACCGGCGCGGGAGCGGTTCCACTCGCAGAAGCTCGTGTCGAGCTGGGCGAAGCCTTCGCCCAGCCAGAGCAAGCCGACCTGCTTCTTGAGGTCCTTGTCCTTAAACTTGCCCTGCAGGTGGTCGAGCACGTGCTGTGCCCGCTCCGCGGAGAGCTGCTCGTTGATCTTGTCTTTGCCGTCTGGGCTGGCGCGCGAGACGACGAAGAAGAAGCTCGCGCCCCGCTGGTCGCCCCAGGCCTTCTCGACCTCGGCCTGAGCGGCCGGATCGAGCTCGGTCTCGTTCGCGCTGAACTGAATGATGTGCGCCCGAGGCTTCATCGCGGGGTGCGTGAACAGCGAGTTGAAGTCGTCGCCCGACAGGGCAGCGACCGCCTGCGCCTGCATCGGCTGGCAGCCGCGGCCGCCCGTCGAGTCGCTCTCGATCAGGCCGCAGGAGCCGGCCACGCGGCGCACCACCGACTTGAGGTGGGGCGAGCAGTACTGGTCCTCGGCCATGGACGCCGTCTTGGGGGGCGGCTTGGTCGAGTTGCCGATCAGGAAGTCCTGGTAGCCCTTCTCGGCCTGACCGAGGTCGCCCTTGACCGAGAAGAAGGGGATCGCGACGCCGAGGAGGCCGATCGCGACCTTCACGATGAGGTCACGCTGCGCGTTCATTTCTTGGCTCCCGCCGCGTTGGTGATCATGCGGTTGAGGGTGTACTCCATGCCCAGGTCGAGGTCCTCCTCGCAGAGCGAGGCGCCGCCGACAAAGATCTGCGGCGTGCGCATCGGGAGGGCATTCGCCACCGACCAGCGCAGCGCCTTGACCATCTTGTTCTTGACCTGCGGGCTCCCGAGGCAGTCCTTCACGGCCGGGAAGAGGCCTGCGAGCTTGGCGCGGAACGCCGGTTCGTCGGCCTTCGCCTCAGCCGTCCACTTCTCCTGGTTCTCAAACGCCGCGGCCAGGATCTTCTGCGCCTCGGCGGGGCTGCCCTTGCCGGGCTCGACGACGCCCGCGGCGCACATCATGGCCTCGGACACAGCGCACGCGCCCGGGTGCATCGGCGTCGAGAGCATCCAGTTGCAGGTCGAGTCGAGCGGGAAGAGCACCGACTTGATGTCGAGCTTCTTCGAGAACTCGGTCTGCTTGAGGCGACCGTCGAAGGCCTTGCAGGTGGGGCACAGCGGGTCGAGCAGCTCGATCGTCGGCGTGCCGCCCTTGTTCTCCAAGGTCGGGATCATGATGCCGTCCTCATCGCCCGCCTGCACCAAGTTGCCGCAGCCCTTCACGCCGCGCTCTGTCTCGCTCGCCTTCGGGGCGAACGTGACGTACGCGAACGTGAGCGCCGCGACGAAAGCGCAGCCTTCAAGGAAGCCGACGCCAAAGCGCACGATGCCCTTGCCGTCCGTCCCGCGCGAGAGGACCAGGGCGAGCACGCCACCGAGGACCAAGCCCGCGCTTGAGCCATAGATGCCGCCGCAGACCTTGCAGAGCTCCTCCATCTGGAGGGCGTTCTTCGACAGGTTGTAGTACCCGATGCTCATCCCCGCCGGCAGGAGCGAGGCCAGCAGAAGGAACAGCGCCTCGGAGCGCAGCGGGCGGCCGCGGTAGAGCTGAAAGCCCGCGCGGTAGGCCATGAACGCGAAGACCGCGATGGCCCACAGGCTGACCGGGATGCCGCCCCAGTAGTCCTGCCGGAAGTACGACGAGTACGGGCTGTACATCGTGACGTGGCAAGGCGAGTCCTTCGCCTTCGCCTCGTCGCCGGGGTTGTACGAGCACGTGATGTCGTGCGTGTTCCGGTCGAGATGCTCGATGAAGTCCGCGGTGCTGGTCATCGCGAAGTTCACGCCGACTAGGGCGGCGATCAGGATGATCAACGCCGGCAGGCGCCCGAGCAGGTCGAGCCCGCCACCGGTGCCGGCAGCCGGGCCATCAGTCGTGTCGCGCGGCGACTCGACGTCCTCATTCTCTAGGTTCATGTCTCACCTCTGGGAAAATCGGCGGCTATATGCCGACCGCGCTCCCCGTTGGCAAGGACATTAAAAAAGCGAGGCGGGGGCGCGCCGAGCGGGGGCGCGCCCGCGGGTCACTTCTTGGGGGCGGAGCCCGGCGTCGAGCCCGGCGCGCCGGGGAGAAGCACCTTGCAGGTGCATGGGGGGACGGTGTTTTGCTTCTTGGCCTGCTCGCTCACGAACTTGCCGCAGTCGTCCTTGCCGGTCTCGCCGGGGAACTTCATCTCCTTCTTCGCCTTCGGATCGAAGGTGAACCAGTGCTCGCACGCGCTCGGCACGAGGTCGATGGTCTTCTGGAACGTGTAGTCCTCGGCGCCCGGCGCCTTGGCCCACAGGTGCTCGGCGACCGAGAAGTCGAAGGGTTCGTAGCCCGGCAACTCGAGCTTGAACTCGTAGACCTCACGGATCTCCAAGTTCGCGATTTCGAGCGGCGTCATGCACTGCATCTCGGTGCCCGTCGCGGCGTCCTTCTTGACGCACTTCTTCGGGTCCTTGTCCTGCGTGACGATCGCGCCGGGCGGGTTCGACTCGATCTTGATCGAGCCGTACTTCTTGAGCTTAGCGATCTGCTCTTCGCGGTAGCGCTGCTCTGCTTGGTCGCGTTCACGCAGCTTGGCGTTGATGGCGTCCGCCGATGCCAGCTGCGACAGCGCGACGTATCCGCCCGCGAAGACCGCGGCGAGCGCGACCAAGAGCACAAGGTTGGTCTGGCCACGCTTGCGCTCCGCGGGATCGGCGTACTGCTCGATATCAGCCCGAAGCTTGCTCTGGTCGAGCTCGCCGCCCTTGTTCATGAGCATCTGGCTCATGGTCTCGACATGCGCCTCGGCGCTCGGCGCCGGCTTGCTGGCCTTCGGCGCGGTCTGCCCGGCGCCCACGTCACGCGCGAGGTCGTCGATGATCTCGTCCGACTTCGACACGCCCTTCTCTAGATCCGTCTTCTTCGCCATCACTGTCCTCGTTTCGCCGACCCGGGCCGAGCCGCGGAAAATGGGGGGATACCGTCACTCGGCTTGGAAGTCACACGGTTTCTTCTCGGGCTTGCCGTCTGGCCCGATCTTCGCCGGCGGCTCTTGCTCGACCGGCACGACCGTCATTGTGCGGGCGTAACCATCCTTGCTGCATGGCTTCGCCTTTTTGTCGCACTTGAGTTGGGCCACGTCGCGTTTGTCGAGCACGCGCACGCCGTAGTCGACTCGGACCTCATAGTCGCCGAGCGGCAGCTTGCGGAACGCGAACTCCGACTTGATCTGGTCAGGCTCGAGCACCTTCTCCATCTCCAGAGTGTGCACCTGACCGTCCGCGCCCTTCGCCGTAATGTGGCCCGTGAATTGGCCGGTGCGGCGGACGAACGAGCAGATGCGCACGACGAGGCGACCCTCGTTGGGGCCGGGCGGCCGCTCAGCCTCGGCCTTCGCCGCGGCCTCTTCCGCTTGGCGCTTGCGCTCCGCCTCAAGGTACGCGACCTCCTCGGGCTTGCGCTTGCCTGTCTGGCACTTACCGAACGCGCAGATGTACCGCGGGTCCTTGCACTCTTCGTCCCAGGCGCAGCTCGCCGGCATCGACGGCGGGGGCGCGTTTGCGGCGCCGCTCGTCGCGTCGGCGGTCGGCGCGTCACACGCGGTGAGCGCAAGGAAAGCGCCGAGAGCGGTCGCGCGCAGCCAGAGGTCAAGTCGCATGTTCAAGGTCGCAGCCTTTCGCGGGCGAGCGCTGTCGTTGCGCGCGGGAGACTAATCCAAGCGGAGCCCGGAGTAAAAACACGATGACCAACATCGTCCGGTGCAGATTTTTTCACGCGGTCGCTTGCTTGACAGCGTGCGCGATCGCCTCTAGAAGTCTCGGGTCCGCACGGCCGGCTCTCGAAGGATCCGCCCGTGTCACATGGTGAACGGTACTGACGACGGAGGCTTCTGGATGGGCAAGCTTGCGGAGATGTTCCACCACGGTGGGTTCTTCATGTGGCCGATTACGGCCGTCATGGTGGTGGTGGTCGCGATCGTGATCGAGCGGATCTACTTCCTGTACTTCAAGGCCACCGTCCGCGCGGACGAGCTGGTCTCGCAGCTACAGCGAACGGTCATGGCGGGTGACTTGGCGGGCGCGATTCGCACGTCGGGCGCGTCGGACAGCCCGCTCGGCCGCATCATTCACGCGGGTCTGCTCAAGGTGAAGGGCGAGGCTGAAGACGTTCAAGCGGCGATGGACGAGGCGGCGCTCCGTGAGATGCCGCGCCTCGAGAAGCGCACGCCCTACCTCGCCATGCTCTCGAACGTCGCCATGCTCACGGGCCTCCTCGGCACCATCTCGGGCATGATCGTGTCCTTCGGCGCCGTCGCGAACGCTGACCCGTCCGAGAAGGCCGGCAAGCTCGCCGAGGGGATTTCCGAGGCGATGAACTGCACGTCGTGGGGTCTGTGGTGCGCGGTGCCCGCGCTCCTCTTCTACGCCGTTCTCCAGGGCAAGACGCAGTCGCTCGTGGACGAGGTCAACGAGGGCGCGCTCCGGGTCGTGAACTTCGTGCTGGCCAACCGGCACAAGCTCGTCAACTCGAAGGACGCCTGAGCGCCGCGCCGCGCGCTGAGCGCGGCGATTCGGAGCTCTCTCGTCCCAGTGCGACCCGTTTTCCTTGAGTAGGAGGCCACGATGGCAGGCGGCGGCGCGCCGACACCCTCTAAGGGTGGCAAGAAGAACGTCGACTTCACGGTCAACCTCGTCCCGACGATTGACCTGCTCTCGGTGTTGATCGCGTTCCTGCTGATCACCGCGGTCTGGACGCAGCTCGCGCGCATCAATGCGCAGCAGGTGCTCCCGAAGACCTCGGACAAGCCGCAGGACCAGACCGAGGAGAAGAAGGAGAAGAAGCTCCTCATCCTGATCGACCCGGACGAGATCCAGGTCGGTTTCACGGAAGAGGCGCCGAACGTCCTGAAGAAGTCGGACGGCGACTACATCGTGCAGCTGCGCGACAAGGTCAAGGCGATCGCCGAGAAGGTGGCGGACAAGCCCAAGCAGCAGATCATGGTCGGCGCGAACGACACGGTCGAGTACAAGACCGTGATTCAAGCGATGGACATCCTGCTCGACAACGGTCTGACGGGCATGTCTGTGGGCGACGCGAACGTCGTCCGCGGCCTGCTCCCGAATGATCCGAACGCGCCTCCGCCCGGCGGCGCTCCGACCTCGGCGCCCTGAGCGCGTCGCACGACCTCTCCGAGGACCGAGATGCCCGCAGTCAATAAGCCCTCCAAGCACCTCTTCAAGTACGCGCCGCTCAATTTCGTGCGGAAGGCCGGCAAGGGCCACGGCGGCGCGAACGTGATCGCGGACCTGAACGTGACGCCCATGGTGGATATGCTCACCATGCTCGTCATCTTCCTGCTCCTCACGTTCAGCGCGAACGGCGAGATCCTGACGATCAGCAAGGACATCCAGATGCCCAAGGCGTTTAACGCCGTGGAACTGGACCGCAACCCGATCATCGCGATCTCGCGCGCACAGATCCTGTTTGAGACGCAGCTCGTCATGGACGCGTCGACGATCACGAACGACGCGTTTCCCGACTTCGTGCTCCCCGAGCTCAAGAAGCGCCTCGACACGTTCCGGGAGATGAAGAAGCTCGACCCGCGCAACTCGGGCAAGCCTTTCGACCCGAACATCATCATCCAGAGTGACAACTCCGTGCCGTTCGTCGTGATCAAGATGATCATGATGACCTGCGCGCGGTCGGACTATACGAGCATGAACTTCGCCGTGCTCCGCGGTGACCGCAAAGAGGCAGGCTTGGGCGAGGCGCCCGGGGGCGCGCCCGCAGCGCCCTGATGCTCGCTGTGCTCCGCGGCCGCTTGGGTGTGCTGCTCGCGCTCTCGGTCGCCCTCATGGCTGCGTACGGCGTGTGGCAATACACGAACCGTACGATGCCCATGCTCGACGAGTTCGACTCGCCGAAGATCCTGGTCTTGACGCTCGAGAGCGTACCGCTCATTCGTGAGAACGGTCGCCCGTTGGACGTCGTTGCGGGGAGCAACGTCGGCTTCCGGTGTCAGCGCCTGTCGCCCAAAGAGGGCACGTCGCGCTTCCGATTCACGGTCACCGGCCAGGTCCGCGACGAGCGGGACTGCGACATCCGGCACACGTTCGCCGGTACGCCGGGAGACATCGTCCCGGTGCGCGTCGAGTTTCTGGGCACCGCGCCCGGGGCCGAGGAGCGACTGCTCGACCAGTTTGTCTTCGAGGTCCGCCTCGTGCCGGGTGAGCCGTTCCTCAAGCTGCGCGGCTTCGGTACGGTGAACCACGAGCCTATTGAGAGCGCGACCGTCCCCTACGAGGTGTTCCCTTACTTCGAGGCCGCCGTCGAGCCGCTCGCTCTGCCGTCGAAGGAGTATGTCGCGCTGTACTTCGTGCAGCGCGAGCCCGGTGGCGGGCTCCTGCTCCGCGTCGCACCACCGCGCGAGGCGGGGCAAGGCGTCCGTCCCATCGAGGGACGCCTCCAAAACCACCGTGAATTCGGGAAGCTGATCGGCTACGCGATGTTCCCCGAGGAGCCGATCACGCTCGGCGCGCCCGAAGACCACCGCCAGCTCTTTGAGGTGACCGCGGGCATCTTCCCCCGGGCTGTGGTGCCGACGCTCATGGAGCGCTGCTGCGGAGGCGGCGCGACGACCCCTGGCCAGACCGTCGTGTCCGTCCGACCTGTCCCATGGGCAGAGGTCGAGTCTCTGGCCATCGACAAGCGCTTGGCGCCGCCGCTCCGGGTCGTGCGCGCACCGCGCGAGCAGGACCGCGCGCGCGTGCTCCTGCCCTCGAGCACACCCTAAACAGGAGCCCTCCATGCGAACGCTGGGCCGCGCTCGATGCGCGCTCGTCGCGCTCACCATGCTCTCGCGCCCCCTGAGCGCCGCTGCCGCGGTCCCCTTGACCCTTGAGCGCGTGCTCGGCAGCCCCGACCTGAATGGTCCGACGCCGCGCGGCCTCCAGCTGTCTCCAGACGGCGCGCTCGCGACGCTCATCAAGGCAAGGCCCAACGACCGCGACCGCTTCGATCTGTGGGCGCTCGATACCCGCTCGGGTCAGGCGCGAATGCTCGTGGACTCCGAGCGCTTTGGCGGCGGCGAGGTCTCGGAGCAGGAGAAGATGCGCCGAGAGCGCGCGCGCGTCGGCGGATCGCGTGGCGTACTCAGCTACGACTGGGCGCCGGACGCGAAGAGCGTGCTCGTTCCGCTCGATGGCGACCTCTATCGCGCGACGCTGGACGGTCGTGTTGAACGCCTCACCGAGACCGCTCAAACGGAGCTCGACGCGCAGATCTCCAGGACGGGGCGCTACGCGTCGTTCGTGGTCGACCAGAACCTGTATGTGCTCGACCTGCGCACACGCGAAACGCGGGCGCTCACGACCGACGGCGCGGCGGACGTCTCGTGGGGCAGCGCTGAGTTCGTCGCGCAGGAGGAAATGGACCGCACCGAGGGCCACTGGTGGTCGCCCGACGACACGCGCCTCGTGGTCGCGCGGGTGGACGAGTCCAAGGTCGAGACCGTCAAGCGGGCTGCCATCGGCGCGGAGGGCACGACCACGTTTGAGCAGAAGTATCCTCGCGCAGGGACGCCGAACGCGCAGGTTGACCTGTACGTCTCTCGCCTTGACGCGCCCGCCGGGGCTGCGCCCGTACGCCTGGACCTGGGCGCTCAGCGCGACGACTACGTCGCCCGCGTGCATTGGACGGCCCAGGGTGACGCAGTCCTCGTGCAGCGACAGTCGAGGGACCAACGCGCCCTTGACCTGCTCGTGTGTGACCCGACGACCGGGGCGTGCCGGGTTCGACTCACGGAGAACGCGAAGACCTGGGTCAACTTGGCGGGCGACCTGCGGACGTTGGTCGAAGGGCGGCTGCTGTGGACGTCTGAGCGGAGCGGGCACCGGCACGTCTACGCGCTCGAGCTCGACGGGTCACTCACGCCGGTCACACAGGGGGCATGGGACGTGGCCGCCGTAGTTGGGGTCGATGAGGCCCACGGGCGGGTCTTCTTCACGGGCGCGATCGAAGATGTGCTGGAGCGTCACCTGTATGTCGTCGAGCTTCCGCGGCCGGGTCGGGCGCCGAGGGCGCCGCGTCGGTTGACGCAGCCGGGCGCGTGGCACGACGCGTCGATGGACAAGGCCGCGACTCGGGCGCTCGTCACGCGGTCCACCCCCTCGCAGCCCCCACAGACCTACTTGGCTGATGCAGCGGGTCGCCGCGTGGCGTGGATCGAAGAGAACCGCGTGGAGGGTGACCACCCTTATGCGCCGTTCGCCCCGCAGCACATCGCGCCGGTGTTCGGTCAGCTCAAGGCAGACGACGGCACGCCGCTCTACTATGCGCACTGGCGACCGCGCCTCACGCCGGGTCAGCGCGCCGCTGCGCTCGTGATGGTCTACGGCGGCCCTGCGGTCGGTCAGATGGTCTCGCGCCGTTGGGCAGGCGCGATGCGGCAGTATTGGGTGCAGCGCGGGTGGCATGTCTTCTCCCTCGACAACCGCGGGACGAGCGGGCGCGGTAAGGCCTTCGAGGACGCAATTCATCAAGCTCTGGGTACAGTTGAGGTACGCGACCAGCTCGTGGGGGCGGCGTGGCTCGCCGCGCAGCCGGACGTGGACCCGATGCGCTTGGCGGTTCAGGGGTGGTCTTACGGCGGCTTCATGGTGCTGAAGCTGCTGCAGGCCGCGCCGGGTCGCTTTGCCGCGGGCGTCGCAGGCGCGCCTGTGACCGCCTGGGGTCTCTACGACACGCACTACACCGAGCGATACCTGGGCGACCCGAGCAAAGACCGCGGCGCCTACGCGCGCGCGGACGTCACGCCCCACGCCGAGAAGCTCGCCGACCCCGTGCTCATCGTGCATGGCATGGCGGACGACAACGTCGTCTTCGAAAACACGACCGCGCTCGTCGCGAAGCTGCAGCAGGCGGGGCGGCTCTTCGAGGTGATGGTCTACCCGGGGCAGACGCACCGAATCGCTGGGCCCGTGCTCGGGCTCCATCTGTGGCGCACGACCGAGGACTTCCTCGCGCGCCGTCTCAACCTGGGGGCACGGTGACGCGGTAGAGCGGGGCCCGCACGGTCGGGTCGTCTGGGTCGGAGACCAAGAGCAGCTCAAGGGCGCCCGCTTCGCCCACCTCCGCGTGCACGCCCTCGATTTTCATGACGTCCATCAGGCGACTGAGCGGCTCGAGGAGGGCGCCGTCGAGCCCGAGGACGCCGACCGCTGAGCCGACGTAGTCGCCGTCCTCGTAGGTGCTGCCGCCCCCCTCGGCCGCGCAGACGAAGACCACCGCGTCGGTGCGGGTCGGGTGCGGGCAAGCGTCCGTCAGGCCGAGAGGGACGCCCTCGAGTGTCGGGAGAACGACCGGGCGAAGCTCACGGACCAAGGCCGCTGACCACGCCGCGTCCATCGCCAGGGTCGAGAGCACGGCATGGAGCGACAGGGTGATCAGCGCGTTCATGCCGTCCGCGCCGTTCCCGCGCTGAAGAAGCACCAAGGTGTCGCCCACGACGCACGCGCCCTCAAGGTTGAGCGAGGGCAGGCGCTCGCTCAGTGCTGCATACAGCGGGCTCAGGTCGAAGCGTGTCACGACGTCCTCGGCGGTGACGACGGCGCCTCGGTGACGCGAGGTCGTCGAGCCGGAGCCGAGCGCGAGCAAGCGGCCATCGGGGAGGCGCGTGAGCATCTCGAGGTCGGCCTTCAAGGCTTTGCGCGCCCGCGATTCGCGGGGCAGGGCGTCGGCGAAGAGGCAGGTGTGCCGGAGGGGCGCGAGCGTCTCGCGGTCATAGATGAACAGCGTGTGCTCGTCGTCGGCGACCACCGCGAGGGCATGGCGGTCAGCGACGAGGCCACTCGCCGCGGAGCAGTCGAGGTGGCCGAGCAGGGTGGGATACAGCAGGCGCATAGTTCACCGAGGCATTGGACGCGAAGACGCTGGCACGCGCGACCTTGTGACCGCAAGCGGCGTCATAGTAAGTGAGCAAGCACTCAACAATGTCCCGCCCCACGACAATCCGTGACGAAGCCATCCTTGAAGCCGCGCGCGCGGTCTTTCTTGAGCGCGGCCTCGCCGCGCCCACGGCGGACGTCGCCCAGCGCGCCGGCATCTCCGAGGGCAGCATCTTCAAGCGCTGGCCGAGCAAGGCCGCGCTCGTTCACGCGGCCCTCGACGTCAACGCGATTCACCCCGCGTGGATTGACCGACTCGAGGCGGCGATGCGCGCTGAGCCGCCGGATCCGGTGGGCGACGTCCTCCGGCAGGTGAGCACGGATGCGCTTGAGTTCTACCGGCGCTTGGTCCCGACGATGATGATGCGCTGGTCGGCGCAGACTACGCCGTCGGTTCCCTGCGGTGACTTCGACCCCGCGCGCGCCGGCGAGTTTGTCGGCGAGCCCCCGCCGCTCCGCACGCTGCGTGTGCTGACCGCGTACTTTGCCCTCGAAGCGTCCCGTGGTCGCATCGCCACGCCCGAGCCCGAGGTGCCCGCTCGTATGCTCGCGGGTGCGCTCTTTCAGTACGCCGCTTTCGAGGTCATGTTGCGCGCGAGAAACGCGCCGTCCCTCGACGCGGCGGTCTTCATTCATCAGATGGTCGACACGCTCCTGCATGGGATGCGCGTCAAAGGAGGAGAGCACTCATGAGACCGCGTCAACACGTGGCGGCGCAGGCTGTCGTCGCGTGGCTCTGCGCGACGAGCCCCGCGCTCGCGTTGCAGCCGCTGTCGGAGTTTCAGGCCGCCGCGCGGACCCAAAACCCGCTCGTTCGCCAAGCCCTCGCGCAGGCGGTCGCCGCCGAACACACGCAGGACGCCGAGGCGCGTCGGCTCTGGCCCAGCTTGAGCGCGCGCGCGGGCTATGTTCGGAACGAGCATGTGTCTGAGGCACGCGTCCCGAACGGTCAGAATGGTTTCCGCGAGGTGACGATCACACCGCAAGACCAGCTCGACGCGGTCTTCACCCTCGAAGTCCCTCTTGTGGACGTCGCGCAGTGGAGGCGTGTGGATGCGGCGGAGGCGAGCCGAGACGCGGCGACTGGCCGGGCGACAGATGCGCATGAAGGCATCGCCCGCTCGGTTGCGCGCGCGTGGCACCAGACGGTCGCGGCCGAAGCGGTCCTTGAGGCTGCGAGCCGCTCACTGGGGGTCGCGGAGAAGAGCCTCGCGCGGGCCCAAGCGCGCTTCGAAGCGGGCGCGGCGAGTGAGCTCGAGCAGCAGCGCGCGGTCGCCCAGGTCGAGCGTTCGAAGCAGTCCGTGGTCGAGGCGGAGCGCGCGACCCTGATCGCGCGGCGCACGCTTGAGAGCCTGTCCGGCCTTGCGCCGACGCCCGGCACGGTGCTTGAGGCCGCAAACCTCGAAGAACCGGCTCCGCTCGCGACGGATGCCGCCAGCGCTACGGCGCCGGTCAGGGCCGCCCGCGCCTTCGCCGCGCAAGCCGCTTTGCAGGCGAGCGCGGCGTCCGCCGCTCCGCTGCCGACGCTCGCGGCCAGCGTGAGTGAGCGGGTCACCAACGCGACGGGCTTCTCAGGCGAGAACACGGCCTATACCGCGGGCGTCACGCTGACGTGGAGGCTCGACGCGGCGACCTTTGCGCTGGCCGACGCGTCGGCGGCGTCCGCAAATGGGCAGTCACACGCCGCCACGCAGACCGCTGTGGACGCGCGGGACCGTGCCTACGATGCGTGGCTCTCGGTGCGAGCGCAGGTCGCTCGCGTGAAGGCCGCGATGGCGGAGCTCGCCGCCACCCAGCGCGCTGCCGAGCTCGCGCGATCTCGATTCGAGGGCGGCGCGGCCACACAGCTCGACGCGCTTCAGGCAGACCGTGACGCGTTCCAGGCTGAGGTCGGCCTCATTCAGGCGCGGGCAGACCTCGCGTTCGCACGGGTCGACCTGCGCATCGCCCTGGGCGAAGGAGACATGCCATGAGCGCTTCGACGCCCTCGCGCGCCATGCCCATGGCCAAGCCCCTGACCGGGCGTGCGCCGCTCTGGCTCCGCTGGAAGACCATGGCCCGCGTCGCGTGGGGCATGATGTTTCACCAGAAGCTCAAGCTCGCAGGCACCCTCTTTGGGGTCGTCTTCGCCACGCTCTTGGCGAACCAGCAGCTCGGCACGTTCCTGGGCCTGCTCTACAAGAACCAGATGTACGTGAAGAACGCGGGCGCCGACGTCTGGATCACCGCGCCGTCCGTTCAGCAGCTCCCGCCCGGCCGGACCATCTCGGACGCCGCGCTGCTGACAGCGCGCGCCCTGCCCGAGGTCGAGTGGGCGGACGGCGTCCTCATCGGCGCGGCGACGATACAGCTCCCCTCGGGCGGCAGCGAGCCCGTGACCCTCGTGGGGGTCAACGCGTCCCGCTTGAAGGGCGGACCGTGGAATGTGGTCGCAGGGGACGCGAGCGTTCTCACGCAGCCCGACACGATCATCGTCGAGGACGCCGAGCGTGAGAAGCTCGGGGGCCTGAACGTGGGCAGCCGTCGCGAGCTGAACGGCCATCGTGTGACCGTCGGCGGCATCACCTGGGGTCTGCTGCCGTTCGGGCCGTCGTATGCCTTCGCAGACTACGAGTTCGCGCGCCGCTTGCTGCGGACGGACCGCGACCAAATGAGCGCCGTGCTCATCGGGGTCAAGCCGGGCGCGGACCCCCAAGCCGTCGCAGCGCAGCTCAAGGCGGCGCTGCCCGACGTCTTCGTGAGGACGGGCCCGGAGTTCGAGGAGAGCATCGTGAACTACGTGCTGCGCCAGACAGCGATCGGCATCACCTTCGGGACGTCGACGGTCTTCGCGCTCATCGTGGGCTTCGTCATCGTGTCCCTGTCGATGCTCTCGTCCGTCGTGGACAACCTGCGAGAGTTCGGCACGCTCAAGGCCATCGGAACGACGAACTGGGACCTGACGAAGCTGCTCTTCGTGCAGTCGATGACGTACGCCGTCATTGGCTCGGTCATCGGGCTCGGGCTCGTGACCCGCGTCGCGGGCGGCATTCGGTCACCGAAGCTGGCGATGCTGCTCCCGCCTCAGCTGGTCTTCGGGAGCATCGCGGTCATGTGCGTGCTCTGCGTCCTGGCGTCGAGCCTCGCTCTGCTGCGTATTCGCAAACTCGAACCGGCGATGGTGTTCCGATGAGTCACTTGCTCGCAATCGACGCCCGCGGCGTCACCAAGACCTATGGCGACGGCGACCTCGCGCAGCTCGTTCTGAAGGGCTGCGACCTCACCGTGCCCGCCGGCGAGTTCATGATGCTCGTCGGCCCGAGCGGGAGCGGCAAGACAACGCTGCTGTCGATCCTTGGGTGCGTACTGCGTTCGAGCGGCGGCAACGTCCACCTCTTCGGAGAGCGCATCTCCGGTGTGCGCGAGGCGGAGCTGCCCCGACTGCGACTCGCGTACATCGGCTTCATCTTCCAAGGCCATAACCTCATCGCGTCGCTGACCGCCGAGGAGAACGTCGCGTTCCAGCTTCAGATGAGGGGCTGGTCACCGGGCGACGCGTCTCGCGAGGCGCGACGCCTGCTCGACCGCGTTCAGCTCGGGGGCAAGTACAAGCGCCTGCCCGCGGAGCTCTCCGGCGGCGAGCGTCAGCGCGTCGCCATTTGCCGCGCCGTCGCGGGCAACCCGCCCATCATCCTTGCGGACGAGCCCACCGCGAGCCTCGACGCGACCAACGGGCAGCTCGTCACTGAGCTGCTGCGTGAGCTCGCGCGCGAACAGGGCCACACCGTCGTCTGCGTTACCCATGACAACCGCATTTTTAGCCTCGCCGACCGCATCGTCCGCATCGAAGACGGGCAGATCCTCGGCGAAGGCGCAGGGAGCCACGCTGCATGAGCCTCAAGGGAAAAAAGTTCACGATCTTCCTCGCGCTCCTCTTTGCCTTCTCGACCTTCGCGGTCATCAAGGCGCTCGCGAGCCCGCCGGCCACCGTCGCAACGGAGGCGGACGCTCAGAAGGCAAACCGTGAGGCCAAGGCCATCACGGGCGGGCCGGACGAGCGCGTCGACCCGCCCGTGGCGGGGCGCGTCGCGGGCAACGGCATGGTGGAGCCGGCGCAGCGCGAGGTGAAGGTCGCGGGCGCTGTGCCGGGCCTGATTACGCGCGTCCTCGTCAAGGAGGGCGACCAGGTCGAGGCGGGCGCGCCCGTGGTCGAGCTCGAGTCGACGGCGGAGCGGGCCGCGCTCGCGGCAGCCGAGGCGGACCTCGTCGTCGCGCAGTCCGAGCTCAGCCGCGTGCGCAAAGGTCTGCGGGACGAGGACGTGGACGCCGCGGTCGCCGACGCCGAGGCGGCCCGCGCCCGCTCGGAGCTCTCGCGCAGCAACCTCGCGCGCATCGAGACGCTCTCGAAGAGCGGCGCCGCCACCCCCGAAGAGCTGGACCGTGCCCGGCAGAACGCGGCGAACGACGAGGCCACGTGGCGCGCGATCGACGCGCGCAAGCGAGCCGCGCGCTTCGGCTCGCGCGCCGAGGACGTCGCCGTCGCGGTGGCGCGTGTGGCGGCAGCGACCGCTCGTCGCGACCAGGCCGCGGCCGTGGTCGCGCGCCTGACCGTGCGCGCCCCGATCACGGGTGAGGTGCTCGAGCAGAAGTTCTTGGCAGGCGAGTACTACACGCCGCAGGGCGCGGAGCCGCTCCTCGTGATGGGCGACACGCGCGTGCTCCGCGTGCGGATGGACCTGGAGGAACGTGACTTGGAGAAGGTCGCGCTCGGTCAGGCTGCGAGCATCTCTGCCGAGGCCTTTCGCGGGCAGACCTTCAAGGGCAAGGTGGTCGAAATCGGTCGCAGAATGGGCCGCAAGAACATCCGCACAGACGAGCCGACCGAGCGCTTGGACACGAAGATTCTTGAGGTCGTGATTCAGCTCGACCAGGCGGCCAAGCTCGTGCCGGGCCAGCGCGTGCTGAGCGTGATCGAGCAGACCGGCGGGAAGGGCTGAGCCATGGCGAGCGTCGTCGTTGACCCCCTGCGGTGCGAAGGCAAGAAGACCTGCGCGCAGGTCTGCCCCGAGGCGGTCTTCGCTATCCGAAAGACGGACGTCGTGCTGCCGCTGCTCGTCCGCCTGAAGGTCTGGGCGCACGGCGGCAAGCAGGCCTTCGTGGTCAACGAGGCCGCGTGCACAGCCTGCATGAAGTGCGTCGAGGTCTGCCCAGAGGACGCGATTCGCGTGACGCCGTGAGGTGCGCGGGCCTGCGCTGGGCCGCGCTCGCCGCTCTGTTGGGGCCCGCCGCGTGCGCGACGCCGTCCCCCGGCGCGGGCGCAAGCGCGCCGGCCGCCGCGCGGCCCACAGCCCCGCTCGAGCCGACCTTCTGGAAGCACTGGAGTGACGGCAACGCCGAGGTCTCGGGGTACACGCTCACCCAGCCGCGCTACGGCGCGCTGCGCTCGGGCTACGCCGTGGCGATCTACGTGACGGAGCCTTACTCGCGCAGCGCCTTTGTCAAGGCGAACCGGTACGCCCCCGACGACCCTGACCAGACGACGGTGCTCAAGCTGAACCTCGTCCGCAAGTTCCAGACGGGCATCTACGACTACAGCTTGATGACGAGCGTCTTCTCCGTGCCCACCGAGGCCTTCGCGCCGCTCGAGGTGACCTTCTCCTCGCAGGAGTGGTGCGGGCACGTCTTCGACCAAGTGCAGCGCTCGGCGACTGGCTTAGCGCTCGACGTCAACAGCTACTTCGAGGGCGAGAGCGCGCGCGCGCAGATCGACGGCGTCGATGTCCTGCCCGAGGACGCCCTGTGGGTCACGCTCCGCAGCCTCGGGCGGCTCCAGCTCGACGCGACGGACGCTCGCGTACGGCTCCTGCCATCAGCGACCTATCGGCGCTTGCAACACAAGCCCGCGACCCCCTTCGAGGCGCGCGTGGCCTGGGCCGCCGAGGACCCCGCTGTGCAAGTGCCCGCGGGCACGTTCACCGCGCGACGCGCGACTTGGACGCGCGCGGACGGCGTCGAATGCAGCGCGGACGTCGAGGTCGCCTACCCGCATCGCATCGTGCAGTGGCGATGCGCGGACGGAGAGCACGCCGCGCTGACGGGCTCCGCGCGGCTGCCGTATTGGTCACAAAACGCGCTCGGTGACGAGCGTTTGCGTACCCAGCTCGGGCTGCCCGCGCCCGTGTCCACGCCTCGCTGAAGTCAGCGGACGTAGATGGGGTTCGTGTAGACCCACACAGTCGGGCGCACGAGGAGGCCAGCGAGCGTGCCGAGGGCGGCCCGCAGGTGCTCCGGCGTCTGCCGAACCTCGACGCGATATGCGCCCGGCGCGTCGACCGCGAAGTCGATGGGGCCACTCGCTTCGGCGACCACGGCGACCTCGGTGTCAGGGCTGCCCTCGGCGCCCGGCTCGATGGCCGTGACGCGCAAGAGACGCACCTGGATTGTGCTGCCCTCCGGCACCCGCGGCGGTGTAAAGACGATGCGTTGGCCGTCCGAGAAGGCGAGCTCGCTGCCCATGTCGTGGCGTGCCCCCGCAGAGTCCGAGAGGGCGAAGTCGAGCCCATCCGGCTCCCCGAGCAGGTGAAAGACCGTGTACGCGCGCCCCGTCATCAGCGCCTCACGGACCCCATCGAGCGACATCTCGCTCACGAGCAGGTAGTTCGCGAACCACGTCGTCAGGCGGCGATAGGAGTCGAGCCGCTCACCGTCTGTAGGCCGAAAGAGCGCGGACGGCAGGTTCTGGTGAATGTCGCTCCCGGCGATGCCCAGCGTGCGACGGCGGGCGATGAACCGATTCCACGTGTCGATCGCCCAAGGGTTCTCTCGCAGCGCCGCGAGCATGGCGAGATCGGGGTGTGGACCGTCTACGCCCGCCTGAATGACCTCAAGAATGTCAGGCAGCACCTCGGGCAGCTGACGCCAGCGCGGGTTCACGTTCGCGTGCAGGTTATAGATCTCGAAGCCATCGAGCCCGAGCGGCCAGAGCTCCTCAAACGTGCGCTCCTCGGTGTGCGCGTGCAGTACGATGGCGCCCGCCTCGCGCAGCGCGGTCACCGACTCCGGCGCGCGCGTGCGGTAGAGCGCGCGGTCGTTCGGTGTACGGCGCAACATGACCGGCATCAGGTCGCCCTCGGAGCCGGGCGCGATGAGCACCCGTCGCCCATCAGCGCAAGCGAGCTCACCACCGACGACCGCGCCTTCGGCGTCGCGCACCAAGGTGTCGCCCGCCGCCGCGTCATGCAGCACGGCCTCCTCGAATGACACGTCCGCGAAGCTCTCCGGGTGGTCCGTGAGCAACATATAGTCCAGACGCGACCGACAGACCGCGGCGCGCAGATCGGCCAGACAAGGCGCGTTCGGCAGACCCCCAGGCTTGGGGTCGCCGTCGCAGGCGTCGTGGCTGTGCACGCTGTGCATGTGGATGAGCCCGCGCGCGAAGGTGTAACCGGGGGGCGCGGCGAGCTGCGTCGCGTCCGGGGGCGGCGGCAGCGGCGCGCGGGTAGGGGGCGCGGGCGCGGCATCCGGCGCGGGGGTCGCGTCCGCGGGCAGGACAGCATCGACCGCCAGCGCCGTGTCCATCGGGGGCGTGGCGTCGCGTGGCGGCATCGTCGCATCGACGCGGGGCGCCGTATCCTCGGGCGCAGCGAGCGCGTCCGTTGGGTTGGACGATGGCGCGTCGTCACACGCGCTCAGGGCGAGCAGTGCGGTGGCCAATATCGGGGTACGCATCCGCATACGCTACCACGACCGGGGTGTGGTAAGTGGTCCGCCGCATGTCCGCCGACTCGCCCTCGACCGCACGCCGCGGCGCGCTCGCCATCGCGGCCGCCGCCAGCATCTGGGGCCTTTGGGGCCTCGTGATACACGCCGCGGGCGTCGGCGGCCCCGTCGCGGCTTGCATCGTGATGTTCACGGTCGGCACGTTCGCCGCGCCCACACTCCCGAAGCGCCTGCCTCGCGGCCGGTTGGCGTGGGGCGTTCTGTTCGGGACCGGGTTCGCAGACGCTTGCAACGCGATGCTTTACTTCGAGGCTCTCAGGCGCGGTCCGATGCCGGTCGCGGTCCTCTCGCATTATCTCGCGCCTGTGCTTGTGGCCCTTGCGACGCCGCTCGTGTTCGGGCAGAGGCCGTCGCTCCGCGTGTGGCTCTCGCTGCCCATCTCCCTGCTGGGGCTCGCGCTCCTGCTCGACTTGGGCGGCGCGGGCGAGGGTGACGTGACGACGACAGCGCTGTTGGGCGCGGGCTCCGCGGTGTTCTATGCGGCGCAGCTCGTGCTGCAAAAGCGGGGCGGAGAGACGCTTTCGCCCGCCGAGCTGCTCGTCTGGCACGCGTGGATCGCCGGCGTGCTGCTCCTGCCGTTCGCGCTCGCCGGTGAGCCGCCCTCACTCACGAGCGCCGCCTGGCTCATGCTCGGCGCTGTTGTGGGCGGCTCCTTCGCCGGGTCGGTTTTTCTGTGGGGCCTCCGGCATGTCGACGCGGCGCGCGCGGGCGTGCTGACGTATGTCGAGCCGATGGTCGGGGTGGCGGCGGGTGTGCTCGTGCTGCAGGCGCCGCTGCCCGCACTCGCGCCGCTCGGGGGCGCGCTCATCTTGGGCGCGGGTTGGGTCGTCATGCGTGAGGGCGCACGGTGAGCGTGCCTAAGACGAACGCGGTGCGGCTGCTCGAGAGCCTCGGGGTGCCCTACACCCTGCACCCCTACGAGGTCGACGAGGACGACCTCTCGGCGGAGACCGTCGCGCGCAAGGTTGGGCTGCCGCCGGAGCAGGTCTTCAAGACGCTGTGTGCGCGCGGTGAGCGAACGGGCGTCTTCTTTGCCGTGATCCCCGCGAACACCCAGCTCGACCTGAAGGCGACGGCGCGCGCGCTCGGGGACCGCAGCGTCGAGCCGGTCGCACTCAAAGAGGTCCTGCCCTTGACGGGGTACATTCGCGGGGGGGTCACGGTCCTCGCCGCCAAGAAGGCGTATCCGGTCATCTGCGACGAGACGATTGAGCTCTTCGACGTCGTGTCGATCTCGGCGGGCCAGCGCGGACTCCAAGTCTTCGTAGCGCCGTCGGATTACCTGCGCGTGACGGCCGCACGTATGGCCGCCATCGGCGCCTAGCGCACTCGCGGGCGTGTCAGTCTGCCCAGAGATGCTGGATTGAGGTGTGAGATGTCTGTCCCCCTCCGTTTTCTGGACCTGACCGTGGCCGAGCTCACGGGGCGCGCTCCACAGGCGAGTCTACTCGGTGAGATCGTCGACGCGCGCCTCACGGGTCTGGTTGTCCGTGGCGCGCTCCCAGACGCGCTCGTGCGCGCGGGCTCCGCGGCGCTGTCCGCATCAAGTGAGTGGACGTCTCCGAATCGCGGGATGCGTGGGGGTGAGATCCGCACCATCGGAGATGCCGCCACGCCGACGTTCACGCACCTGCGCGGGCCACCGGACGAGGTCTACGCGCAGAGCGCCGCCGCGCACGCTGCCCGTACAGCGGCCGTTTTTGGCGACGGTACCGCGGCGCTCGGCGCCGTGCAGGCGTGCTTGTCCGCGCTCGCGGGGGGGGCGCCCGCTGCCCCCCCGGCGTTCGACGACGCGCATCCGTGGCCCGCTTTCAACTTTCGCGCGCTCGATCCTGGGCAACAGATCTTCGCGCATCACGACCACCACTACGGCTTGGGCGTCTATCGCCACATGGACCCGGCGCTCGACCGGAGCACCCTGTTGAGCTTCTTCTACACGCTCCAAGCGCCCGAGGGGGGCGGCGAGCTGCTCGTCTATGGCGTCCGCGGGGACGACCCCGACGTGCCCGTGCTGCCGACGCGTTTCCTCGACACGGCCGCGATCGAGGCGCGGTATGCGGCGGAGCGTGTGCGCCTGAACGCGGGCGACTTGGTCGTCTTCGACGCGGGCCGCCATGTGCACCGCGTCACACCCGTCGAGGGCGCGAGATCGCGCCTGACCTTCGGCGGGTTCATGACCATGACCGCGGACCGAAGTCGCTTGGCCTTCTGGGGCTGAACTCAGTCGACGGGCTGGGCGCTGTTCGGCGACAGGACGTCGGCGAGCTCGGCGACGATGCGCGCCGGGCCAGCTTCGCTGAGCTCAACGTGCAGGTGAGCGCCCGCGGGGTGGAGCGTCTCGAGGCGCGCGGCGACGACGGGCGCGCGCGCACTCGACAGCAGGCGGACCCGTCGCAGCACGTAGCGCGCCCCGTGGTCGAGCGCGACGAGCGCGACGACACCGTCCCGAGGGACGGGCGCAGCGGCGTTGAAGAGCGCGAGCGCGCCATCCGGGATGCGCGCCGTCGACGAGGCCCCGAAGACCCGCGCCACGAAGGCGCCGGGCGACGTCTTGCGACCGGGCACCTCGACCCAGTCGGAGCCATTGTCCGCGGCGTAGGTGTCAATCTCGCCCGCGCGGGCGCGGAGCGTGAGCATCGGGACAGCCGAGCGGCTGACCGCGGCGGGCGTCGGCTTCACGTGCACGACGGGCGGCGCTTGCGTCACCTTGCGAGGGCGGCCCCGCGTGCGTGCGACGGGCACCGCGGAGCGCAAGAGCGCAGCGGTCTCGACCTCGAGCACGTTGGCCAAGCTCCAGAGGCTCCGGAGCGTCAGGTTCTCGATGCCGGCCTCGACACGCTGCAGGTACTTGTCGCTGACACCGACGCGCTGGGCGAGCGCGGCCTGCGTGTAGCCGCGTTCGCGCCGGAATGCCGCAATGCGGGCGCCGACGTCGAGGAGGAGCTGGTCTGTTGGGCGGTCACTGGACACGTTGCGGACACTCTACCCGGACACTGGGAAGGTAAACAGCCCACGCAGGTTGATTAAGAACGGAAAAAGTCGAATCAATCCTGCTACATGCATAACCCCGGCGAACAGGACAGTGTAGTCTAGGTGATTGGGCATTTGTCCTAGGAGGATTCTGTCGCTGTGTCCCGGCGTCCGCATCGGAACAAAAAGCGATGAGACCGTTGAGACCGCATCGTGGCGCATATTCGTCGCTCTCTGGTGTGAGAAATGTCCGCGTGTGAACGCGAGCACGCTGGGCGGGCGTGGTCCGGGCTTGCGGAGCGCCTGCGCGCGCGGGCACTTTGGCGCTCTCTGTCCCATCGCACCTCGGGCATAGGAGCAAGCCATGGCGAGCGCATCGAACTTCTCTTGGGTGGCAGCCTTCGCCGTGAGCGGCGGCGCCGCGTGTGGCGGCCACCAGTCGCAGTCGACCGAGGCCGCGGCGGTCGCGCCGAGCGCGGAGAGCGCGTCGAGCCCGGCGCCTTCGACACTGAACCCCATGCGGCCTCAGCTCGGCGGCGGACCCGCCCTGGGCGGCGGCGCCACACCCAAGCCCGTGACGCCCGACCAGCTCACTGCCCGGGCGGGCGAGGTCTTCGAGGTCGTCCTCGAGGCGAACGCCTCGACGGGGTTCACGTGGCGGGTCGTCGAGCCGCTCGACCCCCGCCTCGCCTTCGTCGACCAGGCCTACGCGGGCGCCGCGCCGATGGGCCCGGGTGGTCTCCCGATCGTGGGTGCGCCGGGTCAAGCGACGCTGCGCTTCAAGGGTGTCGCCGCGGGTGAAGCCAAGCTCGTCTTGCGGTACGCACGCCCGTGGGAGCAGGTGGGTGCGCCGGGGGTCGAGGGCATGGACCGCACCTTCACGGTGGTCGTCCAGTGAGGCAAGCGCGCGGGTGGATCGTGGGCGCTGCGTTCGTCTGCCTGGCGTGCGGTGAGGCGGGGTCGACCGCCGAGGGCGAGCCGGATGCAGCCGCGATCGCGGACGCTGGACGGTCAGCAGATGCGGCCCCGCAGCAGATGTGTGCCGCGCGCTTCGTCTACGACCCGCTGGCGGATCCGATCCGCGGCGCGATGCCGGACGACGTCTGGACGATCGATGACGCCACAACCGAGACAGGGCTGCGCGTCGACACGTCCGCCGCGCCCTGGCGCGCGTCGACGCCCCCCGCGCTGAAGCCCCTCTTTGAGGACCTCGATACGCTCGACGGATGGGGCGTCAGCGCGGGCATCGTGTTGCGGTTCGACGCGCCCGTCGCCGAGGTCAAGGGCGGCGAGGCAACCGCCTCCGTGGGTCCGGTCCAGCTCTGGGCGATGCCGACCGGTGGGGCGGCGACGCGGGTGCCCTTCGAGGTCCAGACGCTGGATGGCGGCGCGACGCTCGTTCTCTGGCCCATGCGCCCGCTGCCCGAGGCGACTCGGGCGGGCGTCGTCGTTACGCGCTCGCTGAGCGGCGCGGACGGCGGCTGCATCGAGCCCTCGCCGACGCTGCGGGCTGTGTGGTCGGGTGAGGCCGCTGCGCCTGCACTCTCGCGTCTCACGCCCCGCCACGCCGAACTGTTCGCAGCCGCGGGGGTCTCGCCCGACCAGGTGACGGGCTCGCTCGTGTTCACGACTCAGAGCGCAACGCGCGTCTCGGTCGAGGTCGCCGAGGCGATTCGCCTCGCAGGGCCGGAGGTCGCGGCGAGCGCGCCGTTGCCGACGTGTTTGCCTCAAGCGGACGCGGTGCGCTGCGAGGGCAGGCTCACGCTCACGAACTTCCGCGACGACGACGGGCGCATCGCGGACGCTGCCTCGGACCTGCGCTACGACGTGCCCTACTCGCTGTACCTGCCCCTTGACCGAGAGGGGCCTGCGCCGCTCCTGGTCGCGGGGCATGGGCTCGCGGGGGGGCGCGACATCGCCGCCGATCTGGCCTCTGCGCTCGCGCCGGATGGCTTCGCCGTGCTCGCGCTCGACGCGGTCGGCCACGGCGAGCACCCCACGCGGACGCAGGCCGACACGGCGCTCGCGGTGCTGTCGTTCCTGGGCCTCGACGTCGCCACGCAGACGGTTCACGGGCTGTGGCTGCGAGACAACTTGAGGCAGTCGAACTTCGACCGGCTGCAGGCGCTCGAGGTCCTGCGGGCGCGACCGGACGTCGACGGCGATGGCATAACCGATGTGGACATGGAGCGCCTGGCCTACTGGGGCATTAGCCTCGGCGGCATCATGGGCAGCGAGCTCATCGCGCTCGACGGCGGCTTCGACGCGGCGGTCCTCACGGTCGCGGGCGCGCGCCTGATGCCGCTGATTACAGAGGCCAGCTCGTTCGCGACCTTTCGCCCCATCATCGGCAACCTCGTCGGCGGCGAGGCGGAGCTCGACCGCGCGCTGCCGCTGGTGCAGGCAGTGGTCGATGGCGGCGACCCGGTCGCGTTCGCGGGGCACGTCCTGGGGCGGTCGCTGCCCGGCGCGCGCGGTCGTGTGCCGCACCTGCTCCAGCAGATGGTGATCAACGACGAGACGGTGTCGAACGGCACGAACCGGAGCCTGGCCCGAGCGCTCGGTGTGCCGCTGGTGCCGCCGGTCCTGCAAGAGGTCGGGCTGGTCTCGGTCGAGGCGGAGGCGCCTGTGGTGGGGAACTTCGAGGGCGGTCGGACCGCTGGACTCTTCCAGTTCGATCGCATGCGAACATCCCGAAATGGGCGTCCGGTCCCGGCGTCGCACAACAACGCGCTCGGGTTCGAGGGCTTCGGTCAGGTGGACCGCTTCTTGTCGGGCTGGATGGCCGGTGACGTGCCGGAGATCATCGATCCATACGCGACCTTCATGACCCCGTGAAGCGGGCGGCGTCCGCGGGGCCCTGGGTGGTGGGGCTGGCCGAGCGACGCCACGCGAACCGCGCACGCCAAGGCGATGGCGTGTCGAGCGTCGCGTCCGCGACCAGCTCTCCGAGCAGCGGCGCGAATTTCAACGCATGACCGCTCCCGCCCGTCGCGACGACCAGGCCGGGGTGCTCTGGGTCGGCGTCGATCAGGAAGTCGCCGTCTGCGGTGTCGGTGTACAGGCACAGGCGCGTCGCGACAACGGGAGCGTCCGCGAGCGCGGGCAAGCGCTCGCTCAAGAACGCCCGGAAGCGTGACTCGTCATCGGGCGCGACCTCGCGCGGGTCCGTCGCACGCATGGCCCGGCCGGGGCCGTGGTGGGCGACCTTGACCACACCGCTCGGCGAGAGGGGGAAGCCATACCAACCTGTGCCCGCGATGTCGGCGGCCCAGACCGGAAAGACGTGCCCTTGAAAAAGCGCGGGCTCGGCGGGGCGAAAGTGAAAAACCGGCTGGCCGACCGCGACCAGCCGCCTCGAGAGCCACGGCAGGAGCTGTGGCGTGAACGCGCCGGCGGCCACAACGACGCGGTCCGCCGTGACGGTCTCGCCGTTCGCCAGCACCACGCCTTGAACTCGGCCCGCTCGGACGTCGAGGTCGACGACCGCGTGCCGCGTGAGCGTCCGGGCGCCCGAGTGAGTCGCCAGGTCGAGGAGATGGGCGACCAACGCGCTGCTCTCGACCCAGCCTGCATGCGGGTTCCAGTAGCCATCGGGGTAGCCCGCCCAATGCCAGGCGGGGAAACGCGCAGCGAGCGCTGCCTGGTCGAGGCGCTCGACCGGGACCCCAAGCGCGCGCTGCACCTGCAGGCTCTCGAACTCGAAGCCGCCGGGCGCGAGCGGCTCACGGCTCATGAAGAGCATGCCCGTCTCGTGAAAGACGGGCCACGTGCGCCAGATAGGCAGGCACGCGCGGTGGAGCTCAGCGTAGAACGGGTCAGGGCCATAGTCGCCCCGAACGGCCTTGCTGAGGTCCGTGGAAGCTGCGAGCGGGTGTGGTGGCGTGCCTTGCTCCAGCAGGGTGACGCGGTGACCTCGGCGGGCGAGGGACCACGCCGCGCTCGCGCCGAAGACCCCGGCGCCGACAACGACGACCTTGAGGGGCGACGTCCTGGTCACGGCAGGCTGACCGGCACGAGAGTCAGGTTGTTGTCGTGGTTCGTCTCGGGCAGGCCGCCGTGCGGATTGACCGTCAGCTCGAGCATATAATCGCCCGGCGGGACATCCGTGATGTCGACCCACTGGCAGAGGGTGCCGGCACCGTAGACGTCGGCCCAGCCACGGCGCAGACCGCTGCCTGCGCACTCGCCGACCGCGCCCTCGATGGGTGGCAGGGCGCGGTACTCCAGCATGTTCGCGAGGAAGAAGCTCTGCTTGTGTCCTTGGGCCGCCACGGTCCCGTCCAGGTTGAGCAGCCGATAGTTCGCGAAGTCGAGCAGGTGCCAGTGCTGGTGGCAGGGCGAGAACTCGTAGGCCTCGGGGGTCTCGTCTGGAGAGGGGACGCACAGCGCAGCCGGCCCGATGTTCGCGATAATACTCGGGAAAGTGAGGAGCCTGCGCGGGCCTGCGGCGTCCACGCACCCCTCGACGATCGTACACTGGTCCACCGCGCCGATGTCCATGGAGTCGATGCGCCACTCTTGAGCGACCGACTCGCCGTCGATCACGAGGTCGGGCAGGAACCGCGCCTCGGGGTCGCAGGCGTCCCCGAGGTGGTCGAAGTCGGCGTTCGCCTGGTCGCCATTGGCGTGCGTCGGACAGTTGTCGCAGCGGTCCCAGACCCCGTCCGCGTCCTCGTCGGCGCCGGCGACCTCATCGGGGGTCAGGGGGCAGCCATCGCAGGCGTCCCCGAGGCCATCAGCGTCCGAGTCCCGTTGGTCGGGGTCGAGCGCAAACCGGCACAGGTCACAGGCGTCCCCGACGCCGTCCGCGTCTGCGTCGCCCTGCGCGGGATCGACCTCGGCGGGGCAGACGTCGTCCCCGTCTGCGACGTTGTCGCCGTCGTCGTCGTCGTCGCAGGCGTCACTCCGACCGTCCGCGTCGGCATCCGGCTGCGCGGGGTCCGCGACGACATCGCAGAGGTCCACCGCGTCGTCGATCCCGTCGTCGTCGTCGTCGTCGTCGCAGGCGTCTCCTTGGCCGTCCGCGTCGAGGTCGCCCGCGACGCGGTCAAAGTCGCCGGGACAGTTGTCGCACGCGTCGCCGAGCAGGTCCCCATCCGCCTCTTCTTGGCGCGGATTCGAGGCGAAGACGCAGTTGTCCGCAGCATCTTCAACGCCGTCGTTGTCATCGTCGTCGTCGCAGAGGTCGCCGCGGCCGTCGCGGTCAAAGTCGGCTTGGTCCGGGTTAGAGAGCAGCGGGCAGTTATCCGCGGGGCGGGTGACATCCAGCTCGACCGCCCAGCCGCGCACCGCGCCCGTCAGCCCGTCTGAGACGTCGTAGACTTGGAGCGTCCAGCGGCCCACCGCGCGCTGACCCGCGAGGCGGATGAGGCGCTCCTCTGGCTTGAACGCGCCGCGGTATGGCGAACGGACCGCGCCGATGTAGCGCTCAGCGGCGTCGTCGAAGGTGGTGTCGAGGTAGGCATCCTGGCCTTGGCCGTGGCCGAGGCTCAGCAAGCTCACACCTGGCAAGAGGTTGTTCTCGAACTCAGACGCGCCCAGAGCGTCGCGGTCGACTTGAGGCGAGAGCAAATACAGGTGCACATCCGCAGGGTTGAAGTGCTCGATGGACACCCAGACCCGCACAGCGTCTACGCGGCCGGGCCCGACGAACTCGGTGTCGAGCGTGAGGCGCGACGCGCCGTCCGGAATGGGGGCCGGCGGCGCCCCGGGCGCAAAGCCGTCGAGGCGCACCGTGTCCGCGTAGCCTTGGTTGAAGACGCCATCCACGTCGGGGTCCTCGCAGGCGTCGCCGCGGCCGGAGCGGTCTAGGTCCCGCTGGTCGGGGTTCGCGACCCCGACACAGTTGTCGATCGCGTCCGGGCGAAAGTCATGGTCGGCGTCCTCGACGCATCGGAACAGCGGGTGCTCTGGCGGCAGAGTGTTCGGGCCCGGCGTGGGGTCCAAGGGGCACGCGTCGTTCGCGTCGATGAACCCGTCCGCGTCGTCGTCCAGATCGCACGGATCGCCGTCGCCATCGTTGTCCGTGTCCGTGAGGTCGTCGCTCGCGCGCGCTGGACAGTTGTCGTCGATGTTGGCGCGGCCATCGCCGTCGAGGTCGTCGTCACAGGCATCCCCGAGACCGTCGCGGTCAAGGTCAGCTTGGTCGGGGTTCGATGCGCGTGGGCAGTTGTCGAACCGGTCGCCGCGCGCGTCGTCGTCATCGTCCACGTCACATGGGTCGCTCGTGCCATCGTCGTCGAGGTCCGGGCCCTCGGGGTCGCAGCCGGCGTCGGCGCGCGGGAGGGGCGCGGCGTCCACGCCGGCGTCGGCCGCGCGAGACGCTGCGTCGTCGTCGCGCACCGCGTCCGCGCCCCCGCCGGCGTCCTGCAGCGCCTCTTCGTGCGGGACGCCGCGCTCCGGCGCCTCGCAGCCGACCAGATTCGCCACCGCCACCAGCAACAAGGTCCAGACTGAACCCGACCGCATCGCGCCCTCCCGAGGCTCAAGTTCTGTGGCAAAGTGTAGCCGCGCGCGCGATGAGCTGCGCGGGCAACTGTTTGCACCGCAGGCACTCTAGGAGTCATCGTGGCCGAGACGTTCGACCTCTCGCACTTGCTCATCGCGCTGTTGCCGCCCATCGCCTCAGCGGTCTGGTTTTACCGCAGCGACCGAAACCGAGAGCCGGTCGGTGCGGTGGTCAAGGCCTTCCTCGCGGGCGTCATTGTCCCGTTTCCCGTCTTGCTGCTCGTGGACCTGTTCCGCGCGTACGACCCCGGCCTTGAGAGTCCGTGGGTCCTGGGCGCCTACGCCGCGTTCATGTTCGCAGCCATCCCCGAGGAGCTGTGCAAGTTCTGGTTTCTTCGCCGCCACATCCGCGGACCCCACTGCGACGAGCCCATGGACGGGGTTGTCTATGGGGCGGTGGTCTCTCTGGGCTTCGCGGCCCTCGAGAACGTGCTCTATGTCCTCCAACATGGCGCCCAGACCGGGGTCTTGCGGGCATTTACCGCGGTGCCGATGCACGCGTCCGTGGGCGCGCTCATGGGGCTCGCGCTGTCTCTCGAGAAGACCCGAGGTCCGGGTCCTGGGCGCGGTCTCGTGCCGGCCCTCTTTTTGCCGATCTTGGTGCACGGCCTATATGACTGGCCGCTCATGGCGATCACCATGGCAGACGAAGCGCAGCGCTCGCCGACTGAGCTCCTCCTCGGGCTCGTTCTGGCGTTCGGTACGCTCGCGTGGGTCGTGATGCACGTTCGCAGCAAGGTGCGTGGCCTCGAGGCCGCGCAACACCGTGGCTACTGAGGTCGCGGCGGGGGCGGTAGGCCACCGCGGCGCGAGAGCGCCTCGATGCGACGCTGCAGCGCGCTGTCGCTCGGCGCAAGCTGGGCGGCGGCCCGAACGCGCTCGGTCGCGAGCGCCGAGTCGCCTGCCTCGACCGCAGACTCCGCGACCCGAACGTGCCACCATGCGGGTGCGCTCAAGCCGCGCGTGGCGTGGCGCGCGCCCAGCGCGAGCGCGCCGACCACGAGCACGGTAGAGAGCGCGGACCGCAAGCGAACACGTTCCAGTCGCGCGATCGCCGGCACTGCGGCGCCGCCGACAAGGGCCAGCGCGAGGGCCAGCGGGAGGCGATAGCGGCTGCTCGGATGAAAGAGCGCGGTCGTGGCGAGGGTGCCGAGCACGAGGCCGGCGAGGGGCCATGCCGACCGGAGAGCGCGCTCACGCGCCAAGAGCGCAGCGCCGACCCCCGCGAAGAGCATGAGGAGCCCGAAGCTGACCGGAAAGGCGTAGAGCGTGGGGACCTCGCTGCGCTCTCCGTAGAATCCGTAGTCAAAGGTCGTCTCGACGTCGCGTAAGGTATCGGCGAGCTTCGCGGGCGCGCCGGAGAGCGCGCCCCACAGGTCGAGAGGAGGGCTTGGTTGCGCCGCATCGGGGCCCGCGGCGAGGCGCGCGCGGGCTTGGTCAACAACATCCCAGGCGCTCACCTCGCCCGATGCGCGCGGGCTCAGTGCAGAGAGGTCGCCGCGCCAAGCGCTGCCGACCTGAGCCGCCGCAGCGGCGGTGCGGGAGACAAAGATCACGGGGACGAAGAAGCCGGTGTGCGCGAGGGTGAAGAGGCCGTGCGCGACGAGGGGCGCTGCGAGGCCGATGGCGAGCCAAGCGGCGCGCTGAAGGCGTCGATTCAGGGGGTCGGCGGGTGCCCACGGCATGAGCGCGCTCGCGACGGTCGCGCAGCCGACGAAGAGCAGACTCGCGCGCGATAAAATGGCGAGCCCGAGCAGGGCGCCCGCGAGCAGCGTCGGAGCGGCGGCGGCGCGGATGCGCGTCGACTCGCTGGTCAGCGCGGACAGGCTCAGCAGCAGGAGCGTGAGCCCGAGCGTCTCCGAGAGGACCTTGGACTCGTAGAATGTAAAGAGCCCGTAGCTCACAAAGAGCGTGGCAGCGCACAGCCCCGCCGCAGGTCCAAAGAGCGCGCGACCGATGCGCGCGACCAGCGCAGTGTTCAAGACGCCGAGCGCGACCTGAAAGAGCGCCAGCTTGATGGGAGGCGCGACGCCGACCCCTGCCAGCAGATAGCCGTAGAGCGGGCTGAACGCGAGCAGGGTCGGATCGCCGTGCTGGCCAGCGAGCACCGCCTCGGCCTGGGCGCGATAGACCACTGAATCGAAGACCGGCCCCCAGAGGAACGGCAGGCCGGAATAGTCGAAGAGATACGCTAACTTGAGCAGCGCGACGAGCGTGAGCAGGAGCGCGCTCGTTCGAGCAGTGAGGGGCTGCAATGCGGGCTCAGCGCCCCGCCATGGGGTGGTCTCGCCAGGGCGCGAGGTCGGACACGGCCGCACGGGTCTCGGGCGTCGGTTCGAAGCCCCACGCAGCGTAAAAGTCCGTGAGGTCCGCGCCGGTCGCTTGGCTCAAGCGGACCATCCACTGCTGAGCCGCGGCGTCGGCGTCCGCCGGCCGCTCAGCGTCCGCCAAGGCGCGATAAGCGGTAAAGACCGCCGTGAACGGCGCCCACCCAAAGCGCTCTTGGACCTGCAAGTCGGTCTCGAGGGCCGTCCAGACGCTCCAATCTGCGCGGCTGCGACCGCCCGCCACAAAGGCGTCGATGCGCGCCGCACGCTCGGCTGGAACGAGCGCCGGGTGGGCTTCGCTGCGGTCGAGGCCGAGGACCTGCTCAGAGCAGTAGACCGAGAAGAGGTTGACATTGCCCTCCTCGGTGCCGGGCAACACCCAGTCGATCCACTGGTGATTGTGTCCCAGCTCGTGGAGAGGCCCCCAGAGGCCATCGCGGGTCATCACCTGCAGGTCGATGACCTCGGGCACAGACGGCAAGTGCGCCATGATGGGGTAGCCAGAGTGCATCCAGCCGGCCGAGATCTGGCGGTCGAAGACGAAGCGCTCGGGCCGCGTTCGTTCGACGGGGAGGCCAGAGAGCGTCGCCTGTGCGTCGATGAGGCGGTCCCAGAGCGCGGCGACGGCGCTGGGGTCGGGCACCGCGTCGATCGCGGCGGTCGGGACCAGATGAATCACGCGCGCGGTCTCGAGTTCAGCCCACGGCGAAGCGCTCGAGCCCGCGCCGATGCGCCACGCGGCCAGGTCCGTCTGCCCGGCGACGAACCGGCGCATAGGCACGCCGCCAGCCACACGCACGCGGACCCGCCCATTCGGCGCGCCGACCGCCTGTCGAACGTAGACAGGACCACCGAAGCCACTCGCGACGCGGGTGTCGCGCGCACGGAGCGCCTGAGTTCGTGTCAAGGCGGGCGCTCGCCGCCAAGTCTCGAGTGACCAGAGCGTGTCCGTGTGGGCGCCGATCTGCGCGCTCAGGCCTTCGGGTTCGCCGTCCTCGATCGTAAAGCGAATGACGTCGCCGGGGCCTGCGTAGAGGCCCGTGGACCACCAGCGCGGTGCGGCGGGCGCGGAGAACGCAAAGGCCTCGGGTCGGCCCAAGTACTGCGCCGGGATGTCGACCACCGCTTCTCCGCGCGGCGCCTCCGCAGACACGCTGCCTGGGAAATCATCGGCCATCGCGCTCGGCGCGACGGCGTCGACCGAGGCCTCGAGCGCGCGCTTTGTCTCGTAGGCCACGACGACGCGCTCCGTCGCGTGCTGGCTGGCCTCGAGGGGGGACGCTTCGCTCGGCACGACGGGGCCGACCTCGTGAGAGAGCGCGGCGGCTGAGTCGAAGAATGCGGTCACGTCGAGCGGGAGTGCGGCGATGCCCGCGGTCGCCCTCGCGGCGCAGCGTGCGCGCTCCCCCGGGCTGAGGCGCGGCCGCTCCAAGCGGTCCCGGCGCAGGGCGTCAACGGCCGCGCGGACGTTCGTGCATGCTTCGGGCGGCCCGATGGTCACTGCGTCGAGGCCCGCGGTCACGTCGGCCTGCGGAGTGACCATGAGACCCATCGGGACGAGGAACTGGTTCCCGGGGTAGTCGTGCGCGGCGTCCTCGTTTCCGGTCGAGTACGACCACCACCAGGCATGACCCCCAACGACGAGCCCGCCGCCCTGCTCGATGAAGGCGCGCAACGCCCCGAGCTCGCGGAGGTCGCGCTCGGGATAAGTCGTGGTCACCCAGATGCCCGCGGGCAGGTCGGCGACACCGCCGAAGCGTGCGCTGTGCCCGCGCCGCCGCAGGTCTTCGGCGAGCGCGTCTAGCCCCGGATCGAGCAATACGTCGAGCGTGGCGTCAGGAGCGCGGTCGCCGGCGGCCCAGTGAAGGGCGTTCTCCAGCAGCCGGCCGTTGTCCGCGGGCTGGTCATCGAGCCGTTGCAGGTAGCTTTCGTGACCGAACAGGACCACACGACCGGCCGCCACGCGGCTCGCCGCGACAAACGGCCGACCGCCTTCGTCGAGCAGCACCGCGAGCGCTCGCTCGCCGAAAGCGACAAGCGAAGAGGGCTGGGCGCCGCCGGAGTCGATGGTGTGGACGCCGGTCGTGAGCGCGCGCCAGTCGGGCGAGGTGTCGGCCGTGGGCGGCCCGAAGTCAGGCAGCGCTGCGTCCATGGGTGGTGCGGCGTCGCTGGGCCCTGCGTCGACGAACGCGGAGGCATCGACCGGCTGCGCGCCTGTGTCGGGTGAGGTCGGCTCCTCCGTAGTCCCGGCGTCTGGCGATACGGGGGCGGCCTGGTCGCACCCGAAAGAGGCCGCGCTGGCGAGCAGCGCGAAAAGCGCGAGGCGATTACACATCGCGCGACGTCACTCCGGCTCCCCGAGCGCGCCCATGAGGCTCGCTGCGGTGAGAACGCGCTCACTCGCGACCTCGAGCGCCTGCTCATTCGCGGCTTCAAGCCAAGCGAGCGCCGCCGGCTCGAGCTCACCGAACTTGAGGCGGAGCAACTTCGCGAGGAGCTGCCGTTGGCCGTCGAGACGGCCCTCTTGGCGGCCCTCTTGGCGGCCCTCTTGGCGGCCCTCCTCCAAACCCTGCTTGCGGCCCTCCTTGCGGGCCTGTCGCATCCACTTCTCTGCGAGCGTCATCTTCGAGACCTCCTGTAGGTGCTCCGGCAGCAGCTCCAAGTCCTGCTGCGTCAGGTG
>Ga0114972_10000246_pt1 | contig 39744 bp, 16 predicted proteins | sample M_140807_EF_Meta_FD_87354 | JGI IMG/M metagenome (GOLD analysis project Ga0114972, IMG submission 87354) | Freshwater microbial communities from Lake Montjoie, Canada to study carbon cycling - M_140807_EF_MetaG | ecosystem: Environmental > Aquatic > Freshwater > Lake | place: Lake Montjoie... | reverse complement strand
GGTCGAAGAGCCGGTTGCAGCGGTCGAAGAGCCCGTCGCGGCGGTCGAAGAGCCCGTCGCGGCGGTCGAAGAGCCCGTCGCGGCGGTCGAAGAGCCCGTCGCGGTGGTCGAAGAGCCCGTCGCGGCGGTCGAAGAGCCCGTCGCGGTGGTCGAAGAGCCCGTCGCAGCGGTCGAAGAGCCCGTCGCAGCAGTCGCCGCGGACGTCGACGTTGCCGCGCTCCAAGCGCAGGCGTCGTCGGGCGACCGCGAGGCGCAGCTCGCTGCATTGGAGACCCTCGCTCTGCAAGCGCCCACCACGGCCGGCCTCGCGGACCTTTACCTCGCGGCCGTGGCTGGCGCGCCGGGTGAGCTCGACACTTACCTGCGCGTGGGTCGCAAGTTGGCGGGTGTGCCTCGCGAGACGCTGACCGCGATCGCCGCTGGGCTTGATGCCATGGCCCGCGCACAATCGGCGGGGCAGGGGGCAGCGCTCGCTGCGGAGCGCGTGCTCTTCGGGACGCTGCACCTCGACGAGGGCAAGACGGCGGACTTCAAGCTCCGTGAGCTGGCGAAGACCTCCGCCGCCGACCCCGTGGCGCGTGAGTGGCAGATTCAGCGCCTGATCGAGACCGGCAAGTGGCGCAACATTCAGCAGGTACTGACGGACGCGGCGGGCGGAGAGACGCCCGAGACGCGGACCGCGGCGCTGCGGCGCATGGCCGTGCTCGCCGCTGAGCGCGCCGGTGACGCTGACAAGGCGACAGACTTCTGGCGTCAGGTGCACCTCGCGAACAAGGCCGACGTTGAGGCGCGACAGGCGCTGCAGGGCCTGTACGCAGCCGCGGGCAAGTGGAGCGCCTATGTCGACGTGCTCAAGCTCGACGTCGAGGAGATCCCCGACAGCGACCGCGCGCGCAAGGTCGACGCGCTGAAGGCCTTGGTGCGCGTCTACACGCAGCACCTGAACTTGGACGCGATGGTCGTGACGCTCTACGGCCAAGTTTTGGCGCTCGAGCCGGACGACGCGGAGGCCACCGCCGCGTTGATCGAGAAGTACGAGGCGATGCGGCGCTGGCCGGACTTGGTCGCGCTTCTCCAGAAGCAGGCGGAGGCTGCGGTCGAGACAGAGCGACGCGTCGACCTCAACCTGCGGATCGCGTTCCTGTACCTCGACAAGTTCCGCAACCAGGCCGAGGCGATCAAGGCCTACGAGGCGGTCCTCACAGACGACCCTTCGAATCGCGCCGCCATCGAGGCGCTCCAAGACATGTATGAGAAGCGCCGCGAGTGGGAGAAGCTCGTCGCGGTGCAGCGTCAACTGGCAGACGCCGAGTCCGACGCGCCGACGCGCGCGGCCAAGTACAAGGAGATCGCGGACAGCGCGACGAAGAAGATCCGCAAGCCCTCGATCTCGCTTGAACTGTGGGAGGAGGTCCTCTCGATTCAGCCGGGCGACGTGGACGCCCTGCGGGCGCTCGTCGCGCTCTACGAGTCCGAGAAGCAATGGGACCACCTCGTCGAGACGGTCGAGGCGCTCGTTGAGCAGTCGACGGATGCCGCCGAGAAGGCGGACCTGCTGCAACGCGCGGGGACAGTGCTGCAGGATCGCGTGGGCGACCGCGCAGGCAGCGTGCGCTTCTGGAACGCGCTGCTCGAGCTTGATGGCGAGAATCGCCGCGCTCAGGACGCGCTGAAGAAGGCTTACACGGAGCTGGGCGACTGGGATGGGCTAACGTCGCTCTTTGGCGCGCGTGGCAAGTGGGACGAGCTCGCGCGCTTGCTGGACGGCCAGGTCGGCGTTCAGAAGGACGATGAGACGCGCATCGACCTCTTGTTCCGGACAGCCGGCATCTACGACGCGCACCTGGGGCAGAAGGACCGCGCAGTGCGCGCCCTTGAGCGCATCCTGCAGATTGAGCCTCGGAACGTCGTGGGCGCGCGGGCGCTTGAGCCCGTCTACGAGGAGGCCAAGGAGTTCCGCAAGCTCGCGAACGTGCTCGAGGTGCTCCTCGAGCACGAAGAGGCGGCGGACGCTCGGCATCGGTTGATGATGCGGAGCGCCGGCATCTCGGAGCAGGCACTTCGCAACCCAGACGCCGCTTTCGAGTGGGTACGCCGCGCCCTGCGCGAGCTGCCCGCGGATGCGACGGCGCGGAGCGAGTTGGAGCGCCTCGGCGCGGCCACGCAGCAGTGGGCGACGGTGCACGACGAGCTCGTGCAGGCGCTCGCGGACGTCGGCAGTGACAGCGACGCGCAGCTCGCGCTCACTTTGACCTTGGCGCGGCTGCTCGACGAGCAGCTCGGACAGGCGAGCGATGCGCTTGTGCGCTACCACGACGCGCTTGCGCTCGAACCGGCGAATACGGTCGCGCTGGACGCCGTGGAGCGGCTCTACACGCGCTCAGGCGCTTGGCTGGAGCTGCTCGGCGTCATCGATCGGAAGCTCGCGCTTGCCGAGAGCGTGGACGACCGCAAGGCGCTGCTGCGCAAGCAGGGCGTGCTCTTCGAGGAGCAGCTCGACGACGCAGAGTCGGCGATCGATAAGCACCGCGCGATCCTCGCCGAGGATGCGGCCGATGGCGACGCGTTGGCTGCTCTGCGGCGCCTCTACGAGGCTGGCCAGCGCTGGGATGATCTGCACGAGATCGTCTCGGCACAGCTCGCGCTGTCTGTGGCCGCGGGAGACGGTCAGGCGACGGGGTTGGTGCTCGCGCTCGCGCAGATTGAGCACGGCGCGCTCGGGCGAACGCCGGCCGCGATCGAGCGTTACCGTGGGGTGCTGGCCGATGACGCGACGAACGCATCGGCGCGGTCGGCCCTCGAGGCGCTGCTCGACGACCCCGAACACCGTCTCGCGGTCGCTCATGTTCTTGAGCCCATCTACTCTGGCCAGGAGGCTTGGAGTCCGCTCGCGCGCGTGCTCGAACTGCAGCTCGAAGAGACGAGCGAGACCGACGCGCGCTTTGGTCTCCTCGAGCGCATCGGCACCTTGCACGCCGAGCGCCTGAGCGATGTGGACGCTGCGTTCGACGCCTTCTCACGCGCGTTCCGTGAAGTGCCGTCGATCGCTTCCGTCATTGAGCGCCTCGGAGAGCTCGCGGATATCGGCCAGAAGTTCGTGGAGCTCGCCGCGCTCGTAGAGGACGTGGTGCCCGACGTCAAGTCCTCGGCGCTCTCCCTCGCGCTGCTGACCAGGCTCGCGGCCATCTACGAGGACAAGCTCGACGACGGCACCCGCGCCATCGACGCCCACAACCGCGTGCTGCTCATCGACGCCGACCATCTCGGCGCGCTCGCGGCGCTTGAGCGTCTGTACCAGCGCAACTCGATGTGGCCGGAGTTGCTGTCGATCTATCGTCGACAGCTTGAGCTCGCGGAGAGCCCAGAGGCGCGAGAGGCCCTCAACTTTAGGGCGGGTGCGCTGCTCGAGGACATGCTGGGCGACGCGACTGAGGCCATCGCCACCTATGGCGAGATCTTGACCGCGGACCCGACGAACGTCCGTGCGCTCGAGGCGCTCGACCGACTCTATACGCAGCAGTCGATGTGGATCGAGCTGTCCGAGTGCGTCGAGAAGCAGCTCGACCTCGCCACGGATGAGTCCGTAAAGAACAGCCTGCGCGTGCGGCTCGCGAGCCTGCAGGAGGGCGCGCTCGGCAATACGCAGGTCGCCATCGAGGCGTACCGCGTGGTGCTCGAGACCGACCCGGAGAACGGTGCGGCGGTCGCGGCGCTCGAGCGCCTGGTTGCGGCGCCCGACTACCAGTCGACCATCGCGGACATCCTTGAGCCGCTCTACCGCGCGCGGGACGCTTGGCAGCAGCTCATTGGGGTCTACGAGATCCAGCGTGAGCACGCTGAGACGGCGAAGCGACAGGTAGAGCTCCTGCACCGCATCGCGGAGCTGCAGCAGACGCGCGCCGGCTCTCCGGAAGAGACGTTCCAGAGCTACGCGCGCGCTTTCGCGGTGGAGCCCAGCGACGCGAAGACGCTCGCAGAGCTGACACGGCTCGCGGAGGCCTTTGGCCTGTGGAGCGAGCTGGTCGCAGTGTACGAGGCCCAAGTCGAAGAGATCGCCGACGCCACGGTCGCGGCGGATGTTCACAAGCGCGCGGCGCGGGTCCAGCGGGCCCAGCTCGGAGACGCGGTGGGCGCGCGTCGACACTTCGAGGCGGCGTACGCGACAGACGACACGGACGCCGAGGCCCTCGACGCGCTGGAGGGGCTCTACGCGCAGTTCGAGCAGTGGAGCGAGCTGGTCGGCGTGCTCTCGCGCAAGGTCGAGCTGAGCGAAGAGGTCGACACGAAGAAGGCGCTGCTCTTCCGCATCAGCGCGCTCTTCGAAGACATGCTCGAGGACGCTCACCGCGCCGTCGAGACGTTCAAGGCCGTGCTCGAGCTCGACGCGACCGACGCGCGCGCGCTCGACGCGCTCGAGCGCATCTTCCTTGGCCTCGGCCAGTGGGAGGACCTGATGGAGGTCCTGCACCGCAAGGCGGAGCTCACCGACGAGGTCACCGCGCGCAAGGACATCTACTACGTCATCGGCTCTGCCTACGAGCGTGAGCTCGATGACCTGACGCGCGCGGTCGAGACCTACCAGAAGGTGCTCTCGTGGGACGCGCAGGACCTGACGTCGCTGCAAGCGCTCGACCGCCTCTTCGCGCGGCTCGAGAAGTGGGAGGACCTGCTTGGGGTCCTCACGCGCGCCGTCGAGGTCGAAGAGGAGCCCGAGGCGCGCGTCGCCCTGCGGTTCCGCACTGCACAGCTGCATGAGACCGCGCTCGATGCTCCGCAGACCGCGATCGCGGGCTATGCGGCGCTGCTGGCCGACGTGCCGAGCCACGAACCGAGCCTGCAGGCGCTTGAGGGCCTCGTTCGGAGCGACCGAGAGTCACGACAGGCAGCGAGCGTGCTCGAGCCGGTATTGCAGGCTGCGGGCGCTTGGGAGCGCATGGTCGGTGTGTGGGGCGCGCTCCTCGACGTGACCACGGAGACCGACGCGCGCGTCGCGCTGCGCATGCAGATGGGTCATGCGTTCGAAGACATGCTCGGCGATTCGGACCGTGCGTTTGAGCAATACGGTAGCGCGTTCCGAGAGGACGCTGCGCACGCAGACGCGCTCGCGTCGCTCGACCGCGTCGCACGGAACGCGGACCTGTGGCGCAGCTTGGTCGAGCTCATCGAGGACCAGGCGGAACGCTTGGTCGGCGAGCCCATCGCGGTCACGCTCTACCTGCGCGCGGCCGCGATCTTCGAGGGTTCTCTCGGCTCGAACGTCGACGCGATCGAGCGGTATCGCCGGGTGCTCGAGCTGGAGCCCGAGCACGACGAGGCGATGCAGGCCCTCGACCGGCTGTACCAGCGCGAGGGGCAGTGGGCCGACTTGGCGGACGTCTTGCGCCTTGAGCTCGCGCGGGCTGAAGAGGCTCCGGCTCGGGTGACGCTCCAACTCCGCTTGGGCGCGCTGCTTGAGTCGGCCCTCGGCGATATCGAGGGGTCGATCGCTGCGTACCGCGACGTCTTGGCGGACGCGCCGGGTCAGGCGGACGCCATCGCCGCGCTGGAGCGGATCTTTGCCGCTGGCCACGCGCAGGTGCAGATCGGCGAGCTCCTTGAGCCCTACTACGCGGAGGGCGAGCGTTGGTCGCAGCTCCATGCGTTGCTCGAGGCGCTGCTCGCGCATCGCGAGCCGGGTGAAGAGCGGAGCGCGCATTTGCATCGTCTCGCAGAGCTCGCTATCGAGCGGCTTTCGGACGAGTCGCGCGGCTTCGACTGGTACGCCGTCGCGTTCCGCGAGGTCCCCGAGGACGAGACCGCGCGCAAGGCCCTCGCGCGGCTGGCCGTTCGCACGAGCCGGTTCGAGTCGCTCGTGAACGTGTACGCCGAGGGGCTGCAGAATACGCAGGATGCTGAGCTGCTGCGCTCTGTGAGCCATGAGATGGCGACGCTGCACCGCACGCGCCTGCATAACGACGAAGCGGCCGAAGAGGTCTACGCCTACATCCTGCAGATCGACCCTGTCGATCGTGACGCGCTCCGCGGGCTCGACGAGCTATACACGGCCCAACATCGGTGGGCAGAGCTGGTCGATGTCCTCAAGCGCGAGGTCAGCTCGACGTACGACGAGACCGAACTGTTGGGGTACATGTTCCGGCTCGGTCAGGTCTACGAGACCTACTTGGGGGAGCTCGACCTCGCCGTCACGCAGTACCGAAGCATCCTCGACCAGGACCCTCACCACCTGGGCGCGCTGGAGCGACTCGAGCGCATCTACCAGGCGCGCGAGGAGTGGGAGCCGCTCTACGACGTGTACAGTCGCATGTGCGAGGTCGCCGAGCTCGACGTGCGCAAAGCGGACCTGTACGCGGGCATGGCGCGCATCGCTGAGAGCGCGCTTGCGCGTCCCGAGGACGCCATCGACCTGTGGAGCAAGGTGCTCGACCTGAAGGGCGAGGAGCCAGAGGCGCTGCGCTCCCTGGAGCGCTTGAACGAGGCGCAGGAGCGGTGGCGTGAGCTCGTCGACGTGTGTGAGCGGCAGGTCATCCTGCTGCAGAACGAGCCCGCGCGAGAGATTGAGCTCTACGCGAAGCTCGGGCGTGTGTGGGGGGACCACCTGGACCGAGAGCGGAACGCGCTCGAGAGCTGGGGCAAGGTGCTGGAGCGCGACCCCGACCACGAGGGCGCCCTCTGGGCGGTCCGCGGCCTGCACGAGCGGACGGCGGAATTCGTTGAGCTGGCGAAGGCGGACGAGCGCCTGCTCGGCCTGCTCGCGGGCAACGATTCGCGGCGTGTAGACCTCTACCGGCAGCTCGGTGAGCTGTACCAGAAGTCGCTTGAGAACCCGACCGAGGCTGTGCGCGCGTGGAACAATCTGCTCGCCATCGAGCCGCGGGACGCGGACGCGATCGACGCGCTTGAGGAACTCTATACGGCGGCCGAGGACTGGCGCGCGTGCGTCGGTGTTCTGGAGCGTCGCGCCGAGGGCACCGCAGACCCGTTCGACCGCGCGAGCCACCTCTTCCGCATCGCCGAGATGTGGGAGAAGAACATCGGCGAGGTCGATGGCGCGAAGCGAGCCTATGCGCAGATCATCGAACTGCAGCCGACGAGCATGGACGCGTCGCAGGAGCTGGAGCGTCTCTACGAGGCGGACGGGCAGTGGGAGGATTTGGTCGGCCTGCTGATTGCGCGCGTCGAGCACACTCAGGACGCGCTCGAACGCGAGGCGCTCCTGAAGCGGACCGCTGAAATCTTCGAGCAGCGCCTGCAGGACAGCGAGAGCGCTTTCGTGGTCTTGTCGCAGGCCTTCGAGATCTCGCGGGATGACGAGACGCTCGGGGCGGAGCTTGAGCGCCTCGCCGCTAAAGACGACAAGTGGAGCGAGCTGGTCTCGCTCTACGAGGGCGTCATCGAGGCGATGGGGCAGTCGTTCGAGACCGTTCCGCTGCACCTGCGCGTCGCGGCTTGGTACGACCAGCGCCTCGGGACCCCAGAGCACGCGGGCACGCACTACCAGCTCGTGCTCGCCATCGAGCCAGACAACACCCGCGCGCTCGGGGCCCTTGAGAGCCTGCTGGAGCGCTACAACAAGTGGCCGCAGGTCGTCGAGGTGCTGCGCCGCCGAGCGGACCTGACGAACGAGCCGGATGAGCGCAAGGCCGCGCTCGAGAAGATGGCCCGCATCCTCGAGGAGCGGCTCGACCAGCCCGACGCGGCGATTGACGCGTGGCAGCAGGTCGCGTCGATCGACGACACCGAGATGAGCACGCTGCAGGCGCTTGAGCGACTCTACGCCGCGCGCGAGCGTTGGCCAGAGCTGGTCAAGACGCTGTCGCGTCAGGCTCAGGTGCTCTACGACAGCGGCGCGATCGTCGAGTGTCACCTGCGGATCGGCGAGCTCTACGAGGGCCGCTTGGCCTCGCCGGACCGCGCCGTGGACGCCTATCGTCAGGCGCTCTCGGTCGACGACAAGTGCATCGACGCCCTCGTCGCGCTCGAGAAAATCTTCACGGCGGGTGAGCGCTGGCTCGACCTACTCGATGTGTACGAGATGATGCTGGGCGTGCGCACGGAGCCGGCGCAGCAGTTCAATATTTACGACCGCATTGCGCGTATCCAGGAAGAGAGCCTCAACGACCCGAGCGGGACAATCGAGACGTATCGCAAGATGCTGCTCGTCGACCCGACGAGCGCGCACCCCGTGCGGGCGCTCGAGCGGCTTTATGCCTCGCAAGAGCGGTGGCATGACCTCGCCGAGGTCTACCGCGTGCACCTCGAGGCGAGCCCGGATGCGCGCGTGCGCATCGAGACGTCGGGCGCTCTGGCGCGGCTGTATCGAGAGCGCCTCGGGGACGTTCACGCGGCGATCGAAACGCTGACGCCGGTGCTCGACCTCGATGCGGGTCATATCCCCACGCTCGCGATGCTCGGTGAACTCTACGGCGAGACGCAGCAGTGGCCCGAGGCGATTGACGCGCTGAGCCGCGAGGCCCGCCTGCACGCGGACCGCGCGACGGCGCTCGACCGCAACTTCAAGATTGGGCGCATCCACGAGGAGAAGCTCGGTGACCTCGACGAGGCGGCGGTTTGGTACCGCGCTGCGCTGGAGAGCGATCCGAGCTACCTGCCCGCGTTGAACGCGCTGAAGGGCATCTACGCGCAGCGCGCCGAGTGGTCCGAGGTCATTCGCACGCTCAAGATCATCGAGGCGGCGACGCGCTCGCTGCCCGAGAAGAGCACGTGCCTCTTCGAAATCGGTCAGGTCTATGAGCGGTGGCTTGAAGACCGCAATACGGCCGTCGACTACTACGAGCAGGCGATGGATCTTGACGAGCGCAACGTGGCCGCGGCCGCGCCGCTCGTGGATGTGTACTTGGCCGACCGGCGTTGGGAGCGAGCGGAGCCGCTGCTCGATTTGATCATCGAGCTGCGTCAGCAACAGCAGGCGGAGCCGCGCGAGCTGCAAGGGCTGGCCTACAAGCTGGGCTTCGTCTCGGAGCAGCTCCACAAGGACGAGAAGGCGCTTGGCTTCTACAAGCAGGCGTTCGAGCTCGACAGCACGCACCTGCCCACGCTGCAAGGCATGGGTAACTTGCTGTTCCGCCGCGAGCTCTGGGACCGCGCGTTCCAGATGTACCAGACCATCTTGGTGCACCACCGCGAGCACCTGAGCGACGCCGAGGTCGTCGAGGTCTTCTACCGCCAAGGCCAGGTCAAGCTGAAGGTCGGTGAGCGACGCAAGGCGCTCGACTTCTTCCGCAAGGCGCTCGACCTGAGCCCGGCGAACGGTGAGGTGCTGCGCGCCATTGTGGATGTTCACGAGAAGCAGGGCGATTGGGAGGACGTCGTCTCGTTCCGCCGCAAGCTCGCAGAGCTGACGGACAATGAGACCGAGCGCTTCACGTCGCTCGTGAGCATCGGCGACATCTACAAGGAGCAGCTGCGGAGTCCTCAGGGCGCAATCGACGCTTATAACGCCGCGCTCGCGTTGCAGCCCGACAGCCGTCTCGTGCTCGGCAAGCTGCTCGACCTCTACCACGAGGCGCGTTTGTGGGCTGAGGCGGTCGACATCCTCACGCGCCTCGCTGAGCTCGAGCGCGACCCGGCCCGGCAGTCAAAGTACTACTACTCGGTCGGCGTGATTCAGCGGGACGAGCTCAAGGACAGCCTGAGCGCCGTGCGCTCGCTCGACAAGGCGCTCGACGCTGACCCGGGTGCGCTCAAGGCGTTCCAAGCGATCGACCAGATCTTGACGAACGAGCGCGACTACGAGCGCCAAGACCGCTACTACCGCAAGATGCTCAAGCGGGCGATGGAGCAGAAGCTCGACGACAAGCTCGTCATCACGCTCGCTAAGGGCCTCGGCGAGATCAATCGGTCCCGCCTCAAGAAGTACGACGAGGCCGTCAAGGCCTACAAGATCGCGCTCGGCCGGCAGCCGGACGACCTGCAGACGCACGCGATCGTGGCGGACTTGTACGAGTTGAGCGGGCAGCCGGACCGCGCGCTCGCCGAGCACTACCGCATGCTGCAACTCCGGCCGCAACACGCGGAGAGCTACCAGCACCTGCGGCGGCTCTTCATGGAGGCGCAGCGCTTCGACGAGGCGTGGTGCGTGTGCCAGGTGCTCTCGTATTTGGGCCACGCCAACCCCGACGAACGCGCGTTCTTCGAGAAGTATCGCTCCAAGACGCTGACGCAAGCGCGTAAGCCGCTCGACAACGAGCAGTGGGGTCTGCTGTTCCACCCGGAGCAGAGCCAGCTCTTGGCGCTGTTCTTCCAGCGGATGTACCAGCACTCGGTGGCTCTGATGGCGCTGCCGCACAAGGACGTGAAGATCAACCGCAAGAAGGACCTGCTCGAGCCGAGCGAACAGACGCCCTTCAACAGCGTGGTGAACTACGTCACGACGGTCACGCGGCTCTCGCGCGTCGAGATCTACCGCGCGCCGGACGGTGGCACGGGCCTGCAGACCGCCAATGTGAACCCGCCGGCCATGACGGTGGGCGCGGACGTACTCAGCGGGCGGTCGCTGCAGGAGCTCGCGTTTGTCGTCGCCAAGCAGATGCTGCTTATGGGGCAGCACTACTACCTGACGACCATTGACACGACGTACGAGCGGCGTAAGGACCGCATGGCGCGCATCGTGTACGCCCTCATGAAGATCGTGAACCCGGCGGCCGAGGTGCCCATCAAGGACGAGGGCCTCATCGAGGCCTATCGAGCGATCCCCCCTGCGGACCTCAACGAGCTCCAGAAGCTCATCGCCAAGATGAGCGAGAACCCGCATCAGCACCTGAACGTGTCCAAGTGGCTCGAGATGGTCGAGCACTCTTCGAACCGGCTCGGTTTGCTCCTGAGCAACGACCTCGGGGCGGCCGTGCGCAGCCTCAAGAACGAGGCGGGCCAGTTCAGCAAGGCGCCGGTGCAGGACCGGGTGCGCGAGCTCGTGCTCTTTGGCGTGAGCGAGGAGTACTTCAAGCTGCGCAAGGCGCTCGGCTTGGCCATTGGCTGAAAGAGGGCGTCTGCACGTCGTCGCGGTCCCCATCGGCAACTTGGAGGACGTCACGCTGCGCGCCCTGCGCGTGGTGCGTGAGGTCGACTTGGTTGCCTGTGAGGACACGCGGCGCACGGGCCAACTCTTTGACCTGCTCGGCGTGCCAAGTCGACCGCTCGTGGCGGTGCACGACCACAACGAGCGCGCGCGCGCCGAGCGCATCGTCGCGGTCCTGGCCGAGGGCAAGGACGTCGCGCTGGTCTCAGACGCCGGTACGCCGACCATCAACGACCCCGGCTACGCGCTGGTGCGCGCAGTTGTGGACGCTGGGTTCGAGGTTGTCAGTGTGCCCGGCCCGTGTGCCGTGATTACAGCGCTCGCGGGGGCTGGGCTACCGACCGACCGATTTCGGTTTCTTGGTTTTCCGCCCGCGAAGGTCGAGGCGCGTCGACAAGCCTTCGAGGAGGTCGCGGGCGCGCGTGAGACGCTGGTCTACTACGTCGCACCGCACGACTTAGTCGATACGCTCGAGGCCGCGAGCACGGTGTTCGGGGGCGATCGTCCCGCGGTGGTGGCCCGCGAGCTGACCAAGAAGTTCGAGGAGTTTCGGCGCGGGACACTGGCCTCGCTCGTCGCTGAGCCGGGCGTGGTGCGCGGCGAGGTCGTCCTCTTGGTGGGCGGCGCGCCGGAGGAGGCACCCCCGACGGCCGACGACCTCGACGCGGCCGCGCGCGCTGTCATCGCCGATGGCTTCACGGGGGCGCGGGCGGCGAAGGAGCTCGCGCGTCGGACCGGCATCAGCCGCGAGGAGGCCTATCGGGTCGTGCTCGCTGCGCGCGGAGAGCGCTGAGAGCGCTCAGGGGGCGATGCGGGCCTCGATGTTCAGGAAGTCCTGGTCGGGGCCGGTCACGCTCATCGTGAAGCTCTCGACGGGCACGGCGTCGACGCCCGGGAGGGGCACCTCGGTCAGGAGCCGCGGCAACAGCTCGCTCATCGCGCCGAGCAGGCTCACCACGGGTGCCTCGACGGAGGCCTCGACCTCGCCCTTGAGTTCAGGTGTGGTGACGTCGAAGGTCGAGGTGGTCGAGGTGAGCGCGACGCGCAGCGTGGGTGAGGTCCCGATGGGCCCGGGGACGAGCTGAATATCGCCTGTGTAGAGCAGGGACGACGCGCCGTCGAGCAGCGGGCGCTGCTGGCGATCGTCCGTCGCGACGCGGACGGCCAGGTCGCCGAGGCCGAGCTGCACGCCGGCCCCTGCGCCCTGAGCGGGCACGACATGCATGACGGGTGGGAGCGGGAGCGTCGGCTCGAGGCGCAGCGGCGTGGTGGTCGGCAGGTCGGGCCAGGCGGTGCGGACGAGGTTGCCCAAGAAGCCGAGCGCGAAGTTCGCGGCCTCTGGGCGAGCCGCAAAGAACCTGCGGTCGATGACGGGCAGGCCGCCTGTGGAACGCCAGAACTGGTACATGAAAAGGTTGAAGAAGTCGTCGTCGACAGCGAGCGCCAGGTTGTCGGTCTCCGGGACGTCGTCCCACGTGGTCGGCCGGCCCACGTAGCCGGGCACGACAGGCGCGTCGATCGAGGCGGGGCCACTCAAGGTCAGACGGGCGCCGGCACGCACCACAAGGCCGCCCCGCGACACGGCGACGGCCTCCGGGACGACCTCAAGCCGCAGCTGCGCGCCGAGCGTCGTGATGTCGACCGAGCGGCTGAAGGACGCGAGCGCGTCGTCGAGAATGCGGGGCACGTAGCTCCGCGCGAAGTCACTCGCTGCGAGTTCGACGGCGGCCTCGAGGCCCGACTCTTCTTCGGCTTGGTTGCCGCCGAAGGGGGGGACGGCTGCGAGGTCGACGGAGAAGCCCTCGAGGTTGACCTGCAGGTCGCTGAGGCCGGTCGAGAGCGTGCGCGCTTCGCCGACGATGCTCGGCGCGAGCGAGGCGCGCGCGTCGATGGCCAGCGCGCGCAGCGAGATGGGGTAGCGGTTGCCGCTGATCTCGAGCGTGACGTCGAAGACCGCGCGCTCGATTCGGAAGTGCACAGCGATGTGGTCGCCTTCGGGGACCAACTCAACGAGGGTGGTGCGCGCGTGTTCGGCGCTGACAAGCTCGACCATGAAGCCGAGCGCGGCGATGGGGTCTTGCGGCAGCAGCTGCGTGAGGTTGAGGGCATCAAAGGTCTGGGCGGCGCGCCGACCAAGGCCGGCGAGGCCGTTCTGCCCAATCCGTAGCCGGAACGCGCCGTTGAGCGTTGCATCAGCGTCGCGGGTCGGGCCGATGAGGGCTGCGACGCTCTCGCGGGTCACGTTGCCCGAGGCGTCGGTCGCCTCGACGCGCAGCAAGTTCAGGCCGTCGGGCAGCGTGAGCGGCTCGGTGAACGACGGTCCGCGGCCGGGCGGAATATCGAGGTCGTTGAGCGTCACACGCGAGAGGCCCGTCGCGTCCTCCGCGGAGAAGCGCAGCGTCGTCGCGGGGTCGGACTGCCAGTGCCCGCGGCCGGGTGCTTCGATGACGAGCTCGGGCGCGGTCGCGTCAACGGTGACGTTCACCGAGGCGCTGGCCTCGCCCGCAATGGCCGTGAGCGTGTTCGGGCCGTCCTCGAGGGTGAGGGTCGCGTCGAAGCGGCCGTTCATGAGGCGCGCGGCGACGCCGTTGACCGTGATGCCGCGCGGTGAACCTGTGTAGGTGCCTCTCACCGTGAGGGCGCGGGTCGTGACGATCGCGCCGTCGAGGGGCTCCGTGAAGGAGAGCATGACGCCGAAGGGGTCGAGGGGCTGACCGTCCGCGAGCGGGCCGGCGTCTGCAGTCGGGGAGGGGGGCACGGAGCCGTTTGAGCCGCCATCATCGCAGGCGACGCTCGTGAGGCACGTCGACAGGCCGAGGGCGACGAGGAGTGGGGTGCGCATGTGCGTTCCGGTTCTTCGGGAAATTCGCGCGGAGTATGCCGAGGGCGCCCGCTTCACGGCAACTCAGGCGGCTCGTCGCGCCGCGCCAGGAGGTACTCGAGGGCGAACTGGGCGCCAAAGAAGAGCCACTGCCCTACGCCTGAGACGAAGAGCCACGCGGCGTGGCTCGCTTGCGCGGCGACGACGCAGGCGACCGCTTGCAGCGCGAAGTTCAGCGCGAGGCGCGTGGTCATGCCGCCGAGGAGCGCGAGCACGCGTGCATCGTCCGCCAGCTCGGGCTGCTGCTTGAGCGCGAGCTGCCGCAGCAGGGGCGCCCCGCGCGCGACGCTGATCCCCAAGAGCGCCGCGAAGACGAGGTCACCGATGACGGGCGTGGCGTACATGAAGCGCGGGTCGTCCGAGGCCAGAGACAGCCCGCCAAGCGCGAGGACCATGCCGCTCAGAGTCAGCGTGAGCGCGTCTACGCGCCGGTCGCGTCGCCACATCCAGACGAGCTCGCCGATGGTGTACACGAGCGTACCGATGAGCGCGGTCGTGGTGTCGGTGAACGCCTCGAGCGCCATGAAGAGAATGATGGGCAGTAGGCTGAGCACCTTCAGAACCAGGGACCCAGAAAGAAGTAGGTCTGGACCTCGCCGCCGGCGCCAAGGCCCTTCGCCAGGCCGAGGCGCGCGTCCAGCGGGAGGCGCCACCCGAGAAGCGCGCTCGCGGCCAGCTCGGCGCCAATGGCCTTGCGGAATGAGGCGGGGACGAGGCGGTAGGCGTCGCGCCTGCCCTGCGCCCAATCGGTGAAGAGGGCGAGGCTGAGGCGGCGTCCGAAGATCGGCGCGGCGCCGAGGCCCCGCCAAAGAGACCAGAGCGGGGCGCGGTACTCGGCGCTGCCGAGCAGGTAGCGCGAGCCGGTGACTGTGCCGCTCGGAAAGCCGCGCAGCAGCGTGGAGCCAAAATAGATCTGGTCGAGCGTGTCGAGCAGCAGGTTACGCTCGGGCGCCGCGCTCAGGGCGTAGGTGATTGACCGGTCTACGTCGCCCTGACCGAGGGCGCCGCTCAGGCGCAGCGCGAGGGCGTGCCCCGCCCAGAGGGAGACGCCGCGCGTGGTGTCCCACAGGACCTCGGCGGTGCTGGCGTCGCTCAGGAGCGCGGGGTCCCGCACACGCAGCGTGAGGTTCGCGCTGCCGCCCGCCTGAACGCTCGGAGAGAAGAGGCTCTGCTCGCGCGACGACCAGCTCAGGCCGACCGAGAGGTTGGCCCCCTCTGTCGCTGTGGGCGCGCTCGGGCTTCGATCGAGCGGGTCGAACTGCAGCGGCGGGTTGCCGTCCGGCGTGGTGCGCTCGTACGTCCATCGCGCTGAGACCGCCGCGCTGTGTCCGGCGCGACCGAGGGGCAGAGACACCGCTGCGGCGGCCGTGCCGGTCCGCTCGCGCCAATCGCGTCGCGCGCCCGCAGCGTAAGCGGCGTCGGGGCGGGTGCGGGCGCTCCGCGCGACGGTCGCGCTGAATGTCGGGGCCAGCCCGCGGTACGCATAGGCGACCTGACCTCGCCAGTCCTGCTCGGCGGGGAGGGTGGCGACGTCGCCGACGATGACATGCTCACCGACGACGTCCGCGGCCTCGACGACGACGCCGAGCTGGCTTGCGGTGTCCTCGGGTCGCCCGAAGGAGAAGAGAGGCGACCACGCGACCGGCGCGAGGGTGTCAAGCGGCGAATAGGGGCGCGTGGGCAGCGGGGCGTCGCTCACCTCGGGTCGCGGCGGCGGCACGGGCTGGGGGGGCGCCGCGGGGGCGTCGAGCAGCGCGCCCGTGGGGGCGGAGACGAGGTCCTCGCCGCGCGCGACGAGCATGCTCGCGACGAGCGTCTGCCCGTCGGGTGAGAGCGCGGGGCCGGTCACGCCAGTCACGGTGCGCGTGAGCCGATGCGGCGTGGCGCCCGGCGCGAGGTCGAGGCGATACAGGTCGAGGACACCGGAGCGGTCGGACGCGAAGACCACGCTGCGACCGTCGCGGGTGAAGCGCGCGTGGAGAGAGAGCGCGTCGTCGTCTGTCAACGCGCGGCGCGCGCCCGTCGTCAGATCGAAGAGCGTGAGCCCCCGACGCTCTGGGGTGACCTCGGTCGCGACGATCTGCGTTCCATCTGGGCTGACGGCGGGGAACGCGAGCTGACCCGTGCCACCGGGGTCTGCGATGACGGTGAGCGCCCCCGTCTCGGCGTCGACCCGGACGAGGCGGGTGCGACCCTGCGTGAGCTGAGCACCGACGAAGAAGCGCGCGCCGGGACCGCAGGCGGGCTCCCGCACGCGGGCGCCGCGCGTGATGCGGACGAGGCGACCGTCGCGCAGCGCGACGAGGTCGTAGCCGGAGTATTGGCCGTCGAAGCGGTCGACGCGGTCGAGCACGAGGGAGCCGTCGTCGCAGACATCGAAGTGGTCGGTGCCGTCGACGTCGAGCACGTGCGTGCGCGAGGCGTAGGCGTCGGCAGAGGAACGGGTCCACAGCGCGGGCAAGTCGTCGGGGCCGATCTCGAGGGCGATGAGGCGCCCGTCCGGCAGGAAGCGCGCGTCTTCATGGCGATGGCCCGTATTCGTCAGGCGGGCCCAAGGCGTCGGCGGTCCCTCAGCGGAGAGGCGGTGACGCTCGAGCGTCGCGTTGCGCGTGAGGTCGCTCTGCCACGCGGCCCAAGCGGTGGAGAGTGGGCGACCGAAGGCTTCGACAAAGGCGCCATTCACAGCGAAGGGCAGCACGTCGTCGCCGTAGGCGGCAAAGAGCCGCGCGATGCCCGCTTCGCCGTGCGTGCGCGTGAGCCAGTCGACGAAGTGACCACCGTACATGTACCAGACGTTGGGACCCGGCCAGTCGAGCGGCGCGTGAACAGCCACATCGAGCGGGGCGAGCGTGCCTTCGAGCGCCGCGGCCCTGAGCCACCCGCGAAACCAGGCGGAGCGCACTCGGCCTCGGCCAGACGTTCGACTCTCGAGCCAGACCGCGGCACCCTCGATGAGGACCGAGGGCATGTTCTGGTTGGGTGCGAAGCTTCGGCCGAAGAGGCTGTTGAGCAGCGCGGGGAGGCCCGACATGGTGTCGAGGTGAAGGATGTGCGTGTACTCGTGATAGACGAGGACGCGCAGCCAGTCGTCGTAGTCGTTGAGGTTGCCATCGAGCGTCGGCGTCGCCGCGTTCAGGCGCATCTGCACGGACGGGAGCGCGGTCGCGGAGCCGTTCGCGGCGTCGCCAAAGTCCGAGAGCACGACCTGAGTCCGCTGCCGCGGCGCGTGGGCGAGAATCGGCGTCAGCGCGGCGTGGGCCTCCTCGCAGATCCGGGCGGCGCGGGCGGCGAGGGCGTCGAGGCCCGCGGGGAAATGGAGCACGAAATGCGGCGTCTCGAGGGTGCGCCAAGCGGGCGCTCGCTGGCCGCCAAGGGCGGTCTGCGGGCCGAGCCATGTGAGCATCCCGAGGACGAGGCCAAGCAAACGCGCATACGGACGCAGGCGTTCCCAGAGGCTGCGCTCGTGAGCGGCGGGCGTCATCGTGGGGGGTTATAGCAGGCGACGGCGGTTGCCGCGCGTCCCACGGGTGCTACGATGGGGAGACAAAGGAGCGAAGGCATGGCCGACCGAATCCTCGTCGTCGACGACGAGGCGAACCTGCGCAAGGTGCTCGCGGCGATGCTGCGCAGGGAGGGGTACGAGGTCGATACGGCCGAGGACGGCGCCGAGGCGATGCAGATGCTCGACGAGGAGCGCTACGCCGCGGTCCTCACCGACCTGCGCATGCCGCAGGTGGATGGCATGGCTGTGCTGCGGCGCGTGATGACGCGGACGCCGGAGACGCCGGTTGTCTTGCTGACGGCGCATGGCACGGTCGAGACGGCGGTCGAGGCGATGAAGCTCGGCGCGTTCGACTTCGTGAACAAGCCGTTCGACCAGCAGGAGCTGAGCCGAATCATCGGCAAGGCAGTGCGGACGAGCGCACTCGCCGAGCTTGAGAGCACGACCCTCGCGCGGGGGGACGACCAGGGACGCTTTGGCCTCATTGGCACGTCCGCTTCGATGATGCGGGTGTACGAGATCATTGAGCGCGTCGCCTCAACGCCGTCGACAGTGCTCGTCACCGGCGAGAGTGGGACGGGCAAGGAGCTCGTGGCGCGAGCGCTGCACGAGCAGAGCGGGCGGGCCAGCCGGCCGTTCATTCGCGTCAACTGCGCCGCGATCCCCGAGGGCCTGATCGAATCAGAGCTGTTTGGCTACGAAAAGGGCGCCTTCACCGGGGCCGTGGCAAGCAAGCCCGGCCGGTTCGAGCTGGCCGACGGCGGGACACTCTTTCTCGACGAGATCGGCGAGGTCTCGACCGAGATGCAGGTGAAGCTCTTGCGCGCAGTGCAAGAGAGCGAGTTTGAACGGGTGGGCGGGGTCACCACACGCCGTGTCGAGGTGCGGCTGGTGGCGGCGACGAACCGAGACTTGGCGCGCGACGTGGCCGACGGCAAGTTCCGTGAGGACTTGTACTATCGGCTCAACGTGGTGCCGATCGCGTTGCCGCCACTCCGCGACCGCCCCGCGGACGTGCCCGCGCTGGCGAACCATATGCTGGTCAAGTACACGCAGCGCCTTGCGCGGCGTGGCGTGGAGCGCTTCTCGGACGAGGCGCTTCAGGCGCTGCAGGCCTACCCGTGGCCGGGGAATATTCGCGAGCTCGAGAATGTGATCGAGCGGACGCTCCTCTTCTGCGATGGCCCCGTGATCGACGTCGGCGACTTGCCCGCGGAGTTCACGGGGCGCTTGAGCGGCGCGGGTGGACTCCCGCCGATCTCACCCTTTGTCAGCCCGAACGGCGTGACAGCGTTGAAGGACGTCGTGCGCTGGACGACGCAGGTCGTGGAGCGCGACCTCATCGAGCGCGCGCTGGGCGAGACGGCAGGCAATGTGACGCGGGCTGCCCGCCGGCTTGAGATCTCGCGGAAGAGCCTGCAAATCAAGATGAAGGAACTTGGGCTGCGGGAGCCGGAGCGGTAAGTTCTCGCGGCTGATGGGCCGACTGGCCCACCCTGAGTGAGCTGGAGGCTTTGCATGAAGCGGCGGCGTTTGCGCGCGATGTGGCTCGGTCTCGTCGTCCTGGCGCCCTGTGCGGCGCCTGCAGCAGTCCTGACCGACGTGGTGGACGCCGCCGACGGCGACGACCCGTTCGACGTGACCGCGGACGTGGCATACGACCGCACGCTGCGTCGCGCGAAGATTACGCGGGAGTTCGTGTGCGACCCGGCGCTGACGCTCGACACGTGCGACAACGCGCCCTCGGGCGTAGGCGCGCTTGTGTACGCCAAAGAGTTGCGCTTCCAGCGGGTGACCCAGACGATGACCCCGCGGCTCCGCTTCGGCCTCTTTCACGATTTGGAGCTCGCCCTCGAGGTGCCCGTCGTGGTGGACGACACGCAGGAGGTCCGTTTCGCAGGTAACGGCGGCGACCCCAATGGCGTCGCCGTCGACCCGAGCATCAGCACGATCGCGCCGGGCGAGCGCGACGTGGTCGTGGACGGCCGCCTCGTCCTCGGACCCGATGGGCAGCCGCTGCGCGAGGACCCGGAGAACCTGTTCGACGTGCCGCAGGAGGGCCTGCCGACGCGCAGTGGCCTCGGGGATATGCAGCTCGCGCTCCGATGGTCGCCGTTCAACCAGGAGCGCGACCCCGCGCGCGCGACGTGGACGCTCGACTTCGGCTGGCGCATGCCGACGGGCGAGATCATGAAGGCCGACAACAAGGGCGTTGGGCGGGGGGTGCATGGGCTCACGCTCGGCACGTCGATTGCGCGGCGCTTCGAGCACGCCGAGCCTTACGCGCGCCTCGACGGCACGCTCTTCGTGCCCGCGTCGGACTCGCTCTTCAAGGACTACCGCTTCGCGCAGGAGTATGTCGGCCCGGGGCCGGTCGCGGGATTTACGATCGGCACCGAGGTGGTCCCGTACGAAGACCCCGCGCGCGGCATCAAGCTCTTCTTCGACTTCGCGCTCGGCGCGCGCTACCACGCCAAGGGGCGCGACTACTCCGAGCTGTTTGATGCGTTCGCGAGCGGTGGGCGGGCGTGCTCGCTCGACCCGAACGCGACGGTCGACCCGAACCGCGCGTGCTACTCGGTGGACAGCAACTCCGAGCTCGCAGGTCAACCCTTCGACGGCATCACCACGGTCGAGCAGTTCATGACGGCCGAGGGCCGGGTGGGCTTTGGCCTGCAGGCGAGTCAGCACCTGCGGATCGGGACGGCGCTCTCGCTGGCCCATGACACGGAACACTTCCTGAGCAGCGCGGATGTCGGCCGCGACACGAACGGTACGGGGATCGTGGAGTCGCGCGGCGATACGAGCTGGAGCGCTGACGAGCAGAACCCGACCTACGTCCGCGCGATTGACAGCGTGGGTCGGCGCCTGCGCGTCGAAGAGACGACCGTGTTCAACGTGCAGATGAACGCGAGCCTGATGTTCTGAGCGCTGCGGTCAGCGGCGCTTGTAGACCGTCCACGTCGCGAGGGCCACGGATGCTGCGGCGAACACGGCGACCCAGACGAGGTCGGCGGCGACGCTCCCGGCGAGCGGCGGCAGCGCACGGGCGTCGCCCTGCAACGCGCCGCGCACACCGCTGACGATGTAGCTCATCGGGTTGTAGCGCAGCAGCGACGCGAGGGCGCTCCCCGGTTCGCCCGGCGGGAACATCGCACCGGACAGGATCCACGCAGGCAGCAGGACGATGCTCATCACGGCGTGGTAGGCCTGCGACGAGTCAGTCACCCAAGCGAGCGCAAAGCCGAAGGCGGCGAGGCCGACGGCGCCGAGGACCAGAAATGCGACCAAGGTGGGCCAGTCGATGGTTGCGTAGGCGAAGCCGGCCAACGGGGCGAGCGCGAGGAAGAGTGCGGCTTGTGTGAGGCCGACGCTCGAGACGCCGAGCGACTTGCCGAGGACCACCGCGGCGCGCGAGCCGGGGCTCACGAGCACGGACTGTAGAAATCCCGCGTGGCGGTCTTCGATCACGGTGATGGTCCCGAAGATGCTCGCGAACAGCACCATCATCACGACGATGCCGGGGTAGAAGTACTGCATGTACCCGAGCCCGGGGGCGGCGGCGTATTGGAAGGTGGACGCGAATCCGCCGCCGATCAGCAGCCAGAAGACGACGGGCTGCATCAGCGCGCCGACCAAGCGGCTCGGCTGTCGAAAGAAGCGGAGCACGTCACGGCGCGCCAGGACGGTGATGGTCGCGAGGTCGTCGCGCAAGGCCGAGGTCACGCTGGGTTCTCCGCGCTGAAAAAAGCGCGCCCCGTCAGGTGCGAGAAGACCTCGGCAAGGGACGGGCGCTGCAGATTCACGGCCTCGAGTCGACCGGTGGGGAGGGCCTCGACGATGCGAGGGATGAGGGCGTGACCGCGCTCACAGACGATGACGACAGAGTCGGGCGTGACGCGGGCATCGAGGTCGAGGTGCGCCTTCAACCACGCGGCGAGCTCGTCCGGGTCGCGCGCGGTGAGCGTGATGATGTCGCCGGAGACGGCCGCCTGCAGGCGCGCGGGTGTGTCCGTCGCCACGATGCGGCCGCCGTCCAAGATCGCCAAGCGGTCGCAGCGCGCCGCTTCCTCGGGGCGGTGGGTGGTCATCACCATCGTGAGCCCCTCGCGCTCGCGCAGCTCCGTCAGGCGAGTCCAGGTGCGCTCGAACGACGCGTGGTCGAGGCCGACTGTGGGTTCGTCGAGGACGAGGAGCGAGGGCGAGTGAACGAGCGCGCGCGCCAACTCGAGGCGCCGACGCATCCCGCCCGAGAGCGTCTTGACCTTGTCGTCGGCGCGGTCGGCGAGGTCGGCGAAAGCGAGGAGCGCCTCGATGCGGGCGCGGGCCTTGTCCGTGGGGACGCTGTGGAGGCGCGCCGTGAGCGCGAGGTGCTCGCGAGGCGAGAGGTTAGGGTCGACGCTCGGGCTCTGGAAGACGACGCCCATTCGGCGCCGCATCTCGCGGCCCCCCGCCTCAATGAGGGCGCCGTCGAGCCTCAACTCCAGATGCTCGGGCCGCAGGAGGCCTGTCAGGGACAAGAAGGTCGTGCTCTTGCCGCTGCCATTCGGCCCCAAGAGCCCGAAGATCTCGCCGCGTGCGACGTCGAAGTCGACCCCTTGCAGGACCGTGCGCTTGCGGTAGCCGCCGCGGAGGCCGCGGACGCTCAAGAGGGGGGCTTCACCCGGCATGGAGAGGGGCTCCGTCAATCACGAGCATCGCGAAGAGCGCGGTCAGATAAATGAGCGAGTACAGGAAAAAGCTGCGCGACCAAGACTCGTTCGACTGCGCACGCAGCCCCGCAAGCGCGAAGCCCAAGAAGCCCACGCCGAGGGCGAGGGTCACCCAGAAGTAGAGGGCACCGGCGGCGCCGAGCGGATACAGCGCGAGGCTGACGGGCAGGAGCAGCGCGGACCAGCCGATCGCGTGCCACTTCGTGACCTGCAGGCCGCGCACGATCGGGAGCGTGCGGATGCCCGCGCGCGCGTACTCGCGCTCCCGGTAGATCGCGATCGCGAGGAAGTGCGGGATCTGCCAGATGAACATGATCCCGAAGAGCACGATGCCCGGCCACTCCACGCCGCCCGTCACGGCCGACCACCCGAGGAGCGGCGGCATCGCGCCGGGGATGGAGCCGACGAGCAGCGCGACTGGACCGACCTGCTTGAGCGGTGTGTAGAGGCACACGTAACTGACGAGCGCAGTCGCCGCGAGCAGGCCGGTCGTGGTGTTCACGCCGAAGGTCAGCACGGGGAGTGAGATGGCCGCGAGCGTCAGGCCGAAGTAGAGCGCGGTCTCGGGGCGGAGACGTCCCGCGGGGAGCGGGCGGTCGCGCGTTCGCGACATGAGCTTGTCGGAGTCGCGCTCCAGGTAGCAGTTGAGCGCGTTCGCTGCCGCGACGACGATGATCGTGCCGAGGAGCGTTGCCGCGAGCTGGGTGCCTGAGAGAGCGCCCGGCGCGAGCCACAGGCCGCCGGTCGTGGTGATGAGCACGAGCAGCGTAATGCTGGGCTTCGCGAGCGCGAGGAGGTCGCGCCACACGGGCGGTCGCTGGGGTATGACGGCCTCGCTCATCGCGGGCGCATTTAGCGACGTGCGGTGCCGCGCGTCAAGCCACGGCGCGGCTCACCGATAGGCCTCGAACCGCGCCCGGCCGTGCTCGTTCCACCACCGCGTCCAGCGGGCCCAGCCGGCCTTACGCTCCGCGGGCGGGGCGTCGACGACATAGCCATAGTTTTGGTGAGTCGCTCGTCTGAGCTCGCCCAGGGCGCCTGCGCGGATCGCGCGCTGTTCGTGCAGGAGCGCGTCGATGAGCCACTCCATGCGGGGGCGCGACTGGTTGCGCGCCCACCAGCGGGTCCACTTCCACGCCTCGAAGCCGAGGTCTGTCCGGGTGAGTTCCACTAAGGCGCGATGCGCGGCGTCTTGAAGGCCCAGAGAGGCGTCCTCGAGGAGCGGCACGATGTCGGGGAGCGCGTCGGAGAGGCGCAGGCGCGCGAGCGACTCCAGAGCGGCGCGCCTCGCTCGAGGCGCGCCCGTCGTCACCTGCGCGCGCAATCGCTCGGCGACGTCGGCGAACTGGGGTGTCCCGCGAGCGCTGTCCAAGACGAAGAGGGCGACGTCTCGCACGCCGGGGTCTGCGTCCGTCAGGCGGTCATGCGCCAGGTCGATCGCGACGGACGTGCGCAGCGCGGTGAGCGCGTAGACCGCGTAATAGCGAATCTCGGGAGACAGGTGCCGACTCAGAGCGTCGAGGCGTGGGACAGCCAGCGGTCCGAAGCGCGTGAAGGCGTGCAACAAGCCCGAGTGGCGCTCGAAGGGGACGCTCCCCGCGGGATGCGCGAATCGGTCGATGACGAGCTGACCCGGGAACGCATCGACGAGCGCGTCGAGCCCCGCCTCGCCGGCCGAGAGCAGGTCGGCCTCGGCGCGCGCGAGCGCTTCTGGGGTCGACTGTGAGAGCGACCGCACAGCGAGCTCGAGCTGAGTCTCGGTGACCGCGACTGGGCCCGTGAGGCGCGGGCGCTGTGGGGCGAGTCGGAGCGCCGGCGCGTCGAGCTCGGTCGCAGGCGCAGGCTCGGCCGTGCGGGTCGCGCGCACCTGCGGCAGGTCAGGGGCTTCGGCGACGAGGACCGCTCGGACGTGGGGCCAGGTCTTCATGGCGTCGAGCGGGTCAGGCGGCGGGTCAGAGGGCAGGGCCGCCGGTGGAGCAGACGCCAAGTCGGCCAGTGAGAGAGGACGCAGTTCAAGGATCGTGTCGTGCGGCGCTTGGAGAGGCTCACCGAACACGACACTTCGCTGGGCGCGGTCGATGAGCGCCGTGACTGGCATGCCCTGCAACGTGTGCAGGGTGGGGCTCGGCGGCCCCTCGCGTTGTGGTTCCGCGATGGCGAGTGAGGCGATCGGTGCGGTGACGCGTCGCTGTGTCGGCCATGCGGCCCCGAGTCGCTCCACCATGCGTCGGAGCGCGCCGAGCGTCGCCCCGTCGAAGGGCCCGTGGTCGCGCAATCCGACGAAGTGCACGATGGGCGTCGCCGAGTGCGGGCGCGTCACGGCCGCGATGAAGACGTCGTGGGGCAGGGGCCACCCGAGCTGGGCGCACAGGTGCGAGAGGCCCGCGTCGCCGCGGGCCGGGCCAACGTGCGTCCCGCCCCGCGCCAGGGTACGAAAGAGCGTCGCGTCGGCCTGAAGCGCGAGCTGCATGTCCGCGCGCGGCGGGCGAGGACACGCCGCGAACCAGCGATACGTCCAGGCGTTCGCTCCACGCGCCGGCTCGGCCTCCAGCAGCAACCACGCGTCGAGGTCGTCGATCTCGCGGCCCGTCAGCGCCTCGAGAAGTGTGGCCTCGTCGGCTGTCGCCTCGGCGAGCTGCGTCCAGGCTTCCACCCAAGTCGGCGCGACCGGCGAGGCGGTGAGCGCGGCACCGGTCGCGAGGACGCTGTCGACGTCCAATCGGGCCCGCGTCGCATCGACCTCGTCGCTCAGCGCGAGGCTGGCCGAGACGCGGCGACCGAGCGCGAAGGCGAGCTCAGGCAGCAGAGAGGCGGCGGACGGTGCACAGGCGACCTCGAGGCTCAGCGCATCTGCGCCGATGCAGACGAGGCCGCGTTGGTCCCGCCATGCGGCGGGCATGTGCGCGGCGTCGGCCAGGGTGGCGCGTTCGAGCCGTTCAGGGGAGGCGGGCGGCAGGCCCGCGCGCGCCGCGAGGAGGGCACGGAGGCGACCACGAGCAGGGCCATCGAGGCGGCCGACGCGCACAATGGCCGTGTCCGTAGGCAGACCGCCCTCTGCCAAGTCCAGCGCTGAGCGCAAGTCGCCGGCCGTCAACAGGCCGTCGCGGGTCAGCGCTGTCCATAAGTCCTCGACCACGGAGCGACGATACCACCGCGCGGCCGTAACCCCAAGGTGGCGCGGGTCTAGCGGCGCGTCGGGGGGCCAAGGAGAAGGCGCGTCCCCGTGAGCCACTCTGCGGGGCCTTGGCGGGTCTTCGTGACGATGGGAGACAGCCAGCCGGCCAAGAGGGGGAGCGCGCCGAGCCAGCCGCACAGGGCGTGTGCAGCGGCCCGAAAGGGCCCCGGGGGCTGACCGGAGGCGCGATCGACCAGCCACAGTCCGAGCGCACGCTCGCCCGGAGTCCGGCCCATCAGCGAGCGTGACAGCGTGACGTAGAGTGTGCCCACCAACGGCAGCGCGACCAGCGCCGGGGCGAGCAGGACAGCGTCGTACGTCCAGAGCGCCGCGAATGCGTCGAGCGCGTCGGCGCCTTGCCAAGGCAGGGGCTCCGAAACAAGGCCTGACGACCAGAGGCCGAGCTCGAGCGTGAGGACGAGAACAGCGTCGACGGCGTCGGCTGCGGCGCGATGTCGAAAAGGGGCGACGACGCCTTGGAGGTCGAGCGCCACGCGCGCCTAGATCGCGCCGACCGCGGCCAGCGCGAGCGCAGACGCGACGACGGCGGCGGTCTCCGTGCGGAGGACCGGGCTGCGCAGCGTGGCGCGTATCACCCCCGCGCGCTCGAAGGCGTCGAGCTCTCTGGGGGAGAAGCCCCCTTCGGGGCCGACCATGAGGTCTACGCCCGCGTCACCGGCGAGCGCGGGAAAGGGCGCGCCGCCGACCGGATGCAGGACGAGGCGTCGGCGCGCAGCGCTGCGGAACAGGTAGTCGTCGACGCGCAGCGGCCCTTCGAGCGCGGGCGTGTCGGCGCGACCGGACTGACGTGCCGCTTCATCGAGGATTCGGGCCCAGCGTGCGCGCTTCTTGTCAGCGCGCGTGTCGTCGTCCAGCCGCGAGACGGAGCGCTCGGCTGCCAACAGAACGACGCCCGCAACGCCCAGCTCGGTGACCTGCCGCAGGACATCGTCGAGCTTCTCACCGCGCGGGAGTCCGTAGACCAAACGCACGTCTGCGCCCACTCGACCGATACGGACGGGGCCGACTGTGACGAGGTGGAGGGCGTCCGGTTCGCCGGCCAGGCGCGCTTCCACCTCGTGCCCGAGGCCATCGAAGGCGATGACAGAGTCGCCCGGGGCGAGGCGGCGGACGTCGCGCAGGTAGTGGAGCGCGTGGGCATCGAGCGCGAGAACCGGCGCGCTCAGCACGGCGCCCCGCAGCGGCAGGCGCGTCACGGCAGCGCCGCGCCCCGCACGCGGACCAAGTGCAGAATGCTCCAGTCGCCCTCGTGCAGTGTGCCTCGGCGCTCGAAGTCCGGGAAGGCCGACGCGACGGCGTCTGCGTCCGCGTGGAGCAGCCCGGCCAGGATCAGCGTTTCGGACGCGCGCGCCGCGAGCGGCGTGGCGAGCTCGATGAGCACGCGCGCGAGGATGTTTGCGACGACGATGGGGAAACCTTCGCCGATGGCCTCGATGGTCCCGATGTGGACGCTGACCCGTGCCTCGCACGCGTTCAGGCGGACATTGTCCCGCGCGTTCTCGAGCGTGTCCGGGTCATTGTCGAACGCGACGGCGTCGCTCCCCAAGAGCGCGGCGCCGATGGCGAGGATCGCCGAGCCGCAGCCGACATCGAGGACGCGTGCGCCGGGCCTCGCGGCGAGGACGTCGTCGAGCACCCGCATCACGCCACGCGTCGTCTCATGCTGTCCGGTCCCGAAGGCCATGCCGGGGTCGATGATGATCGTCGCCTCGGCGTTCGGCTCGGGCGCCTCCCAAGGGGGCCGCACCCAAACGCGCCGCGACATCTGCCCACCCTTCAAGAAGGCCTTCCACCCGTCGCGCCAGGTCTCGTCATCGCTGCTCTGGGTTCTCACCGCGGCGGCGCCGAGGTCGAAGGGCTCCAGCACGTCGAGAATCGCGCGCTGCAGCGCGTCGTCGGGTGCGTCGGCGAGGCCGATGACGAGGTGCGATGTGTCCTCGAGCCCGTCGCTCGGCCGCGAGAGGGTCGTCGCGTCGCGTGTCTCGACGATGTGACCCGTCGCCTCAGCGAGCAGGTAGGCGAGCGGCTCGGCGAGGGCGCTCGGCACTTCGATCTCAATCTTCCACCAGGTCATGCGGGCCTTCTAAGGGGTGAGGGCGAGCGCGCGAGCGCTGGCTTGAACGTCGGCCGAGGTTGCCCGATCGAGCGCCTCACGCCAACGGTCCATTGCGTCTCGACCGACGGAGACATGGGGACGCGCAGCTTGGGACGTGAGCCAATCGAGGCGCTCGAGGGGCTCAGACCAAGCCAGGTCGAGGTTGGCTGTGCGACGCGCGCGGAGGGCCTCGAAGGGCGTCGGGGGCAGGGGCCCGACGGACAGCATCGCCAGACGCGCCCGCAACCGCTCGATGGTGTCGACGCTGGGTGCCGCGCGCCCGGCGAGCTGAAAGCAGAGCGCGTCGGAGGCACATCGCGGCTTCTGTGACCAGACCCACTCGTCGCCCGCGAGGGCGGTGAGGGCCAGCTCGAGCGCGGCGAGGGCGCGCGGCGACCGGTCGTGGACAAGGACGCGGAGAGTGCCGACAGCAGGTGGCGCGACGGAGGTTGCGGCGCTCCCGGGGGCTGCGCGCTGGGCGGGATCGAGTGCCCCTCGTCGGTCTGCGGGCCACGTCAACGCGGCCGCGATCGCTTGCGCGAACGAGGTCCCCCCCGTGACGAAGGTCGTCGGCGGTGACACGGCGGCCAAGGCCTCAAGCGCGGCTTGGCTGGCGGTGACCGATTGTTCGGCACAGGGAGCGCGCTGCAGGTCTGCGGCGCGCGCGCGCCATCGTTCGAGGTTCCGGTCAAGGCGCTCGGCGGGCCCGGTCACGGTGACGTCCGCGACCCCCTCCGCGAACGTGGTCGTGACCTCTGCGGGGCCCTCGTCCCTCAGAGCGAGTGAAAGGCATGCGAGCGCGTCCGGCGGGAACGCGGAGGGGACGCGCCAGCGCCAGCGCAAGGCGAACGTGGGCTCTGGCGTCGGCGCGAAGACGAGGGCTCGTCCATCCGGCATGATGAACTCGCCGGAGCGCCGCTCAAGCGCGCCGCTCGGCGTCGCTCGAGGGCGTGCGGCGCGGTCGCGCAGACTCTCGGCCCAGAGCGAGAGCGCTGTGACCTTCTCAAGGGCCTTGGGGGGGGAGAGGACGAGCGCCCACGCGCCCTCAGCGACGTCTGCGCGGGCTCCTCGGAGCGCGGCCCAGAGGGTGTCCCAGGTGGCGTCGAGGTCAGCGGGGCGGGCGCGCACGCCGACGAGGACGTAGGCGTCGTCGCCCCACTGCGCGGACACCGTCTCGGCAGAGGTCGCCAGCCGCGCCGAAAGCGCCCGAGTCGCATCGAGCGGCGCGCGCACGGCAACGAGGATCAGCCCGTCATCGATGGGCGAAGCGTCGACGCGCACAACCGGGGACTCGACGGCGGCCCTCGGCTGCGCAGGGGGCATCGCGCCGAGCGGGGACAGGTCCGGCGCGAGCTGTGTGAGCGGCGCTGGCGGCTCGGGGCCGATGTAATCGATTGCGGCGCCGACCCTCGTGAAGCCGCGCGGCCCAGGGGGCGCAGGCGCAACGAACGCCTCGAGCAGACGCCTGGGCGTCCACGGTGTCAGCGTCGATGAGGGCGGCGCGGCGGCGCACTGCGCGAGGGCCTTGAGCCACGAGGACGGTCGCGCCTCCGCCCACCAGACCGCCGCCGCGGACACAGGCCCTTTCACGGTCACCGTCAGCCGGTCAGGCCCCGCAGAGACTTGGAGACGAGCGAACCCCGCCTCGAGCGGACCCTGCCTCGAGTCGCGCAGGCATCGCGCCTCGGCGTCCGCTGTGGCGGCGTCGAGCCAGGCCGTTCTCCGGAGCGACCACGTCAGCTTTGCGGTGCGCAGTTGGGGCTCGATGGTGCTGTGCAGCATCGGTGTTCGCGCGACGGCCGCGCTCAAGAGGCAGCAGACGAGCGTGAGCGCCCGAAGAGAGGTGTTGCGGGGCAGCGACCGAAACATTCGGCTTCACCCTAGACGCGGGCGCAGCAGGACAGCAACCGCCTCGAGTCTCGCGGACGTGTGTGCGTCTCGTTTGGATCGAGGCGGCTGCGCTGCTAGAACTACCCCCTATGCAAACAACCGGGGACCATGGGCGCTGGCGTCAGGTGGCGAGCGTCCTGCTCGCGGAGGCGGAGCGACTGACCGATCCGCGCGCTCGAGCTGTCCGGCTCGTCGAGGTGGGCGACCTGTGCCGAGACAAGATGGGGGACGCCGCGAGCGCCGCGAAGCACTATGCCGACGCCGTGCGCTGCCATGCGGAGTCGGCGCAGGTGCCCCTCGCGCGTCTGGCTCAGCTCGCGCGGGACAGCGGCGATCCTCAGGTCACGGCGCGGCTGGTCGAGGGCTTGACCGCAGCAGAGCGGTGGGTCGACGTCATCACAGTCCTCGTGCGGCAAGCCGAGGTTGCCGAGACCCCCGACGAGCGCGCCGCTCTCTACGCCCAGGCCGCGCGCTTGACACGAGACCACCTCGACGACGCCGACCTGGCGCGCGCTTATCTGTTGGCGGCCGCGGCGGAGGCGACTGAGGGGCCGACTGTTCAGGCAATCGCTGCCGCACTCGCGCAAGCGCTGGCCGACGCGCCCTCGGACGATGAGCTGGCCGCCCACCTGGGGCGGATCGAGACGCTCGCTGGCCGCCCCATCGAGGCAATGCGTGTCCTCACGACGACGGCGGCCCACTCGAACGACTTGCGAGTCAAGGCGGGTCTCCTCTTGGACGCCGCCGCCATCGCCGCTGACCACGCCGGCTTGCCCCTTGAGGCGGCGGTGCACGCATACGAGGCGCTGGTGCTCGACCCCGAGTGCACGGCGCAGGCCATTGAGCGGATCGACGCTGTGCACAGCGTGTGGGCCGCATCGGCCGAGGTCTCCGAGACGCTCGCTCAGATCTGGGAGCGACTCCAGCGACACGACAAGGTGCACGAACTGCTGGGGCTGCGCCTCGCGGTCGCAGGGCCCGAGGAGCGACCGACGATGCTCCTGCGGCTCGCGGAGCATGCCGAGTACGCCCTCTTGGAGCCGACCCGCGCGTTCGACCTCTATCGCCGCGCGCTCGAGGAGGGTCAGGGTGACTTGAGCGTGTTCGCGGCGGGGCTGCGGCGCGTGGCCGCCGAGGGGGTCGAGGGCGCGCACAGCGTGATGTCCGCGCTCTTCGAGCGCGCGCAGCTCTGGTCACCCTTGCTCGCGACGCTCGAGGACGAGGCGGCCTTGACCGTCGATGAGCTTGAGCGCGCCGAGGTCTACTTTCGGGCGGGCGAGGTCGCTGAGCGCCATCTGCAGGACTTTGAGCGCGCGATGGAGCACTTTCTGCAGGCCTTCAAGGTCGCGCCGAAGGATGTGCGGTACGTCGCCGCGGGCGAGCGGCTCTATCGCCGCCGGGGTGACTGGGCGATGGTCGATCGCCTGCTCGATCTGCAGGTGCGGATCGTCGAGGCACCGCGGGAGCGCCGCCGCCTGCTCCTTGATCAGGGACGCCTGCGGCACACGCAACTCGGCCAGCACTGGGCTGCGTTTAACGCCGCGCGGACCGCCGCTGCTGAGGGCGCACCTGACGAGGCGAGCGCCCTCATGGGCGAGATCGCGCGTGACGATGCGGGGTGGGCGGCTGTGGACGAGGGCCTGCGGCGGGAGGCTGAGGCCGAAGGGGCGACGGTCGCAGCGCGCATCCTGAGCGAGCTCGCGACGCTCGTGGAGCGACACCGTGAGCGCCCCGAAGAGGCGCTGCGTGTCCTGCGGGAGGCCTTCGATCTGTCGCCCGAGGACCCCGCGCTCTTCGATCGCGTCGCTGCGCTGATCGAGCGCATTGGCTCGAAGAGTGAGCTCGCGACCTGGCTCATGAGCTGCGCCCAGCGGCCGCTGCCAGACGAGTTCGTCGTGGCGGCGCTTCGGCGCTCCGCTCAGGTCTGGGAAGCGGCTCTCGAGCGTCCGGACGACGCGCGCGAGGCGCTTCGGCTTGCGGCCAGTCGCTCTCCGGAGGACCCCATCCTGACGGCGGACCTGCTTCAGCGCGCTCGCGCGAGCCAGGACCCGCTGCCGCTCGCTGAGGTCTTGGCGCGCATCGCTGCGGGCCAGCTCGCGCCGCCGCCCGAGCTCGACCATGACGGCGCTTTGCTTGAGTTGGCGCGCGTCTATGAGGGTCGCCTCGGCGATGTCGAGGCCGCGGCGAACTGCCATGAGACTCTGCTCCAGGACGACCCGCGCGCTCCGGTTTCGCTGGCGTGGATGCGCCGCCGCGCCGAGGCCCGAGATGACCACGCCGCCGTGGCCGCGCTGTTGGAGCGCGCGCTGGCTGCGGAGCAGGCTGCAGGCGATACGGCGGGGATCGAGGCCCGGCTCGCGGCGCTCGCCGATGTGGCTGAGCACGCCCTCGGTGACCGCAATAGAGCGGCGGGATACCTGCGCGCGCTCTGGGATGTGACTGCGGACGAAGCCGTGCGGGCGCGCTTGCACGCCCTCTACGTCTCCCAGGGTGACCGCGGCGGGGAGCTTGGACTCTTGGGTGCGGAGCTTGACCGCAGGGCCGAGCGGGCCGAGACGATGGCCTCGGGGCGCGCGCTGGCCGAGCGATTGGCAGAGCTGGCCGCGGCGACCCCGCCCGACTGGGCGCTCCAGGCGAAGGCGTGGCGCTTCCTCGCTGACCTCGAGCCCACCGCGCCTGAGCCGCTGGAGCAGTGGGCGCGGGTCCTTCGAGCTCAAGGCGACTTCGAAGCCGTCGTCGCGGCGCTCGACGCCCGCGCTGCTCTCGACAATGGCCCGGGTGCGCTGCGCGCCGGGCGCGAGCGCGCTCAGGTCCTCACAGTGGAGTTGGCGCGCCTCGACGACGCGATCATCGCTTGGCGACGTGTCCTCGAGGCGTCACCCGACGACGACGAGGCGCTGCGTTACCTGCAGGGCATTCACAAGGCGCAGGGAGATTTCGAAGCAGAGGTCGCCGTCCTTGAGCAGCGCATCGCGGTCGCAGAAGACCCGGACGTCCGCGTCACCCTGCTCCACGAGGCGGCGGTGCAAGCGGAGCTGCGCCTCGGCGACGCGGGTCGAGCCGTCGCTGCGCTCGAGCGGATCGCAGAGGCCGATCCCGAAGACGTCGATGTCACGGACGAGCGCCTGAGGCTCTACGCCGATCTGGGGCGCCACGCGGACTACCTCGCGTTGGCGGAGAAGCGGCTCGCGACGCTCGACGACCCCGAGGAGCACCTTGAATTGGCGCGGCGTATTGCTCGGACGGCGACGTTGCGCGCTCAGGACGAGGCCGCGCTCGCAGCTTGGCAGCGCATTGACGCCCTGCGACCCGGCGATGACGAGGCTCTGCAGGCGCTCGCGGCGCTTTACGCCGTCTTGGGTCGTTCAGAGGATGAGGCGGTGACCTGCGACCTGCTCGCGCGTCTCGCCGGCGAACCGGACTCGCGTCGATACTGGTGGACGCGGGAGGCCCATGTGTGGGAGCGGGGCGAGCGCTTGGCCGAGGCAACCGACGCCTGGCGAAAGCTGAACGCGCTGATGCCCTCGGACGTCGACGTGCTCGTCGAGCTGCGGCGCGTCGCGGGGCTGAATCAAGACCCGTGGACCGTTGCCCGCGCGCTTGAGGCCCAGCTCGGGCTGGTGGACGCGGACGCACGGCGGGCGCTGGAGCGCATACTCGCGCGCGTGCTCGATACCCTGCCAGACGAACGGTCGGCGGCCGTCGCGCTGTGGGCGCAGATCAGCGCTGATGCGCCTGACGACGACGAGGCCCTCGAGGCGCTGAAGGCGGGTTACGCGGCGCTCGCGCAGGTGCCCGAGCTTGTCGAGACGCTCAAGCGCTTGATCGATCGTGCCGCGGATGATGATGAGCGGGCGGCCCGTTGGGTTGAGGCGGGTCGGCTCATCGAGGCGCACAAGGGAGATATCGCCGAGGCGTTCAAGTGCTGGCGCAAGGCGTTTCACCTGTCGGGGGACGCCGACGCCGAGATGCTGCGCGAGATGGGGCGGCTCGCCGAGCTGGGTGGCTTGTGGGACGGCTACCTCAAGGTGCTCGAGGTGGCGCGCGGGCGGGCGACGTCGCAGGAGCAGCAGGTCGAGGTCCTCATTCAGCAGGCGCGCGTCGCCGAGGAGCGTCTGCGCTCGCTCGATCGCGCCGCGGCGCTCCTGGCGCAAGCGTTCGACCTGCAGCCTACCGAGGGGCGCGCGCTCGACGAGCTCGCGCGTGTGGGCGGCCTGAGGGGGGACTACGAGGGCGTGCTCGATGCATACGCGCGCGTGCTCTCCGGAGGGCTCGAGCGGGACGCCCGCGCGGGCCTCTTGATTCGCTGCGCCGCGCTCTTGGAGCGTCACCTCAATGACCCGGCGCGCGCATTCGACGCCTACGCTCAGGCGCTCGGGCTGGGGGCATCGGAGGCCGCGATTCTCCCCGAGGTCGCCCGCATCGCCGAGGTCGGTGCCCTGTGGGACGAGCTCACTGCCCTGTACCGCGGGCGATGGGAGCGTCAGAGCCAACCGAAGGCGAAGGTCGCGACCGTCTTGGAGTTGGCGCGCGTGCTCGAGGCCCGCTGCCCCGACTGGGAGCGGGCTTTCGAGCAGTATTTGGTCGCGCTGCAGATCGACCCCGAGGACGAGGCTGCCCGCGAGGCCGCTTGGCGCCTGGCCGAGGCCCACGCCGCGTGGCCGATCGTGGCGCGCGTGCTTGAGCTCAAAGCCAAAGACACCGAAGAGACATGGCTGTCGATCACGCTGCTGCACGATGTCGCGCGCATTCAGGAGATCAAGCTCAATCAGCCGGAGAGGGCGTTCGAGACGCTGCGCCGCGCGTTCGCGCTCGAGACCTGGAACGAAACTGTGCTCACCGCGCTGCGCCGGCTGGCGGAGCGGCTCTCGCGATGGTCAGAGCTCGCTTCCATGTTCGAGGACGAGGCGGGCTGGGCGCAGGAGCCGCACGCACGACTTCGCCTGTATCGAGAGGCGGCGACCATGCACGGCGAACATGGCCAACCGACCGCAGCGGCGCGCATCCTGCGTCACGTCGTCGAGCTCGATCCGCAGGACGACTTCGCAGCCTCGAGCCTCGCGCGTCTGCTCCGCGAGCTGACAGACTGGGAGGCTCTGGCGACGTTCCTCGAGGCGAGGCAGGCGCGCGGCACGGACGAAATGCGCGCGACGATGACCCGTGAGCTCGCGCAGGTCCTCGCGGACCACTTGAACCAGCCGCGTCGCGCTGAGCAGCTCCTGCGCGGAGTCGTGACGCAGTGGCCGAGCGACGAAGTCGCGTTCTCTCAGTGGGTCGCACTGCTCACGCGTCGAGAAGAGTGGGCCGCGCTCGCGGAGGCCCATGAGACCCGAGCGCGCGTGACCTCGGGCGACGAGCGCGTCGGCGCTCTCAGGGAGCGTGCGCGCATCGTCGAGGCTCGCCTGGACTCGCCCGTCGATGCCTTCAAGGCGTGGGCGCGGCTGGCGGTTGAGGCGCCCACGGACCCGGAGCCCGTGCGCGCGATGGCGCGTTGGGTCGACGCGGCCTCTGGTCACGAAGACCTGCTCGCGGCCGCCGAACGCGTGCTCCCGCACGTCGAGCCCGATGTTCAGCCGGAGCTCCTGCGCCTGTCGGGACGGCTGGCGCGCGACCGGTTCGACAACAAGAAGAAGGCCTACGCCGCGCTCAACCGGGCGCTCGAGCTCGACCGCAATGACCGTGCGCTCGCGCGCGAGGTCGCGGATCTGGCGCTCGCTGAGCGTCGGTGGTCAGAGCGGGCTTCTCTGCTAGAGCGTTACGGTCCCCCCATGGTCAGCGTCGACGGGGACGACGACCAGGCAACCACGACGCGCTGGGCGCTCGAGCTTGCGGAGCTTCGCGCGGAGCGCATGGGCGAGAACGAGGCCGCGCTGGCTGGCCTGCAGGAGGCCCTCCGCGGGTTCCCAGAGTCGGCGGCGCTGCTCCGGCGGGCCCACGCGCTCGCCGAGCGTTCAGGACGTTCAGACGCGCTCGTCTGGGCCGCGGCGAGCTTGGCGAGAGTGGTCCCCAGCGAGGAGGCCGTCGAGTGCCTGAGCGCGAGCGCGGCGACGCTGGAGCGCCAAGGGGCGCCGGAGGATGCGCTGAAGCTCTGGCAGCGCGTGTTGCGGTTGAGCCCTACGCACGAGGGGGCAACGCGGGCGATCCGGACGCACGCGACGCGGACACGCGATTGGGGGATGCTCGCGATGGAGCTTCGGCTGCGGGTCGACGCCTTGCCTGCGGGCAAGGAACGCGTGCCGCTGCTCATTGAGCTGGCGCAGATCCACCGCACGCACCGCGGCGAGGCCGACGAGGCCGAAGCGGCGCTCCGAGAGGCGCTTCGATGGGCGCCCGAGAGCCGTGAGGTCCTGACACCGTTGGTCGCCCGGGTCCTCGAACGCGCCGATCCAGAAGACGTCGACGCGCTCGCGCACCTGCTGCTGGAGCGCACGGCCACGCAACCCGAGGACGCGCGTGACCTCGCTGTGATGGGGCTGGTCGCGGACCTGCAGATTGAACGCGCTCGGCAGTATGCGGGTCACGGAGACGAGGCGGGCGCGCTCGCGTGCCTGCGCGTTGCGCGGGCGCGGGCGCCGGGTCGGCAAGACGTCGCCCTACTCCTCGCTGACGCGCTCTACCGAGACGGTGAGCTCGTGGGCGCCGCAGAGCTCTGGACGCAGCATGCGGCCTACCTGCCCGCGCCCGAGGGGTACGACGCCGCGAGGTTCCGAGGCCACGAGGCGCTCAAGCGCGGGCGCGCTTTCCGCGCGGTCGGTGAAGATGCGCGCGCGATCCAGGCGTTCGAGGTCTCTGCGCAGGAGGCCGACACGCGTGTCGACGCGCTCGAGGCCTTGGCCAACCTGCAAGAAAAGCTGGAGCGCTGGGAGGCGGCCGTGCGCCTGCGGGAGAAAGTCGCAGAGATCGTGACCTCGCCCGTTCACAAGGCCGCGGCTCTTGTGGCGGCAGGCACGCTGCTCGACGTCCGGCTCGGGAAGACGGCGCGCGCGCTCGCCGCGTTCGACAAGGCGCTGGAATGTGGGTTGGCCGACCGCGCGCTCTTGCAGCGACTCCTCGTCCTCTACCGCGAGCATGGGCGATGGGCGTCGGCTTTGGTGGTCGCGCGTCGCCTGCTGGAGGATGAGCGCGACGACAACCTGCGCGCCGAGCTGCGCTGCGCCGAGGGCACTCTGCTGATCCGGCTTCAGCGCGTCGAGGAGGCCCGCGAAGCCTTTGAGCGCGCGCTCGCCATCTCACCGCTGCTGATGGACGCCGCGCGTGGGCTGGTTGAGCTCTTGGCCGAGGCGCCCACCGAGGTCGCGAGCGCGACGCTGCGGACGCTGTGGCGCTCGACCGCGAGCGTACAGCACGGCGACAAGCGACCGCTCCTCGCGCTCTTGGGCGCGACGCTCTTTGAGCGCGACGATCTGGGGGGCGCCATCGAGGTCTACGAGGAGCTGCACCTCCTCGATCCGAAGCACGCCGGCGCTCAGGACGCCCTCGCTGCTCTGTACGCGCGGCTGGCGACGCAGGGCGTGTCCGACCCGCAGCAGGCGGACCACTTCGACCGCGCGATTCGTCACCGGCTCGCCCATGTGCGCAGCACGCCGGGTGAGCCGCAGGCGCTTCGAGAGTTGGTCGCGTTGTACCGCGCGGCCGGTCACCCCGACTGGGCGGTGACGCCGCTGCGATTGCTCAACCTGTTGAAGGCCAGCACGCGCGAGGAGAGCGAGTTCGCGCGCGCGCTCAGCGGCCCGCTCGATGACGCCCTCGCATTGCACTTCAGCGCCGGCACGCGCCATGACTTGGTCATCGACGCCGTCTCACTCCGCACGCCTGTGCATGTGCTGATGGAGTCGTTGTACGAGAGCGTGCGGGCTGCCCTTGACGACGAGCTGTCGGCCTGCCGGGTCGAGGACACGGAGCCTGCCGAGTTCGCCCTGCCGACTGCGGTCGAGCTCGTCGGGCGCATGGCCATGGCGCTCGAGCTCGAGCCGCCGACGCTGTGGGTGCGCGCCGCTGACGGTCATCAGGTGCTGGTCGAGCGGCTCACGGGCGGCGGCGAGTGGGTCGTGGACCGGGGCCTCTTCCAGGGTACGCCGCAGCGTGACCTGCGCTTTCACTTGGCGCGCGCGCTGGAGATGGGGCGGGGCGCGTCCTCGCTCCTCGTCGCACTGGGTGACGACGAGACGGCCGCGCTCTTCGTGGCGGCGATGGCGATTGGCCTCGGCGCAGCGGGTGCGGACTACGCAGAGGCGAGCGGCGTGGATCCCGAGGCGATTGGGCAGCGCGCCGAGTTCCTCGTCGAGACCTTGAGCGAAGACGAGCTCGATGCGCTGACGCACCTCGCCCCCTCTGTTCAAGCGCAAGGCCCCGGCGCCTTCGCTGTGTGGGCGGCCTCCGTACGGCGCCGCGCGAACCGGGTCGGCTTCGTCCTGTGCGGTGACCTCGCGCGCGCGCTCGTCTGTGGGCAGCGCTATGACGCGCCGGTCGCGACGCTACGCGTCTCGGGGCCCGAGACCTTCCGCGGTCTACTCGACAGCTCCGAAGCCGCGCGAGACGTGTTCAATTACGCCTTTGGCCCAGCGTTCCATGGGCTCTTGCGGACGCTCCCCTCGGACGACCGCGCTGACATGACCGAGCCGCCCTGACGAACGCGCTCGATGCCGCGTCAGAGGCCCGCGGTGATCCGCCAAGCGCCGCTCTCGCGCCGGAGTGACAGGCGGTTCTTGTCCGACGTCGTGCCCCAGCGGTCTTGCTCTCCCACGGTGTACAGGTATTGCGCCTTGTACTCGTAGTCGACCGAGGCGGCGGTGTCGTCGAGGACGTCGATCGCGGTGATCGTGATGTCGTACTTGACGGCCTTGACCGCGGTCTTGAGCTCGGCGAGCACCTTGTCGAGGCCCTCGGCGTCGTAGTCGTCGCTGGGGTCCTCTGTGGTGCTGGCGTTCTCGTAATAAGTCGAGCTGACGAGCTTGCGGACCGCGTCGTTGTCGCGCTGCTCCACGGCCCGGCGGTACTGCTCCACCACCGCCGCGACCTCCTCGCGCTCCTCGGTCGCTTCGACCTTGGTGCCGGGCAGGTATCGGGGCCCGCAGGCGGTGCTCAGGGCGGCCCAAATGAGCGCGCTCAAAAGAATCTTTCGGACCATCTTAGACTCCGCTAACCCTACAAGGGGTCGGGAACATTCCGCCAGCGCAGCCCTGAATGTCAACGTTGGGGCAGCGAGCGTGCGAAGGCGGCGGCGCGTCGAGACCACTGCTTGAGGCTCGCGACCTCACCCGCCTGCAGTCGGTCTGCATGGGTCGTGGCCGCGCGCTCAAAGAGGGCCTGCGCCTCGAGATACTGCCCGCTCGAGAAGGCGCACTGCGCGCGCAGGCGCTCCGCCTCGAGGCCGAGCGACCAGTGGGGCGCCGCCGCCAGCCCGCTGAGGCGTGCCTCGCTCCGGTGGCACGCGCCGAGCGACGCCGCGTGGCGCGCGAGCAGGTAGCGGATGGTCCAGTCGAGCGCTTCGTCGGACGCCCGCGGTTCGGCGTCGAGGAGCGCCCGCAACCGCTCGCTGCGGAGCGCGTCTGGTCCGTTGAGCAGCTTGAGAATGGGCGCGCCTCGGAGCCCCGATGCGGCGGCGACCGACTTGACGGCGAGGCGGCGCATCGTGCCCCGATCGAAGGCGTCGTCCCTCAGCGTGGCGTAGGCCTGCGCGAGCGCGGTCACTGGGCGGGCGCCCGACGCTGCGTCCAAGTCGGCCACAAGCTCATGAACCTGCGCGGACCGTGCGAGGCCCATCCCGGGCGTCTCCAGGAGCGCCGTGGCGAGCGAGCGCGCCTCGTCGAATCGGTCGAGGTCGAAGAGGAGCGCGAGGCGCATCAGCAGCGCATCCAGGTCGTGGGGCACATGCCCCAGCCAGAGGTCGACTTGGGCCATCGCGCGGTCGAGCGCCCCCCGCGCCAGCGCGCGCTCAGCGCGGGCGCGCACCGCCGCGACCTCGTGCGCGCAGGTCTTTCGGAAGATCGCAGGTCGGTCGAATCGCAGGCGCGCCTGCGCGAGCGCGTGCGCATCGAGTGGCCGCGCGTCGACGAAGGCCTGCCACGTCTCGACCTCGGCCTCGTCCAAAGGATTGAGCGCGCCCGACTGGTAGAGCGTCGCCACGGTGTCCACGCCGTGGGTGTCCCGAAGCCACCGTACGAATGAGCCGCACTGCGTATAGGCTGCGCGCGAGGCCGTCGTCAGGAACCCCGTCGGCGAGAACAACCGCGGGAGCGGCGTGTCGACCTCGAGCGCGCGCATGGCGGCGGTCCACGTGTGGGCGTCGAGCGCACCCTCATCCCAGGTCGCGGCGACCGCGACGCCCTCGATGAGCCCCATGTTTGGCAGGCCCCACGGCGTAAGGCTCAACGCATGAAACGCGGGGTTGAGGCGCGTGCTCAAGACGTGCGCGAGCTCGTGCATCAAGACGG
>Ga0114972_10000245_pt1 | contig 39785 bp, 33 predicted proteins | sample M_140807_EF_Meta_FD_87354 | JGI IMG/M metagenome (GOLD analysis project Ga0114972, IMG submission 87354) | Freshwater microbial communities from Lake Montjoie, Canada to study carbon cycling - M_140807_EF_MetaG | ecosystem: Environmental > Aquatic > Freshwater > Lake | place: Lake Montjoie... | reverse complement strand
TTTTTAATCTGCCACTGCTACTTACTGCGTCAAATTAATCATGTCAGTTACCTAACACAACCAATCAACACATGAGCAAATCTTTTACCTAGACCCTAAACAGACCTCAATCTCTTGAGCTCGAAAAACTAACTCTCAAAGTATGACTGCTGCTAAAGCTTACTCACAAACTTAAATGCTCTCACACCCAAATTCACAAGCTCGCTTTGCTGTGACTTCTACCCATATTCGATTGTGTATCGCGTTAACAATACCCTTGATTTTGGCCGCTCATTTTTCATTTCGCCGCCGCATCAGGGACCCTAAGAGTAACGGGTTGAATGGTGGTCGTCAACCTTTTCAGCGAAGTTTTTTGATCTTTTCTTCGGAAATCTTCTTTCGTTGTAATTGTGCAACCTAGTGGTCCGTTCTTGACGGCTAAATACATCACGATCAGTTTGTATAGGTTCATTACCTTTGGAGATGAGGGCTACTATTGCCCTTATCTTAGTAGTGCGGTACGTTTTTGCGCACCTCTTAACGGGTTTGATGGGTACTGCTATCCGATCAATTCCTGATAGAGTATCGTGTGGGTTTTAAGTCTGAGTGCCCGTAGCTCAGCTGGATAGAGTGTCGGCCTCCGAAGCCGAAGGTCGCAGGTTCGAATCCTGCCGGGCACGTTTCTTTTCCTTTACATCGCCTCACTTCGAGCGATTTCCCCGTTCTGTTTCCCTTCTGTTCTGTTTTCGCTGTTCTGTTTTCGCTGTTCTTCTCGATTGATTGCTATTCTTTGCTTCAGCTATCTTGCGTTTCTTCAACTGATACGCAGTACTTCTATTCGGTCGATTTTTTGCAGAGAAGTGTCTTTGGGCCGCCATTCCAAGCGGCCAAAGTCTGATGTTATCTCGCTGATATGAACCTCGCCACCTAGCGGATTTGACTACGCAGCTGACCAAGTAAATATAGCTTCAGCTGGTTTATTAGGAACAGTCAACTGGCCCCGTCCGTTCGCGGCCCATCGACGAAGTATCTGGAATACCATTTCTTCCTGACCAACCATGTCGGCGCGACGACAGATCTCAGGAATGCTTAGGGCAACTTCGCCCCGCTCCGCATTCAAAGCTACCTCGAGAGCCTTTTGAATTGATAGGATCTTCTCAGCCGCCTTTTTCCCCGCTTCAACTCCTGGCTGGTGGTAAGCATTCACATTTATAAAGGTCGCGTAGAAACCGACGGCCCGCTCAAAAAGTGCAATTAGCATCCCAACTGAAAAAGGATTCACCCGCGGAATTGTGATCACAAGCGATGGTCGGTTTTGCTGACTCAACGCCTCCCTAGTTCCATAGAGAAAACCGAATAGATAGTCGCCAGCTGTTACTCCATCCTCTACCTGGATATCTGAGATTAGAGGGAGCGTGCTACCGGCTACTCGGCGATTACTGCCATTCTCGAGAACCTCTACGAAGGTAACAAAGAAATTGCTAAGACCATCTCTTAGCTGCTGAACGTAGGCATGCTGATCGGTGGAGCCTTTATTCCCGTAAACAGCGATACCTTGATTCACCTGTTTTCCGTCTCTATCAAACTCCTTTCCAAGACTCTCCATAATGAGCTGTTGAAGATAGCGACTAAGAAGCTGGAGTCGATCTTTATAGGGAAGAATGACCATATCCTTCTCGCCCCGCTCATTGCCGACCCAGAGCCATGATAAAGCCAAAAGGAGAGCTGGATTTTTTTCTGCCGTATTATTGCGACACAAAGAATCGATGTGAGCGGCTCCAGCGAGCAATTCATCAATCTCGATTCCTTGAAGAGCCGCAGGCAATAGGCCAACCGCACTTAACTCGCTGGTCCGTCCACCGACCCAGTCCCACATAGGAAACCGTGCAAGCCACCCCTCTTTTTCAGCTCGCTTATCAAGCTCACTCCCTACTCCTGTTACTGCGACAAAGTGCGAAGCCCACTGAATACCGGCAGATGCCATCACCTGCTTCATAATCAATTCACCATTTCGGGTTTCTTTTGTTCCACCCGATTTTGATACAACGAGCACTAACGTTTCCTCGAGTCTGAAGTCGGGATTTTGTAGCACGTTATCGATGCCATCCGGATCGGTATTGTCAAAGAAGCTGATTTTCATGACGTCCGCTGGTGAAGCGAGGCTATCCGCAACAAATTGCGGACCGAGAGCAGACCCACCAATGCCGATGACATGAGTGCGAGTAAATCGACTACCATTAGCTGCGGTTACCTCTCCGCTCCGGACTGAGGCAGCAAATTGCTTTATAGCGGCGAGAGTGGATTGAATCTCATCTCTTATTAATGTTGTTGGGGCTCTTTCAGGCGAACGCAGCCAGTAATGCCCAACCATCCGGCCTTCGTCTTTATTGGCGATGGCACCAGCCTCAAGCTGCTGCATCTCAGATAATGCTCGCTCTATTCGTGACCGCTGAGTAACTACGTAGCCTTCTGGCAATCCCATTCGACTGATATCTAGACTCAGACCTGATTCAAGGTCTGCAAAAAAACTTGCGGTAAAAGAGGAAAATGAGCTGGCCATAATGAATGGTGCCTCCTGGATAAGATTACTGAATTAAAAATCGCACGAGTAATTCGGGGCAAACACGATCCCTCTACGGCAAAAAGAGGGGGTAATTCTCGGTTCGGGACAACCTTTTGCCCCAGAACTGAGACAATCTTGCGGCGGCACTATAGCAGAGGCTATTGCGTGGAGATAGCGAACTATTCCTAACCTTCCAGCCTCCAAGTTCAAGCGTTGTTTAGCTTAAGCCCTTGTGTCATAGTTTGGGAGCCTTCCCTGCGGAACTAAAACGGTTCTTCTGAGCGGTGGAGAGTCAAAGACTTACTCAGTAGTTTTTCCTGCGGACCTCTATTTCGATGCGATAGTTTATTGCGGCGGTCTTGCAGCTCAAAGTGTTTCAGCTTCACTCGAGATTTATAAATGGCAGCCAATTCCGTTAGTTCCTTGGCAAAGTCAACAGCGCTGTTCCTCCGCGAAGGGCTCTTTAGGTTCCACGACACTGGGGCACTCTGCGCAACGTCGCGATGGGCAGCCAAAGCGCTCACGAACGCTTTACGGGAAGAGCGTAGCCCGAGACGAATCTTGGAACTTGGGCCAGGTACCGGGTCAGTGACGATGCAGATTCTGGAAGATATGATTCCAGGGGACCAATTGGCGATATGCGAGATTAATCCTCGGTTTATGGCTACAGTAAAGAGCCGTCTCGCCGAGCATCCTCGCTTTGCAGAGCACAAGGCCAACATCTCCTTTTTTGAGTGCCCCGCTCAGGAGCTTCCACAACCTGAAACTCCCTTCGATATCGTCGTATGCGCACTCCCTTTTACCAACTTCTCAGTGGAAGTTGTGCAGGAGATATTTGAGAGACTTCATGCAGTCAGCCACGATGAAACCGTCATGACCTATTACGAGTATATAGGTTTAAGACGAATGGGAGCTCTTGTAGCTCAGGGCGAAAAGCGAAGTCGATTGATCGAGATAGATAGATTCTTCGACAAAAAACATGAACACGATCTCATCAAACACGAGAAAGTGTGGTTAAATTTTCTCCCGATCCACGTTCACACACTCCGAGTGGGAACAGAATAGAGAAATCCGAAAGCCTAAACAGAGCGCTAACGGGCAGTTCTACGAACGCAAAGAGCTAGTGCTTAGCAATTAATTTCAAGAAAAGGCGCAGCATCAACTATAACGGGCAAACCCTTTAGCTGACGACCATTTCCTCGGCTTCCCCAAAGCCAAAGGATGGCGAACGCAAAGAGAGTGCCTAAAATGACCATGAACAACCTAGTCCAATTGAGGATGGGACTTTGTGACGTGGATTCGGTATCGGCGGCAAGTTGGTACGGTTCAGACTCTGGCCGCACATCAGGATCAGACGGTTCCTCATTTAGAGGATCAACCGTTAACGTTTTATTTGAGTCCCTCTCTAAATCGAACTTTTCGAATTGCTGCAGATTATTCTCGGCGTCTTCTGCCCCCGTTTCAAAAGAACGAGACAAACTCGAATGTCCTAGCAGCTCACGAAAGGCGGTGTTGCACTCTGCTGCCGTCCGAAACCGTCCCCCTAAATCTCTGCTGAGCGCCTTCATGATCACCAGAACGAACGCACTCGACAAACTTGAGTTTTTTTCACGCGGATCAATCGGAGTGCGAGATATCTTTGCCTCAATCATCTCGCACGGTCCCAATCCCGAGAACGGAGAGAACCCCGTCACCAGCTCATAAGCGATTGCACCCACCGCATAAATATCGCCCTGCCTTGTTATGAGCCCCTTCTCGAGATATTCCGGACTCATGTAGGGTAACGTACCAACAATCGACCCCTTTCCTGTAAGCCGTTGACCGGAACCACTATAAGCAACCCCAAAATCAGCAATCTTTGGTCGACGATCATCGGTAAGAAGCACATTTTCAGGCTTTAGATCGCGATGAATGACACCAGCTCGATGAATTGCCTCGACACCTCGAGATATTAGCTCGAGCATCTGTATTGCCTCTCGTTCCTGAAGAGGCCCATCTGCTAAGATTAGTTGTGCTAGATTTCCTCCACCTACATACTCCATTGAGTATCCGATCTGGCCATCGTAATGAATAAATTGGAGCGGGCTTACGACATTTGGATGTGCAATACGAAAAGCCGCGTCCACTTCTCGATAAAATCGAAGGAACGTCGGATTGCTCTCCCCTTCATCAGCAATTGCGCGGTGAAGCATCTTTACGACCACGTGAGGAAACGGAGCCACCCCCTCTTCAATCAACTCGCAAAGATAAACGACCCCCATCCTGCCGAATTCAAGGCAGCGCACAACACGGTAGATAGAGTTAATAACGGTCCCCTCGGCGAAAAGAGCCTTATCGGAATCAGGTCCAAGCGCAGATGGTTGACCTACCTCTACCGAAATATCGTCGGGATCCTTTATCACATAATTAGCCATTATTTAGACGCCCGAAACGATTATCGGCCACTACTCACAGGGTCCAGAGAACTTTTTAGTAAACATCGTACCAAACCCATTAGCGATCTTGTATTTTCTTAGTTATTTCGAAGACGTGCGCCATCATTACGCTTCGCTCCCTCCCAAAAAGCCCAACCGACCAGAACTCTCCGCAACATGCACTACCATCTGGTTGAACGGAATCGTCCAATTAAACGAATTGCAAGCCTCGATGCATAGTCGACGGATAAGGCGACGAAGTCGATCGTAAAGCGGGGCAGCGGCTCCTGCGCAATCGCACAGTACAGCCAAGTCAAGCGAAGAGGCTCCTGCAGCTTGTACCTCAACAGAAACGCTTACCACCCCAGCTTCCAATTCTAATTCAGCGAGTCCTTCCTCAATAAACTGCCGCAAACTAGGTACTATTTCTGTTAGCAGCTCTCGTTGATGACGATAATCAACGCCAAAAGTTTCATTTAACCGGAAGCCCTTCGACAATACGCGAGGATACAAACTGAGAAATGAATTCGTTGGATACATTTTTTGAGCTCCACCCGGCAGTTCTACCCGCACAAGCTCTGGAGTCTGGAGGGCTATTTGACCAAAGCTGTCATCTGACAAAACAACCCAGTCCCCCTCTCTGGTTGGGAAAAGTCGTTCTTTCGTACTTAAAGGTCGTGAACGAAGCCCAAGAAGATGGTTTAGTGGAACCCTGATAATTCCGCCAGAGAGTCGGGGATTAACGAGTTGACTGTGAAGATTAAGCCGTTGAACGATCCAAGGCAGCTGATCGAGTATTACCACCTCCCCTTCTCGCACAGAGCCGACATTCATCAGCATCGTCAGCTGCGCCCAGAATCGCGCAAAGGCCTGTTTGGACGTCCATACGATTCCAAAAATTAGGGCAAGGGTGAGCACTAACAGAACCCAATCCCCAAAAAAATAGAGGACCAACGCGAAGGCAATCAACGCACCCCCACAAGAGCCACCTATTGCGAGAAGATTGAGAAAGCGCAACGGCATTAGAGACCGGCGGCATGCTACCGCTGGCATATTCATAATTCGCTTCCATCCCTGAAGCGAACCAAACCAAAAGAGACCCGCAACGATGAAGGCAACTATAAAATTACGTCCGCGGCTTTTGAAAAAAAGACCAAAAATTTCTCCAAGCGCCGCCGAAAGCGAAACTTTTTCAGACTCTTTTTGCTGCAATCGTTGACGACCGATCTCTATCTCAGTTGTAGTTGATTTGCGCTGTGCTTCCCAAATCCCCGCGGCTTCATCAAGCTCAGAGAGAACCGCTTTATCTGAGAGCTGCGCCTTTGAGGCCTCGATATTCTCAAGAGCCTTTTCTATTCGTGACAATCGGAGCTGCGATTTAATTATTTCAGAGCGTATCCGCTCTATTTCTCTGGGGCGACGGGTCAGCTCTTTTAGCTCTTTAATGAATGGACCAAGGAGAGAACGGACCTCCTTTTCCAGATCCAGCTCTTGTTGTTCTGTTGACTCATCTAAACCGTATAAATCCGTCTGAGAGATTAGCTCGGAAAAATTTGATCGAAGCGCGTCGCGCTGCTCACGGAGACCCTTTAATTCGGCACGAGCCTCATCCTCTTTGCCTAACGCCTGTCCGCCGCGAAGTTCTTTGGTCTTTTCTTTAATCCGGCTCTCGATAAGCTGAATTGATTCAACTACTGATTTGAGGCGGTCTTGGAGGGGGGGAGCCTCTACGGCCTGCTCAGTAGTCTCAGATTGTTGCGCGGCCGGCTCTTCTTCACTCTCAGCCCGAGATGATGCAACTACGCCGACGAAAAGGGCGAGAATAATAATGCGTACGATGCTACCGAAATTTTGAGCCATTCAAGAAAAAAATCTCGCCAACATTACGATGTATGATCTATGCGATCAGTCTATCGACCCGTTGAGCCGAACCCTTTCTGACCCCGCACACTATCACCTAACTCCTCAAGCGAACCAACTTCCTGCGCACCGGCAAGATGTGGGATAATCACCATCTGCGCGATCTTATCCCCCTGCCTGATGGAGAACTCTGCACCAGACCGGTTCGCTATTAGTATTTTTATCTCTCCCCGATACGACGCATCAATAACTCCTGCGTGAGTATGGAGACCACGAAGAGCCATACTACTGCGATCTTTTATAAGACCCACCCATCCCAGCGGGATGGCGCAATAGAGTCCCGTCGGGACAAGAGCCTGGATTCCTGCCTCAAGCACCACCGATCCTGATGCTCTAAGATCAAATCCCGCATCGCCCAATCGGGGCGACTCCAGTAAGGACCCTACCGCTCTAGCAGCAGGGTCCAACCAGAATCGAAGCTGTTCCAAATAGGAAGTAAGACTCTCGCTTGAAGATTGAGACATACGGATTATCCTTACAATCCCTGCGCCTTACGATCCACTAAAGCCTCTTTGAGCGAAAGACGTATCTTGCCCTGACGATCTACCTCAAGCACTTTAACCCAGATAAGGTCGCCTTCCTGAACAACATCGGTCACCCTATTAACACGCCCCTCAGCGAGCTGAGATATGTGTACGAGTCCATCGGTGCCGGGGAGAATTTCAACAAATGCTCCAAACTCGGTGATCCGCTTAACGATACCCTCGTACAGTTTACCGACTTCAGCCTCAGCGGTAATGCTCTCGATGATATCGATAGCATCTTGTATCTTCTTCGAATCGTTGCCTGCAACATTTATTGTGCCATCATCTGACACATCGAGCTTAACACCGCACGATTCGCTGATCGAACGGATCATCTTCCCGCCTGGCCCGATGACGTCACGAATTTTATCTGGATTTATCTTTATTGTGACAATACGCGGCGCAAATGAGCTCATCTCAGAGGCTGGTGAACTGATTGCTTCCTGCATCTTTCCAAGAATATGTAACCGACCCTCACGTGCCTGTTCGAGCGCGGTTTTCATTATATCGCGATCTAGTCCCTTAATTTTGATATCCATCTGCAAAGCGGTAATACCTTTGCCGGTACCACACACCTTGAAGTCCATATCACCAAGATGATCCTCATCTCCGAGAATATCTGTGAGAATCATGATCGCGTCGTTCTCCTTGATCAACCCCATCGCGACCCCTGCGACTGGCGCCTTCACAGGAACACCCGCCTGCATAAGAGCAAGACTGGATCCGCAAACCGTTGCCATTGAGCTCGAACCATTACTTTCAGTGATCTCCGACACTATACGAAGCACATACGGAAAGTGTTTAGCCGTTGGGAGGATAGCTTGGACTGCTCGTTCAGCGAGCGCACCGTGACCAATTTCTCGACGTCCTGGTCCACGAACTGGCTTTGTTTCTCCGACTGAGAATGGAGGAAAGTTGTAATGAAGCATGAAGGTCTTCTCGGTGAGACCTGTTAGCCCATAAAGACGCTGCGCATCTCCCTCGGTTCCGACCGTTACCGTAACGATCGCCTGGGTCTCTCCTCTTGTGAATAATGAGGAACCGTGAACTCGGGGCAACAAACCGAGATCAATTGAGATAGGGCGGACTGTCTTTGTGTCCCGACCATCGAGTCGACGGCCAGTTTCAATCATCGAGCTACGAACGACCCGATATAGCACCTCTTCAAAGAGGTGAGAAAGTTCTGAGGTCCGTTCGGCTGCGCCCTCAAGCTGCGGTTGAACGAACTGAGAAAAAACCTGCTCTTTAACGGCTTTTATCGCATCGCGTCGCGCATGTTTCTCAACGGGCTTGATAGCTTCTTTTAGTTTTGAGCCTAAAAACGCCTCTACCTCAGATTCAGAGATCGCCTTATACCCCTTCGGAGTAAACTCAATCTTCTGTTTACCCGCAGAGCGTTGGAGGTCGAGCTGTAGATCAATCAGAGGTTGCATCTGAGAATGTGCGAAAAAGAGTGCGTCGAGAACCTCTGCTTCAGATGCCTCGCTCGCTCCCCCTTCGACCATTACAATCGCGTCGCGAGTGCCCGCAACCACAAAGTTGATGTCGGCTCGCTCGATTTCAGAAAACGTTGGATTTAGCGTTAGCTTTCCATCAACCCGAGCAACCCGCACCGTTGCGAATGGACCGTGAGATGGGATCTCTGATAGAGTAATCGCCGCACTTGCGCCGAGAGCCGCTAATACGTCTGTTTCGTTCTCTCCATCGGCACTCATTACCGTGGTGATTACCTGAATCTCGTTCGTGTACCCTTCAGGGAAGAGAGGACGAGCGGGTCGGTCGATAATTCGAGAAATTAGCGTTTCTCGCTCACTCAGCTTTCCTTCTCTTCGGAAGTGTCCTCCTGGGATTCTTCCCGCAGCATAATCTTTCTCGACGTACTCTACTGTAAGAGGGAGAAAATCCCCCTTTTTATCGGCACCCAGACACACTGTGGCCAAAACTACACAATCGCCGCAACGAACTACAACCGATCCTGATGCCTGACGGGCTACCCTTCCCGTTTCAATCGATATTTTTTTTCCGAAAAGCTCATGTTCGACAGTTATCATGCTGTAATCTCTTAAACGTTCTTTAATTAAAAGGAGAAAATTGGAAGTGGTGATGATTTAGAACTAAATGAACCCGATGGGCTCGAATTGGAATCTGCGTCTTGGTTGCGCTCCCTTAAAAAAGGGCTGGTCAGCTTCCACTCACCACCGCAGACCTAATACCTATCGCGAGACTCGGATATACGTGGCGTGGCAACTTACCAAAACTGAGTAAATAGCGACCGAAGTAAGTATTCCCGCCATCGTACTACCTATACATGGGGCCTTTATCGCCACATAAAGCTCTAAAAAAGGCCCCGTGTAAATATAGCTTTGAACCTCTACTTACGGAGACCGAGAGAAGCTATGAGAGCTCGATAACGCTCAGGGCTCTCATCTTTAAGATATCTCAAAAGAGCTTTTCTGCGTCCTATTAACGCCATCATACCGCGCTTTGAGTGCTTATCTTCTCGATGCGACTCGAAGTGATTGGTTAAATTCTGTATCCGCTTTGTTAGCAATGCTACCTGAACCTCTGGAGAACCAACATCCCCTTCCTTTCGTGCATAGGCTTTCATTATTTCCGCCTTCTGAAGGGCGACCACTGCTCCGACTCCTGCGATGTTCTGACCGGACTCTGCACTCATACTATCTTTTCCATCAATCGTTTTATTACGCTATTGCCATTCTTAAACTTGGCTTCATCAAACGCCGTGAGCCACCTAGCCAATTAAGGCTCGCTAACATGATGAGCTAAACCCATCAGGGGGTGGACCACCTCAGCTTATACACTGATTTTTCAAATCGAGGGACGCGCCCTAGCGACACTGCCATGAATAGTTGGGGGAGATTAACTGAATAACTGAGAAAGGTCAAACGAAACAGAAAAGGGCCGCAACTGGTCAATCAAGACCAAGCTGCGGCCCCATTATTTATTAGGCTTACTCTACCTTATCCTAAAGGTCGTTGAGTAATCGCTGAACAGAGACCGCTCCTTGCCGGAGACAGCCTGGTAGCGAACGCGATAGGTGCCTTTTCTTAATCCATCAACAACTATCTTTGTTGCACTAGACCTCACCACGCTTACCGCTGTCGTAGAGGAGGACGGCTCGACCGAAACCCGATATTGACTCGGAGCTTTCGGCAACCCAGCGGCTGACACAGTAACCTCATACTTCCGGGTCGTAAGCCGCTTTAATGTTGGCTTAGCGGGTTTGCTTTCCGTGAACGGAATCGGGGTTGCCGTCGGTGTCGGAGTCGCCGGCTGCGGGGTTGGGGTTGCGCACCCGACAAGAAGCTTCCCATCGGACCCAAAATCTGGGTTACCGCATCCGCACGCACCCGGCTCGACCTTTAAGCGGTCTCCTGGACAGAGATCATCGCAATCAGGCTTTCCGTCTTCATCGGTATCCACATCAGAGCGCAAACATCCGCAGAGACCTGCTTTTGTCTTGGCCGGATCCGTTGGACAGTCGTCCTGACAATCGAAGGTGCGGTCAAAGTCTGAGTCGACATCCTCCGTACCACAGCCGCAGATTCCTTTCTGCTGCTTCTGAGGATCTTCGGGGCAGTTATCTTCACAGTCAGCGACACCATCGCTATCCTTGTCGATATCCTCGACTTTTTTGAAGTCCTTCCAGCACATGTCGAAGCAGTCAGAAGTTCCATCCCCATCCTGGTCGTTTGCGAGGTCCTCGGACAGACAAGTTGGAGCCTGGAAGATATCAGCAACTGAGTTGGTGTCGGGTGCTGGAGTGCCGAACGGCGAAACATTCCCAACGTTAGAGGCCGTTGAGCGATACGCCACCGAGCCGACCCGAATCCGAACTTTTTCAGGGGTGGGAACCACACCCGGAGTGTTGACGGCCGATGGATTGGGGGTCGCGGTTGCAGAGCGCGGGACCACAGCCGCAAAGGCCTGACTGCTGTCCCCAATGCCACCTGTACCCGACCCTAACGACGCTAGAATTACTCGACACTCATCAACTCGTCCAAGCCGATCCTTTGTTATACTACCTGCATACGCCTGATTAGTACCCCCAACAGCACCCCAGTTGGTTGAATTTGATTGAAAGGCAACCAATTCCCCCGAACCGGTGACGCTTGGATTTCCGGAATCGCCATTACCTTCCTGTCCTGCTGAACCGGAACAACGAATAGTCTGAAAGAACCGTCGATCATTGACAAAAACGTCTCTTTTCCCGTTTGAATCACCGAGGGCGATATTGGACGCGCTCGAATCATAGACCACGAATCTACCATCTGCCGAGATACGCACGTTCTGACTGGAGGCGTTCGGGGCTACAATCTTAGTAAAGTTATTGCTAATCCTATCGAGGTTTCCGACATCCTGAGATATTTTATCTCTCTCGAAAACAAAGACATCGGAGGCACCATTAAAATCAAGGGAACGGAATGGTGTCAGCGACTCAAAAGCGATAAACCGCCCATCCTCGCTGATGGATCCATTAAATGAATCCTGTGTACCTACTACATCACACTGCAGGGGCCGAGGCTGATGATATTTACAGTCAAAAGATGCCACCTTGGTTGAAGGAGTGTCTCCCCCGTCCCTAACATATACGTCTCGCACTTTGTTACTGTCCAACCACTGCCCGAAATCAAAATTCGGCGATTGTCGCGGTGTTGTTTGCTGTTCGAATGCAAAGTCCGATGGCAGCGGTCCGGGAAAGAGGTAGTCATCATCATTGTCCTGTATTCCATCTTCTCCGCGAATGGGCTTCAACAAACCTACCTCTTTCTGAAAGCCGTCTGCTACCTCGACCAGAACAGATGATTCGCCACTCTCCGTTCGCCTGAATCCAGCTCCAGTGAAACCATCTGTATCATAAACCACGAAGCGTCCATCTCCTGATAGATACGGGCGTCTACTTTCACTCTGCCCTCGCTGACGGCCGGGATTAGGAACGGCCGCACCCAAACTATCATACCCAAGGGCACCCACAATTTCATCAAGCTTGGTATTGGCAACCCGCAGCGTCTCGGTCAGAAGAAGCGGTTTCCCATTTGCGTCGTAACGGGCGACTCCGTTCACGCCGGTTGCCGGATCATAATACGACTGCCTGACTGTGAGTATCTCCGACATCGATGCTAGCTTGGTCTGATTTGCGAATCTATCTCGTACTAGTATGTGACGACCAGGGAAAAAAATGCCTACATGAAATCGTTGATTGTAAATATCCTTCCCAATAGAGGGTTTGTCTGGACCAACCAAGAAGTTAAAACTTTCCTTAAAAATAGCCTTACCTTTCTTCCCTGGATTGACCGGATCCGCCCCATCTCGAAGATCCGCCACAAACGCCACATACCGTCCATCATTACTCACAGAGGGTTCGTAACAATCAACCGGCGATGGATCACCAGACATCGTCACGCTCACTAATTCAAGAGTTCCTGCCTGCCGGTCATACATGTACACCTGCTTACGCCCATTCAGCGTTATTGATGGCTTATCCTGTGTCTGTGCCACCATATTTGTTGCGGCAGACTCAAACACGACGAAACGCCCATTCTTGCTCATTTGGGGATTGTTCACATCGGCGTTCGCCAATCCACCACTGCCGACTCCACCAGCAAAGCTTATGCGCGCCGTATCATCGGCAGCAAACGGCTGAGCTTTTGCCATCAGCGTTGGTAGTATTCCAACAGCCGCTCCAACAACCAATGAGATAATTCGCTTCATACTATTCTCCGGACCTCTTCTCAAAAGCTTAACCCTGACTTACCAAGCTTTAATGCCAAAGCTTCTCGCCGAAAATATTTACCGGCCACTGTAGCACCGGAATTTGTGTGTGCAGAACTGGCTTGCACAGGAGCCCTGTCAACCCCTCACTCAACGGGGTAGTGTACCTTTTTTGGATGTTGTGGCAATCCCGAAAGGTTCCCTCGCGCTAACCAACTAGACTCTATCGACTACCTCGCCATTCTCCTCAAGCACAATCCGCACCGATGGGTGCTCCGGCATCACCGCCCCTTCTGCAAGAAAAAGCCACCGCAAAAGGTCCCGAAAAAAACCAAAAAGAGGAAGCTGTTCTGCAATTCGGTTTCTTACATCTTCTCGGGTAGCTTTAAAGCTCGCGTGGCTCTCCTGAGTGAGCCGTTCGCGTTCCCGTAGATAGTTACGAAGTGTCTGAATTTGGACCTCAAATGGCCTTCCACCCCAGGTGACAACCACTTTGAGCGCCTGCCATCCTGAATTCTTTCCGCGCTCTCCAGATAAATAATCCTTCGTTTCAAGCAGCGAGAATCGTTGCGTTTCAGGGGAAGGAACAACCCCTACCGATCTCAATGTGTCAGCACTCCACTCACGCCGCTCGAGCTCAGCAAGCAACTTAAATGCACTCTGTTCATCCGAAACAACCGCTTTAAGGCCAAATACGTCTTTCACGTATCGACTCAAATGAGAAAGCTGTTTGTCGCGCGCGACGAGCGAATCGAGCTCGAATATTTCATCAGCGACCTTGTTCCAGATCTCCTCTTCCGCTTTCACTCGGGTCATAAATTTATGAACATTAAAACCGTTGAAGCTACGGGGTTGGTATTCAACAACGTTTGATACCAACGTTGGCACGACCCATTTATTGCCATCAAAATAGCGCAACTTTCTGAGCTGTCTGGTTCCTAAATCAAGATCGGTTGTATCGTAAAGAGCATCAGGATCTAGAACCTGAGATAGGGTGAATCTTTCTCGGGTCGTCGGGATGCCGCCAATAACTACGCTACTAATTTCGACAAGCTCCCGAACATCTCCTCCATCACCAAGCACGGAGCACACCAACAGGGCTATTCTATGAAGCGCCTCTTCTCCTTTGCGAATCATCGCTGCAAAACTTTGCTGAACTCGTTCGACCGATGCTCGATTAAAGGTGAGGGTAACGACGCGACCTTCCTCCTTGAGTAACTCGCGAACTTGCTGCAGATAGGTCACAAATTCGTTCAGATCACGGTCCTGGCTTACCATCCACAACGGGCTGCGACCAAGAGAGAAAAAATTTTCGTTCACTGAATCTCCATCGGTCAAGAAAAAACCCGAAACTCACCGATTTACTGCCGCTACTCCCACGCCGTGATCAAAGACGAGCCTTCCCCCCATGGCGCCACCAACTACCAGAGTTGCCGCCAATCCGAGCACTGCTGAGCCATATCCGATTATCCACAAAAGAGTGCAGCGCGAAAATGCGAGACGACGCAACACCACAACGATCGGAAATACTATCAGAGCGGAGCGCCCAACAACATGGTGGCGCGCTATAGCGTCCCGAATAACAAGATCATCCGGTGGAAAGAGAAATCCGTGTGCCAGATAACCGGAAAAAAAAGTGGTAACAAGTGCGATTCCAGCGGCCCACAAGATAGCTTCTCCACCTTTGTAGAGACTACGCTCCCGCACCCAGTTAATACCATCGAGGCTCAAGAGGAGCAGTATAAAGGCAAGACTCGCCCCGCTCACTGCAGGGTGAAGATCGAATGTTTCAAACATGGAAATAGAAAAACATGAGATAGAAACTGAGGAGACTGAATTTTTCAGCGAATATTAAGAATCTCAAGCAAGCTCGATAACGGGCGGCTCCACATTTTACCGCTTTCGGATGGCGAGAACCGTTACATCATCATTGATCAGCTTTCCATCGAGAAATCCTATCAGATCCTCCTCGAGAATCGCTCCAATTGAGCGGCCATCTTCTTCGCCAGCCTCTAACAACGCGCGACCCATTCGCTCGACTCCGTAACGGCCTCCCTCACGATTCGACGATTCCGTGAGGCCATCAGAGGTGAGTAGTAGCACATCGCCCGCCGACATCGAAACCGAAGCTGACTCATAAACAGCATCCTCGTCAACTCCTATCGGCAATCCTCGCGCACCAACTTCCCGACACTCGCCTCTTGAGGTATGCACTATAAGCGCTGACGGAATACCCCCATGCGCCAACTCAACATCGCCCGTTGCAGGGTCGTAGCTCGCGACCACCATCGCAATATATCGCCCCTCCGGCAACTGCGGGGTCAGAACCCGATTAACATCACCTAGCAGGTCCGCCGCTCGCTCGGCTTGACTAACCGATAGCGCCAATTTGACCATACTGCATAACAGCGCCGCCGCAATTCCGTGCCCAGTAACATCAATCACAACGAGGTGAAGAACTCCTCCGGGCAAAACGCGACAGAAATAAGCATCACCCGCCACCTGCTCCATCGGACGGTACCACACCGAAACAACTGCGTCATCGCTCGCTGGCAATGACTCCGGCAATAAAGCGTGTTGAATAGATCGAGCCTCCAGAAGCTCTCGTCCGTAACGATCGTTGAGATCTTTAAGCATCGCGTTTCTTTCGCGAAGCGTCGCCTCATGGTCGTTTTGCCCTCGGAGTTTCTTGACACGAAGAAGAACCGCCGCCTTACTCGCCACGGCCCCCGGCATCGTTGAAAGGTGCACGACCTCCTCGTGATTCAATACGACCTCTCCCGGGTCACCATCGACCAATCTGATGAGTGGTATCTCTCTGGTTGCCGGAAAAGCTCTTAGAAAATATCGAAGATCAACGGCGTGAGGGTAAACGGCCTCATTCAAAATAACGAGGTCCATTTCAGCAGATTGCAGAACGTTGAGTGGCGATGTTTCCGCGTCAGGACATACAACGCTATAACCGAGGAAGTTTAGGAGGCTGTGATTTTTACCTCCTGATTCGTCTAGAAGGAGAATGGTATCCATGATAGTTCCCGACAACGGAGGAAGGAGCGAAAGTCGATACGAGATTCGCGCGCAAAAGAACCATCGTCATTGTCGACACCCCCTCTCGCCACAAGAGTCGGCTTAAAGCCTCTCTTACTTTAGCTTTTATTCCTTTCGGGGTAGTGCGATCGTATCGTCTCTATCTTCTTGCGGTATCCTCTTGCGGCGATCCAAGGGAGAGCCGCCAGTCGGAATTAACCTCATTTTGCAACCCAATTTCAACGAAGAGGGTATCTTTAGGCCCACCCCAAACACCCTCGGCAAGTCTTGCCTTAAAATATGGCAGAGGCGCGATGGCCGGGGCCGAGAGTACCTCTCCAGCGAGCGAATACCGCGCAGCAGAAAAACGTGATCTAAAGAATCGATTCTCGCCCTCCTCAACCAGCTCAAGAGGCGAGAGATCGACCGTGCATTCGGTGCTCATGACCGAGAGGCCGCGGTCATCCACTCTAACGAGAATACGAAGATCGGGAAGATAGGTTTCTGAAGAATCTAAGAAGGTGGCTACAGGGCCAACTCGCATGACTTGGGGGGGGCGGTGCAAGTGTCGCGAACCGCAGGATGTAAAGGTAAGAAGTAGAAAAAATAGAAGGCAGGTGCGGCTAAATATATTTCGAGCGGTTCTTGCTCGCGGTTTCTTAACCAACTCTACCCACCTCTCACTTACTGAACCCACGGCAATTGCTCGCGAAGACTTTCTAGTAACGCAGACACGGAGGTATCAGGAGGTGCTATAACAACACCTCCACGCACTCGGTACGCGAGGCGTTTCAGAACACGCTCGTGCCCACGGTCGGAATCACCAACGCGCAGACGCCGGAGCCTATCTCCGCCGACCAGCTCCAGACCCTCTTCAAGCTCGGATCGGTCGCTGCCGAGGATAATAATCCGATGTCCATTGATAGTGACCGCTGCCGGATCACTTCCCTTGAAAGGTGCAAATAACTGACTCATATGGGAAAGGTAAACCCGAAGTGGCCGATTTTCAACCACCCGTCTACGGATTAACGGGAAAATATCTTCGAACTAGAAGGATAATATTGCTAAGTTCTTGATATCCCAAACCGATCTTGCACAAAGAGAGCTACGGATTTGTTTCGTTTTCTCTATTTTTCTTCCCTTAAGCTCAACGATGCTCCTTGCCCGCCTGCCATCGGCTCCGCACCTTTTCGTATAGAAAACCAAACGTACCTGTTTCTATAGCTTTTCGTATCTCTGCCATGAGAGTGAGATAATGGGTAAGGTTATGGATCGATAAAAGCTGCGGACCGAGCATCTCTTCGGCTTTGAAGAGATGGTGAATGTACGCGCGTGAGTAGCGTCGACACGCAAGACAGCGACATTCTGTATCTAGCGGTTCTTCGCTGCTGGTCCAACACGCATTGCGAATATTGAGGTATGGGCGGTCTCCACCCAAAAAGGCCCGGCCAAATCGCCCCGCTCGGGTCGGCATTACGCAATCGAAAAGATCAACTCCTTGTGATACCGCTTCGACGATATCTGCTGGCGTCCCAACCCCCATAAGGTAACGAATCTGAGATTCAGGGAGCTGCTGGACATGATATGAGAGCACGTCATACATGACTTCCTGCGGCTCACCTACACTCAAACCACCAATTGCATATCCATCAAAGCCGATCTCCTGCAGCGCCTGTATCGACTGCGTTCGTAGCTCCTTATGCTTTCCACCCTGAGTGATGCCAAAAAGTGCAGTTTCCGGTCGCGAACGAGCCTCCGCGGAACGCTTCTCCCACCGCAACGTCCTCTCAAGGGAGCGCGCGAATCCGTCGTAATCGAGATCTGCTGGTGGACACTCATCAAATGCCATCGCAATATCCACACCGAGCTCTTCCTGGATCGAGACAGATCGCTCCGGAGTGAGCATGATTTCGGCGCCATCGAGATGAGAGCGAAAACGTACTCCTTCCTCGGAGATTGAGCGAATGCTCTGCAAGCTGAACACTTGATAGCCGCCGCTATCACTCAGGATTGGCCCTTCCCAGCTGCAGAAGCGGTGAATACCGCCGAGTGAGTTAATAAGCGGAGATCCCGGCCGTAGGTGGAGATGGTAGGTATTTACGAGGGTAATTTCGGCGCCAGCCTCTCGGAGCCGCTCATGATCAACCCCTTTTACCGAGGCTTTTGTTCCCACCGGCATAAAAGCGGGGGTCTGGAAGTTGCCGTGTATAGCCGTTCGGAATGCCCCGCGCCTTGCGTGGCCATCGTTCGACCAGATTGAGAATGGTGCCACCTGATTTTCCTACTTCTGGTTTAGTGTGCGCCCGGCGCTAAGGTATTCCTTCAACTTTAGAAGGCTCTCATCGCTTAGCAAATGCTCTGTTTTACAGGCATCTATCTCCGCTTGCGCGCTCCCTACTCCTATAACTTCATGAAGAAGCTGGTATAGGACTGCTCTACGATCGAGAACTCCCGCGACAAGGGTTTCGCCAGCAGCAGTCATGACGAGAAACTTGTTTGGGTCCATATCAACGAGCCCTCGCGCTTTGAGGCCCTTAATATTGGCTGAAGCGCTCCCGGTAGTAATACCGAGGTGCCGCGCCACATCACTGACCCGTGCATACCCTTGGGCATCTCGAATCTCTTTTATCGCCATAAGATGGTGAGCAGCGCTGTGAGTAAGCTCATTTTCCTCAAACTGCTTCCAAATCTCCATAGGCCATCCCCATGCGCTCCCAGTTTAAGGGAGGACAAAAATAATAAGTCCCAAAAAGGCTCTCCTCTAAATTCCTTATCTCCCCTTCGCGAAGATTCCTCGGCAACTTGAGCCCCTTAAAAAACCCTAATGGTCCCTTGGCTCAATCGAAAAAGCAAGACAAGCCCGAGTGAGCGGCTTATAAGGGCTTTATAATAACGAATAATATCAGTGCCTTAATTTTATTAGTCGATCAATTTTTCGAATGCTACTTTTTTGCTTTATCCCTTGGCCCTTTTGTCCGATATCCCCTCTGTACGTTGGAGGAGGCTGCCCGACGAGTAATACATTCGGTTTTCGAGGGGGCCTTGAATTTCACAGATAGGTTGGCTGGAAGGCCCAACATTGGCCGATTTTGTTTGAAACAGGGGGAAATGAGCATGTCTTTCGGAAATGGCGACGAAATGCGACGCGGTTCGATACTCCTCGATACCGGAACTAACGAGGTTGAGTTTCTCGAAATTGCGGTTGGCTCTGAACGTTTCGGAGTTAATGTCGCTAAAGTATCACAGCTTCTGGTGTGGGATCAGGCGAAACTTACCCAGCTTCCGACATCTGATAATGTATTTCTTGGTTCCTATCCTTTTAGAGGATCGAACTGTGCTGTTTTCGATCTTAGCCAGATACTCGGGTTTGAGCTGCGTAAGGATATAAATCCACTTCTTCTGGTTATGGAATTTAACCAACGGGTGAATGGTTTCCTAGTAGATAAGGTATTTAACATAGAGCGAGTTTCGTGGAACCGCTTCCTGCCGATATCAGAGACCACATTTGATGTTACCTCCCACTCGCTAACGGGAACTGTGATGATAGACAAGCGGGTCATCATGATTCTCGATATCGAGGCATTAATGGCGGAACTCGATCCGGATCAACAGATCAGCAGCTATATCAAATATGTTAATGAATCACCGGCGAATACCTACAAACGAGAGGATGCGGCCATTTTGTACTGCGAAGATTCAGGGGTAATCAGAAAAACAACGGTGAAGACCCTCGAGCAAGCTGGATTCACGGATATTAATCAGTTCGTGACCGGAGCAGAGCTTCTAAGACATCTTCAGGCAAATCCGCCTTCACCAACAACCCTCATTCTCAGCGATATCGAGATGCCTGAGCTCGATGGATTGGCGCTATGCAAAGCGGTAAAAGCAAATCCGAAATTTAATCGGATTCCATTCGTATTTTTCTCATCGCTCATTAATGACCAGATGCGAGCAAAATGCGATATAGTGAAAGCAGATGCGGCATTCTGTAAGCCAGAGATTCATCTTATCGTTGACTGCATCGATTCGTTGCTTGCACCGATGTGCGAGGGATAAAGTACAGTGTTGAAGCAGAGGACAGTAATATCATCGCTGCTACAGCACAATCATTCCATCGCCATAAGATAGAAACCTTAGAGGCGCTAAGAGTGCTCTATTGTAAACCTCGGCTAGTAGCTCACGGCCGAGGAGGGCTTCAACAAGAAGAAGATGCGTAGTGCCCGGTTGATGGAAATTAGTCACCAAATTAGTGGTCATCTTCCATTGGTATCCCGGGGTAATAAACAGCTCGGTATTGCCCTGAAGAGTTGCCTGTGACGAACTTGCACTCTCCAAAGCACGAGCCACTGTAGTACCAACCGCAACAACTCGGCCTCCAGCTCGCCGGACCCGAGCGACCTCATCGATAGTTTCTTGCGGAATGAAGAAACGTTCACTTTCGGGAGGACGCAATTCGTCGCTTCCCGCTCGGTATACCGGAAGAAAACTCGCCGTCCCTACGTGAAGCGTCAAGAATACTATTCCGACTCCTCTTTCGCGACAATCGGCGAGGAGCCGCTCGGTAAAGTGAAGACTCGCCGTCGGTGCGGCTATTGAGCCCTCATTTCGGGCAAAGATAGTTTGATAATCTGCTCGATCCTGTTCGTCTCCGCGGCCAGCTCTAATGTAAGGTGGAATGGGCATGGTGCCCGCCGCCTCTATGGCGCTGCGAACTGAAGTGCCATCTTCGGTGAAAAATAAACACCGAGCCTCACCCTCCTCACTAGCCTCGACTCGGCCTTTCAAGATATCGCTAAATCGGATCTCCCCACCACGCCGAAGCTGCTTCATCGGCCGTCCCAATACTCTCCAACAATCCCCACCAAGCTCGGATACCAGCAACACCTCAACGGAGCGTCCCTCGCATTCCCCAAATAGGCGAGCTGGCATCACCCGAGTATCGTTGAGTACGAGAAGATCGCCCGAGGCAAGGTAGCGAGGAAGCTCTCGGAAGAGTTCGATAGTGATAGATTTGCTGGAACGATCAACTACAAGGAGTTTTGCCTCATCGGGCGGGTCCCACGGACGTTGTGCGATCAGTTCTGGGGGAAGGGTGTAGGTGAATGGGTGCATGACAGCAACAAGTTAAAATCGAATATCCCTCCACGCTATCCCCTTACCTACAAAGAATCAACCTCACCACCCTCCAAAAGCACTACCTCGGCTCACCGCCTAAATTCGTAATTTTTCCTCTTTTCCGTTAAGATGAAATCGACTCAACTGACTTATAAAATTACTTACCTACTACACTCCTATGCCTTTCTTCCCTGCCCTTGTTATCTTCGATCTTGACGGAACACTTATCGACTACGAGCATGAGTTCCTCTATCGGGAGTTTCTCGGGATTGTGAGGCAACATGGCCTCGATCAAATTACAGAGGAGATTGTGGCTTCGCACCACAGCCGCGATGACCTATTTGGCTGCATTCCGGGCGAAGCAAAACGTATCGCTATTGAGCGGGCGTTTGTTGAGAATTTTCGGGATCACCAGAAACCGCCGGCGCGATTATTGCCTGGAGCAATAGAAACTCTGGACTACCTAGCAACCCGAAAAGTTCAGCTCGCGATCGCCACAGCGCGCGCCGAACTTCCAGATTCAATCCGCGAGAATCTGCGCCACACGGGGCTTCTTCGATGGATAGATTGCATTACTGCCCGCTCGTGCCGAACGCTTCCTTGGCGTGATAAATCTGAACAAATTCTAGCAGCGTGCCAACACGCCGCAGTTTCAGCGAGCGACTCTTTTATGGTAGGAGACAACCCTTCCGATTCGGTATCGGCACACGCCGCGGGTGTTGGGGGAGTTATTGCGGTTCGGACGGGTAAGATCGTTGACGAGCTGCTCAAGAAGGCAAAGCCTCATCTTATTCTCAATACGGTCGGCGAGATTCCAGATTCACTGCGAGAACACGAGCAAGAATAGAGCAATACCAGCGCTAGGTTCACGAAAAAATCGCCCCCGGCAAGGTTCGAACTTGCGACCCCAGGTTTAGGAAACCTGTGCTCTATCCATCTGAGCTACAGGGGCAGATGATCTTGCGCTCGTATTTTAGGTTTCGAACAACGCAGACTCGAGAGTATTCGCTACCACGTCATGTTCTGTCAACCAGCACGGCGGCGTGAAGCTTTCTCCAACCGCGCACTTCGCACCGTACGCTTTGCTTGCACCCGAGCAAGCAGAGGGCCTCGCGGGAAAAACCCGCTTGGATCAATCGGCGCTCGCGCCGTGCTATTATGCGGCAATCGGACCTCGAAATGACAGTGCGGACCTGTGACATTCCCTGAGGCTCCCGCGAAGGCGAGAAGATCGCCCTGAGCCACCCGCTGCCCTTTTCGAACTACCGCGTGAGAGAGGTGCGCATAAAAGGTCGTCAACTCGCGTGTCTCTAATTCGACAACATTCCCGTACCCACCCTGGTTGCCTACAAAGACGACTCGACCCTCATGTGACGCAAATATCGGCTCTCCAACCGCTGCGCGGATATCGATACCAGAGTGCTGCCGTCCCCATCGCGGCCCAAACGGCGAGGTGAGGACTCCCCCAAGCACCGGCCACATGAGCTGCGGCATATCCGGCCGCAACGGAGGCCCGCGAAAAAGCTCCTCCCAGAACGGCACCTTAATCGCTTTACCCCTCGGTAATCGATCGTCCGCGTGAAGACCATTTATATATGAGAGAACCCCGATCGGCACTCCAAAATCGCGGCTAAGCGATGAAAGACTTTCACCTTTTTTGGGGTGATGTAGATCAAAATGAAAGCTATTTCGAATCGTACCTGGGATAGGCTCCCGAGAAGGGCGCACGGTCGGTGTTCGGCTACACCCCGCAAGCGCGAGGACCATCATCACCAGAACGAGGAAGCATCTCCTCTCCCAACTCCCGCAGATAGTAATACGTGTAGATACCGCTGTCGTGACCATCGCCCCAGACCATTCCGATCGCGTAGTTTCCGACCCCCCAAATTCTCTCAAGCTGCAGCTCTTCTTGCTTTTCATGTTCTACAACCCTGAGGAGGGAAGATTTCCCTTTTTTCTCTGCTGGCACCGGAGTAAGAGGACGAGCATGCCCAGCTCCCTCTCCCCGAAGCTCTCGACACTCCGCACACGGGCATTGCCGCCGAAGTAATTCATTCGTGAGGAGATGCGTCACCGAATCGCTCCACTGCACCTCGACTCCCTCTCCCGCAATCCGACGAATCGCTTGTGGACGTACCTCCATTTTACTCCTCCGCACATCACTTTTTTGGCACAACTTATTTGGCGTAACTTCCTCGGCGTAACTCTCACCTAATCTTTGCGCTGCGCCTTATAAAACCGCTCCAATCTTCTCGCTGAAATTTACCTTTGCTGCAGATGTCAACGTTATCTCTTCTCCAAAGAGCCGTTCCTGCAACGTTGTAAAGAGCTCATGTTTTGCCTCTATAAACGCCCCGTAATCGGGCGCTCGTAGATGGAGGACAACCTCAAAGGTCGCCTCGTTCTTTCCCCATTCAACGCACGACACCCGCTCGCACCGCCACCGAGAATCCGTCGATACCACATCACCAATTAACGAGGGCACTCGACGAAGCAGCGCTACCGAATCACCGACCTGAATCGGCAATGTAACTGCGACTCGCCGATCCTCGAGACGCTGAAAGTTTCGAATCCGGCTCTTCACCAGATCCGCATTCGGCACGATACAAATCTCGCCAGTAACAGCTCTTAAGCGAGTATTTTTGAGCCCTATCGCTTCGACAACCCCCGCAGCATCGCCCACTACTATAAAATCGCCCACCACAAACGGCTTGTCGAGGATTATTGCAATCGAGGCGAGAAGATCGCCGAGCACAGACTGCACCGCGAGCGCAACGGCGATACCACCGATCCCAAGACCAGTGAGAAGCGCGGTGACATTAACGCCAAGGGTCGCAAGAACAACCAGAACGACTAACAACCATCCGAACCCCTTGGCCAACGAGAAGAGGAGCCGAAGCGTGCCCCCCTCGTCTGACTTGCCCAGCCGAGCTGTGACGCTCAAAATCACCGAGCTAAACCATCTCTTTGCGCTCCGAAAAAGGAGTGCTGCCGCCACGAGAAGCGTACATCCGACAACGATCAGTACCATCGCCGCACCCACCCCTCACCTTAATTGAGAATTATCGATTTGCTCATGCTTTTTATGCATAAAGCTTTTTTGCTCTAGAAATTCATCAACGTTCCAACTCTCTACGAGCGGCTTCCTCCGCCCGAGGAGTCAGATGGATTACTCGGAGCCCCAGCCCGCCCCCTGCTCGCCTCGCTTACTCGTTTCACAATACGCCCCTTCCCAAGGTCGTATGGGCTTATTTGAACTATCACGACATCTCCCGGCAACACTTTGATGTAGTTCTTTCTCATTTTGCCAGAAAGATGTCCGAGCAGCTCGTGTCCATTGTCACACACAATCCGAAAGGTCGTGTTCGGATAACACTCTTTAACAACTCCATTCCACTCAATAAAATCTTTGCTACTCATCGCTGCTCTATAATCTTTTAAACACCACCTACTCAAGCCGCAGGCTCGAGGACTCCTTTCATATTCGGAATCCCATCACCCCTATTTCTCAACTATCAGTCACCGGCCCCATTACCCGATATTTTTTGTACCGCGCATCGACAAGCTCTTGCACCGTGAGCTTGCTCAACTCTTCCAAAGTCCTTAGAAGAGCCTCTCGAACATTTTCCGCGGTCTCTTTGTGATTTGCGTGAGCACCCCCCAAAGGTTCAGGAATCACCCCGTCGATGATGCCATATTTTTCGAGATCTTTCGACGTCAGTTTTAGATTCTCTGCCGCAGTCGCTGCGTGCAGTTTAGCAGCATCTTCTCCAGATTGCTTCCATAGTATGGATGCGCATCCTTCAGGCGATATAACGGAATAACACGCATTTTCAAGCATCAAAATGCGATCAGTGAGACCAAGAGCCAGCGCTCCTCCACTACCCCCTTCGCCGATAACAACCGACACCGTAGGCACTGAAAGTTCGGAGAGCTCGAGCAGGTTTCGCGCAATCGCCTCTGCCTGTCCCCGCTCCTCAGCCTCAAGCCCAGGAAATGCTCCCGGAGTATCTATAAAACAGATAAGTGGCAAACCGAACTTTTCAGCGAGCCGAAAGAGCCGGAGCGCCTTGCGGTACCCATCGGGCTGCGGCATACCAAAATTGCGCCGGATCCGCTCAGTTGTCGTTTTTCCACGTTGGTGACCGACAACAACAATCGGGAAATCACCTAGTCGCGCTAATCCTCCCACTATCGCGGGGTCATCCCGATATAGCCGATCTCCATGAAGCTCGACGAAATCGCTCATCATGAACCGAACATAATCAAGGGTGAATGGACGATCGAAGTGACGAGCGAGCAATACCCGTTGATGAGGAGTAAGATTGGAATAAATATCGCGCCGCTTCTGCTCAAGCTCGCGCTCGCGCTTCGAGTGGAGATCTTGAAGAGCAAGATTACCACCCAGAATTTCATCCTTGAGCCGCTCGATCTCGATCTCCAGATCAATCAGAGGTCGCTCGAAATCGAGATAGTGAGTACTCGTTGTCATACCAGGCCTATTGTCAAAATTGAAATCAAGAAAAAGTGCCAGCAACGGGGTAATTTAAGAGTTAGAGGAGCCGTTCTGAAAAACGGATAGATCGATTTTTCAGGACTAACTAGTGCTCCCTGAAAAAGAGTATAACTACCTAATCTTGCTTTTAAAAATACGATTTTTAAAAGCAAGATTTTGCAACTTTCTGAGCATAGCTGCTCAGAAAGTTGCACTTTCAGGGAGCACTCCGGACCACGAAGGTCCGACAAACGTCGATAGACGTTTGGGCGACGCACACGAAATCGCGCTAAAAGCGATTTCGTGTGCTTGGAGCCGCCCTGAAAAACCCATGGAGGGGTTTTTCAGGGCCAACTAAATTAACTACCGATTAGCGCTTAGCATCGATCCAACCTCAGAACCCATCAGCGGCAACCGGATAACAGCGACCGGATACTGCTCGCAAAGCGCCTCTATCCTGCCTCGATCCACCATCCATGTCCAATCTGTTGGGGGTAAAAGTTCGTGCCACCCCCGTTTTCGGGGTTCATTCCGCCAGTAGGTAGTCTGCCGTTTTGCAAATCGGCGGGTATCTCGTTGCATATCTGATTGAAATTGCTCAAAAGAAAGCAACCCATCCCGATATTCACGTGCATGAGAATAACCTATCGCACGCCATAACACCGCATCAGCGGGGGTCGATGTTTGTAGCACTGCCACCTCATTCTCAAGGCCCGCCGCCACCATCGCAACAACCCGAGAGTTAATCGCGTCATAGAGAGCATCACGTGGAGGCGAGAGCACTAACATCAGCCCTGATACCCAGGGCGGGAATGCCTCACCAAAAAGCTGCGAAGTTGGCGCGCCCCGCTCGCGAATCGCCTCGATAGCTCGAATAACGCGTAGTCGATCGTTGGGATGAAGCTGCGCTGCTCTGATGGGATCCTGCTCTAGCAGCTCGTGATGAAGACTTTCATCATCACGAGCCTCCAACTCTTCTCTAATCGCCTCATTTCTCGCCGGAAGCCTGGCGATGCCATCAAAGAGGGCCGAAACATACATTCCCCCACCACCAACGAGAATCGGCAATTTCCCGCGCGCCCGAATCTCCTGAGCAACGAGCCCGACCCGATCAGCCATGCACCTAACGTCCCACGGTTCGGCGGGATCTAGAAATCCGATAAGGTGGTGCGGCACCCCCGCCATCTCCTCCTCGGTTATCGTAGCAGCTCCAATCCGAGCCCCCCGATAAATCTGCACAGAATCGATATTGATAACCTCACCATCGAGCCGTTGCGCCAAAAGAACGGCCACACCACTCTTTCCGCTTGCGGTCGGACCACTCACGAGCAAAACTCGAGGCGGTGATGATGATGTTGCAGCAGTAATTTTTGCAGTGGGGATATTCACAGACAATTCAGACTCCGATCATCGCTCTCTATCGGTCTCTCCCGAACCACGCCTCGACCTCTCGCTTCCCAAATCGCGCGATAACCGGCCGACCGTGCGGACATGCTCCCGCAAAAGGCTCGTCGTCAAGGGCAGAAAGAAGCGCGAGCGCCGCCTCCCGCGACAATTCATCTCCCCCCCGGATACTCGCGTGACACGCCATTCGGGCCGCAAGCCTGTCGAGCCGCTCACCCAAAATGGCATCAACCGCCCCAGCCGAAACTTCACGGTCATCGTCGACACCGCAGTATTCAACGATATCGAGTAAAACTGCCCTCGCCTGCGCTGGGGATATAAATGGAGGCAAAGCCCGAACAGCAACATCCTCTGGACCAAACTGTTCAACCGCACATCCGAGCTTATCAAGAATATTCTGGTGCTCAATCAATCGTCGCACACCCAAAGCTCCAACCGTTATCACCTCGGGAAACAGCAACTGCTGACTTCCGATCGGACGACCCCGAAGAGCTGCACGAATCGTATTATAATTGATCCTTTCATGAGCGGCGTGCATATCAACAACATAGAGGCTTCCTCCATGTTCACAAAGCAGATAACACCTCATCGCTTGGCCGATATATCGAAGCTCTGAGAACCGTGGCCCCGCCTCCACTCGTTTTTCATCAAATGTACGTTGCTCATCGAATATCTGCTGAGCAAGATTCCCCGATTCGATAGCCATCCGTGATGGCCCGCCCTCAAAAAGCTGCGCCATCGGTGAACGTAAGCTCCAGGTCTTATCGGCTGCTGCTCCCAGCATCTGCGGCATACTCGCCACCAAATTCGACTGACCGCTTCCCGCTGATTCATAAGAGACCTGCGGTGTGTGGACCGTAACCTCAACATCACCACTCCGCCTCGATAAAAAACTATTGTAAGAAGGCGCAGAAACCATCCCAAAACCGGTCACCGCCCGAGCAACCCCCTCGCGCACCACCCCCCAAACCCGCTGCGGCGCAGCAAATCGCACCTCCGCCTTTTGCGGATGAACATTCACATCAACAGATGCAGGCTCCATTTCGATAAGCACCACCGCGATAGGCACTTCACGATCTTTTAGGGTATTTTGAAATCCTTCGCGAATCGCTCGAAAAATTCCCCGATCAGAGACAGGTCGACCATTAACGAGCGCAACACACGACTCTGCGGAGGCCGCAGCAGTTCCCGGATGCCCAACGAGACCACGTACCGAGATCCCATCCATCTGATACTCGATCGCTTTTAAGTCTCCCTTCAGCAAATACCGCGCCCGCTCGAGGCAATCAACGTGAGTTGGCAAGCTCAAAAGCTCCCTTCCATCACTCACAAAACGGAGTCGCACTCCGGGAACCCCATAAGCAAACCGTAACAACCAACCCAACACCCGCTGTTCCTCTACCGCAGGAGATCGAATAAACCGTCGCCTCACCGGAGTGTTAAAGAAAAGGCCACGGACCGAAACGGTTGTCCCTACCGGAGCGGGCACCTCTTTGACGACCCGCAACACCCCAGCATCAACCCCTAAATGGGTCCCAATCGGCGAATCCTTCGTACGGGTTGTAATCTCGAGTCGACTAACCGCCGCTATCGATGGAATCGCCTCACCACGGAATCCTCGCGTTGTCAGGTCAGTCAAATCATCAGCTGAGCTAATTTTTGATGTCGCGTGCCGCTCCAGCGCGAGGAGCGCATCATCTCGCTCCATCCCACAACCATCATCAACAATCCGAATCAGTGAACGTCCGCCCTGCTCAAGAAAAACCTCAATCTCTGACGCTCCCGCATCAAGCGCATTATCGCACATCTCTCGCACGACCGAAGCCGGACGCTCAACAACCTCGCCCGCTGCGATAGTATTAACAACAGAATCTGGGAGAACGCGGACTTTCATTGCCAAAGCCACTCAATCAAACCGCTCTTGGCGAATCACAATCAGACTCACGATAAACTAAACCCACAACCTCACCAATTTTCAATCTTTTCACTGGCCTGCATCAAGCAATTCAGCCAGAAACAACGGAACAGACGAATCAATTTTAGAGCGCGGAATCACCCGATCAAAACCTGCCGCCGTACCGTTTTCACCAGTCTCTCCATCAAGGTGGGAGAAAAATCCGAGCTTCTTAACATCTCCCCCCGCTGCAGATACGGCAGCTCTCATCTGCTCAGCATCACCAATGACGTTGAGGTCCGCGATCAATCCCCGCACAGAGTCGCCATCAGCCGACGCCCGCTCCACCACACCGGCGATATCACCGACCGAGCGGACATACCGAGAGGTTAATCCCGCGGCCTCAACAACCGCGGAGAGCTTCGACCGCATCATGAGATTCGGTATTACGAGTGCTACTACCATCGCCATCGCATTGCCCTATTATCAGAATATCCCGAAGTTTATCCCTTCATCATCTCAAAGAATTGGGCGTTGCTCTTGGTTTCCTGCAGCCGAGGCAAAATCCACTCCATCGCCTCAACCGGCTGCATTTGGCTAATGAGCTTTCGGAGTGCCCAGATCTTTTGGAGCTGATCATTAACAACAAGAAGCTCCTCTTTTCTAGTTCCCGATTTATTAATATCTACTGCTGGGAATATTCGTCGCTCGGAGATCTTTCGATCGAGCACAAGCTCCATATTGCCAGTGCCCTTGAATTCTTCAAATATCACCTCATCCATCCGCGAACCGGTCTCGATTAGCGCTGTTCCGATAATCGTGAGGCTTCCCCCTTCTTCAACATTTCTTGCAGCCCCGAAAAACCGCTTTGGTTTATGGAGAGCATTTGAATCAACACCGCCCGAAAGGATCTTGCCCGAAGTTGGAACAACCGTGTTGTACGCACGAGCAAGTCGGGTAATTGAATCTAGCAGAATAACAACATCCTTTTTGTGCTCGACGAGCCGCTTTGCCTTCTCAATAACCATTTCAGCAACCTGTACGTGTCGCTGAGCAGGCTCATCAAAGGTCGAGCTCACCACTTCGCCCTTAACCGAGCGCTGCATATCGGTGACCTCTTCCGGCCGTTCATCGATAAGAAGCACCAACAGCACAACTTCTTTATGATTCTCGGTTATCGCATTTGCGATCGCCTTTAAAAGCTCCGTCTTCCCAGCTTTTGGTGGCGCAACGATCAGCCCACGCTGACCTTTTCCGATCGGCGAGAAAAGATCGACGATGCGGGTCGAAACTCCTCCCTTCTTGCTCTCAAGCTTAAGACGCTCAGTTGGATATAGCGCCGTCAAATTGTCAAAGTGGACCTTTGTCTTTAACGCATCAATTGTGTCCTGATTAACCGAGTTAATTTTCAGGAGCGCAAAATATCGTTCACCTTCCTTTTCACGGGGAGGACGAACCTGTCCCTCAATCGTGTCGCCCGTTTTAAGACCAAATCGACGAATCTGCGCGGGAGAAACGTAGATATCATCCGAACCGGGGAGATAGTTAAAATCGGGTGCTCTTAAAAAACCAAAACCATCAGGAAGACACTCGAGCACACCTTCAGCGTAAATGTTTCCATTAATCTCGGATTGCGCAGCAAGAATCGCAAAAGTCAGATCCTGACGGCGCATCGTGTTTGCACCCTCAATACCGTACTCAGCAGCGATCTTTACCAACTCTTCCGATTTTTTACGCTTTAGTTCATTTAGGTTCATAATACTTCCTGGAATAACCACTCCCCATCGGTCGGTCTTCGGGATAAGGAGGTGGCGCTTTTAGAGCTCACACGTTTGTATGGTGAGATTTGGTGGTAGCCCCCAAGATTCACACGCACATCGGCGCAAGAATTAACGAATCAAAGGGAAATGTAAGTTTTAAGGGTATGCCAAATTAGAGGGTCGGAAACGGACACCCTTTGATTTTGCACGATTTAAATCGCCCAAAGTATCTCAAGACAGCACCCACTTTTTTCAAGAGAAGCGCTCCTTTAATTTGGGCCTTAAGAGGGGATCCCCCTCGCAATTCTCGACTCTCCTCTTCGATTACGGATAGTGACGGAAGAAACTCCGGAGCTTCCACGGGACAGGCTCACAGTACCCTCGAGCGCCAGATTTAGCCTAAAAGCCTACTGGTTATGAAGCCTTATCTCGAATGATGACAGGAACGAGGAAAACGAAGCGAACGCTTCGCTCTTTTTTAATATGATAAGGATTGGATTAGTCCAAGTCAAATAAAAAATTACGAGCAGTTTTAGATAAGTTTTGTCATTAGTTCTACTTCGGATTTATATCCTAAAGCTAGATCACTCCGACCCTACCAACGCACCACATCGCCTACCCGAATTCCGCGCGATTCAGCAACTCCAGCACCAAGCTCGACTACATAACGACTTTCGATATTGGGGACTGAACGGGGTTGTTCGTTCATCGGGGGAACGTTTGTAACTATCCCCTGAACCGCACGATCCTCGCCGATAAAGATCATATCAAGCGATATCTTTGTGTTCTTCATCCAAAAGGTACGTGGAGCAACAGATTCAAATATAAAAAGCATTCCTCCTTCAGCAGGAAGTGAATCACGGAACATCAAACCCTTTTGCCGCAACGGTTCGGTGTCGGCTACCTCAAGATGAAACCGCCCACGCTCAGAACCATCAGGTGCGACAAAAACAACCGCTTTAAAACCGTGTGGGAGCGAAGAGTGACCACACCCCGCTAAACCGAACAAACAAAGAACGATCGTCCCGATATAAAGCTTAGATACGAATCTGCGAAACACACTCGCTAATTCTCTATGCTCTTTTTTCTCTACAACGCTGAACGAAGAAACACTCGCCACCGACACCACCTAACCCTTCACCTGTCGAATAGCCTCAGTGAGAGCGGGAACCGCTTCAAAAAGATCAGCCACCAATCCATAGGTAGCCACCTCAAAAATCGGAGCCTCTGGATCTTTGTTGATCGCTACGATTGTCTTTGAATCTTTCATACCTGCAAGGTGCTGAATCGCGCCCGATATACCAACCGCAACATACAGGTTCGGAGCGACGACCTTGCCGGTTTGCCCCACCTGCCAATCGTTCGGCGCATATCCAGAATCGACCGCTGCGCGCGATGCTCCAACAGCAGCTCCGAGCACATCCGCAAGAGGAAATACAACCTTCTCAAACTGCTCAGCCGAACCAACTGCACGTCCTCCACTGACCACAACGGCTGCCGATGAAAGCTCCGGTCGAGCAGATGCAGAGAGCTCGTGATTAACCACCTCACCAAGAGAGGGAATCGGTGCTGCAATCGAAAGACGCTCAATCGGCGCAGAATCGGTCACCTCAACCGCTGGAGCAAAAGCAGAGGCTCGGACCGTAATAACTTTTTGCTCGGTCACAATCTCAACATCTGCAAGCAGATCTCCTGCATACATCGGACGCCGAAAAGTTCCATCAGTATGAACCGCGACTATATCGGATGCCTGCCCAGCATCACGAAGCGCGGCAACACACGGAGCCAAATCTTTTCCGGTGCTAGAAGCCGCAGACACGAAAGTATCCGCACCGATAAAATCCATCGCAGCGGATACCACCGTTGCGTACGGAAGCGCCCGATACGTTGAAACGGCACCGTCATCGAACCAGTGTATTGTTTGAGCGGAATACCCCTGAAAAAGCGCTGCATGTTGATTCGCAGATGCACCGACCACTAGTACGTGAACCGGAGCCCCACCACGTGTTACAGCAAATTCAGCTGCCGCAGCGAGCGCGCAGAGCGAACTCTTTGCAACTGTAACGCTCCCATCAGCTCGAACGACAACCTCACCTAAGACCACTATCGCGCCCATGCATTCCTCCCTGCCTTATAATACCTTCGCTTCATCCCGCAGAACCTGTACAAGCTCGGCAACATTAGCGACCTTGCGCCCTGCTCCTCGCTTCGGTGGTAACGAAAGACGCCGCACCCGCACCGCAACGGTCGGAGAAACACCAAGTGTTTCGACCGTGAGCTGCTCAACCGGCTTTTTCTTTGCTTTCATGATTCCCGGCAACGATGCGTAGCGAGGCTCGTTAAGCCTCAAATCGGTAGTAATAACCGCAGGAATCGGAATGCGAACTGTCTCAAGACCTCCATCGACCTCGCGGGTCACAACCGCAGAAGCTCCCTCAATGACGACCCGCGATGCAAATGTTGCAAGCGATCTACCAAGACGTGTCGCAATGAGCTGTCCCGTTTGATTAGCATCAGAATCTATAGACTGCTTCCCTAATATGATGAGCGGAAAATCCTCTCTCTTTGCGAGTGCTACAAGAATACGAGATGCAAGATCAGAATCGAGCTCGCCATTATGAACAACGTGAATACCTCTATCGGCACCCATCGCCATTCCGTAACGAAGCTGTTGCTCAGCTCCCTCTGGCCCAATCGTCGCCACGACAACCTCTTCAGCAACCCCGGACTCTCGCAACCGAAGCGCCTCCTCAACAGCAATCTCATCAAATGGGTTTGCGATCCACTTGACTCCCTCGGTCTCAACGCCTGATCCATCGGCAGCGACCTTAACCTTAACGGCATAATCGGGAACTCTTTTTATCGGTACAAGAATTTTCATATGTACAACCCTCGGCTATCCAGAAAACAGCTAATAAAAAACAGCTGACCTAGTTCCGGTTCTCTAAAGATTTGCGCTTAGTATCAGCTCCTCCTAGTAACCTAGCAAGTCACAGTTAAAAAATCCATCAATAACTGCATCGTGAGACTGCCAAAGGCTGCACCCTAAACCTTTTCAGGAGTGTTGCAATGGAGCAAATATCGGTTCGGGATTTAAAGACTGAGGGAGAGAGCAACACTGTTGAGTGAAGATTTTGTCACCACTAATTTACCTTTTTTTCTTCTCCGATGATTCCTTGATAAGGCCTTGGTCACCTCTACCCCGTGATCCACTAGATCAATTCCGAACCAGATACCGGCGAGAAATATTCGCCCGCTGAAGTCCAAAGCCGACCGTTCGGGACATCGTATCGAGGTATTTCAACTCTTCATCTATCGACGCAATCGCCGAGGTCGTCGATGCGGTTGAGGACAGATTGACCGTAAAATCATTAAAAGGTGAGGTTATAGTACGGGTCTGAGTTACAGGCTGCAATACCGTTGTCGAGGTTGTTGTACCAACCAACACCTGTTGTGTACCCACCTGTACCCGATTCGTGCCAGTTTGAACCTGGGTCGTACCGGTCTGAATCGGGGAATTGGGATTGGTGGGGGTGGGGGTAAATTTGGTGAGGAAGGTGGCACCCCTTCCATTGCCGTTGTCTTGTGGTCCCCTATAACTGGGGTTCGTTTCAAAATAGTTCGCGATGCTCTGCCCGTCTAGGTTCCCAGTCGTCCTCCCGCCCAAATAAATCGCCCCGTCCAACCCGGTTGTTACCGAGTATCCCTGTTGGAGCCTGTCGGAACCGACAAGTTTGGTCCAACCCTGAGTACCATCGATATCAAACTGAGTGACGAAAGCGTCGAAATAGTTACCAGATGTAGTATTATTAGGGTCATAGTTATTGGTTCCACCTCCGAAGGAGCTTGCCGACGTGCCCGCAACGTATATTTTACCATCAGTTCCTTCGGTGAGCCCCACACCATAATCCGCTCCCCTCCCCCCAAACTGCTTTGTCCACGCCTTAGTTCCATCGGCGTTGAACTTGGTCAGAAATGCATCGTCGGATCCTCCAAGGTATTCGTTTCCCGGCTGAGCAAAAGCTGTATTCCCAGTCACGTAAATTGAACCATCCGAGCCGGTGAGGATTCCGTTGATTTCCGCACCTGCCATGGCATCCGTAGATAAGGTTGGACCACCGCTGACAATCAGCTCTCCTTGCTTGGTCCCCGCTGAGTCAAATTTGAAAACCTTATCCATCTTCAAAGCTTGAGCCCCCCCCCCAACATATTCATTTCTCGGAGCCAAATAGACCATTCCATCGCTTCCCAGGGTTAATTGCGTCCGTCCTATGGAAGCCTCGGAAGACCCTTGAAAATCGGAATGGATGTGAACGAACCAGCTCTCTCCCGAAAGTCGTGTCCACGCTTTGTTTCCATTGGCATCGAATTTGGTAACAAAACTCTCGTTACCCGTCCCGCGCCAGGTCTGCCCGTCAAGAATTGTCGTGCCTCGAACTGAGCCGGCCAAATATACCGCGCCCGAGCCGTCGACCTTTACGTCTAATCCAACTTCATTACCGGTTACCGATCCGACCACCCTCGTCCATACCTTCGAGCCATCAGCGTTATACTTAGTCACAAAAGCGTCGTTGTTCCCAACAGTGCTTTGATCATCGAAGGTAAGGAACGTTCCGCCAGCATCGTCGACGGCGCCCACCACATAGACCGACCCGTCGTTACCGACGGTCACCCCCCTGGCTCCAAAAGTCCCACCAGTGTTCCCATTCCCTATCAATGTTGACCACGCGATCGTGCCATCGGTGTTATATTTTGTGAGAAACCCATCGTCCCCCTTAAGGGTTTGCCCATCGAATGTCGCGGAGGAAACTTTGCCATAATAGGCATAATCAACCTCTCCGACTGCAAAAATCGCTCCGTCTTTACCAGTAGCAAGGTCCGACGTGGTGTCCCCCCCCCACGAACTCTCCATCCCCTGTGCGGTTCTCCTTTGCCCCGCCAACAACCGCGTCCACTCTTTTTGCCCGGTCGCTGTTTGCGTCGTATAAGTTGGCACCGTCGTGTACATTGGCCTATCTTCATAGACCGGCCTCGTCTCATAAACCGGAGTGCTCGAACCAGCGCTGCTCGTATAGGTGGTTGTAGTAACCGTTCGGGAACCGCCCAACTGGACACCAAAATTACCCGCGACGGCAGACGGGACCCGGATCTCGCTCTGACCCGTTCCAAAAACCTTCTTACCTCCCACCGAAGCTCCCGCAACAACTTCTTTGGCCTGTTGCAAGATTGCATTCACCTGACTCCCCACCGATGCTCGGTTGGCTCCTGCCTGTTCCGCGGTGGCAGCTAGCTCCCGAGCTTGGGACAACAATAACCGCCGCTCCTCAATTGCTCCCTGGGCTACAGACAAGGTCTCGATTCCTTTGTCAATTTCCTGAACTTTTCGATCGGTAACAGATACTCGCGAGACCGACGATCCAGTTAGCGCTACCCCTGTTGCACCACTCTGGACGACCCTACTCGCCGCTCCTGTCGAAGAGCTTTGTATTACAGTCTGAGATCCCCTCCCATTAGAAGCCTCGGTCGTTACCTGCCTTCCCTGAGTAATAGATGAGCGATTTATACTCCGCAATCGTCTTTGATTGTAACTCTGGAGCGAATTCAACAAAAAGTTCGATAAGTAAACCATACTTTCTCCCGCCTTCTGCCTAAGTACTTCTCCGTCTCACCTATAGCAGCAGAACGACAGTTTGTCGGAAAGGTTTAGCTTCTGAGCCTATTTTTTTTGCGAGTAGTAATCTTTTCGCTACTATCACCTCGGCCGAATCCTCTTCGATAAAATCGACTGAAAAAATAATATAGCGTTTCCCCCGCTTTCAAAGCCGATAACTTCAGCGATCACCATCGAGCCGGTCAGTTTTGTAAACTTCCGAGGTTTCGCTACCTATGGTCGGGTCGTGCCACCCCCCTCTACCCTTATCGCCGCCAGCGAGGTACCCATGGACATCGAGTACAGCATTGTCGTCCCAACCTGCAACAATGCGGATTTGCTATCCAGCTGTCTGACCAGTATTGTCGAGAGCAGTCAGGGAGAAAGTTATCAGATCATCGTCGTTGACAACGGCTCAACTGATGACACCGCCTCTATCTGCCACGACCTGCAATCCATTATAGGGGAGCACCTGGTATACCTCCCCCAGCTGGAAAATTTTGGGTTTTGCGCAGCGACTAATAGGGGAATGGAGCTGTCATCGGGACGCTATATCGTGTGGCTTAATGACGACACGATCGTTACTCCGCACTGGCTACCACTTCTAAAAAAACACCTCTCCATCCCTCACATCTATCACCCGAATATCGGACTGGTTGGCCCTCGGTCGAATAACGTCGCGGGAGCCCAACGTCTCTGGGAGGCTACCATACGCTCCCCCGAAGATATTCCGCTGGCGATCACCACCGTAAAAACGACCGAGGGCTCCGAGCGACTCTTCGAGGACTACCTAGGAAATATCCTCTCATCCGCTCGCCTGACCATCTTTCTCTCAGGCTTTTGCCTGATGATGAAACGGGAGGTCTTCGAAACCGTAGGGCCTATCGACGAGAGGTTTAGTCCGGGCGGATATTGTGACAATGATTACCTCGTGAGAGCCTTTCGATCGGGATTCGGGGCGGTCATTTCGGACGATACCTTTGTTTTCCATCACGGTAGCGCCACAATCAATCGCGATTTTCCCGAACTAAGAGGAGGGGTCCGCAATTGGTCCGCATACATCCAAAAGTATCGGACCCTATCTCCACAAACCGCTCTGTTGATTCAACGGGTCAAGATAGACTCTGATTCACAACTAAGAACCTTCACTCATTGCGCTCGACGCAACGCGCCACTCGTCGATGGGGCTCTCATTCTTTCAGACCGTTCTTCTCACCCTGAGTTCTCTGAGGAGCTGTGCCGCGAGATATTCGGCGAAAAGCTTATTGACTTTTCATCAAATACACCGACAACTCCCTTCAATGAGATTCGTGACCGGTTGATGATAATGACGAAGGCGCACGAAAGTTCCTACGATTGGGTTATTATGCTCGATCACGACGAGTGTTTTGGTAAGCACACCGAACGTTCGCGCCTCGATCAATTGATGAATCCTCTCGACCCGAGCCTAATTGGTTACTCATTTCTCTTCAATAACTACTGGCGCGGATACGAATTTGCCCGAGTCGATGGCCCCTGGGGAATGGCTGCATTTCCCCGCATGTGGAGGAACAAACTAGTCCCACCTTCGCTCCGTCCTATCCGCGGCGCCGAGGATAAAGGACTACATACCGGCAATCGTCCCCTCGGTATTCCCGCTAATGGCTTTAAGCTGTGCGATATCGTTATCGATCACCTTGGCTACGCAGATAACGAAGAGGTTAAGCGCAAACACACCTTTTATAACGCCACCGATGATGCTCCTCGACACATTCAGGAACATACCATCGGCTCCATCAATTATCACCATCTCATTAATGAGGTAGGCATTAAGGTGGTCGTTCCGAAAGAGTTCTCGATATCCCTCAACATGATGGTCAAAAACGAGGAAGCAAATATCGGTATGCAGCTTCTTAATTACGCGCCGATCGTCCGAGAGTTCGTTATAGCTGACACCGGCTCGACCGATAAAACGATGGAGTATCTCGACGCGGTCGGCATACCGTATCTTCAGATCCCGTTCGAGGACGACTTTTCCAAGATTCGAAACACGCTCATCAAAAACTCCCGCTCCTTGTACATAATGCAGGTCGATGCCGATGAAATCCCAGGTCCCGATTACCTCCATAAGATAGTCGCGATGCTCAACGTGCAACCAGATCTTTGCTTCGCACATCTCCACACCCCAAGAAGAGATGGGCGGAACCAAACCTCAGTCCATCCCCGCATCTTTAAAAATGATCCCCGCTTTTACTTCTCGGGTAGAGTTCATGAAACTCTTGATCAAGCACTCGAGAAGCTTGAGCAGGTAACCCACCAGGATGTCCATCTGGAGATATCTAACAGTGGTCACTCAGGAAGTGAATCTGCTCTCCGTGAAAAGCTTCTCTTCTATGGACGCCTCCTTCAGCGCGAGGTCGCAGACAATCCAGCCAACTCAAAAGCTCTCTTTGAGCTCGCTGTCCATTATCGTAATTTCGGACGAACTGCCGAGGCTATCGACCTCCTGAAAAGAGCGATAGAATCTCGCCCCTCATTCGTGCGGAGTCATATCGAGCTTTCTCTCATTTACATGAACTATGCCCTCGAGCTCATCGATTCATGTCAGGGACTTCTTGTTGAGCAGGAGCTTGCGCAAAATCTGGAGCGTATCAGAACATCGCTGCTTCCCTGGAAGCATGTGCCGGTACGGTAAATGACCCTCTCTCTCTTTACTCCATCTCTCGGTTGACTCTGCCGTAGGGTGATCGACTCGAACTCCCTTATTTCGCAGCCTCTGAGTGTTGCTTGTAGCCTCTTACTTTAAGTAACTTGTAAAAAAATTGTGTATTGGGGCTTTTCGTTCTTGTCGGAGAACAGGGGTTTGCCGTACTCTGTCGGCGGTAGGCTGTTTGCTCTGCCCTTTCTCCTAATGAGGCAGTTATGAATCTTCCCAAGCGCTCCTCCTTTACCTTCCCGACGCTCTCCTCGAGTGCTCAGACTGCTGCATCCCCGTCTTACGGCAGATCGCTCTCGTCATCAATGTCATCCTCAATTTCATCCCCAGCCCAACTGATATCCCATCCATTTGCCAATCGTGCCGCCGCAAGTATTTATCCTCATCTCCGGTTAGCGTGGTCCCACGATATTGCGATGGATCTTGGCACCGCCAACACCCTCGTCTATGTCCGAAAACGGGGTATCGTATTTAACGAACCGACCGTCGTTGCAATCAATCAGGATAGCGGCAAAGTCGTTGCAGTTGGGCACCGTGCAAAGGAGATGTACGGCAAGACAGGTCGATCGACCTCTGTTGTTCGCCCCTTAAAGAATGGAACTATTCAGGATT
>Ga0114972_10000244_pt1 | contig 39808 bp, 36 predicted proteins | sample M_140807_EF_Meta_FD_87354 | JGI IMG/M metagenome (GOLD analysis project Ga0114972, IMG submission 87354) | Freshwater microbial communities from Lake Montjoie, Canada to study carbon cycling - M_140807_EF_MetaG | ecosystem: Environmental > Aquatic > Freshwater > Lake | place: Lake Montjoie... | reverse complement strand
TGTTCCATCGACTCAATGTCATCCGGCTTCGGCTGCCTGCCCTGCGTGAGCGCCCCCTCGATGTCCCATTGCTTGTGCGTCATTTTCTGGCGCGCAGTGCCCGCGATCTTGGCGTGGAGCCCAAGCGGCTTTCAGAAGATGCACTCGATCAACTCAGCACCTTCTCCTGGCCTGGGAATGTTCGTCAACTCGAGAACGTCTGCCATTGGCTGACGGTGATGGCGCCGGCTCAGACTGTCGAGGCCAAGGACCTGCCACCCGAGATTCGCATGCCGGGCGGGCATGCGGACGGTGCTCCGCTGGCGATATCCGGGGCGGTTCAATCGCCCGTTCATGACAGCGGGCGAGACGCGGCATTCGAGGCACCGGTTGCCGCGATGAACGAAGCCTCCGGGTTTGCCCGGAGCAATCCCGGCGGCACGGTGGTTTTCACAGCGCCGCAGGTGACATCAGGCGCAGTCTTTGCGGACGCCTCGACCGTGGTGGGCGGCAGGGTCATTCCCGCGGGTGCCTCGTCTGCAGAGGACGCGACCGGTGCCTGGTCGACTCTGCTCGAGGCCGAGGTCAGTCGCATCCTGGCTGCACAAACCGCTCAGGGTGGTGATCCGCCGTCCGACTCGGATGTGATGGACAGCCTGACCCGCTGCTTCGAGTCGACCGTCATCAAAACGGCGTTGCGACACACCCGAGGCCGTCGCATCGATGCCGCCCTGCGACTGGGCATCGGCCGCAACACCATCACTCGAAAAATCCAGGATCTGAAGCTCGAAAGCGACAGCTGATCTCGCCATTGCCCCGAGGGGCAATCCCGGCTCAAGGGATTTGCATGAAGGCTGACATCCGGTTGTGGTTCAATCCGGCCTCCAATCAAAGGAGGGTGTTGGTATGTCAGGCGGTGAATTTCATGTGCATGGCCCACACGACCATGAGATCGAGCATGCTGCTGCGCATGGTGCCAATGACCGGATATCGGGGCGGATTGCCACCACCACCGCGATTCTGGCCACTGTCGGCGCGCTGTTCGCGTATCAGGGCGGCCTGACACAGGCCAATGCGATGCTCTACAAGAACAACGCGGCAATGAAGAAGACCGAGGCGTCGAACCAGTGGAACTACTACCAGGCCAAGAGCAGCAAGCAGAATCTGGCTGATCTGGGGGCCGACACCGCTGATACCGAGCGGCGCGAGTACTACCGCACCCAGTCGAAACGCTACGAAGGCGAGAAGACACAGATCAAGTCTGAGGCGGAAAAACTGGAGAAGGAGTCACTCGAGTGGGATCACAAGAGTGAAGAACAGATGCATCAACACCACCGTTGGGCGCAGGCGACCACGGTCCTCCAGATTTCAATCGCACTGTCCGCCATCGCCTTGCTAACCCGTCGCGAGTGGCTCATGAAGGGCATCTACGTGGTTGCAGCAGTGGGCTTCGGTCTGGGGGCAATGGCTGCCGCCCATCTCTGACCCATCTTTGTATGACCGGTTCGGTCAAGCCGGACCGGGATCGAGTTCCAGAATCACCGGGGCATGGTCAGAGGGCTTTTCAAGCTTGCGCGGTGCTCGGTCGATCACGCACGAGCGCGCGCCGGGCCGCAGGGCCTGGCTCACCAGCAGGTGATCGATGCGCAGGCCCTTGTTGAGCCTGAATCCGAGTTGTCGATAGTCCCACCAGGTAAAGGACTTGGGCGCCTGCTCGAAGAGTCGCCAGGCATCGTGAAACCCGAGTGCAAGCAGGGCCGCGAAACGCTCACGTTCGGCCTCTGAGCACAGCACCTGGCCTGCCCAGGCCTGCGGGTCGTGGACGTCCTGATCGTCGGGTGCGATGTTGTAGTCACCTGCCACCACCAGCCGAGGCGAGTCGATGAGTGCTGCCTGAAGCCAGACGCTGAGTGCGTCGAGCCAGCGCAGTTTGTATTCGTATTTGTCGCTGCCCACCGCCTGCCCGTTCGGCACATAGGCGCAGACCACTCGAATGCCGCCCAGCGTGGCGCTGATCAGGCGCTTTTGTTCGTCCGGAAAGTGCGGGTTGCCGAACACCACATCCTGCGGCTCCCAGCCGGTGTCAGCACGCCAGATGATGGCGACCCCGTTGTAGGTGGGCTGACCGCTGAAGATCGATCGATAACCGGCAGCGGCCAGTTCCTGCTCGGGAAAACGGTCATCAGTCAGTTTGGTTTCCTGCAGGCACAGCAGTTCGACCGGATGGGCCGCGAGCCAGTCAAGGACTTGCGGCAGCCGCACTTTCAGCGAGTTGACATTCCAGGTGGCGAGTTTCATGGGCGTGAGCTTACCGTCAAGCAGCTCTGCCGTTGCCATAGACAGTGATTGGACAAATTTATTCCGTATTATGAAATTGTCTGTCGTCGAACGGAAATCTGGTGATTTTTCATTGTCTGGCGAGCGCGAGCGCTCTATAACGCCGTGCTGCGCTGCAATGTCATTGATTGGTCAAATGTCTCTTCGCACGGTAGTCATCGAGTGCGAAGCCTGACCTGTGCAGTTGTCTTACTGGAAATCCTGAGGATACGAATGCAACAGACGCTGTTGGAAATGCTTTCGGCTGGAGCAGATGACGCTGTGGCGATCTCCGCCCCGGGTCGCAATCCGCTGAGTTTCGCTGCACTGCGTGCGCTGATCGCCCAGACGCGCGAGCGCCTGAACGGTCTGGGAATCGGTCGCAACGACCGGGTTGCAATCGTGTTGGACAACGGCCCTGAAATGGCCACCTGCTTTGCAGCCTGCGCCTGCTCGGTTACCAGCGCGCCGCTCAACCCTGCCTATCGGGCAGACGAATTCCGTTTTTACCTTGAGGACCTGCGTGCTGCAGCACTGATCGTGGGACAGGCCAGCACGTCGCCGGCGATCGAGGTGGCACAGCAGTTGGGCGTTCGAGTGATCGAACTGCTTGCGCCCGAAGGCGGTCCTGCCGGTGCTTTCAGCCTGCAGCCGCGCGATGGGGCCGTGTCCGCATCGGCAGCGCACCCGGGCCCGGCTCAGCCGCAGGATGTCTCGATGGTGTTGCACACCTCGGGGACCACCTCCCGGCCGAAGATCGTGCCGCTGTCTCAGGCCAATCTGTGTGCATCGGCGAATCACATTCGTCAGACCTTGAAGCTGTCGACCACCGATTGCGGCCTGAACATCATGCCGCTCTTCCATATTCATGGCCTGATTGCAGGCGTGCTCGCGCCGCTGTCGGCCGGCTCGCAGGTGTTCTGCACCCCGGGCTTCAATGCGTTGAAGTTTTTTGGCTGGATGGATGAGGCCAAGCCGACCTGGTACACCGCGGTGCCGACCATGCACCAGACGATCCTGGCCCGCGCTTCAAAGAACGCCGAGGTGATCCAACGAAACCCTTTGCGTTTTCTGCGCTCGTCGTCTTCATCGATTCCGCCGCAAGTGATCCGGGAGCTCGAAGAGGTCTTCGGTGCCCCGCTGATCGAGTCCTATGGCATGACCGAAGCGACCCACCAGATGGCCTCCAACCCCTTGCCACCGGCGGTTCGAAAGCCGGGTTCAGTCGGTGTGGCCGCCGGGCCCGAAGTGGCGATCATGTCCGAAGACGGCGCCTTGCTGGCCCGCGGCGAAACCGGCGAGATCGTGATTCGCGGCCCGAACGTGACCGCCGGATACGAGAGCAACCCCAAGGCCAACGCCGAAGCCTTCACCAGCGGATGGTTCCGCACCGGGGACCAGGGCGTGATGGATGCCGAGGGATACCTCACCATTACCGGGCGCCTGAAGGAAATCATCAATCGCGGTGGCGAAAAGATCAGCCCCCGGGAAGTCGATGAGATTCTCATGGATCACCCCGCGGTTGCGCAGGTGGTGTGCTTTGGAATGCCCCATCCCAAGCTCGGTGAAGAAGTCGCCGCGGCCGTGGTGCTGCGTGAAGGCCAGCAGGCCTCCGAGCGCGATCTTCAGGACTTCGTCGCCTCGAAAGCGGCCGACTTCAAAGTGCCCAAGCGCATCCTGCTGCTCGAAGAAATTCCCAAAGGCGCCACCGGCAAGCTGCAGCGGATCGGCCTGGCGGCCAAGCTGGGCCTTGGTTCATAGCCGACGCCTCCCCAACGCGAACTCAACCCTTCGGACGCTCCATGACCACCACTTCAATTTCCAGACGGTTCGCAGTCAAGCTTGCTGCGCTGGCACTCACCGCACTCGGTCCGGTTGCAGCCCATGCCCAGGCCTGGGAGCCCAGCAAGCCGATCGAATTCATCGTCCCGGCTGGTACCGGGGGCGGTGCCGATCAGATGGCACGATTCATTCAGGGCGTGGTTGCCAAGAACAACCTCACCAAGCAGCCGATCGTTGTGGTCAACAAATCTGGTGGTGCCGGCGCCGAGGGGTTCCTTGCGATCAAGGGCGCCAACGCTGATCCGCACAAGATCATCATCACCCTGTCGAACCTCTTCACCACGCCGCTGGCCACCGGCGTGCCGTTCAACTGGCGCGATCTCACCCCGGTCTCGATGCTGGCGCTCGATCAGTTCGTGCTCTGGGTGAATGAGGAGTCGCCGTACAAGAATGCCAAGTCCTTTCTGGAAGCGGTCAAGAAAGAGCCCAACAACACCTTCAAGATGGGTGGCACCGGCTCCAAGCAGGAAGATCAGATCATCACCGTGATGCTGGATAAGGTCTCCGGCAAGAAGATGACCTACGTGCCATTCAAGGGTGGTGGCGATGTCGCCGTTCAACTCGTTGGAAAGCATATCGATGCCACGGTGAATAACCCGATCGAAGCCGAGTCGCATTGGCGTGCCGGCAAACTGCGTCCGCTGTGTGTGATGGACAAGGAAAAGCTGCCCTACACCGCCAAGCTGACCGCGACCCAGGGCTGGTCCGATATCCCGACCTGCGACAGCGCCGGTATTCCCCTGGAGTACCTGATGCTGCGCGGCATTTTCATGGCGCCCGGTGTCAAGCCCGAGCAAGTCGATTACTACATCGCCCTGTTCAAGAAGGTGCGTGCGCTGCCTGAATGGAAAGAGTTCATGGACAAAGGCGCCTTCAAGCAGACCTCGCTCACCGGAAAGGAATTTTTCGACTGGCTGGGTCGCAACGAGCAGATGCATCGCTCGCTGATGAAAGAATCCGGTTTCCTGGCGAACTGAGCGAACATGAACAGCGAGCAGGACACATCCGCCCAATTGATCTCGACCCGATGGCCGGAAGTGGCGGTCGCGGTCCTGCTGCAGCTTATTGCAGTCCTGGTGATCGTTGACAGTCGTCGTGTCGGCATTGATTGGGCCGACGATGGCCCCAAAGCCGGCTACTTCCCGTTTTATGTGGGACTGCTGTTATTTGCCGCTGCGACCTGGGTGCTGATCAATGCCCTGCGAAGCTGGAAGCAGACGGAGCACTTCGCCGAGCGGGGACAGATCGCATTGGTGATCGCGATGTTCATCCCGATGGTCCTGTATGTGTTCGCCATCCAGTTCTTCGGCATTTACCTGGCTTCGATCGGGCTGATCGCCTATTTCATGCTTCGTCATGGCAAGTACAGCCTGCCGCTGACCGCAGCGGTGTCGCTGGGTGTGCCTCTGGTGCTGTTCCTCGTGTTCGAGCGCTGGTTCCTCGTGCCCCTTCCGAAGGGCCCAATCGAGCAATGGCTCGGCTTCTGATCCGGGTGTCTGGCCATGCAGGAAATTCTTGATCTTGCCCAGGGTTTCAGCGTTGCGCTGACCCTGCCTAATATCGGCTTCATGCTGATCGGCATCGTGCTCGGTGTGTTGATCGGCGTGCTGCCTGGGCTGGGTGGCGCCAATGGGGTGGCCATCCTGTTGCCGCTCACCTTCTCGATGAATCCCACCTCGGCGATCATCATGTTGTCGTGCATCTACTGGGGGGCACTGTTCGGTGGGGCGATCACCTCCATCCTGTTCAACATTCCCGGCGAGCCATGGTCAGTGGCCACGACCTTCGATGGTTTTCCGATGGCACAGCAGGGCAAGGCCGCACAAGCGCTGACCGCCGCCTTCACCTCCTCCTTCGTGGGTGCACTCTTTGCGGTGCTGCTGATCACCTTTCTGGCGCCGGTGCTGGCGAAGTTTGCGCTGAAGTTCGGTCCGCCCGAGTTTTTTGCTGTTCAGCTGCTGACCTTCTGCAGTTTCGTGGGCATGAGCAAAGAGCCGCCCGCCAAGACGATCGCAGCGATGATGCTCGGGTTTGCGCTGGCTGCAGTCGGTATGGACTCGGTGACCGGGCAGCTGCGCATGACCTTCGGTGTGCCCGAGATGCTCAAGGGCTTCGACTTTCTGATCGCAGTGATCGGGCTTTTTGGCATCGGCGAAATTCTACTGACCATGGAAGAGGGCCTGGCCTTCAAAGGCAAGAGTGCGCGCATCAGCCCCAAGGTGGTCTGGCAGACCTGGGCCGAGTTGCTCAAGCACTGGAAAGTGTTCTTGCGTTCCACAGCCATCGGCTGCTGGATGGGCATCACACCCGGTGGTGCCACACCCGCCTCGTTCATGAGCTATGGCATGGCGCAGCGCATGTCCAAAGACCCCAAAGGTTTTGGCAAGGGTCGTATTGAAGGTGTGATCGCGCCCGAGACCGCTGCGCATGCGGCCGGCACCTCGGCGCTCCTGCCCATGCTCACCCTGGGCATCCCGGGTTCGCCCACGGCTGCGGTGCTGCTGGGTGGTCTGCTGATCTGGGGCCTGCAGCCCGGGCCCATGATGTTCGTCGAGCAGAAAGAGTTCGTCTGGGGTCTGATCGCGTCGATGTATCTGGGCAATCTGGTGGGTCTGATCGTCGTGCTCACGACGGTGCCCTGGTGGGCGGCCATTTTGCGCATCCCGTTTGCCGTGATCGCACCGGTCATCATCGTCATCTGTGCGGTCGGGGCCTACACGGTTCACAGCTCGATGTTCGATGTGTGGTTGATGCTGGTTTTCGGTGTGTTGGGTTATCTGTTCAAGAAGCTCAAGTACCCCCTGGCACCCCTGGTGCTGGCTCTGGTGCTGGGTGACATGGCCGAATCGAGTTTCCGCCAGGCGATGCTGCTTTCGCAGGGCAGTTTGTCGATCTTCTGGTCGAACCCGCTGGTGGGTTCGCTGACGGCGCTCGCGTTGATCATGCTGCTGTGGCCGGTGCTGCAGCGATTCACCTCGCGTCAACCCGGAACGGCCCAGGCTATCTGGGCGCTGCGTTCGATCGGCAGAAAAAAGCGTGAAGAACAGTCAGAGTAAGACGGGAGACGCAGCTTGAAAATTGCAGTGGTCGGTGCCGGTGCCATCGGCGGATACCTTGGTGCGAAGCTCTCCATGGCCGGAGAGGACGTCACCTTCATTGCGCGTAACCGCAACCTTGCCGCCATTCAAGCCAATGGTTTCAAGTTAATTCTCGAAGATGGCACGCAGGTGCATGCGCCGAATGCGCGAGCCGTTCAAAAGCCTGCCGAGGCAGGCCCGCAGGATGCGGTGCTGCTCACGGTGAAGGCCCATCAGGTCGCTGACCTGCTGCCTGATCTGCGCGGCTTGTTCGGCCCTCAGACTATGGTGGTCACCCTGATCAACGGCGTGCCCTGGTGGTATTTCCACAAGCTCGGTGGGCAATGGGATGGCCAGGTCCTGCAAAGTGTCGACCCAGGCGGCCTCATTGCCTCGCAAATCGAATCCGACCGCATCATCGGGTCTGTGGTCTATCCGGCTGCGGAGTTGGTGGAGCCCGGCGTGGTGCGGGTGATCGAAGGCAATCGCTTCACACTGGGTGAACTCGATGGCAGCCGAAGCGAGCGCATCGAGGCCTTGTCTCAGGCGATGATCCGCGCCGGTTTCAAGTCGCCGGTGAGCAAGGACATCCGTGGGGAGATCTGGGTCAAGCTCTGGGGCAACCTGAGTTTCAACCCGATTTCTGCGCTGACTCATGCCACGCTCGAAGACATCTGCAGCTTCGCGCCGACCCGTCAGCTGGCAGCCGGAATGATGACCGAGGCGCAATCGATTGGCGAGAAGCTGGGCGTGGAGTTCAAGGTGTCGCTTGAAAAGCGCATCGCCGGCGCGCAAGCCGTTGGAGCCCACAAGACATCGATGCTGCAGGATGTCGAGCATGGTCGGGCCATCGAGCTGGCCGCGCTGGTCGGTGCGGTGATCGAGCTCGGTCGTATCACTGGCGTGCCCACGCCGACCATCGATGCCGTCCACGCACTGGCAAGCCTGCTGGCCAGAACCCTCGAAGGGCAACACGGCAAGCTCGCGATCAGCCCGCTCGCCTGATCGCCCCCGGTTGCAACAATCGGGTGTCTTGCGCGCGGCTCGAGCGGGACTGTGAAATGATCGAGCTCAGGTGCCGGCACACACGGCGTCGGGGAGACCTCCATGAGCGCGGTGAGATCGATTTCGAACACAGTGGCCGCAGACTCCGATCTGATCGGCCGGGCCCGCAACCTGACCGACACGATCCGGGCTGCATCCGACTCGATCGAGTCTGACCGTCGCCTGCCGCTCGGGCTGCTCGATGCCTTGCATGAGGCCCGGTTGTTTCGGATGATGCTGCCGCGTTCTGTCGGGGGGCTGGAGTCCGACCCAATCACATTCTTTAACGTCATCGAGACGATCGCACAGGCTGACGCCTCGGTGGCCTGGTGTCTGAGCCAGGCAGGGGGGTGTGCCATGAGTGCCGCCTATCTGGACGCGCCAGTGGCGCAGTCTGTTTTTGGCAGTGACCCGCGAGCCGTGCTGGCCTGGGGGCCGGGCCCCAATGTGAAGGCGGTGCTCACCGAAGGCGGCTATCGGGTCTCTGGCACCTGGTCATTCAATTCGGGCGGTCGCCATGCAAGCTGGCTGGGCGCCCATTGCCCGATCATGAAGGCCGATGGTGAGCCCCTTAAAAATGCAAACGGCCAGACGGTTCATCGAACCATGCTGATTCCAGCGGCTGAGGTCACCTGGACGGACATCTGGGACACCCTCGGATTGCGTGGCACTGCCAGTGATGCGTTCACCTTGAACGAGCATTTCGTTCGGGCAGACCATTCGATCACTCGCGACTTCGAACAGGAATGCCGGGAGTCGGGGCCGCTCTACAGGCTGTCTGCGATGTCGTGTTACGAGGTGGGTTTCGCTGGCGTTTCATTGGGAATTGCCCGCGCCGCGCTCGATGCCTTCATTGATCTGGCGCGCAACAAGGTGCCGCGTGGCCAGAAGAGTCCCCTTCGCGACAATGCAGTGGTTCAGTCCAATCTCGCACAGGCCGAGGCGGGAGTGCAGGCTGCGCGTGCGCTGTTGCTGCAAACCGTCGGCCGGATCTGGGATGAAATCAAACAGCCCCAGTCGCGTTTCAGCAAGGATCAGCGTATTGCGCTTCGCATGGCCTCGACCCATGCGATTCATCAGGCACGTGAGGCGGTCGACATGGCCTACAACGCAGCCGGGACAACCGCGATCTTCCAGAACCATGAGCTGTCCCGCCGGTTTCGGGACATGCATACCGTGACCCAGCAGGTGCAGGGGCGGTTGTCGCATTTCGAAACTGTTGGCGCCTGGATGATGGGCGCCGAGGCGGACTTCACCTTTGTGTGAGGTCTCCTGAGTGCTCAGGCGGGCGCGTAGGTGTTGGCCAGAGTTCCGATGCCCTCGATCATGACTTCGACGCGTGCACCAGGCTTCATCGGCAACACACCGAGCGAGGTGCCGCACAGAATCACATCGCCTGCTTCAAGCGTGACGTCCTTTGAAAGCAGGCTCACCAACTCGGCGGGCGAAAAGAACATATCGGCCAAGGGATAGTTCTGACGTTCCCGCCCGTCGACCCGTGTGATCACATGGCCTGTCGATGGATCGAAGTCAGTATCGATCACCGGACCGAAGACGCCAAAACCGTCGAAACCCTTGGCCCGCGACCATTGCGCAAAGCTCGGGTCGCGATTGAGCAGTTCGATGGCGGTGACATCGTTGGCGCAGGTGTAGCCCAGGATGTGGGCGGGCGCATCGTCCATGCTGACCTGGCGGGCCTGTCGGCCGATCACGATCGCAAGCTCGCCCTCATAGGCCACGCGTCCGGTGCCTTCGGGCGGTGCGGGTATCGACTGACCATGGGCCGCGAAACTGTTGGGCGACTTCAGAAACCACAGCGGCTCGCTTGGCCGACTCCAGCCATTCTTGGTCGCGGATGCAGCGAAGTTGTTCCACAGGGCCAGCATCTTCGAGGGCTGGCACGGCGTGAGCCATTCGATTGTTTCAGCCGGAACTCGACGATCGCCGATAGTGAACTCACCAAACGGAGAGCCGCTGACCACGACCACCGAATCACCTTCGAGCAGCCCCCAGGTCTGAATGCCATCAATACGGCAGCGCAGCCACTTCATAGGATCCATCCTCGTTCGCGTGGGAAAAGTGGCTCGAAGTTTACAGCGCGCTTGCGCTGACAACGGGCTGCCACATCGGTCTGCTGAACTCCCGGGTTTCGCGCGCAGATCGCGCGTGGACTTTGCACTCCAAGGGGGCTGTCTGAAGATCCTGATCGTGACCGATGCCTGGGAACCCCAGGTCAATGGCGTGGTTCGAACCCTGAAGATGACTCGCCGCGAGCTGCAGTCGATGGGCCATGAGGTGGCGATCATCTCGCCCAATGGTTTTCGATCGATGCCGTGTCCGACCTATCCGGAAATTTCGCTGGCACTGACCACCCGTTCGGCGGTGGCACGCGAGATCGACCGGATCGATCCTGATTGCCTGCATATCGCCACCGAAGGGCCGCTTGGCTGGCTGGCCCGATCGGTTGCGATGAGCCGGGGGTGGCCGTTCACAACCGCCTACCACAGCCGGTTTCCGGAGTATGTGCATGCGCGGTTTCGCATCCCGGTTTCATGGTCGTATTCGGTGCTGCGGTATTTTCACAATGCCGCCCGCCACACCTTGGCACCTACGCCCGCAATCGTTGAAGACCTGAAGTCGCGCGGTTTCGTCGGCCCGCGCCTGTGGTCACGCGGGGTGGACCTGAAGGTGTTCGATCCGAATGGCCCTCGTGAGCGCGGCGGTGTCAGGCCGGTGTTTCTCTACGTGGGCCGGATTGCAGTTGAGAAGCAGGTCGATGCCTTCTTGTCGCTCGATTTGCCGGGTCAGAAGTGGGTGGCCGGGGTGGGGCCCGAGCGGGCGAGGCTGGAGCGGCAATATCCGCAGGCACGCTGGATCGGCGTGTTGTCGGCGCCTGACCTGGCCGCGCTGTATAGATCTGCCGATGTCATGGTGTTTCCCAGCGTCACTGACACCTTCGGCCTGGTGATGGTCGAGTCGATGGCCTGTGGCACGCCGGTTGCGGCCTTCCCAGTGCCCGGTCCGATCGATGTGGTGGGCAACTCGGGTGGCGGTGTTCTGGATGCCGACCTGAGAACCGCATGTCTCAAGGCACTCAAGACATCGCGCGAGGCCGCCAGGCTCAATGCCGAGCAGTACACCTGGCGCAATGCCACCGAGCAGATCCTGGCCGCGTTGCAGCAATTGCCCAGATCGCGCGATGCGATCAGAACCGCAGAGACATCGCGCCGGGTTGAGGGCCAGGCCTGAGGTTGGCCGCCGGCACGGGCTGAGTCCGCTTGAGCTCAGATTCGATTTCGCCTGAGCGCTCAGCGCCCATGCCCGCTTCGGCCTGCTCGGGGATCGGCTTTGCAGCCGGCCTTGGTGCCAGGCTCTGTGCGGGCGGGTGGCGGTATCCGGGCGGCAGTGATGCCGTCTTCGGGTAGCCTGCGGCGTCAATCAGACGCTCCCAATCCTCGGCCTGCAGCCCGGTTGTGCGCTCCCGACCCACACTCATCGCCGGGAAGGCCGGCTGCTCGAAGCCAATACGTTTGAAGGTCTCCACATCGGCGTGGGTCTGGACGGTCTTTTCGGTGAAGGGCACACCGCGCTTGACCAGCAGCGCGCGGGCCTGCTGGCACGGGGCGCAATCGCGCGTGGTGTAGAGCACCACCGGGTACTTGCCGGCCGCGCTTGCCAGGCCGCTCGGCAGTGCGGCCTCGTCGCGCTTGACGAGGCCGGTCTTCGAGAGGGTTTGTGCAGTGATGCCTGCCGGCGGTGGCAGGTCGCTGTAGGTCACCGTGCCGCCGGCGCCGACCCACTTGTACTGGGCCAGAGCAGGCGTAAGGAGTGCGCTCAGCAGGCAGGCGGCAAGGAGGTGTCTAGCTGCTTTCATGGATGGTCTCCGGGACCATCCCATTGTGTCGCAGCAGGGCATCGAGGCGCGGTTCGCGACCGCGAAACGCGCGAAAGGAGTCGATGGCCGGTCGACTGCCGCCGACCGACAGAATCTCGTCAAGAAACCGTCGACCGGTCTCCGGATTGAAGACGCCTTCTTCCTCGAACGCTGCATAGCAGTCGGCGGACAGCACTTCAGCCCATTTGTAGCTGTAGTAGCCGGCGGCATAGCCCCCGGCAAAAATATGCGAGAAGCTGTTCTGGAAGCGGTTGAATTCGGGTGGCGCAACCACCGCCACTTCATTTCGAACCTCATCAAGCAACTGCCGCACCGATGCGACCGTGGCGCTGCCCCATTCGCTGTGCAGGCGCATGTCGAAGAGCGCGAATTCAACCTGGCGCAGGGTCTGCATCCCGCTCTGGAAATTGCGTGCGGCCAGCATCTTTTCGAAAAGCTCGCGAGGCAAAGGCGCTTGCGTGTCGACATGCGCGGTCATGGCCTGAACGATGTCCCACTCCCAGCAGAAGTTTTCCATGAACTGGCTGGGCAATTCGACTGCATCCCACTCGACGCCCGAGATGCCTGCCACCCCGAGTTCATCGACCCGGGTCAGCATGTGATGCAGGCCGTGGCCGAATTCGTGAAAGAGCGTGATGACGTCGTCGTGAGAGAGCAGGGCGGGTTTGTCGCCAATCGGGGCCTGAACATTGCAGGTGAGATAGGCCACCGGCGTTTGCAGCAGGTGTGCAGTGCGCTTGCGCCCGCGGGCATCGTCCATCCAGGCGCCCGGGCGTTTGCTGGGGCGTGCGTAGAGGTCGAGATAGAACTGGCCGATCAACTCGCCATGGCGCTCGATTCGGTGAAAGCGCACATCCGGATGCCAGGTTTGTGCAGGCTGCGGCAGGATGCTCACATCGAAGAGCCGCTGGATCAGTCCGAAGAGGCCCTCGAGCACCCGCGGCAGCTGGAAGTACTGTTTGACCTCGTTGTCCGAGAAGGCATAGCGGGCTTCTTTCAGACGTTCACTGGCAAAGGCGAGGTCCCAGGCCATCAGGCTATTCAGCCCGAGCGTGTCGGCTGCGAAGGCCTTGAGCTCGCTCATGTCGCGCAGCGCTGAGGGCCTGGCCCGCGAGGACAGATCCCGCAGGAACTCGATGACCTGTGCCGGCGATTGCGCCATTTTCGGGACCAGCGAGACATCGGCAAAGCTGGGGTAGCCCAGCAGTACGGCCTCTTCGCTGCGATGCGCCAGGATCTCATCGATGATCGGGCTGTTGTCGTGCGCGGGCTCGGCACCTAGCTCCGAGGCGCGGGTGACATAGGCCCGATACAGGGTTTCGCGCAGCATGCGGTCCTGCGCGTACTGCATGACCGGAAAGTAGGACGGAAATTGCAGCGAAAAGCGCCAGCCTTCCACGCCTGCGGTGCTCGCGTCCTGCCGTGCCGCGCTGCGGGCATCATCGGGCAGTCCGGCCAGCCGGGCTTCATCGGTGATGTCCAGGGTATAGGCCTTGGTGGCATCGAGGACGTTTTCGCCGAATTTCTGGGCCAGTGCTGCCTGCTTTTCCTGCAGTTCGGCGTAACGCTCGCGATGCGGTGAAACCAGCTCTGCGCCGCCGAGGCGGAAGTCGCGCAGCGCGTTGTCCACCATGCGCCGCCGGGCAGGGCTTGCGCTTGAAAAATCAGGCCTTGCCCGCAGGGCCTTGTATTTGTCGAAGAGCGCACCGTTCTGACCCAGCGCAGTCCAGAACTCGGTGATGCGAGGCAGGTTCTCGTTGAACACTGCGCGCAACTCGGGTGTGTCGGCCACGCCGTTCAAGTGCCCGACCATGCCCCAGGCCCGTCCCAGGCGTTCAGTTGCGCCTTCAAGGGGCGCCACGAAGTCGTCCCAGGTGGCGGGCGTGTCAGGGCTCGCTGCATGCTGAACCGCCGCCTGGGACTCGGCGAGCAGCACATCGAGCGCGGGTGTGACGAACTCCGGTTTGAAGTCGGCAAAGCGCGGCAGGTCGGAAAAATCGAGCAGGGGATTGGCAAGCTGCGATGGGGTCTGGGTCATGGTCGCTTCAGTGTCAGATCAGTTGATGCGCTCAGGCAGTTCAGCGCGGTGCGCGGGCACGCCGCTCGGCGGCTTCGATGGTGTTGACCAGCAGCATGGCCCGGGTCATCGGGCCCACCCCGCCGGGTACCGGTGTGATCGCGCCAGCCACCTGCGAGACGCCCTCGAAATCGACATCGCCGCACAGCTTGCCCTGAGCATTTCGGTTCATCCCGACATCGATCACGGTTGCGCCGGGCTTGACCATTTCTGCGGTCACCAGGCCGACCTTGCCAACCGCGGCCACGATGACATCGGCCCGCAGGCAGTGCTCGGCCAGGTTGCGCGTGCGACTGTGGCAGATGGTGACGGTTGCTCCGGCTGCAAGCAGCATCAGTGCCTGCGGCTTGCCAACGATGTTGCTGCGACCGATGACCACGGCATGCGCCCCGTCAAGCACGGTGCCGGCATGCTCGAGCATCTTCATCACGCCGTAGGGCGTGCAGGGCCGAAAGAGCGGCTTGCCGGTCATCAGCAGACCGACATTGCTGACATGGAATCCGTCAGCGTCTTTTGAGGGCGCGATCGCCTCGATGACCCGATGCTCGTCGATGTGTGCCGGCAACGGCAACTGCACCAGGATGCCGTGAATGGTCGGGTCGGCGTTGAGTTCGGCAATGCGGGCCAGCAGTGCGGCTTCGGTGGTGTCTGCGGGCAGCCGGTCGAGAATCGAGTGGATCCCGACTTCCTGGCAGTCCTTGACCTTGTTGCGGACATACACCGCGGATGCAGGGTTGTCGCCCACGAGCACGACCGCAAGACCGGTCTGAACGCCCTCGGCGGCCAGCACGCGCACACGCGCCGCGACCTCGTTTCGCACTGTCTGGGCCAGTGCATTGCCGTCGATGAGAGTGGCTTTCATGATCGTGTCAGCGTATCACGCAGGATGGCAGCCGATTGCCTTGCTTGCGATCATGACAGTTGCTTGATATAGTAGAGGGCTTCGTCGGGGGTATAGCTCAGCTGGGAGAGCGCTTGCATGGCATGCAAGAGGTCAGCGGTTCGATCCCGCTTACCTCCACCAACGAAAACGCTGTAGTGCTGTCGGGTGCAATATCCGGCTTGAGCGTCGCAGTCCCGTTCGTCTAGAGGCCTAGGACACAACCCTTTCACGGTTGCTACAGGGGTTCGAATCCCCTACGGGACGCCAAATTCTTCGGATTTTGCGTTACAGATCAATAACTTAGCCCAAACGGACTGAGTTTTTCACCTATTTTCTCCACCCGAAGGCTGGACGGGTGGAATAAGAGCGGTGGAACAAATCCAACAGATCAGGCGGCAAGCGCCAGATTTTGATCTAGCCCAAGGATTTCATCCAAGGTCGCAAACACTACTAGCGCATCACCTTCGCGCGGCCAAGGCAGACCGGTCACAAACCAGACCGACCGCTTGCCGACCAAAACGCAGGAGATCCTCCAGCCTACGGAGAATTCGACGTAGTAGGTCCTGCTCATAAAGAAGATGTCATGGGCGCTGAGACCGCCTTCGGTGGGGTTGGAGAACTGCGCCGCAAACTTCTCGGTGACCGCCACTCGGTAGCCGTCTTTGTACTTGGCGTCCAGTTCCATAGCCAGCGGGATGCCCGACTTGAATGTCTGAGGGATCAGTTTCTGGCCGCGCTCGGTCCAATATCCGTCCGCCTGGCCAATCGCGGCGAGAAACTTTTCGAGCCGCTGATGAAGCTCGAACTCCTTTGAGAGATCGACAGGACAACCGTCGGTCATCATATTTTTCGCAATGTCCATCATTTAATTCCCAAGTAATGCGCCGAAATTGGCGTAAATGGATATTGAGTTTCATCAGCTCTCGCGTCCTGCCAATTGGCGCGGCTATTACCAATTGGCAGAAGTGATAAAGAGGCGTCCGATTCATTCAAGCGCAGCAATATTCCGTCGTCGGTTTGCTTGCGCCATTCGGCCATGAAATCCCTCGCCCAGCGATCGTCAGAATCAGATCCAGCGACGAAAGATTTAACAACTATGTGCGAACGATCGAAACAACCGAGCCAAATGCCGCGCGAGCACGCAATTTGCCAAGAACCAAAGAATGGATAGGGCTCGACCATAACCGCCCGCTATAGCCGCCTCAATCTGGCTGCACGGGAGATGCTGGTGGATGCGGTGTTTGCGGGTGTGACTTATGTCACATCGGCAGGCTTTACAAAAGCACGCCGGCCGCGAGGCATTTTTTCTACGGAGAGCCAGAGTTTGTGCGGTTCTTCACGAACTGGCGCGAACTTTGCTATGGCTCAAGTGAGAGTCGTGTAACCGCACAGGACCTGTTGCGCGACTCCTTTTCGATAACCTTAGGAGATCATGATGAAAATGGCGATGTCGATTGCGGGTGTGCTGTCGGGTCTGATGGCGGGTAGTGCGAATGCCGCGCTGTTCAGCCGGAGCCCGAATATGGTTTACGACAGTGTGAAGAAACTGATCGCAAAGACCGCTTTGCTGCTGGCCACCACGCTGGTCTTGCCCATGTCGGCGCATGCAGTTGAGTGGACCTGGTCGTGGACCGGAGATGATACTGGCTCGGGCACCCTCACCACCGACGATCTGTTAGCGGGAAGTTATCTGATCACCGCCATGACAGGCACATGGAACGGAGAGAACATCACTTCATTGTTACCCGTTGGCACCGAAGTTGAACCTGGCGTCCCGATCGACAATCTGCTTTTTTTAGGTTCACAACTTAAGTTTTATGGCTTGGGCTTTTCCACCGTCGTTTCCACCGTCGCAGCGAACGTGAATCTATTCTCATATCCCCCAGACGCTGCTTTCAATAGTTTCTATGGTAGTCCTTACACATACGGCGTTTTCACCGCCATTCAGGTCCCTGAACCAGGAACCTACGCCCTGATGTTGGCCGGTTTGGGCTTGGCAGGTGCTGCTGCCAAGCGGCGCAAAGCGAGGTAGTCGCAGTCAACGAAGAACAAGGCCCGCCCAGTGCGGGCTTTGTTGTTTCTGGCGAAGATGACTGGGCCATTGCCACCCTGATCGTTGATTAAGTGCCACTCGCATCACTTCGACGCTGGCAGTGATGCGGATCATCTCGTCGTCGGTTGGATCTGCTTTCATGGTGAGGCTGTCTCCTGAAATTGGCATCTGAGGATTGGCACTGGGCTTGGGTCTCCGGGCGATGTTTCAGGCCGCGAAGGGGCCTTGGCGCTCCCCTCGATGCGAGCGGAGCCACCGATTACGATGCCGCTTGGGGCGGGTGATGCCTTCCGCGGCGCAGTTGCATTCAGCGCGCGATCGTGATTCCGATCGGGCGCGACAAGTGAACGTCGTCTCGAATCACCAGCTTGCAGGTCGCCGACGGGATGTCGCAAGTGGCCAAGCCGTTGGCGACGACGCCGGTGCTGTCTTCGTTGAACACCGGCAAGTAGAGCGTCTGGCCGATGATGCTCAGACCACCCAGTGTGGTGGGGATGCTGCCGCCTAAGAGTGCGCCGGTGTCGATGGTTTTCTGCAGTTGGCTGGTCCGAGGGTCGTAACTGCGTATGCCGCCTGCGAAATCAGATGTGTAGAGCAAACCATCGGGTCCCCAGGCCAGCCCGAGGAAGCTGACATAGCCATTGCCTTTGGGCGTGGGTAAGGGTTGAGGTGCAAACACTTCGCGGGCGCCGGTCTGCAGGTTGTAGCGCAGGATCTGGCTGTCGAACTGGAAGGTGATGCCGCCATTGCCATCAGCGACGCTGCCCTGCGTGGTCACGTACAGACGGCCATCGGGGCCGAAGGACAGATTGTTCGGGCCATTGAGCAGCCCGCCGGCTGTTCCGTTGCCGCGGGCAAAGACGCTCAGAAACGCCCCGGTTTTACCGTCGAATTTCAGGATTTGGTCGCTGCGAAAACTCGCCACATACAGATGTCCATCCGGACCGAACGCATTGCCATAAGGGCGCTTCATGCCATTGCCTTGGGCAAACACGTCGATAAAGGCGCCGGTCTTGCCGTTATATCGCAGGATCTGTCCGCTGGTGTTCGTGCCGCTGCTCACATAAAAATGCCCATCGGGGCCGAAGGTCAAACCGTCCGGGTCCGTCAGACCGCCGCTGCCCGCGGCGATGAAATCGCCGAGATAAGCGCCAGTGCTGCTGTTCAGGCTGACGACGTTATTGCCCCGGGTGTTGCCCATCAGTACGGTTGCGGGGGATGGCGACGAGTCGCCGCAGGACGCCAGGAAGAGCACCCCGGCGAGTGCTGCACCGAGGACGCGGAAGAGCCGTGTTCGGAATGCGCGGGTGGGGATCATTGCGATCATGGCCAGCGCGTTGCTTGCAAGGGCCTTGTTCATGTGGGCTCGCATTGACTGATTGGCGGTGAATGAATTCAGGTGGATGTCGAGGGCACAACGGCACGCGTCGCGAGCACGCAGGATGTTGACCGTGGCCGATTGGGCGGAAGGCTGCATGCATCATGCAACTGCGAGGGTGAGGCAAGCAAGCCCTGCGAGGCGGGAATCCAGGCGAGCCGCGCGCATGTTCGGACATCGCAGCTCGATCACCATGCGACCCATAACGGGATGATGGGTGACTCATATGATGACGACGGTCGAACTGCCGGGCGACCTTCTGGAGCGCAGCAAAGCGCTTGCTCGCCGCGAGAACACCACGCACAAGGCACTGATCGAAGAAGGCCTGCGTCTGGCACTGGCGGCCAAGGCTTGCAGTTCGAAATCCCTTGGTCGCATGATGGCGCGGCGCGCCATCATGGCGACGCCGGTCCCACCTCTCCCTCGGGGCGGGCTCGACCTGAAAGGGACCTTACCCATGACCGCGATGCCTGAACAGACACCACAGATGCCAGCCGGATTCGGTCCGATCTTTCGCAGCAGTCCGGTCCTGGATGCCCTGGGCGGCTTCATGAGTCGTGGTGCAGACGAATCGCTGGAAATCGGCCTGTTGATCGGCCCGAACCATCTGAATGCGCGGGGCTACCTGCATGGCGGCGTCATCTCGACACTGCTGGACGTGGGCATCGGCTACATGCTGGTGGCCCGCTCGAATGGCCAGCGGCGCGTGACCGCTCGGTTGACGGTCGACTACCGATCCAGTGCACAGGCCGGCGAATGGCTGCAAGTCTTCATCGACCAGATCACCGAGGATGGTCGCAAGACACTTGCGACCGGTCGGGTGATGGCTGGCGAGCGCTGCGTGGCGCAGGCCGAAGCGCTGTTCATCAGCACCTGAGCCGAACCACGCGACGCTTGTCTGGTGCAGGGCCTGCGTCCCTCGGTTCATCCCTTGCCCCGCATCACGAGCCCCTCGGGTCATCAGCAACAGCATGCCGTATGATCTACATTGTTTTATGTAGATCTTGAGGCTCGAAATGCAAGTTGCAAAGTGGGGTAACAGTCTGGCTGTTCGCCTTCCTGCATCGGTGGTCGAAGCGCTCGATTTGAAGCCCGGCGATCACATCGACATCCATGTTCAGGGCGAACGCGGGTTCGCGGTCGAGAAGGCGCCGGGCGCGCGTGAACTGCTGGCCAGGCTACGCCAGTACCGAGGACGTCTGCCCGCAGACTTCAAGTTTGATCGGCTTGAAGCCAATGAGCGAGGCTGAGGCATTCTTCGACACCAATGTCCTCCTTTATTTGCTGTCGGCGGATGTGGCGAAGGCTGACCGCTCCGAGGAGTTGATCGCACTGGGTGGGACGATCAGCGTCCAGGTCCTGAATGAGTTCGTTGCTGTCTTGTCGCGAAAACTTCGAATGCCCTGGAGCGAAATCCGTGCGGTGCTGGCTCAGATCCGGGCGATCTGCGCGGTCGAGTCGATCACGATCAAGACGCACGAACAGGCTGTTCACATCTCCGAGCGCTACGGGTTGTCGATCTACGATGCACTCATCGTCTCTGCAGCTTTGCTGGCGGGCTGCCGGACGCTGTATTCGGAAGACATGCAAAGCGGCCAGGTGATTGAAGGGCAGTTGACGATTAAAAACCCTTTCGAATCATCAAACGCCGGCTGAGCGCCGCATGGCGCCGGCCGAAGCGCTGTTCATCAGCACCTGAGCCTGGCAGTCGCAGTCGAGCTACTCCGGTCGCAGTGATACTGTCTGCGGACCTGCATTCAAGGATCTCGACATGATTGTCAGAACTTTTGCCGAGTTCGCGCGCGAGCTCGACGCTGCACCGCTTTCAGCGGACGTCATCCACCATGCCAAGCGGGCGGTCATTGACTGGTTTGCGGCCCTGGTGCCGGGTGCGGTAGAGGCTCCCTGCGTGCTGATGGAGCGCGCCCTGGCCGATGATCTCGATCGCGGCCGGGCTCGCCTGGGCACAGGCCGTCTGGCCACAGCCCGAACCGCCGCGTTGATCAACGGAACCGCCGCCCACACGGTCGAGGTCGACGACATTTATCGGGAAGCGATCTACCACCCCGGGGCCCCGACGATTGCTGCGGCGCTCGCGGCCGCACAAGACCGCAATGAATCCGGCGAGCGCTTCCTTAAGGCGGTCACCGCGGGCTACGAGATCTCGACACGTATCGGCGCTGCGCTGGGCCGCGCCCACTACCGTTACTGGCACAACACTGGCACGGTCGGCACCTTCGGCGCGAGCGCTGCGGTGGCCATGATTCATCGACTGGATGTTGATCGATTCGCGCATGCGCTGGCCGGATGCGCCACCTTTGCCGCCGGCTTGCAGCAGGCATTCCGGATGGATTCAATGTCCAAACCCCTGCATGCCGGCCATGCGGCCGACGCCGGCTGGCTGGCAGCCTCGATGGCGGCTGAGGGCGTCACCGGTTCGCTCAATGTGATCGACGGCGAGGCCGGGCTGGGCTTTGCCATGAGCGATGGTCCCGACTGGCAGCAGGCGGTCTCAACCCTCGGCAAGGACTTTCACATCACCCGGATCACCTTCAAGAATCACGCCTGCTGTGGCCACACCTTCGCCGCCATCGATGGCGCACTTGAATTGATGGCCCGCCATTCAGTGGATGTGAATCAGATTGATCGGATTCGCGTTGGAACCTATCGGCCGGCGCTGGAGGTTGCCGGCAACCCCGATCCGCACACCCCGGCTGAAGCGCGCTTCAGTCTTCAGTACGTGGTCGCCAGCGCACTGATTCATGGAAGCGTGCGGCTCGCTGCCTTCGAGCCTGAGCGCATGGCAGATCCAGCGACCCGCGCACTGATGAAGCACATCGACTTGTCGGTCGATCCGGCACTGGATGCCGCATTCCCGGGGCAGCGCGCCGCCCGGGTGACGCTTGTGATGCGCGATGGCCGCGAACTGAGCCATCTGCAGCCGACCCGCAAGGGCGACCCCGAGGCGCCGCTGACCGATGCCGACCTCGATGGCAAGTTTCTTGAACTGGTGGCGCCGGTCATGGGGGATCGGGCTGCGCAGGCACTGCTGGCCCGACTCTGGGCGCTCGAGTCTCAATCCGATTTGCGTGATCTGATGGCGGCAGCAAAGACCGCGTTGAATGCAGCATGAATGCCCTGAACACCCATCGCCGCGATTTCGAAAGCGAGGCAGTCGCCGCCCTGAGGGCAGACCTGGCGCTCGCATTGAGGGCAGCCGCCCATCACGGCCTGGCCGAGGGCATCTGCAATCACTTCAGTGTCGAGTTGCAAGACGGCTCCGGGCGATTCCTTCTGAACCCGCAAGGCCTGTTGTGGAGCGAGATCGGAGCAGACGACATCGTGATGGTCGATACGCTCGGGCAGGTGCTGGCCGGGCGCCATCCGGTTGAAGCCACCGCGATGTTCATCCATGCCGCGGTCCATCGCATCGCAGGCAAGGTCTGTGTGCTGCACACGCACATGCCCCACGCCACCGCGCTGACACTGACCGTCGATCGCGCGCTCGACACCACGCTGTCGCAAACTGCCATGCGTTTTCATGGCCGTCTGGCCATTGATGCGCACTACAACGGCCTGGCGCTGGACGCGGCCGAAGGCGAGCGCATCGCTCACTCGATGCAGGGTGCAGACATTGCTTTTCTGGGTAACCACGGGGTGATCGTGTGCGGCCCCCGGATCGATCATGCCTACGATGATCTCTATTACCTGGAGCGTGCCTGCATGGCTCAGGTGCTGGCGCAGTCCTGTGGGCGACCCCTTGCACCGGTGGATGCATCGCTCGCAGCCCGGGTTTGCCAGCAGGTGATGAGCGAGCGCCAGCAATCGGAACTCTTCTTTGAGGCACTGCGTCGCCTGCTCAGTGCGTAAGTGTCGGGTGCGATATGCTCGATGGTTTTCAGGGAAGGGGAGACGGCGTGTCTGATATTCAGGCAGTGATCTGGGATTTTGGCGGGGTCATTTCGTCCAGCCCATTCGAGTCGTTTTCGCGCTTTGAAGTCGAGCGGGGCTTGCCCAAAGACTTTCTTCGAACGGTCAATGCCACCAACCCCCACGAGAATGCCTGGGCCCGACTCGAGCGCAGCGAATTCGACACTGCGGCATTCGATGAGGCCTTTGCACAAGAGAGCAGGGCACTTGGACACGAGGTGCGTGGCCGTGATGTGCTGCCCTTGCTGGCCGGTCAGATCCGGCCCGAAATGGTTGAAGCGCTGCGCCGCATCCGCGAGAAGATGAAGGTGGGCTGCATCACCAACAATTTCACCGCGATGGGCGCAAGCCCGATGGGTAGCCTGTACAAGGCCGAGATCATGGGGCTCTTTCATCATGTGATCGAAAGCGCCAAGGCGGGTCTTCGCAAGCCCGACCCCCGCATTTACCTGATGATGACCGAGGCGCTGCAGGTCGAGCCACAGGCCTGCGTCTATCTCGATGACCTGGGCATCAACCTCAAGCCGGCCCGCGATCTGGGCATGCGCACCATCAAAGTGGGCGAGGCGCGACCGGCCCTTGAAGCCCTCCAACAGCATGTCGGATTCAGCCTGCTGGATTGAGTCCGAACCGAACCCCGTCCGACTGTCAGACAACACCAAGGAGACCGAGATGAGCCAGGACCTGATTGAAACCTTCGAAGGCGGCATTGCCACGCTGACGCTGAATCGCCCGGATGCCCGTAACGCGCTGACCGGGGCGATGTTTCGCGGACTCGACGAGGCCCTGCCTCGACTGGCGATGGACCCGGCCGTGCGGGTGGTGGTGATCACCGGGGCCGGCCGCGCATTCTGCTCGGGTGGCGATGTCAAGGGATTCGCCGAGCGGGCCGCCTCGGGTGGATCATCCGAGAGCTTCGAGACCAAGGTGGCCGATCTGCGCATGCGCATGGAAGTCGTGCGCTACCTGCACGAGATGGCCAAGCCAACCCTGGCCGTGATCCCCGGTCCTGCAGCCGGCGCAGGCCTGTCAATTGCCCTGGCCTGTGACATGCGCATCGCGGCCGACGACGCAAAAATGACCACTGCCTTCTCCAAGGTGGGCCTGTCCGGCGATTTCGGCGGCAGCTATTTCCTCAACCACCTGGTCGGTGCGGCCAAGGCGCGTGAGCTTTACTTCACCGCCAAGGTGTTGCGTGCCGATGAGGCGCACGAGATGGGCCTGGTCAACCGGGTGGTGCCCTACGAGCAGCTCGAGGCCGCCGCTCGTGAATTCGCCCAGGAACTGCTGGCATTGCCCACCGTGGCAGTGGGCTACATGAAGCGCAACCTCAACATCGGCCTGCGCGGCACTTTGGCCGATGTCCTCGACAGCGAAGCCGTGGGCATGATGCGCGCGTTCGAGACCGAGGATCACAAGGGTGCCGCCAAGGCATTCGTTGAAAAGCGCGCACCTCAGTTCACCGGGCGCTGATTGCTGCAGCAGAACACTCCAGGACATTTCATGAAGCCCTTTACCCGACGCATCGCGACCCTGATCACTGTGCCGATGATGCTGATGCACGGCGTCGCTCAGGCGGTCGTGCAGATGATCGAAGTCAACGCAGGCAACAACGAGGTCACGGTGCCGCTGCCAGCTGGGATTCAGGAGGTCGAGCTGGCTCAGCAGCGGGCTGGCAACTGCCGCTTTGGCCGGAGTTGGGGCTATGACCTGACCAGCCGCCAGCTGTGGGCATCTCAGGGTTGTTCTGGTGTGTTCAAGCTCACGATTCGTGATGACGCAGTGCCGGCGACTGGCACACCGGGTTCGACCGATTCATCGAATGCAGCAGCTGGTCTGGCCGCCATGGCGGCGATTGCCGGCGTGGCCATCCTGGCCAGCCAGGGTAATAAGCATCATCAGGATGCTTATTACCCACCGCCGGCCAACAATGGCTACTACCCGCCACCCCCACCGCCGCCCCCGCCGCCGCAGTATGGTGGTGGCTACAACCCGCAGATGATGGGTCCGTCCAACGTCGTTCGCAGTGCTTCCGGCTTGTGCATGGACATGCAGGGTGGCCAGGTCCGTCCAGGTACACCGATGAGCCTGTTCCCCTGTCATGGTCGCGGCAATCAGCAGTTCGCCCGATCGCCGCGGGGCGAGATCGTCGTGGGTGGGCTGTGCCTGGATGTGGCGGGTCGTAACCTCATGAACGGCGCGCAAATCGTCTCGTTCCCGTGTGATGGTTCACCCACGCAGCAGTGGGTGATGAGCGGGGCGCAGATTCGCAACATGCGCGGCGGCTTGTGCATGGATGTCGCCAACAACAACAACCGACAGGGCGCACCGGTCATCGCATGGGGATGCCACGGCGGCCAGAACCAACGCTGGTTCTGGTGATCGGTCTCGTCGTCAAGGCAAGGTCTCCTGCACCCACCTTTTACGGACACTTCAAATGAGCGTCACTTTTCTGGCCAGATCGCTGGCTGCAATGGCGTTGATGGTCGCGGGTACCTCGGTCAGTGCTCAGGGCATGCCGTCGGTTTCGCGGCAAATTTTCTCGGAAGCCGATACCAACCGCGACGGCTTCGTCAGTCTGGATGAGTTTCATAAGGACGTGCTCAAGAGCTTTCGCTCGCTCGATTTCGATGGCGACGGTTTCATCACGCTCTCGGAACTCGAAGGCCTGTCTGGCCCTGAGCAGGCGAAGGTGCTGCGCAGGATGATTCGGCGCGCCGACACCGACGGCGATGGCAAGCTGTCGTTTCGCGAAGTCGTGGTGGCCCGCATGAAGTATTTCGACGAAGCCGATACCAATCGGGATGACCAGATTTCGCTTGAAGAAGCGCTGGCATTCGATGCGAACATGGAAAAGAAGATGGACGAGGCACGGCAGGCCCGCAAGGCGGCCCGGGCTTCCGGTGCAGGCAAGGCGCGCTGATTGTTGCAGTAAAGGAGATACGACCCATGAAAAGACGATCAATGGTTGCGGGTGCGGCCGCATTGGGCGCCGGCGCGCTGTCTGCCGGATGCGCGAGCACGGCTTCATCCGGTTCAGCCGCCGCTGTGCGCACACCGTTTTTAGTCCCAATCACCACTGTGCCGATCGTTGGCAGCGATATGGCCTTTCCGGTGCGCCGCATTTACTGCATCGGTCGCAACTACGCCGCCCACGCCCGCGAGATGGGCTCAGACCCCACCCGTGAGCCGCCGTTTTTCTTTCAAAAGCCCACCGACGCGATCCAGTTCGTCGCACCGGGCACGGTCGCCGACCATCCCTATCCGCCGCTCACCCGCAATTACCACTACGAGGTCGAGCTGGTCGCAGCGCTGAACAAGGGCGGGCGCAATATTCCGATCGCCACTGCGCTGGACCATGTCTATGGCTATGCGCTCGGTCTGGACATGACCCGGCGTGATTTGCAGCGTGCCATGGGCGACGAGAAAAAGCCCTGGGAGATCGGCAAGAGCTTCGACAAATCCGCCCCGATCGGACCGCTGCATCGGGTCGCTCAGACGGGCCATTTCACTCAGGGCCGCATCTGGCTGAAGGTCAACGGCCAGGTCAAGCAGAACGCCGATCTGAAGCAGATGATCTGGAATGTGGCTGAACAGATTAGCCGGCTGTCAGACGCCTTCGAACTGATGCCGGGTGACATCATCTATTCGGGAACGCCCGAAAATGTCGGGCCGGTGGTTCGGGGCGACGTGATCGACTGCCACATCGACGGGCTGCCCGATCTTTCGGTCAAGATCGTCTGACACCAGGGGCCTGAAACGACGGGCCTGGTGTGCCAGGCCAAGCGGGGTGCGCATCAGCGTTTGCGCTGACGCTCGACGAAGGCCTGGATGCCAGCCTTCGACTCTGCGGTGGCCGCCACGTTGCAGAAGTTCTCGACTGCGGCTTTCACGCCTTTTCGATAACCGTCGTCGAGTTCACTTAGAAAGTATTCCCGTGCCATCTTCAGGATGCGGGGCGGTTTGGCGGCCAGCACGGCGGCCAGTGCGCGGGCTTCCTGCAGGGCGGTGCCGTCCTCGACAATCCTTGCCGCCAGGCCCAGATCAAACGCTTCCTGCGCCGAGAACGCCCGTCCGGTAAAGAGCAGGTCAAACGCCCGGTGCTTGCCGATGATGCGATGCAGGTGGGTGAAATGGATGGCAGGGATCACACCCACGTCGATCTCGGGATAACCCAGGCTCGCGTCGCGCTCGACCACGGCCATGTCGCAGGAGATGGCCAGGGTCATGCCGCCGCCGCGGGCGGTGCCGTTGACTGCGGCGATCGAGGGTTTGCCCAGACGGAATTGCAGGTCGGTGAAGCCGGTATACAGCCGCTCGAGCAGTGCGCGGGTGGTCTCGCCATCGCCTTCTGAAAACGCTTTCAGGTCCAGGCCTGCACAGAATCGTCCGGGCACCGTGCTGCCCAGAATCACCACCCGAACCGCCTCGTCTGCTGCGGCACGCTCGAAGCAGGCCAGCAGTTCATCCAGCCATGGCACGGTCATCGCGTTGACCGGCGGATGGTTCATGAGGATCTCGGCGATGCCGTTCTCGACTCGATAGGTATGGAAATGAGATGGGTTCGTCATGGTCTGGTCGGGTGAGTCGCAGGAAAATGATCGCTTCGGACTTTGTTTTTTCATGGTCTCACGACGGCACGGTGCATCGAATGAGTCGATTTCGGATTGTGGGCAGTGGTTGGGTGGCGAGTCTGGTCGCGGTCGTGCTGGCCTCGTGCACCGCGCTGCCGGCTCAACACGCACCCATCAAGGTCAAGCTGATCGCCCTGAACGATTACCACGGGCACCTCGAATCGCCCGGTGCCTTCGGGCACAGCAGCCAGGATCGAGATCGATCGGCAGTCGGCGGTGCGGATCAGCTGGCCGGGACGGTCGCTGCATTGAAGGCGCGTAATCCGAACAATGTGGTGGTTGCAGCGGGTGATCTGATCGGTGCAACGCCGCTGCTGTCCTCGCTCTTTCACGATGAACCTGCGGTCGAGACACTGAACCGGATCGGTCTGGAGTTCTCGTCGGTCGGCAACCATGAATTCGACAAGGGCTGGGCCGAGTTGCTCAGATTGCAGCACGGCGGCTGCAGGGCGCCTTCCGCGAGCAGGCCCAGCGCGGGTTGTCAGGGGGCTCTGGTGGGAACGCCGGTTCCCTTTGAAGGCGCGCGCTTTCAGTGGCTGTCTGCCAATGTGCGCAGCGTTGAGACCGGCAAGACCTTGTTGCCTGCCTACGGCGTGAAGTCCTTCGATGGCGTGCGGGTCGCCTTCATCGGGCTGACCCTGAAGGCAACGCCTTCGATCGTGACCCCAAGCGCAGTCGCTGGTCTGGAATTCGTCGATGAGGTGCAATCGGTCAACGAGTGGGTTGCGCAGATTCGCCGCGAGGGCATCGAGGCGATCGTGGTGCTGATTCACGAAGGCGGGACACAGAGCGGCGCGGTTCAGGACATCAACCGCTGCGATGGACAACTCGCCGGATCGCCGATCGCCGACATCGTCTCGAAGCTGGATGCCGCAGTCGACCTGGTGATCAGCGGTCATACCCATGCCGCTTACAACTGCCGCCTGCCGCTAGCCGGTGGGCGGCTGATCCCGGTGACCAGTGCCGGTGCTTTCGGGCGGGTGCTCAGCGACATCGATCTGACGCTCGATCCAAGGTCTGCCGACATCAGCACCGTGAGTGTCACCAACCGCCTGGTGGCTCGGGGCGATTCGCATCCGGCGCCTGATGCCGAGGTGAGTCGAATCGTCGCGGCCTACCGGCAGCTGGCCGGCCCCTTGTCCAATCAGGTGATCGGATCGATCGCAATGGACCTGCCCAATGGCGCTGCGGATGCAGCCTGCAACATGCTGGCCGGCAACCTGATCGCCGATGCTCAGCTTGAAGCCACCCGATCGCCTGAAACGGGCGGATCAGTGCTGGCATTCATGAATCGGGGTGGCGTGCGCAGCCCGGGCTTTCTGGTGGCGCAAAGCGCGCAAGAGGGCGACGGCAATGTGACTTACGGTGAGGCCTTCACGGTCCAGCCCTTTGGCAACAACCTGGTGACGATGTCGCTGAGTGCCCAGGACATCAAGGACCTGCTTGAAGAGCAGTTTGCCGGGTGCCGTGGGCAATCGGGCAATGCCACGCGGATTCTCCTGCCGTCACGGGGGTTTCGCTACACCTGGAACGGGGCGGCAGCCTGCGATGCCCGCATTCGGAGTGTCTCGCTCCAGACGCCCGCTGGCACCGAGGTGCTGGTCGATGAGTCGGGACGGGTGCTCGAGGCCTCGCGCCGTTACCGAGTCACGGTCAACGATTATCTGGCCGCGGGCGGGGATGGTTTTTCCACCTTGCGACGGGGCCGAGATGCGCTGGGCGGGCCGCTTGATATCGATGCGCTCAACGCATACCTCGCCCGCCACAAGGCACCCGGGCAGGCCTATCGCCTCGATCCGTCCGATGCGCAACGCATCAAACGGGTGGGTGGCCAGTCATGTCCGCTGGGCGCCCAGCCGAATTCCTGAGACTGAGCGCGGCGGCGGTCCTTGAGGGCCCCGCCGCGCGGTCATGCAAAGACCGCGTGCCTCAGGCTGCCTTGAGCTGCAGGCGACCTGCGTGCAGGATCGGCTCGGTGTAGCCCGAGGGTTGCTTGGTGCCCTGCAGCACCAGGTCACAGGCAGCCTTGAAGGCCAGTCCGTCGAAGCCCGGTGCCATCGGACGATAGGCTGCATCGGCTGCGTTTTGCTTGTCGACCACTGCAGCCATGCGCTTCATCACCTCCATCACCCGAGCCTCGTTGACCACACCGTGGCGCAGCCAGTTGGCAATGTGCTGTGAGGAGATGCGGCAGGTGGCACGGTCTTCCATCAGACCGACATTGTTGATATCGGGCACTTTGGAGCAGCCCACGCCCTGATCGACCCAGCGCACGACATAGCCGAGGATGCCCTGAGCGTTGTTCTCGAGCTCGGCGTTGATATCGGCATCCGACCAGTTGGTGCTTGCAGCCAGCGGGATCGTCAGGATGTCTTCGAGTTTGGCTCTGCGCCCGCCCCGGGCAATTTCGGTCTGCCGGGCCAGCACATCGACCTGGTGATAGTGAGTGGCATGCAGGGTGGCTGCGGTCGGGCTCGGCACCCAGGCGCAATTAGCGCCGGCCTGCGGATGGCCGATTTTCTGCTGCAGCATGGCATTCATGAGGTCAGGCATGGCCCACATGCCCTTGCCGATCTGAGCACGTCCCGCCAGGCCGCACAGCAGGCCGATATCGACGTTCCAGTTCTCGTAGGCACCGATCCAGGATTGCGCGCGCATTTCAGCTTTGCGCACCATTGGGCCGGCTTCCATCGAGGTGTGGATTTCGTCGCCGGTGCGATCCAGGAATCCGGTGTTGATGAAGGCCACCCGGTGGCGTGCGGCCCGGATGCATTCCTTCAGATTCACCGTGGTGCGGCGCTCTTCGTCCATGATGCCGATCTTCACGGTATTGGCCGGCAGTCCGAGCGATTGCTCGACCTGCGTGAACACCGCATCGGCGAAAGCCACTTCCTCAGGCCCGTGCATCTTGGGCTTGACGATGTAGACCGAACCCTTGACCGAGTTGCGCAGGCCCGATTGGCGGCGCAGGTCGTGCATCGCGATCATCACGGTGCACATTGCGTCGAGCAGGCCTTCGAAGACTTCCTTGCCATCGCGATCGAGAATCGCCGGGTTGGTCATCAGGTGGCCGACATTGCGCACCAGCATCAGGGAGCGGCCCTTGAGGGTGAGTGGCGAGCCATTCGGGGCGAGGTAGTCGCGGTCGGCGGCGAGCCTGCGCTCAAACGAGCCGCCGCCTTTGGCGACGGTCTCGACCAGCGAGCCGTTCATCAGGCCCAGCCAGTTGCGATAAGCCAGCGCTTTGTCCTCGGCGTCGACTGCGGCCACCGAATCCTCGCAATCCATGATGGTTGTGATCGCGGCTTCGAGCAGTACATCGGCCACGCCGGCCGGGTCAGTCTTGCCGATCGAGTGCGTGCGGTCGATCGAGATCTCGACATGCAGGTGGTTGTGGGACAGCAGCACCGCGCTGGGTGCATCCGCCTGTCCGCGGTAGCCGACGAAACGGGCCGTGTCGGCCAGGCCGACCTCGCCCTGCGCGGTGTCGGCTTTGAGCACGCCCGAGACGATCCGGTAGCGGGTCACTGCGGTGTGGCTCGTACCGGCGAGCGGGGCGACCTGATCGAGGAAAGTTCTGGCCCAGGCGATGACACGCGCGCCACGGGCTTCGTCGTAGCCACCGGCCTGCGGGGCGTCGCCCATGGCGTCCGTGCCATAGAGCGCGTCGTACAGACTGCCCCAGCGGGCATTGGCGGCATTGAGCGCATAGCGGGCGTTCATGACCGGCACGACCAGCTGTGCGCCGGGAATCGACGCGATTTCCGGATCGACGTTGGCGGTGTCGACCTGAAAGTCCGGGCCTTCCGGCAGGAGATAGCCGATCTCACGCAAAAACGCGGTGTAGGCGGTGGCATCGTGCGGCTGACCCTTGCGGCCCTGATGCCAGGCATCGATCTGTGCTTGCAGTGCATCGCGCTTGTCCAGCAGCGCCTGATTGCGGGGGCCGAAGTCATGGATCAGGGTGGACAGACCCTGCCAGAACGTCTGTGAGGTCACGCCTGTGCCGGGCAATGCCTCGCGCTCGATCATGTCGTACAGCGGGCGGGCGACTTTCAGTCCAAAGGATTCGATGCGGTCGGTCATGGCAGATGGGCAATAAAGGAGGAACCTGACATTGTAATTCGACGGACGATTCATCGGCCTTCGATATGATTGAGCGATGAGCCGCCAGACGTCACTGCCGAATGCATTGGATGCGCCGATCCGCGACCTGAGGGGGCGGGCGGGGCGAGTCGCCTTGTACGCCAGTGGCACCGGGACACCGGTGCTGCTGATTCACAGCGTCAACGCGGCCGCATCCGCATACGAGGTTCGGCCGATCTTTGATCGTCTGATCGAGTCCCACCGGGTCTTTGCCATCGATTTGCCCGGATATGGCGCATCCGACCGATCCGATCGGCCCTACAACGTCGATCTGTTCGTTGCGGCCATCGACGACGCACTTGATGCGATCGAGGCCGAATGCGGCAACCAGCCGGTTGATGTGCTGGCCCTGTCGCTTTCGTCCGAATTTGCGGCCCGGGTGGCCACTCGCCGGCCACAGCGGTTTCGAACGCTCGCACTGGTGTCGGCCACCGGGCTTGATCGTCGATCAGCGTCGCTCAAGGGCCCCGAGGGTTCCAACCGAGAGGTGCCTGGCGTCCATTCAGTCACCGCATTTCCGCTCTGGAGTCAGACCCTGTTCGATGGGCTGGTCAGTCGCCCGAGCATGCGCTATTTCCTGCAGCGCACCTGGGGCTCGAAGGCCATCGACGAAGGCCTGATGGAATACAGCTATCTGGCTGCACATCAACCCGGGGCGCGCTTTGCACCGCTGGCCTTTCTGTCGGGACGCCTGTTTTCGGCTGACATCCGTACCGTCTATGAACGGCTGGCGATGCCGGTGTGGCTGGCCCACGGTGTCCGGGGTGATTTTCAAGACTACAGCGGCACCGACTGGACGCGCAGCCGCGCCAACTGGTCGATCCAGGTCTTTCAGACCGGCGCTTTGCCGCATTTCGAGCAGCCCGGGCAGTTTGTGTCGGCCTGGAGGCGATTTGCCGCAGCGGCCTCGGTCAGGCCGGATTGAAACAGGCTCCAGGTCGAGCTCAAGTACCATCGGCCGGATCGACCCGACGATATCTACGAGGAGGACAGCATGGGACAGATGATTGAATTCAAGCGCCCCGATGGCGGGCAATCCAGCGGCTACCTGGCCAGCGCCGGCGCCGGCAAGCCCGGCATCATCGTGATTCAGGAATGGTGGGGCCTCAACGATCAGATCTGCGGTGTGGCCGACCGGTTTGCGCGGGCGGGCTACAACGCCCTGGCCCCCGACCTCTATCAGGGCCGTGTGACCCAGAAGCCGGATGAAGCCAATCACCTCATGACCGGCCTGGACTTTCCGGGTGCAACCCATCAGGACATCCGCGGTGCAGTGATGCACCTGGCCTCGTTGGGTGGCAAGGTCGGCGTCATGGGCTTTTGCATGGGCGGTGCCCTGACGGTGGCCAGCGCGGTGCATGTGCCCGAGGCCAGCGCCGCGGTGTGTTTCTATGGCATCCCGCCGGCTGATTTCGCCGATCCGGCCAAAATCACCATCCCCTTCCAGGGCCATTTCGCGAACCGCGACGACTGGTGCACACCGCTTGCTGCCGACGGACTTGAAAAAGCCATGAAGGCTGCGGGTCAGGCCCCAGAGATGTATCGCTACGAAGCCGATCATGGCTTCTTCAACGAGCGGCGCGGCGAGGTCTATGACGCGGTCTGTGCGCAGCAGGCCTGGGATCGCATGACCGAGTTTCTGGCCAAAGCGCTGGCGGCCTGACATGAGCCTGGCCTTTGAATCAATCGATTTGCCGCCTGCCGCAGCCGAGTTGCGCCAGCGGGTTCGTGCCTTCCTGAGCGCGCAGCGTGAAGCCGGGGCATTCGTGCCGAGCTGTTCGGGATGGACGCTGTTCGATCGCAATTTCACTCGCGCCTGCGGGCAGGCGGGCTTGATCGGTCTGACCTGGCCCAAGCGCTGGGGCGGCCAGGAGCGTTCGACACTCGAGCGCTATGTGGTCGTAGAAGAACTGCTCGCAGCCGGCGCGCCAGTGGGCGGGCACTGGATTGCAGACCGTCAAAGCGGCCCGCAGATCATGCGCCATGGCAGTGCGGCATTGCAGGAGCTTGTGCTGCCGGGCATCGTCAAGGGCGAGGTGACCTGCGCGATCGGCATGAGCGAGCCGAGCTCGGGCTCCGATCTGGCGAGCGTGCGATCGCGAGGTGAGAAAGTCGATGGCGGCTGGCGTCTTCAGGGTCGCAAGATCTGGACGACCGGCGGGCATCATGCCGACTACATGATCGGACTGTTCCGGACCGATCCGCCTGATACCTCCAAGCGCCATGCCGGCCTGACGCAATTCGCAATCGATCTGCGCAGCCAGGGCATCACCCGCAAGGCGATCCGCAACATCAGCGGGCGCGAGGATTTCAGCGAAATCACTTTTGATGATGTCTTCGTGCCTGATGCACATGTACTGGGCGAGCCGGGCGATGGCTGGCGACTGGTGACTGGCGAGCTGGCATTCGAACGCAGTGGCCCCGAACGTTTCCTGAGCGTCTTTCCGCTGCTGGTCGAGTGCCTTGCGGCCCGACCCAAGTCTGATTCGCTTGCGGTCCAGTCCGAGATCGGTCGCTCGGTGGCGCACCTGGCTGCACTGCGGCGTATGGCGATTTCAATCGCCGCGCAGCTCGACGCTGGCAAGGATCCGGTCACCGAGGCAGCCCTGATGAAGGACCTGGGCAATGCGCTCGAGCGGGAGATCCCCGAACGGCTGCGCAGTATCGAGCTGACCGAGGCGGGGGGGCCGGGGGCGGCCACCTATCGGGCCATGCTGGCTGACACGATCGTCGATGCGACGTCCTACACACTGCGCGGCGGCACCCCCGAGGTGCTTCGCGGCATGATCGCCCGCGGGCTGGGGTTGCGATGAGTGCTTATGAATCCATGATTGGCGATGCAGCGGGACGCATGTTCGAAGGCGCTGCATCGGCGGGTGAGTCCTTTGATCCGAAGCTGTGGGCGACCGTCTCCGAGTCGGGCTTGCCGCGCCTGCTTCGCCCGGAGTCCGAGGGCGGGGCTGGCAACGCGATGCGTGATGCATCGGCTGTGCTTCAGGCCGCGGGTTGGCATGCGGCTGCGGTGCCGATGGCCGATGCGCTGGTGGCCCACGCGGTGCTGTCGGCTGCCGGGATCGAGCCGGGTGATGATGCGCCGGTGCTGCTCGACCTGATCGGCCCGAATGGTGCGCCCGATCCTGCGGCGGCAAGCCTGCTGGCAACACCGACCTTGAAAGGCGCCCATCGCTTGATCCTGAACCCCTGGGGTGCTCAGGTGAAGGGCGAATGGCATCCGGCGGGTGCGTCTTCCAAGTTGATGACGCTGGACGACGCAACTCGTGTGCAGGCGCTGCTTGCCCTGTCGGGCGCCGCGTTGCTCACCGGCGCCATGCGGCGCGCGTTTGCCCTGACCCTGGAATGGGCAGGCACGCGGGTTCAGTTCGGCCGGCCGATCGGGCAGTTCCAGGCGGTTCAGCATTCGTTGGCACTGGCTGCCGAGGAGATTGCTGCGTCTCGGGCTGCCCTGGATTGGGCCGGAATGGACCTGGAGGCAGGTCGCTTCGGGCCTGCGCCGGCGATCGCCAAGGCCCGTGCGGCCGAGGCGGCGGGCAAGGTGGCAGCCATCACCCATCAGGTTCATGGGGCGATCGGTTTCACGGCTGAATACTCATTGATCCAGTCGACTCGCCAGCTGTGGATGTGGCGTGAGCGCTGGGGTGATGAGCAGCATTGGCAGGCCCTGCTGGGTCGCCAGGCTCTGGCGGGTGGGCCGCAGCGGCTGTTCGATCTGGTGCTGGGCGAGGCAGTCGCGTCTCATTCGGCACGTTCATGATTCCCAATCAGTGGCGGCCTTTCATTGAGAGCGCCGCCCCTGTCGGGCGCTGTCCCCTGGTTGATTGCGCAGTCGGGACCCGATGAATCCGGCTGCGCCCCAGGCTCATGGCGGCGTCGCAGCCAGCGACGAAAAGCTCGCCCAGATCGTTGCCGATTCCGATTTCGGTGGGCGTGAGCCCGGGGGTGTCGTCGGGCGGATGCTTGCGGTCATTGCCGCAGCCTGGTCCCTGTTTCAGGTCTGGTATGCCTCGCCGCTGCCGTTCTCACTGGGCTTTGGCATCTTCAACGACACCGAGGCCCGAGCGATCCACCTGGCCTTTGCGGTGTTTCTGGCCTTTGTTGCATACCCGGCGGGCAAGCGGTCCTCGCGCAGTACGGTTCCGCTGATCGACTGGCTGATGGCTGCGGCCGGTGCCTTCTGCGCGGCCTACCTGTTTCTGTTCTACACCGAGCTGTCCACCCGGCCGGGGCAGCCCTCCACACTGGACCTGGTGGTGGCCATCACCGGGATCGTGATCATGCTCGAGGCCACGCGTCGCGCGATGGGTCTGGGCATGCTGGTCACCACCGGTCTGTTCATCGCCTTCGTGTTTCTCGGCCCCTGGATGCCTGAGGTTCTGCAGCACAAGGGGGCGTCGCTGTCACGATTTGCTTCGCACATGTGGCTCACGACCGAAGGCATCTACGGCGTGGCGCTCGGTGTTTCGGTCCAGTTCATTTTTCTGTTCGTGCTCTTTGGCACGCTGCTCGACCTGGCTGGTGCCGGCAATTACATGATGCAGGTTTCGTTTGCACTGCTGGGGCATCTGCGGGGCGGGCCTGCCAAGGTCGCGGTGGTCTCATCGGCGCTGAACGGGGTCGTTTCCGGCTCGTCGGTGTCCAACGTGGTGTCGGGTGGCATCTTCACCATTCCCCTGATGAAGCGCACCGGATACCCCGGTGTGAAGGCGGGCGCGATCGAAGCGGCCTCGTCCATCAACGGTCAGATCATGCCGCCGGTGATGGGTGCGGCCGCATTCCTGATGGTCGAATACGTTGGTATTCCCTACAACGAGATCATTCGCCATGCCGCATTGCCGGCGGTGATCTCATACATCGCGTTGTTTTACATCACGCATCTCGAAGCCCTGCGCTACGACATGCAGCCGATTCCGCGCAGCACGACCGCATCTCGTACCCAGCGCGCACTCGGGCTGGGCCTCGGTACCACGGGCACGATCGCTGCGATTGCGATCCTGTATTACGCGATTCAAGGCATCGTTTCAGCAGCGGGTGAGCACGCGCTGATTGCGGTGATTGCCACCGCTTCGCTGGTGTATCTGGCATTGCTTGCGTATTCGTCACGTTATCCGGATCTGCCGGTCGATGATCCATCGGCGCCTGTTCTGGTGCTGCCCCAGACCTGGCCGACCGTGAGAGCCGGGCTGCACCTGCTGCTGCCGGTGGTGGTGCTCCTGTGGTGCCTGACGGTTCAAGAGCTCTCGCCTGCGACCTCGGCGTTCTGGGCCACAGTCACCGCGATGCTGATGGTGTTGTTTCAGCCTGCCTTGCTCGCGATGTTCAGGCGCACCGGCCCTGTCGGGGCTGCGCTGATGAAAGGCTTGCAGGATCTCGGCAAGGGCCTGGTGGTCGGTGCGCGCAGCATGGTCGGCATCGCAGTGGCCTGTGCGAGCGCCGGGCTGATCGTGGGTGCGGTCACCCTCACTGGCATGGGCCTGATGATGACCGACTTCGTTGAACTCGTCTCGGCTGGCAATGTGCTGCTCATGCTGGTGCTGACGGCGGTGGTCTGCCTGCTGATCGGTGCGGGGGTGCCGACCACAGCCAACTACATTCTGGTGGCCACCCTGATGGCGCCGGTGATCGTCGAGCTCGGTGCGCGAAGTGGCCTGGTGATTCCGCTGATTGCGGTGCATCTGTTCGTTTTCTACTTCGGCATCATGGCCGATGTCACGCCACCCGTCGGGCTGGCCTCCTATGCGGCTGCAGCGATCTCGGGCGATGACCCGAATGCAACCGGCCTGCAGGCGACCTGGTACAGCTTTCGCACGGCGCTGCTGCCCTTTGCATTCATCTTCAATCCGCAATTGCTGCTCATCGGGATCGGTTCCTGGTGGCAACTCGGTATCGTGTGCGCATCCGCCACACTGGCCTCGCTGGCATTCGCGGCGGCCACGATGGGCTGGATGCGCATCCGGTGCACCTGGCTCGAGATTGGCTTGCTGCTGGCCGGGGCAGGCATGCTGCTGCGGCCGGATTGGGTGCTCGATCGCGGCTGGGCACGCTATGAGACACGCCCTGCGTCGCAGGTGATGCAGGTCGCAGACCGATTGAACACCGACGAGTGGCTGATCTTGCGCGTGCGTGGCAGCACCATTGAAGGCGAGGACATCACCAAGACGGTTGCACTGCCGATGGGTGAGGGCGCCAATGGCCGGGAGCGCGTGCGTGCAGCCGGTGTGACGCTTGCGCAACTGGGCGAGCAGATCACGATATCGAACGTGAAATTCGGCAGCCGTGCCCGCAAGCTGGGTCTGGATGCAGGGTACGAGGTGATCGAACTCGACCTGCCCAACCCTGCCCGGCCTGACACTGCGTGGGGTCTGTTGCCAGGCCTGGCCCTGCTCGCCTTCGTCTGGTGGCTTCAGGGACGCCGCCTTCCAAAGAGATCGCTTAAACCGCAGAGGACGACATGAGCCAACACAAGACGCTTGAATTCTGGTTTGACGTGGGTAGCCCCTATACCTATCTCGCCTGGAAGGCGCTGCCGGCCTTGCTTGAGCGCACCGGCGCCAAGCTCGATCTCAGGCCGATGCTGCTGGGTGGCATCTTCAAGGCAACTGGTAATCGAAGCCCGGCAGAGGTCGCTGCCAAGGGAGCATGGACCGGCAGGGATCTGAAGCGCTGGGCATCGCGGCTGGCATCACCGTTTGAGCGCAATCCGAATTTTCCGGTCAACACCCTGGTGATGATGCGGGGTGCTGCTGGACTGCGCGAGCGGGACCCTCAGGCTTTGCCGCGTTACCTCGATGCCGTGTTTGACGGCATGTGGGTCAAGCAATTGAACATGGGTGATCCGCAGGTGCTGGCCGGTGTGCTGAGCGACGCAGGTTTTGATCCCAAGGCGTTTGTTGCGATGGTCGAAGATCCGTTCGTCAAGGAATCCCTCAAGCACGACACCGAGGCTGCGGTGGCGCGCGGTGTGTTCGGCTCACCGACCTTCTTTGTCGATGGCGAGCTCTATTTCGGGCAGGATCGTCTGGATTTCGTGGAGCAGGCGCTGCGCACGGCCTGACCGGTCGTGCAGTCACCTTGCGCAGGCATTGATCACCCTGCGCACTTTGCCACTGCGCGCATCGCGAACCGGCGAGCATAGGCCATCCACAATGAGAACCTGATCCAGGCCGCAGCGATTCAGGTATTCGCCCAGCACGCGATGACAAGCCCCTCGGAGTGTATCGAGTGCCGCGCGTGATTGAGAGAGATCGAGTCGCAGTTCGAGCGTGTCAATGTCCCGGGCAATCAGCTGGAAATTGATGGCATTCGCCTCGTCCTCCAGCACCGTGACCAGTGCCAATGGCAAGAGCTGAACCATCCCGCGTTTGCCCTGAAATGCGATCACCTCATCGCGGCGACCTTCGATCGTGACAGCCGGAAAGCTGGATCCGCACCGACAGGCCTGCCCAAGGAAGGTGAGGCTGTCGCCGAGGTCGTAACGAATCAGGGGTTGCACCTGATTGGCCAGATTGGTCAGCAAGACGGTGTGCGATCGCTGCCCGGGTTCAACCGGTCTGTAGTGTTTATCGACTGGCTCAAGCACGACCCAGTCGTCATTGATATGGACCACACCCTCGTCGCAACTCCAGCCGATCGACAGAAATTCCGATGCGCCATAGGCTTCGCGCACCTGGCAGTTGAAGGCGCTCTTGAGCGTTTCATGCAGGGTCGAGGCCGATTGCTCGCCGCCCAGCCAGAACGCCCGTGGTGCGATGTTCAGCCGGCCGTTGATCTGCTCCTGCGCAAGAAGCCCGGCTGCGCTCGGGTAGCTTGCGATCACCTCGGGTTGGAATCGGTTGAGGCTTTCGACGATCGTTTCGATTGGCTGAAGGATCGAGATGATCTGAATGTGCGGCGGCCATGTCGGCGTCAGGCGCATCAGCCGGGTGAGGCTGGCGACGCCTGCGAAATGTCCATTGCTTGCAGCCAGCAGCGCCAGGCGCGGTCCGAAGCCCGGATGTAGCGGATTGACTGGTGGCAAGGTCCATGGCCAGCCCTTGCGGTTTTGCACCGGTGGGCCGGCGCACAAGCGCAGGCAGTCCAGCGCGTCGTAGATCGACAGCGCCCAGGTGTCGTGTATGAAGATGCCGGGGCTGCCGGTGCTCCCGGAACTGGTCCAGACCGCATGGCGGCCCAGGTAGGCGTCACCAATGCGGTCTGGGTCGGCAATGAAAGCACGCACGGATTCGAGCCGGATCGCCGGGTCGGTGACTGACTCGTCGAATCGAGCCATCAATTCAGCCCGCGTCAGTGGCTCGATGGCTTCCAGCGGCAGTCCCGCCTCTGTCTGGCAGCTGCCGCGGCCATCAGCCATCGGGGTAGAGACACGCGCTTGTGCGGCGGCCAGGCGCTGCCGATTCAGCCCGGAGCGCTGTGCAGCGCGCAACACACTGTCCAGCCGCCTGCGCGCGAGGCCTGCTCGAGTTGGTGCATCGAGGACGTTTGCCGCCATCACCTGGCCGATCGACAGAACGCAATGCCACGGGTTGAAAGGCACCATCCG
>Ga0114972_10000241_pt1 | contig 40014 bp, 42 predicted proteins | sample M_140807_EF_Meta_FD_87354 | JGI IMG/M metagenome (GOLD analysis project Ga0114972, IMG submission 87354) | Freshwater microbial communities from Lake Montjoie, Canada to study carbon cycling - M_140807_EF_MetaG | ecosystem: Environmental > Aquatic > Freshwater > Lake | place: Lake Montjoie... | reverse complement strand
GCGACAATGGAGCGGGTGAAGGGAATCGAACCCTCGTCATAAGCTTGGAAGGCTTCAGCTCTACCATTGAGCTACACCCGCAACGTGGCGCTGGATCGACCCGGAACTCCCCCACCCGTTCCTCAAACTTCGCACCGTTTTGGGGGTGCGTCGTTCATGGTGGAGGAGGCTGGATTCGAACCAGCGTAGGCGCAAGGCCAACAGATTTACAGTCTGCCCCCTTTAACCACTCGGGCACCCCTCCACGGGAAGCCGGCCATTATTCGCGCGCCCGACGTGGTTGTCAAACCGAGCGGTGCCCCGCGAGCAACCCGGGATACTGCGAATGGATCAGGCAAGTGCTGGTTAGTGGCCGATTAGGGGCTGATTAGCAACCGATTAGCGAGCAGCGACTCTCGTGAGACGAGTCGCTAGCGCGCAGGCTCGCCCCCCTGCGAAGGGCGCGACGGCAATTCCGATTGGGGGGCGGGTCCCGGCCGAGTTTCGCGGCGTTGCTCCGGGCGCTGATCTTTCCTGTGCCGCGCGTGCACCGCGTACAGTTCGTTGGCGGTCACTTTGCCGTCGTGATCCGCGTCCGCCTGATCGAAGAGTGCGACGTGGCGCAGATGCTCCGCCTCCAGCTCGGCCCGACTGATTGCCCCATCGCGGTCGGTATCCAGTCGACCCAGCATCCAGCCCATTATCGGATGACGAAAGCTCTGCCCCTGTCCATGCCGATGACCATGTCCGGGGCCATGCCAGCCCGGACGATGGTGATCCATCGGACCAGGCGCTCGCTGGAATTCGATGACGCTGTCGGACTCGGGTTCGGGCCGGCTTTCAGTTCGAGCAACGGTTCGAACTTCGGATGTTTGGGCGCCAGCCCCCGTTGCCAACAGCAATCCGCCCGTAATCACGATAAAAATCGCCCGACCAAACGCCAGATTCTTCGAATTTCGGACCGTTATTGGATTGATCGTTGGATGGTGTGGGATTAATTTGAGAGTCATGATTTGGTTGCCTCCAGAAAACGAGTCGTGAAGGTGCGTCAGGTAAGTGGGTCCCGCCGGGTTTTGAAGATTTGAGAGAAGTCATCACACCCTTTTCGCACGCTCGGTGCACGCCGTTTTACCCGGGCAAACACTTTTTACATGTACTTACAAGGATTTGAAGGTTTTTGTTAGGCCGCAAGGTGTCGGCGTGCGCCTCCATGCATCTGCTATCGTCCAAAGCAATAAGGCCAGCATTTTGCTGGCCCACACTCGCGAGCAAGGCAAGACATGGCAACCCAAGCAGATGGCCCCGGTTTGAGTTCGATGTTCGACGCCCTCGAGATGATGCGCAAGACCTGGTCCGGAATGAACGTTCCTTCTTCGCTTCAACCCACGATGGACATCGGCGAAATTGACCGTCGGATTGCGGACCTTCGGGTCGTCGAGCAGTGGTTGCAGTTGAACCAGACCATGTTGCAGACGACGATCCAGACGCTGGAAATCCAACGCAATACTGTGGCGGCTTTTCAGGCATTCACCAAAGCCGGGGCAATGGTTGCAAATCCGCCGGCGCCCAATCCACCGGCCAGCCCACCGGCCAGCCCACCGTTCAACCCACTGACTAACCAACCAATTAGGCCATCGGCGAACCCGAGCCCCAATCTCGGGCCAGTGGCGGGTATGCCACCAGGGTCGTCAATCGCGGCGGCCCAAGCGGCGCTTTGGTGGGACTTTCTGCAGCAACCTTTTCGCCAGATGACGCAGGCGGCTCAACCGGCCCCCACCACCAAGTCACCCCATCACCCAACCGGGCCTTCAAGCGCGAACGAGGACGCCGAATTGGGCCGCAGCGCTACCACGCCATCGTCCCCGAACCAGGCAGTCGATGGCGGTGAGACCCTAAAAAACGGTCGCGCCAACTCAACGAGGGGGTCCCGGAGCTGACTCGGGCTTTGGGCCCGCCTGACGGGAAACAATGCTGGAATTGAGCGCGGTTACTTCGGGCCTCCGGCCTGCGGAATTTCCCGGGCTTGACCGACCGCGAATTAACGCCACAGAATTACTGGCCTACAGACCATTTGATCCAACCCTTGGTTTTTTGGCGGCAACGGAATACCCGCGGCCGCAATCGGGTCTTGGGATCTTTGATAGGTTTATGTTTTCCCGCAGACCAAATTAAGTCACAGCGTCTTATCAGTCGTCCGGACACCTGCTGGCGGGGTCCGTGCGTCACGGTTCCGATCCGACCGAGACTGCTTTTCCCTGCCGATTAACGGAGTTTCCGAGATGAATGCGCCTGAAAAATTCCAACTGCCCGACGTCCAGTCGAACGCCGACACCCGACAACTCGCCATCCAGCGTGTTGGAATCCGTGGCGTCCGACACCCTCTGATGATCGCGACAGCAGTTGGGCCACAGCCTTCCGTCGCCATGATTGAAATGACCGTCGGATTGTCTGCGGAGGTCAAGGGAACCCATATGTCTCGGTTCCTCGAAGTCCTAGACGCCCACAAGACCCCGGTCGACCCCCTGGAACTGGCTTCGATGCTGGAGGTTATGCTGGCTCGACTCGAGGCCGACAGCGGCGACATCATTCTTCAGTTCCCCCTCTTCGTGCGCAAGGCGGCCCCCGTGTCGGGCGTGGAGAGCCTGCTTGACCATGACGTGACGCTGACGGCGCGGCGAGCTGGGGGGGTGACCCGAGTGACTTTGCGCGTGGTGGTACCGGTCACGAGTCTTTGCCCTTGTTCGAAAAAGATTTCCGACTATGGCGCCCACAACCAGCGTTCGCACGTCACGATCGAAGCTCGCCTGGTCCCCGGCTCAACTCTGGCGGTCGAAAGTTTGATCCGGATCGCGGAACAGGCAGCCTCCTGTGAACTTTGGGGCTTGCTCAAGCGCCCTGACGAGAAATTCGTCACCGAACGCGCCTACGACAACCCTAAATTCGTCGAAGATCTGGTTCGTGACGTTGCGCTCGCTCTCGACGCGATCGAGGTGATAGAAGCCTGGGCGGTAGACAGCGAAAACTTCGAGTCAATCCACAATCACTCGGCCTACGCACGGATTGAACACGACAAGACTGGACCCCGGGCTGCTGCGTGATCTTGCGTGCGGACCGCGCCAGGCCAAGGGTTGCAATCGTCGGTGCAGGAATTACCGGCCTCGGCGCTGCACACCGGCTTGCACCCAGTTGCGAGGTCGTGCTTTACGACGCCGCGGATGTGGCTGGCGGGCATGCCCACAGCGTCGATGTCACCCTGAAAGGCATCACCCACCCGGTCGATGTCGGCTTCTTGGTCTTCAATCACCGGACCTACCCCCGATTGCTCGCGCTGTTTGACGACCTGAAAGTCAAGACCGCGCCGTCCAACATGAGCTTTGCCGTCTCGATCGGCCCAGACGATCTGGAGTGGTGCGGCAAAGACGATCTGCGAGCGGTTTTCGCCCAGCCCGCCAACCTGGTCCGCCCACGTTTTTGGACCATGCTCTTTGACATGCTGCGCTTTAACCGGGAGGCGACCGCGCTCGCGCGCGCGCCTGCCGCGGCGGCGCGGGCACTGACGCTTGAGGACCTCTTGCGACGGGGCAACTACAGCCAAGCCCTGCGCGATGATTACTTGCTCCCGATGGCCGGTGCGATCTGGTCTTGCCCAGTGGAGACGATTTTAGGATTTCCGGCAGTCAGCTTCGCCCGCTTTTGTGACAACCACGGTCTCCTGCAGATTTTCGACCGACCGCAGTGGTACACGGTGGCGGGCGGGTCTCGTCAGTATGTCGACGCTGTCCTAAAGCGCTTGCGCGCACAGGGTGGCCAAGTCCACTTGAGCAGTCGCGTCACCCGAGTCGGTCGAGCGGAAAATAAGGTCTGGATCACGGCACAAACCAAAGCGTCGGGGGCCGAAGCGGAGGCATTCGACGCCGTGTTGATGGCCTCCCATGCCGGGCAATCCCTCGCGACACTTGAGCACCCGACCCCGGCGGAGTCCCGGATTCTCGGTGCGCTGCGCACTCAGTCAAACCGGGCCATCCTGCACACCGACCCGGCACTCATGCCACGGCGCAGAAGGGCTTGGGGGGCTTGGAATTACCTGACGCACCGCGGCCAGCATTCGCGCGATGCCAAGCCCGGCTCGAAAGGAGCCGCTTCGGCCCACGCGTCGGTATCCGTCTCGTACTGGCTCCAGGAACTCCAGCCGCTCCCCTTCAAACAGCCCCTGTTTGTGAGCCTGAATCCATTAACCGAGCCCGCACCATCGAGCGTTTTGGGCCGTTTTGACTTCGCCCACCCGGTCTTTGATCTGGAGGCACTCGCGGCACAAGAAGCGTTGCCGACCATTCAAGGGAAGAACCGAATTTGGTTCGCGGGCGCTTGGGCAGCCTACGGATTCCATGAAGACGGCCTGAGAGCCGGCCAGGAAGCGGCCGACGCGATTCTGGCGCAGCTTGGTCGCCAAGATCAAGAAAACAGTGCGTCCTACGGAGCGGAGCGGGTGCGTCAAGTGCCTGAGGCGCTCGTCGCTTGACGATTGCCCAAGGATTTTGATGCGCTTATCGACAACCCGAACCCCGATGGCGCCCGCTGGCCCGCAAATCGCGTTCGGAGAAGTGCGCCACACCCGCTTGTCGCCGGTCGTCCACGCTTTTAACTACCCGGCATTCTTTATCCGGGTGCCGATTCACCGCCTCGATCAGCTGCAGTCCGCCACCCGTCTCTTTGGGCTGAATCGGGCCGCGCCCTTGTCCTTTCATGAATCCGACCACGGCGATGGTAGAACGCCTTGTCAGACTTGGATTCGCGAACGGCTGGCCGAATCCAATTTGGTCGCAGACGGGCCGATCTGGCTCGACACCTTTCCCAGAGTCTTTGGCTACAGCTTCAAGCCAGTTAGTTTCTGGCATTGCCACAACGCGGCCGGGCAGCGCATCGCCGTCCTAGCCGAGGTACACAATACGTTTGGCGAGCGCCACGGGTACCTTTTGCACCAACGCGGCGAACCCCTGCGCGGCGGCGCGGAGCTGAGCGCCGGCAAAGCCTTTCACGTCTCGCCGTTTGCGGCGATTGAAGGCCGCTATCGCTTTCGATTTCATGGGCGCCAGGACCGCTGGGTCGCCCGCATCGATCTCGACACGGCTGCTGGCCAGGCGCTTCTGCGGACCAGCCTGTCAGGAACACCCGAGGCTCTTGATCGAGCGTCGGCCCTTCGCGCATTGCTGCGATACCCGCTCTTTACGCTGGGCGTGATCGCCCGTATCCACGCGCAGGCCTTTGCACTGTGGCGCCGCCGAGTCCCGTTATTCTCAAAGCCCATTCCGCCCTCGACTTTGATTACTCGGAGCCCGTCCTGATGTCCTCGATTGATCCGATGCAGCCGGGCCACTCGCGGGCCGTCTCCATTCCCCAGCAACCTGCTCGACTGCCGGTCGCAGCCATGGCGCTGACGCGCATGCTCGCGCAGTTGCATACGGGAAGGCTCCGCCTGATTGATCCACAGGGTCGGGTGCAAGATTTTGGCCCCGGCGGCGAACCGCAAGTGTCACTCCAACTCGCGTCGTGGAATCCGATCACGGCCTTGATGCGGCGCGGCGATGTGGGCTTCGCGCAAGCGTGGATCGACGGTGAATGGACCACCGACAATCTTACCGGCCTAATAATGCTGGCCTCGCTTAATCGCAGCGTGCTCGAGTCCGCCGTCTTCGGCACTTGGTTTGGCCAACTGCTGGATCGGCTGCGGCATTTGATCCTGCGCGACAACTCGCTGGCGGGGTCACGGCGCAATATTGCCGCTCACTATGACTTGGGCAATGCGTTTTATGCGCTCTGGCTCGACGAAACCATGACGTATTCGAGCGCGTGTTTTCAGGGCGATCCTGATCGCAGCCTCGCCGATGCGCAGCGGGCAAAATATGCGCTCGCGCTTGAGCGCACCTCAGCGCCGCGCGCCGCGCGGCTACTTGAAATCGGTTGCGGATGGGGTGGATTCGCCGAAACGGCCGCCCGCGCTGGCCATCATGTCACGGGCCTCACCCTGTCACTCGAGCAGCATGCTTGGGCCCAGGCCAGACTGCGAAAGGTGGGCCTGGATGCCAAAGCCGATCTGCGCCTCCAAGACTATCGCGATACGAAGGGGCAATTCGATGCGATTGTTTCGATCGAAATGTTCGAAGCGGTTGGCGAGCGCTGGTGGGCGACCTGGTTTGCGGCGGTCGCCCGATTGCTTGCCCCGGGGGGACGCGCCGTGGTTCAGACAATCACGATTGATGACGATCGTTTTCAGCGCTACCGGCGCACCATGGACTTCATCCAGACGCACATCTTCCCCGGTGGGATGCTGCCTTCGCCCTCGGTTTTTGAGCGTGAGGCGGCCCGGGCAGGGTTGCAGGTCGTCGAGCGCCATGCCTTCGGTGCAGACTATGCCAAGACGATGGCCCTCTGGCACGAACGCTTTCTCGACTGCCTGGACGCGCTTCCAGCGCTGGGATTTGATGATCGATTCGTCCGCATGTGGCGTTTCTATCTGTCGTATTGCGAAGCCGGCTTTCGCACCGGCGATACCGATGTGATTCAGTTTGTCCTCACCCACCGATAATCCCGCGCCAAACCCCAACTCCCCGTCTGAGACTGGGCTATCGGCGACGGGGCTGTCGGCCTTTGCACTTGCCTGCTATGGCGGATTGCGGTTGCCGCTGGCTCTGCTTGAACTACCGCTCTTTGTCGTCCTGCCAGCGCTCTACGGCAGCGCAGGTTTGACGCTCTCGCTCGTGGGGGCGGTACTGTTTAGCGCCCGCTGCGTCGACGCCGCCGCGGATCCGTTGATTGGTCTATGGCTGGCGCGGCAGCGACGTTTCGTCCATCGCCACTGGATTCTCGCGGCCTTGCCCGTTCTTGCGGCCGGCTTCTGGGCCTTGTTGCACCCACCGGGCGCCGCGGTCGGCGCCAATCTGGCACTTTGGCTTGGCCTCTGGTCGATTGCGACCTACATCGCCTACAGCCTGGCTTCGATCGCCTACCAGGCGTGGGGGACTGACCTCGGGGAAAACGCCGCGTCGCGCACGCGGGTCACCGCTTGGCGCGAGGGGTTTGGGCTGGCGGGGGTCCTGGTGGCAACGGCGTTTCTCGATCCAACCCAACGCGATGCCCTGGGAATCATTTTCGTGAGCGCCACCATCGTGGCTGGTCTGCTGCTGCTGCGCGCAACCCCCGCGCCGATGAGACCTACCGAAACCCCTGGATACTCGGGGTCCTGGGCAAGGGTACGGAGTAACACGGCATTCCGGCGCCTGATCATCATCTTTGTCACCAATGGCGTCGCTGCAGCGATCCCCGCCACGCTCCTTTTGTTCTTTGTGCGCGACGTGCTGCACGCGGAGGAACTGACCCCAGTTTTTTTGGCGACCTATTTTTTGGCGGGTGCGTTGGGCATGCCAATCTGGGTTGTCGTGGCCCGCCAAATCGGTCTGCGCCTCGCCTGGCTTGCCGGGATGGGACTTTCCGTGGCGGGTTTCGCCTGGGCACTCGGTCTCGGTTCCGGCGATGTCTGGGCATTTGGTGCGGTCTGTTTTGTGACGGGGTTCGCACTCGGCGCTGATCTGGCGATCCCAGGTGCCCTACTCGCCCAAGTGATTGCCGACCACGGCGATCGCGGCCCGGCCAGCGGCGCCTATGTGGGCCTCTGGAACCTTGCGACCAAAGCAACCCTCGCCATTGCCGCAGGTGTCGCATTGCCGTTGCTCGACCTGTCCGGCTACCAACCGGGCCAAGCCGGCGGGGAAATCGCCCTCTCACTCGTCTATGCAGCGGTACCCTGCGGCCTCAAACTCCTGGCGTGTGCGATGCTTGGCTTGATCCCGCCCGAACCCCAAGTCGTGCTTGTGAGACAGACCCATGTCGCTTAACGGACTGTTTGGACCCCTGAACCCCCCCATCAAAGAGTGGCGGAATCAGCGGGTCTGGCTAGTCGGCGCCTCCAGCGGCATCGGCGCAGCACTCGCGCGCGAACTCGCCCGTCGCGGCGCTCGAATCGCCGTCTCAGCGCGCCGTGAACAATCCTTGCACGATGTCCTCGACGAGGTCGGTGGCGGTCCGGATCAACGCCCGGATCAACGACCGTTTGATGCGCTGGTTCTGCCGCTGGACGTCACGAATTCAGGCGCGCTCGCAGCGGCCCGTGACGCGATCGTTGCGGCATGGGGTGGCGTCGACGTCGTGATCTGGCTCGCAGCCCTCTGGGTGCCGATGCGCGCCGATAATTTTGACCTCGCGGCCGCCCGCCGCACGATCGAAATAAACCAAATTGGCGCCCTCAACCTGCTCGCTGCGGTTTTGCCAGTCTTGCTTGATCAAGGCCGCGGACAGTTGGTCTTGACGGCCAGCGTCGCGGGTTGGGGCGGCATGCCCAAAGCGCTCGCTTACGGCCAGACCAAGGCCGCTCTGAACCACTTGGCCGAAACCCTCTGGATCGATCTCAACCCCCGCGGCATTGGAGTGGCCGTGGTCAATCCGGGGTTTGTCGATACGCCTGCAACCGCGACCAATACGTTCACGATGCCGGCACTGATCAGCGCGGACGAAGCAGCGCTCAGAATTTTGGCGGGAATTAGCGCCGGGGAGTTCAACATCCATTTCCCTCGTCGTTTCACGGGCGTTCTGAAGTTCTTGCGTTTGCTCCCGATTCGATGTTGGTTTGCGGTGATTCGCCGCACCACTGGCCTGTAACCATCGTTGGATCGAGGATCTGATGAAGCCCCCATTCGACCCGATCGATCATCCCGTGATCCCAATCCAGAGAATCGCGCGTCTATTCAGTATGATCTCGCCAGCCGATATCCCGCACCTCGCCGACTACTACTGCGAGGACGCCGAGTTTGTGGATCCTTTCAATGCAGTCCACGGGATTGCTCCGATCCAACAAATCTTCAAGCACATGTTCGAACGTCTGGAGAATCCCCGCTTCGAGGTGCTCACTGCCATTGGCGATGCAGACCAGGCCATGCTGACCTGGGACTTCAGGTTTCGCTTCCGCAACAACTGGCTGCAGCGCCCGACCGACTCAGATCAACGCATCCACGGGGCAACCCGTCTGGTTTTTGCGCCCGACGGCCGGGTCAGTCTGCACCGCGACTACTGGGATGCCGCCGCCGAGTTCTATGAACAACTCCCATTGATCGGGCCCGTGATGCGACGTCTGCGTAGGGCGGGAGCAGCTCCGATCCCACCCTGTTATCCTTGAGGGTGCGTCAATCCCCCAACGTAGATGGCCCACTGTCATGCTTTACCCAGATCTGTTCAAATCCTTTGAGCGCGTGCGTTGGAGCATGGACAACGATGTGCCCTGGGATCAGTTCGACGCCTCCAAGCTGTCGCCTGAACAGGCGCAGACGATCAAGTGGAACGCCATCACTGAATGGGCCGCCTTGCCAGCCACAGAAATGTTCCTGCGCGACAACCGTCATGACAGCGACTTTTCTGCGTTCATGTCGGTCTGGTTTTACGAAGAGCAAAAACACTCGCTGGTCCTGATGGAATACTTGCGTCGTTTTTGTCCGGATCTGATGCCCACCGAAGCCGAACTGCACGCCGTTCGATTCGAGTTCGACCCGGCGCCTCCGCTCGAGACCCTGATGTTGCATTTTTGCGGCGAAATCCGTCTGAATCACTGGTACCGAAGAGCTGCCGAGTGGCATACCGAACCCGTGATCAGGGCCATCTACGACATTATTTCGCGCGACGAAGCCCGCCATGGCGGTGCTTACCTTCAGTACATGCGCAAGGCCCTGGTCGATGTCGGCGACAGCGCCCGCGCGGCTTTCGCAAAGGTAGGGGTCTTGATGGCATCGGCGCGACGCACCGCGCAGGCCCTGCATCCCACCAACCTGCATGTTAACCAGTCGCTCTTCCCCAATGACACCGTCCAAAGTCGACTGCCCGAGCCGGGTTGGCTCGAGCGCTGGCTCGACGAGCAAATCCGGTTCGATGCGGTCTGGGAAGGCAAGGTCGTGGATCGGATTCTGCACAACATGTCGTTGCTTTTCGGCCGGCCGTTCGAGAACGCAACGGCCCTCAACCGTTATCGCAAAGAGCTCCTCGCCAGCCTCGCAGCCGGCGCTTTAGTGCCTGCGGGCACCCCGACGGCGGGATGATCACCGCGGATCGGATTGCAGGACCCTTAGCCCCGGAGCGCGTCGCTGCTGCCGCGGGTAATCCTTCCCACGAACGAAAACTCCATTCGGCCCAGGATCTCGTCGATGCCCTCCGGGCATTACCGCGGCCGCGCGTTTTTACCAACGGCGTCTTCGACTTATTACACCGGGGCCATGTCACGTATCTCGCGCAGGCACGGGCACTCGGCGCAAGTCTGATCGTTGCCCTGAACGACGACGCATCCGTGCGCCGGCTGGGCAAAGGGGCGGACCGGCCGATCAACCCACTGGCCGATCGCCTCGCGGTGATCTGCGCCTTGGAATCGGTCGACCTGGTGACCTGGTTTGAAGGCGATACGCCCATCGAGCTTATTTCCTCGATCGGCCCAGACATCCTGGTCAAAGGCGGCGACTGGTCGGTCGACGCAATCGTCGGCGCCCCGAAGGTTCTCGCAACCGGTGGCACTGTTGTATCGATCCCGTTCTGCCACGACCGTTCAACCACGGCGCTACTGGGGCGGGTTCGTGCGACAGTGCTTCGCTAGAAACCGCGCCATGACCTCGGGCTGCGCAAAGGCGTCCGGGTCCCAAATGGTGCTGTCCAACGGTCGCTGCCCACGCCACGCATAGATCCAGGCTGGACTTCCCTCGGGGCCGACAACAACCGGGACGCGCTGGTACTGATCCCCTTCAAATTCGTCTAGACGACCCAGATCGTCTGCGCCGACACCTTTCCAAAGAACGGCCGCCATGGAGGCTCCTGCGCTTAGGACGGCGCCGGGGTAGTCCTCGCCCGGAATTACAAAGCGCTGCCAGCCGTCAACCCGAACGGACTGGCTCGAATATTGCCCGGTAACCACCGCGGACCAGACTGGCTCGAACATCAGGGAGCCATACGTCAGTACATCGGTGAGTCCATCGGTGAGTCCAACATGGGTCTCTTTCGGGGCCAGCGCGACGGCCTGCTCCGCCGCTGGGCCTATGTCTTGCGGGCGCACCGACACATCACCCGCGATGACGATGCGAATCTGCGTTGGGGTCCCTGCGCAGTGGACTCGCAGGGCGCCGCGGTCGTCGATTCCGGCCGCAATACCGGACCATGCGGGGGCGCGAGCGTCCTCGACCCGCACGGGCAATCCAACCAACGCATCGCGGGCGCGCCACAAGGGCAGCAGATTCGCCAGACCCTGCGTCTCGAGTCGGATACTGGCCTCCAAAATGGCCGCAGCGACTCGAGCAGCAAGATCGATCGGATCCCCAGCCGATTCCGAAACTGGCCCGCACTTGAGCGCTCCCGCCGGGACCCCCAGCGCGGCGAGGGCGGGGTGATCAAAACGGTTCAGGCCGACCCCGATCACAACCCGTTCGATCGGTACGGCCGGGGACCTTTCATCGCCCTGAGCGCCCTGTCCCGCACCGGACGTTCGGCGCACTTCAATCAGAATGCCGCCAACTTTCCGACCGTCGATCCATAAGTCATTTGGCCATTTCAATTTCAAGGATGGGGGCGCTTCCTGTGACGCGATCAAGTGTTCCACCAGGACCGCGCCAACGGCAATCGACAGCCCTTGCCAATTCGAACTCGGCACGCGCCGTTCGAACGCGACCGACAGCGCGAGCGAGGCCCCTGGAACCGTTGTCCACGGGCGCCCCATCCGGCCGCGCCCACCGGTCTGAATCCGACTCACCAAGACCCGAGGTCCGACCGGATCACGATTGAATGGCTTGTTCAACAAGTCCGCGTTCGTCGATCCGGTCTGATCAATCCAGTCGACCAACAACCCCGCTTGCGCCAGATCCTGGCCCCGGGCGAGCGCCCACCGACTCAGGGCAGGGTCGTTGCACAATGCGCGCTCCAGAGCGTGGGCCGAAGCATCCCTCGGATTCGGTTCCCTGCGAATAGGCAAGCCCGGAGTCACGGTCGACATTGGAGACACTGGAGCCTTAAGAGGACAATCCGCGATCATAGCGGTCCTGCATGGGGACTACACTGGGGTTCAGAATGAGGTGCGGACTGTGAGGCGTTTGATCGACCGTCATTTGCCCACCCGGCCATCGCCAATCGCGCCCGGGGCTTGGGCAGCCTGGGTCGTGGCACTCGCCATCGGGTCGCTGTTTCCGATTACGAGTTGGACCGCACGAGGTCTCGACCCACTGGCATTTCTGACCGAACCCTGGCCCCGCTGGTGGACCCTATCGGATGTTTTGCTGAACGTCCTGGCATATGTTCCATTCGGACTGTTCGGCGCTCTCGCAACTTGGCCGAGAGCGGGCGCCCGGCAATCCATCGTTTGGACGGTCGTTGCGGGTTTCACGGTCTCGCTTAGCCTTGAAGCCCTGCAAAGCTGGCTGCCCTCGCGCATTCCCTCGCGTCTCGATGTCTTGGCGAACGGATCGGGAGCGCTGATCGGCGCGGTGGCAGGCGCGCTACTGGCGCCCCGGTTGATTGGCCAGGCTCGCCTCAATGCCTGGTTCGGGCGTTGGTTTGCTACTGGTTCGTATCCCGGCTGGTTGCTACTGGCAGCCTGGATTTTGTCGCAGATCGCACCACAGTCTCGATTATTCAGCGCGGGGGAACAGCAACTGCCCTGGAGCGATCTGGGCAATTTCAACCCCATGCCCTACCTCGCCGGAATCACCACCGGGTTGACCGGACTGACTGCCGCCGCACTACTGGAGTCACTCACGGTGATCGCCGCCCTCGTCGCCGTGATGTTAATCGTGACCCGTTGCACCCGTAACCCGGCCCCCCGCGCCGCGATCGCCGGAGCCGTCGTGGTGACAGCGCTCGCGGGTCGAAGCCTCCTCGTGGGCACGCTGATGCCCGAGGGCGCGACCGATCACTGGGTATCCGCCGGCGCTCTGGGTGGTCTGCTCTGCGGCGCACTCCTCGCGCTCGGTGCATCCACGCTGAGCGAGCGCGCGCGTCGGCGCGCCCTGGTCGCCGCGGTCTTAACCCTTCTTGTCACTGGACCCATCAAACCCGAATTGGCCTTTCAAAATTCTGCCGCGATGGCGTGGTCGACAGGGTCATGGCGCAATGTCGCGGGATTTCAACACGGGATCGCCAGCCTCTGGCCCGCGCTGGTCCTGGTCTGGGGCCTGCGCAGACGTTTATGATTCCGGGTCCCAGTTGTCGACCAGCGAGCGCCCCATGAGCCATTTTCAGCGCCACGTGTTTTTTTGCCTCAATCAACGCGACGATGGTCGCGCGTGCTGTGCCGATCGCGGCAGCAAGGCCATGTGGCAGTACGCCAAAACCCGGGTTAAGGCACTCGGTCTCGCAGGCCCCGGCAAGGTCCGGATCAATCAAGCCGGATGCCTCGATCGATGCGACGCCGGCCCAGTCTGTGTGGTTTACCCGGAAGCGGTTTGGTACACCTTTATTGATCAACACGATATCGATGAGATTATTGACTCGCACTTGCGACAGGGCAAGGTCGTTGAACGCCTTCGGGTCGACGGATGACACCGAACTCGCGCCGGGTCGCGGTCGCCGGCCCGGCCGGCCGGATTGACTGTACGGTCGATGAGGCAGCGGCACCGAGCGCTGGCATCGCAATCGTCGCCCATCCACATCCACTCTTTGGCGGTCACCGCGACAATAAAGTGGTTCAGACCCTTGGGCGTACCTTACATGCGCTCGGCTACACCGTCTGGCTGCCCGATTTTCGTGGGGTACGCGAATCCGAAGGCATTCATGACGATGGGCAGGGCGAGGTCGATGACCTCGCCGCCGTTCTGAAGCAGGCCCAAAACACCTCTGTCGAACAGGGCAAGCTGACCGAACAACCCATTGTCCTGGCGGGATTTTCCTTTGGTTCCATGGTTGTGACCCGCTTGGCCACTCGATTGGCTGCTGCACATCGGCCGGCATATCGACTGATCCTGGTGGGCACCGCAACCTCGAAGTGGACTGTCGACCCCGTACCGGTCGATACCCTGGTGATTCATGGTGAAAACGACGAAGTCGTCCCTCTGAGTACCGTCTTTGACTGGGCCCGCCCACAGGAACTGCCGGTAGTGGTGATTCCCGGAGCCGATCACTTTTTTCACCGCAAATTAACACTCATCAAGCGCCTCGTTCGTCAAGCCTGGGGCCAGCCCGAGCCCGGCCTATAATCTCGACCCTATGCGCTGGAATCCTTTTCGCCTCCTGGTTTCTCTGACTTTGCTCGTTGCAGCGGTACCCGCGAGCTTAGCCCCGCTCCCAGCGAGCATCCCGGTTCCGCCAATCGCAGCCAAGTCCTGGCTCGTGCTGGATGTGGCCTCGGGTCAGGTCTTGGCCGCTGAATCGGCCGATCAGCGGGTCGACCCCGCATCCCTGACCAAATTGCTCACAGCCTATTTGAGCTTCGCGGCGATTCGGGACGGAACGCTCAAACTGGACTATCGACCCCCGGTATCCGAGGCGGCCTGGAAGGCGATTGGTTCTCGAATGTTTATCGAGCCCAACAAACCGGCTAGCGTCGAAGAGTTGCTTAACGGCATGATTGTCCAATCCGGAAACGATGCCTCAATCGCACTCGCGGAGGCCGTCGCAGGGAGCGAAGCGGTCTTTGCGCAACGGATGAATCGCGAGGCCCAGCGCCTCGGCATGACGGCCTCTTCGTTTCGAAATGCCACCGGCTTGCCCGACCCCCAGCACTACAGCACCGCCGCCGATCTGGCCCGATTGGCCACGCGTCTGATTGAGGATTTCCCGCAGTTTTACGCCTATTACGCCAAACGGGAATATGCCTACAACGGGATCCGTCAGCCCAACCGCAACCGCTTGCTCACGCTCGACCCGACCGTTGACGGACTGAAAACGGGGCACACCGATGCCGCTGGCTGGTGCCTGATTGCCTCGGCCAAACGGGAGCAGCAGCCCGGTGGGTTTTCGCGCAGGCTTCTGACCGTCGTCATCGGAGCGCCCAGTGAATCGGCCCGCATCGTTGAGAGCCAGAAGTTGCTGAACTGGGGGTTTCAAAGTTTTGACGCGGTTCGGCTTTTCACATCAGGCAAAGCCGCCGGCACGTATGAGGTCTGGAAAGGAAGCAGTTCCAGCGTGACGGGCGGGTTCGAGCGCGAAATTACCGTCAGCGTGCCCAAGGGCCAGGCCGATCAGGTCCGGGCCGAGATCGAACGCCTGCAACCGCTGCTCGCCCCAATCGCCCGCGGTCAGCGAATCGGCACCGTGCGGGTCAAATTAGGTGACCAAGTTCTGGCCGAACAACCGATGGTGGCACTCGGCGCGGTCGATGGCGCGGGCTTTGTCGGCCGCCAATGGGACTCGGTCCGCTTGTGGTGGCGCAGTCGCTAGATCGGTCTGGCAGCAGAGATCCCCTGCAGCAATCCCCCCCGAATCCCCTGAACCCCCTGAACCCCCTGAATCCCCTGAATCCCCTGAACCCCAACCCATGTTGCCTGCACCGACGACCGTCCTCAACCCAACCGCCGCTCACGACCAGCTCTGCTGGCTCAATGGCGCCTTTGTGCCGCTCGCGACCGCGACCGTCCCGGTGCTCGACCGCGGATTCATTTTTGGCGATGGCGTGTACGAGGTCGTTCCGGTCTACGCGCGGGCGCCATTTCGGTGGCCTGAACATCGGGCTCGCTTGCGTCGATCGCTCGCCAAACTCCGGATCACGGATCCAATGGATAACGATCAATGGGCTAGCCTGGTTGAAGCCTTGGTGACCCAGCACCCCTGGTCGGATCAGTTCGTTTACCTGCAGGTCACGCGCGGCGTAGCAAAGCGGGATCACGCCTTTCCAGACCCGGCCGTTCAGCCGACGGTCTTCGCGATGACCAGCCCGCTGACACTTCCGAGTGAAGACCTGCGGCGCCGCGGAGCTCATGCGGTCTCGCTGCCTGACGAGCGCTGGTTGCATTGCGACATCAAGAGTATCGCGCTGCTCGGCAACGTCCTGGCGCGGCAGGCGGCGGTGGATGCTGGCGCGGTCGAATGCGTGATGTACCGCGACGGAATGCTCACGGAAGGCAGCTCCAGCAACCTCTGGGTCGTGCGCGACGGCGCCGTTCTGGCACCCCCGCGGGATCATCGGATTCTTGAGGGGATCCGCTACGGTTTGATCAGCGAATTGTGTGCGGCCGACGGCATTCCGTTTATGGTGCGGCCCATCCTGCGCAGCGAGGTGGAATCGGCGGACGAACTCCTGATGAGTTCGGCGACCAAGGAAATCCTGCCGATCACCCAACTCGACGGCCGCCCGGTCGGTCACGGCGAACAGTCGGGTAAGCCGGGCCCAATCGGTCAACGCCTTCATGCGGGCTATCAGCGAGCCAAAACGCAGGCATGAAGCCGGGCGATCGAACCCACGGGCCCGCGCAGACGATCGGCGCGCCAGATCTGCTGACCTTTCCGTGTGAATTTCCGATCAAAATCATGGGCCCTGCGGAGCCCGGCTTCGCGGACACGATCGGAGCACTCGTCCGCGAGCATTGTCCGGACTTTGATCCGGCCACTCTGGTCCAGAGGCCATCCCGAGCCGGCAATTATCTGGGCCTGACCGCGACCATTCAGGCGCTTAGCCGTGAGCAACTCGATACCCTTTATCGTGCGCTGAGTACCCACCCGATGGTTCGGGTCGTGCTCTGACCCGCCCATGATGCGCACGCACAAGGCGCTCACGATCCAGGAACTGGGCCGCCGGCCCTACCTGGAAACCTGGGAAGCCATGCGCGCCTGGACCACGGCGCGCGAACCTGACACCGAGGACCAGTTATGGCTGGTTGAACATGACCCGGTATTCACGCTCGGGCTTGCTGGGCGCACCGAGCACCTGCTGGGTCTCGAGCCCACGGAGCTTGTTCGGGTTGAACGCGGTGGGCAGGTTACCTATCACGGACCGGGCCAGGCCGTGGTGTACGTTCTGTTGAACCTGGCCCGTCGTCAAATGTCGGTGCGCGCGCTGGTTCAATGTCTTGAACAGGCCACGATCGATTGGCTTGCCCACCATGGGGTTAACGCGCAGCGCCGAACCGGGATGCCTGGGGTGTATCTGAGCGCAGCCTATCCAAACGGTCTGGCATTGGCCAAAATCGCCGCCCTTGGACTCAAAATCACACGAGGTTGCAGCTTTCACGGCATCGCGCTCAACCTCGTCATGGATCTCAGCCCCTTCGAGCGCATTCATCCCTGCGGATTTGCTGACTTGCGGGTGACCGATCTGGCAAGCGCTTTACAGGCCACCCCGACCCATGCGGAGGCGGACGTCAACCCGCACCCAGGCCGACATGACGATCTGAACGTAACCGCGCTCGCTCGGTCTTTTGTTCAAATGGTGGCATCCTCGCTCGAATGTGAACCGGCCTTCCTGGATTGCGACATGAAAGCTTCAAACCCCAATTCTGATGACTGAACCTGCGCCCGCCAAAATCGTCATCGATCCCACGCTCAAACAAAAAGGCGCGGCAAAGACCGCACGGATTCCGATCAAAGTCGAAGCCGTACCGGCGCTGAAAAAACCCGACTGGATCCGCGTCAAGCTGGCGCCCGCTTCATCGCGGTTCCAGGAAATCAAGTCGATCCTGCGCGAAAACCGGCTCCACACGGTCTGTGAGGAAGCGAGTTGCCCCAACATCAGTGAGTGCTTTGGAAAGGGCACCGCGACGTTCATGATCATGGGCGACAAATGCACCCGGCGATGCCCGTTCTGCGATGTTGGCCACGGTCGCCCCGACCCACTGGATTTGCAAGAGCCTGCGAACCTCGCTCGCACCATCGCGGCGCTTCGCCTCTCTTATGTGGTGATCACCTCCGTCGACCGTGACGACCTGCGCGATGGCGGCGCCCAACACTTTGTTGATTGCATCAGGGCGGTTCGAGCGGCCAGCCCTCAGACCCGAATCGAAGTGTTGGTTCCCGATTTTCGGGGCCGAATGGAGCGCGCGCTCTCAATCCTCGACGCGGCCCCCCCTGACGTCATGAATCACAATCTCGAAACCGTGCCCAGACTCTATCGCGAGGCGCGACCGGGTTCCGACTATGACCACTCACTCGCCCTGCTGCAGACCTTCAAAGAGCGCCATCCCAGCGTGCCAACCAAGAGCGGTTTGATGGTGGGTCTAGGCGAGACCGACGACGAAATTCTGGCGGTCATGCGCGACATGCGCGCGCATTCCATCGACATGCTCACGATTGGTCAATATCTCGCGCCAACCGGCCATCATCTGCCCGTGCGCCGTTATGTCCATCCCGAGACGTTCGAGCGGTTTGAGCGGGAAGCCAAGGACCTGGGCTTTCAGCATGCGGCCGTGGGTGCCTTGGTGCGTTCAAGCTATCACGCCGATCAGCAAGCCCACGCGGCTGGGGTGACCTAGACCGCGGAATTAACTCTGGCGCTTCGTTCTGGCGCTTCGCTCTGGCGCTTAAGTGCGGCCAGGCGCCGTTAGATTTGATTCGATCAGGGACTCGAGGGCGGGCCAACTCGCTGGCTCACCCACCCAACGCCGAATCACATCACCCTCAGGACCAATCAGAATCGTGGTCGGCGTGACGACAACCGGCGCGTAAGCCTGGGCGAGGGCACCCTGCAAATCCAGCGCGACCGGGAAGGGCAAGGCCTGAGTGCGGGCAAAATGCAACACAAAATCGGGCCGGTCATAGGCCATCGCCACTGCGACGGTTTCGAAGCCACGATGAGAAAATTGTTGATGGAGTCGGACCAGGCCTGGCATCTCACGAACGCAGATCACGCAGCTAGTGGCCCAAAAGTTCACCAGCACGACCTTGCCTCGCAAGCTCTCCTGGCTCAGGCGTTGTCCGTCGATCAGCCCGTAGGTGACCGCTGGCGCTCGCTCCGGTGTGAGCCAGAGGCGCCAGCCCAGAAAACTCAAGCTGGCCAGGAGCGCCAGACTCAGAACGACCCCACGCGTCCGATGCGGCCGGGGCGCCCAGCGCGCCAGAATCCCCATCTGCCTGACCAAGCGGACGCCTGGTAGAGGGCGAGTTGCTACAGGAGGTTTACTTCCCCGCGGCCGGTGTCGACCAGGGCGCAGGCGAGGGCTCGGGCCGGAAGGCATCACGCTCCGAGATCAGCTCCCACAGGGTCACCACTTTGCGTACCCCCGAGACCCTTGCAGCAACGGCGGCGGCCCGGTCGGCTTCGGCGCGCGTGACAAGACCCATCAGGTAAACCACGCCGTCTTCGGTCGCGACTTTGACATGATTCGCGGCCACGCCACCGATCTCAATCAGCGACCCTTTGACCTTGGTCGACACATAACCATCATTGGCCTGGCGCAACAAACTAACGCCGGACCCAACCGTGAGTTCGTTGTAGACCGCCTGAACATTATCCAATCGGGTAATCGCGTCGCCAGCGGCTTTCTTCTCGGCCTCGTCCAGCACCTGCCCGGTCAGCAAGACCCGGCGATTAAAGCTCACCACATTGACCGCCGTGGAATTACGAATCGCCTGCAACAAGCGCTGCGGTGACTTGACTTCGATCGCGCCGTCATCGGTCTGGGCCCCGAGCGTGCGACGGTCGTGCGCCGAGATCGCGCCAACGGCGGCCCCAGTAATCGCAGCGGCCACGCAACCCCACTGGCTCACCGTTACCAGCGTCAGAGCGCCCACCAACATCGCTGCTGAAAGGCGCGATGATCGGGGCACGCTAGTGGACCGAGCGTCCGGAGTCGAAGAGTGAGCAGCATTCATGAACGGTTTTCCTTCTGTATGCAAGATTCAAATTTCAAAGCACATCGCCCAAGAGCAGGGCATCCACGCCATCACAGAGGCAATGCAGAATAAGCAAATGGATTTCCTGAACCCGGGCTGTGCGCGCGTGCGGGACCGCCAACAAGAGATCCGACTCGCGCAGTTGGGTCGCAATTCGGCCCCCGCCCTGACCGGTCAGAGCGATGACATCCAGCTCGCGCTCATGGGCGACTTCAATCGCGCGGACAACATTGGCTGAATTGCCCGAAGTCGAGATCGCCAGCAAGAGGTCCCCTGGTCCCCCGAGGCCGCTCACCTGGCGGGCAAAAATCTCATCAAACTGATAGTCATTGCCCACCGCCGTCAGGATCGAAGTATCGGTTGTCAACGCGATCGCCGGCAGCGCCGGGCGCTCGCGCTCGAAGCGCCCAATGAGCTCGGCGGCGAGGTGCTGGGCATCCGCCGCGGACCCGCCATTGCCACAGATGAGCAGGCGGTGCCCCTCGGACAGGGTGCTAGCTAAGCGCTCAATGGCCCTTGCAATCGGTTCGGCAAGCGTCTCGGCCGAAAGCTGGTGAAGACGAATATTTTCGTCGAATTGTTCACGGGTCCGATCGCCTAAGTTCATAGGTTTCGATTATAGACACCCGCTGGGTGCCGAGCGGACCAAACCGCCCTGGATCTCAGCCCGAAAAGGCGTCTTGTAACCACTGCAGTCGCGCCCCATCGATTGCGACGACGTCGAATCGACACTCGGGCCAGTCTTGGTTTCGAAAATGGCGACTCAACCACCATTGCGCCGTCAAAATCACCCGGCGCTGTTTGGCGCTCCCGATACTGGCTGCAGCACCGCCCCAGTCGGCCCGGCTGCGCTGGCGGACTTCCACGAAGACTAGGCGTTCGCCGTCGCGCAGGATCAGATCAATTTCACCGCCGCGCCAGCGGACATTGCGTGCGACCAGTTGCAGCCCGCGACCGCACAGTAGCGTCTGCGCCTGACGCTCAGAATCGGCTCCCTGCCGTTGGGTGGGCGATGGCATGACGTGAGCTAGGCGCCCTGGGGATTACACTTGATCGTCATGATTGATCGCCTCAGTTGATTGCTACACACGCACCGATGACCGCCCCGCTAAGCCCGCAGCGCCCGCCCGCCACACTCTTTGTTGTCGCGACGCCGATTGGCAATCTCGACGATATCTCGACGCGCGCAGCCCAGGTACTCCGAACGGTGGCGAGCGTCGCCGCGGAAGACACCCGCGTCAGTCGAACCTTACTGGCCCACCTCGGAATCCGCCCGGACATCTTCCCGGCCCATGCACACAACGAAGTACAGGCTGCGCAGCAGGTGCTCGGGCGCCTACAGCAGGGGATGAGCGTCGCGTTGGTGACCGATGCGGGCACGCCTGCGATTAGCGATCCTGGCAGCCGAATCGTCGCGGCGGCGCATGAGGCCGGATTTCCGGTCGTGCCAATTCCAGGCGCCAGCGCCGTCGTCGCCCTCCTATCGGCGGCCGGGCTCGAGGGTGACGGATTTCGATTCATTGGCTTTCTACCGGCCTCGGCCGGGGCAAGGCGGCGGCGGCTTGCCGAATTCAGCCAGGATCCTGCGGTACTCGTCCTGTTTGAGGCACCGCACCGGATTGACGCAACCATTGACGCCCTGGCAGATGCGTTTGGGGCTGACCGCCTAGTCGTGATCGGACGCGAACTCACCAAACGGTTCGAGGAAGTCGCCCGAATCCCGCTGGGCCAGGCCGCAACCTGGCTGGATGGACACCCCGACCGACGTCGCGGAGAATTTGCGCTGGCAATCGCGCCGGCTCCAGACCGAATAAAAGACCTCGCAAGCGACCCTGAGCTAGGCGGTGCGGCTCGAGATCCGGCTCTTGTTGTCCTCACTGATCGGTTATTGAAGGCACTCGCCGCGGAGTTGCCGGCTGCGACCGCGGCCCGGGTGGCTGCCCAGGCGCTCGGACAGTCCCGTCAGAACCTGTACCGGCGCCTCCTAGAAATTAAAGGCGAGGTTTAGAGGAAACCAAATCAACGAAACCCAGTCAACGAAACCAGCGGTCTAAGACGCCCGGAAGAATCACTTCGACCTGAACCTCGCCGGTTCCGGTCTCGATCAGGCCGAGCCGGTGCGCCGCAACATAACTCAAGTCGATCAGGCGGTCATTCACAAACGGACCCCGATCATTGATCCGAACGACGACGGAGCGACCCGAACGCGTCGCCGTGACACGAGCGTAGCTCGGAATCGGCAAAATCGGATGCGCCGCCGTCATCGCATACATGTCATAAAGCTCACCGCTCGCGGTCTTTTGGCCGTGATACCGGCGCCCATACCAACTGGCAACGCCCACCGCGCGGTAAGGCGCCCGACTTGTCATGGGCTCGTATCGACGACCAAAGGCTTCGTAGGGCCGGGTCGTTGCGGGGATCACTGGCTCATTGCGCGGCACGGCGTCGGGGACTGCGTCGAGTGCCGCCCGGCTGATCTCCGGCGGCCCATCCGCACGTGGCTCCAGGCGCCCGCGACTCGCACACCCTCCACCGAGCAATAACACCCCGCCAAGCAAAAAGCCCAGCAGAAAAACGCTCGGATGCGATCGGGTGTTCCTAACGCCTGGCGGCGCGCTCGCGGGCAATTAAGTCATCCAGCACATGAAGTGCCTTTTCGCGGCTGCCCGCCAAGGTCGGCGAAGTCGTCCATTTCCCCGCAACGCCGAGGCAGGGAACCCCATCGATCGCAAATGCCTCAGCCGCCTGCATCACGCGCCGGGCCTTGGCCTGCACGGCAAATGAAGCGGCTAGTTCGAGAAAACGTGCCCGATCAACCCCTGCTTTCGCAACAACCTCGGCGAGATCCTCGATCGTCTCGATCGGTTTTCGCTCGACGTGAATCGCCGCAAAAATAGCGGGCGCGGTCGCGTCCGCCTTACCGAGGGCTTCAAGGGCAAAGAACGCATGCTGAAAAGGGGCCTGATTCGGACGAAAAGCCACCGGCAACTTCCGAAAATAAACGTCTGCGGGCTGTTTTGCCCGCCACGCCATCAGTTCAGGCTCAAGCGCATGGCAATGCGGGCACCAGTAACCAAAAAATTCGACCACTTCAACCTTGCCCACTGGGGCTTCGACCGGCTGTGGCCGCGCGAGCGTTTTGAACTCGACACCCTCGACCGGGGTATGGGCGCGAACCGGGAAACTCGGGAAGCCGGCCAAGGCCGCTCCGGCCAACGTCACGCCCAGCCAGTCGCGACGCGTCTGTTGCGAAATCAGCATCTTCATCCTCTGAAAAATTCAACCAGGGCGGCGTGCACCCTCGAACCCCGGTTTCGCGCCTTAGCGAACCCGGACCACCGACACCTCGATACCACTCTCAGTCAGCTTGGTGCGGGCACGTGTCATATCGTCCATTCGGGCAAATGGGCCGATGCGAACCCGTTGCACCGCAAAACCGTTGACCTCAGAGCCAATCACCCTTGCCTCAAAACCCAGCAAGGCAAGTCGCCCCCGCATGGCCTCTGCGTCTTCTACCGTCCGAAACGCGCCCGCCTGCAGGACATAGCCTTCCCCGCTGGCCCCGCTCGATCCGCTCGCGCTGGGCGCAGGCGCTGCGGCCTGAGCGGGCACGGACGCTGGCGCCGCGGCCACGCTCGGTGGCATTGGCGCCGCGCCCTGGGCTGGGACCGAAACGCGAGCCGGCGCGTTCGGCGCAGGACTCAGAGCTTGGGCGGTCGGGGCCAACACGGTCGGCGGCATCTGGGCTGAGCTGGCGCTGGTGACAGGCGGTCGGACCGATGTGCCTGAAGAAGCGCCGGGCGAGGGATTCGTCTCGACCTCGGGCTCGGATGCCTGACGTTCGGTCGACGTGGGCGCGTTCCGGTCAGGCCCCGGAAAAAGGATCGAGGGTTCTGGGGGCGCGGCTGCAGACGGGTCGGCCCGATTGCGAGAAAACAGCGGCTTGTTCGGATCAGGCGCCGCCTCGGGCGTCTTCGGATCGAGCGCCCGCTCCGGTGCTCGCGTCGCCTTATTCAAAAAAGGAACTGGCGCTTTAGTTACAAAGATCGCAACGGAGAGTGCCGTACCGAGTCCGATCAGGATTCCCGCGAGCAGGCCGGCAAATGTCCCACCGCGGCTGCGACGGGCCAGACCCCGGATCGGACGACGAGCGATCGCAACGCGCATCCTCACATCCTCTGCGGGGCGGAAACCCCGATCAATGCCAACCCATTACGCAAGACCTGACGAGTAGCCGCCAACAAGGCGAGTCGCGCTGCGCGCAGCCGCGCGTCATCGACCAGCACGCGCTGCGCATTGTAAAAGCTATGAAAGTCTGCCGCGAGGTCCCGCAAATAATAGGCCAAAAGGTGGGGCGACAGTTCATCGACCGAATCCCGAACGGTATCGGGCCACTCTGCCAGACGCGCCATCAAGGCGATTTCAGCCGGAGTGTCCAGGCACGTCAGATCTGCGGCACAATCCGCCGCAAGATCAGCTGCCAGGACGGTTGCAACGTCCACGGCTGGCTCGACACCTGGACCGGCGACCGGGCTTGGATTGCGTTGCGCGAGCACCGAGCAGATTCTGGCGTGCGCATACTGCACGTAATAAACCGGATTTTCGTCACTCTGGGAGCGAGCCAGATCGATATCAAAGGCAAATTCTGCGTCGGCCTTCCGAGATATCAAGAAAAATCTCACCGCATCCCGACCTCTTTCAAGGGTCGCGCCGGACCAGTCGATCAAATCGCGCAACGTCACATATCCACCCGCGCGCTTGCTGATCTTGACCTCTTCGCCCCCACGCATGACCGTGACCATCTGGTGCAACACGTAATCTGGCCAACCCTGCGGGATTCCGATGCCCAGCGCCTGAAGACCCGCGCGCACCCGGGTGATCGTGCCGTGGTGATCACTGCCCTGAACATTGATCGCGCGCGCGAAGCCGCGCTCCCACTTGGTCTGGTGATAGGCAACATCGGGCACAAAGTACGTAAAAGTGCCATCGGACTTGCGCATCACGCGATCTTTGTCATCGCCCCAGGACGTCGATCGCAGCCACAACGCACCGTCCGCTTCGAAGGCGTGTCCGGCCCGCAACAGTGCATCCACCACGCCAGTCACTCGTCCCTCGGTGTAGAGCGAGCTCTCGAGGTAGTAGCGATCAAATCGAATCCCAAAGGCCTGCAAATCGAGGTCCTGCTCGTGGCGCAGGCAGGCCACCGCAAATCTCCGGATTGCATCCAGATCGTCCACATCGCCACTGGCCACCACGACAGCGACATCTCGCGCCGCCACCGACTCTCGAGCCAGGAAACGCTGCGCAATCTCGGCAATGTATTCCCCGCGGTAACCGTCTTCGGGGAAGGCCTCCGAATCGGGCGCGACGCCTCGAGCTCGTGCCTGAACGGAGAGCGCCAGATTCTCGATCTGGTTGCCCGCATCGTTGTAGTAAAACTCTCTCGATACGGCCCAGCCGTCGGCTTCAAGGAGCGCTGCCAACACATCCCCGAGCGCACCCTGTCGGCCATGACCCACATGAAGCGGCCCAGTCGGATTAGCCGAGACAAACTCAATCAACAACGGTCGACCCGCTCCCCGCTGGCCGCGGCCAAAATCGGCGCCTTCGTGCAGTGCCCTGGTCACCGCGGCCGTCCGAACGGCGGGGGTCACCCGCAAGTTGATGAACCCGGGCCCGGCAATCTCCGCCCCCGCCACCAGGGGCGCTGCCAACGGATCCTGATTGAGGGCAAAAACCAGCGCCTGCGCCACCTCTCGAGGGGGGCGCCCAAGCGGCTTGGCCAGTTGCAAGGCGATGCTGCAAGCCAGATCGCCGTGACTGGCCTGCTTGGGTCGCTCGAGCGTGATTACAGGCGTCGCAAGCCCAGCCTGCTCCGCAAAAGGCGTGACAGCCGCCGCCAATCGGGCGGCAATTTGCAATCGGTGCTCGGATAACATGCGACGATTCTACCGGGGGGCGATCCCCATGGCCTGAAAACCTTGCTCGAGATCCTCCAGGAGATCCGCGACCGATTCGAGGCCAACGTGCAGCCGAACCAATGGCCCACCGTCCCAGGGCTTCATGGTCCTCAGGCCTTGTAGGCGAGCTGGCATGATCAGGCTCTCGAAACCGCCCCACGAGTAGCCGATGCCGAAATGGCGCCGGCCCTCGACCAAGGCGGCCACCCGGCTTTCTAGCCCGCGCTCGAGTTCGACTGAAAACAGCCCGCAGCTTCCGGAAAAGTCCCGCCGCCAGAGCGCATGATCCGGATGATCAGGGAGCGCAGGATGTAGCACCCGGACAACCCCGTCATGGCGCTGCAGCCATTGCGCCACCGCGATCGCGGACACCTCATGTTGCGCCACTCGCTGCGGGAGCGTACGGAGCCCGCGCAAGACCAACCAGGCATCATCGCTCGACACACACAACCCAAGACCGCGCACCGCACGCCAGAGGGTTGGCCAAAGTTCGTCGGTAACGACCACCGCGCCCATCAACACGTCCGCATGACCGCCCCAGTATTTGGTCAGCGGGACAATCGACACGTCGACACCATGTTCGAACGGATGAAAGTGCAACGGACTGCCCCATGCGTTATCGATCATCGAAAGTGCGCCGTGTTCGCGCGCGATTGCGGCAAGGCCCGCAACGTCCTGAATTTCGAAGGTATAGCTCCCGGGGCTCTCGAGGTAGACGATGCGCGTTCGCGGCCGCATGAGCTGCGCCAGACCCGCCGGATCGATTCGCGGATCATAAAACGTGGTCTCAATCCCGGCCCGCGCCAGTTGCCCTTGGGCCAGGGCCCGTCCCGGGCCATAAATACTGTCGGGCATCAGCACATGATCTCCGCTCGCCGCAAAGGCCAAGACTGCCAGCGCAATCGCCGCCAGGCCCGAGGGCACCAACGCCGCGCGGGTTCCCGGGCCTTTCCGGTCAAGGGCCGGGGCTGCGCCCCAACCCTCGAGTTCAGCCACGGCATCCATCAGGGCCATCGTGGTCGGTACCCCGCCCGTGCCATACGTCGTCGCATGGCGCACGCCGCGAGCAGTGTCCTGAAGGGCCTGGTCGACTTCGGCCAGCGACTCGAAGAGCACGCTGGACGCGCGCACGACCGGGACATTGGCCGTTCGCACCATGGCGTCAATGCGCCGGCCGACTTCGCTATAGCGAGTCGTGGAGGGCATGGAGGACCGCGGGGTGGAGTGCAGGGTTGGGTGCATGGCGGGCATCCTGTTCGCGGGCGGGATCACTGGGGATTCAGGGGGCGTCATCGGGAAAAACTCCGCTCAAGCAAACTGAAGGTCGATCAGCTCATCGGCTTCACAGTCTAAATCGGCGCAGAAACCCACCGAGGGCCCTGGGCACCGCAGATGCTTAACTGCAAGTCCGAGCGCGAAGCGATGATTCAGGAGAGCCCGACATGCAGACCCCGATGCAGACCCCGATGCAGACCCCCCGTTCACACACTCCACACACAACCTGGATCGCCGTAGCCGATGACAGCCGCGCGCGGATCTTTCAATCCCGCTCGGACGAGCCACTGCGGGAGCTTGAGGATCTGATGCAGCCGCAGAGCCGGCCGGGCGATCATGAGCGCCATGCCGATGCGAAAGGTCACTATGGCAGTGCTGGGATTGGGGGAAGCGGATCGCCGGGTCACCATGGCACGATTCACGGCGCCGGCCATAGCGCCGAACCCCGCACGAGCGCGGACGACAAACTCGAAGGGCAGTTCGCCCGACAGTTGGCTCAACGGCTCGAAGGCGCCCGGCGCGAAGGTGCTTTTGAACATCTGATTCTGATTGCAGCCCCGCGGTTTCTAGGACGAGTCCGGGCGCAGCTCTCGCCGCAAGTCACAAAGCGCCTCGCGCACACCATCGCCAAGGACCTCTCCAAGCTCTCGGTCACCGACATCGAATCCCGCCTACAAGCCCAAGCCTTGCTTGCGCCCGCACAGCCCCGTAGTCAATGAGCGCCTTAAAGCTCGCCTGGCTCGCCGTTGATGAAATGGGGTCCGTGTAGGCCAATCCCGTTGGCGCGCCTGGCTGGGATCGAACCAGCGACCCCTGGCTTCGGAGGCCAGTACTCTATCCACTGAGCTACAGGCGCGGGTCTGTCGAGAACCCCAGATGATACTCGGTCGATTCGGGAGCGTCCACGCGTTCGCGTCCATCGGTCGCGTGACCGAATTCGCATCCGTGGGTATCATTCGCGGGGAGATTATTCCGATCCGTATCATCCGATCCAAAGATCGACTTCTGCCTGATCAACTCCCAAGAGCCGCTCGATGAGTAATAAAACCAACGATCATCAAGGTCACGCCGACGATGAGGCGCCCGAACCGCTGATCAAAACCCCCCAGCAGTTGATCAAAGTGATTTTGCTGGCTTTCATCGTCCCGGTGATCGTCATCGTCCTCTTGGCGAGCTATGTCACCTCGGGCAAGAAGCCCAATGCAGGTAGCGACGTCATGTCGACCCAGGCAATTGAGGCGCGGATCCGACCGGTCGCCCGATTCGAGATCAAGGATGCGTCGGCGCCGCAGGTTCTGCGAACCGGTCTCGAGGTCTACAACGCACAGTGCGTCGCTTGCCACGGCGTTGGTGCCGCAGGCGCGCCCAAGTTTGGTGATGCCGCTGCCTGGGGGCCACGGATTGGTCAGGGCTATCCTGGCCTGCTCAATTCGGCCCTCAAGGGCAAGGGCCTGATGTCGGCTCAGGGCGGCGGGGAATACGCCGATGTGGAAGTGGGTCGGGCCGTGGTGCACATGGCCAACGCCGGCGGCGCCAAATTTGAAGAGCCGGCTAAATAAAATAGTGGGCTCGATAAATCCGCTAGGACTTGCGCAACAAGGCCTGCAAGGCCGCAATCCGTTCCTGAGGGGTCTGGGCCTTTTGCTCAGGCGATAGGTCGGGCGTTTTTTCTAACGCTCGATCCAGGCCCATCTCGGCGATAAATCGTGAGGGCTCGCGCTCCTCCACGCGTTCGCGCCCACGGCTGCGTTGACGGCACCACGACACCTGAAGCGAACGTTGCGCTCGAGTGATCCCGACGTACATCAAACGTCGCTCCTCTTCAAACCGCACGATGGCGTCGGCCGCCTCGTCCTCGAGGCCAACGCTCGAGGGCAGTAAGCCCTCCTCAACACCCGCCAGGAACACGTGAGGCCACTCGAGCCCTTTGGCGGCATGCAGGGTTGACAGTCGCACTGCATCCGAATCGTCTTCGCGTCCGTCGAGCCGCGAAGCCAGGGCCATCAGTTGCGCCATCTCCAACAGGTTACGTCCATCCTCCTCGGCCCGACGTTTGATCCAGTCGACAAATTCACAGACGTTCTGCCAGCGCTGTGAAGCCTGGCGGTCGGGTTCGTTATCGAACAACCAGTCCCGATAAGCGATCGCCGCGAGCAAATCATCGATGACGACCGCCACGGTCTCGCGCTCCGCGCGCCAGGTAAATCGGTGGATGAACGCGCCAAATTCGCGCAAAGGGATGAGCTGTCTTGCCGCTAGCCTGGACTCCGCCGCGGTCTCAAAGAGCGCCGCCAGCAGTGAACACTGACGCTCGCCAGCCAGTGCCCCCAAGGTCTCCAGCGTGGCCGCACCAATCCCTCGGCGCGGGGTCGTCACCGCCCGAATAAATGCAGGGTCATCGTCATCATTGACCAGCAGCCGCAGGTAGGCCGCCAGATCTCGGACCTCGGATCGCTCAAAAAAGGACGTCCCCCCGGTGACGGTGTAAGGAATGTGCTGCTTGCGCAGCGCCTGCTCGAGGAGTCTTGCCTGCTGGTTTGACCGGTACAGCACGGCGAAATCGGCGAACCGCGCGCGGCGCTCGAATTTCATCGCAGAGATTCGCACCGCGATCCGTTCGGCCTCCTCCTCGTCATCTTCACAGGCACTCACCAGCACCGGATCACCTGGCCCAAGCTCGGACCAAAGGGTCTTCTCAAACAACTTTGGATTGGCGCGGATCACCTGATTGGCAGCATTCAGGATATGCTGACACGAACGATAGTTCTGCTCGAGCTTGATCACCTTTAGGGTCGGATAATCCGTTCCCAGGCGCTGCAGATTATCGAGCGTCGCGCCCCGCCACCCATAGATCGACTGGTCGTCGTCCCCCACGGCGGTAAAGTGCGTGAGTGGACCCGCCAACAGCCGCAACCAGGCGTACTGGGCCGCATTGGTGTCCTGAACCTCGTCGATTAACAGGTAACGAAGACGCCGCTGCCAGCGCTCGCGGACCTCCAGGTCGCGCTCCAAAATCCGTACCGGCAACCGAATCAAGTCATCAAAGTCGACCGCCTGATAGGCTGAGAGCGTTGCAGCATATTCCCGATAGGCGCGGGCGGCTGCCTGGTCGCGATCCCCAGTGCTGCGTGCCACCGCCTCATCGGGCTCGATCAGGCCATTCTTCCAGAGCGAAATCTGCGACTGGACGGCTCGGGCCAACACGCGGTCGGTCGTCCCGAGCGCCTGAGTAATCACCCCTAACGAATCGTCGGCCGCAAAAATCGAAAAGCCTGGCTTGAGTGCTGCAGCCTGCGCTTCGGTTCGTAAAAAATGCACGCCCAGCGCATGAAACGTTGAGATCAGTGGCTTGCGCCGCCCCTCAATCGGGGTCTGGACGAGGGTCCGGGCGCGCTCCAACATCTCGCGCGCTGCCTTGTTGGTAAAAGTAATCGCCGCGATCGAGGGCGCAGCCACCCCACACTCGTCGATCAGATAGGCCAGTTTGCTGGCGATCACCCGTGTCTTCCCGCTGCCAGCACCCGCAAGAACTAGGCAAGGGGTCTCAAGATGACGCACGGCCTCGCGCTGGGCCGGATTTAGGGCAGCGGAGGTCATCGATTAGATCGCAAGGGGATCAACTTCCAAATGCCAGTGCACCTTCGAATGCGCACTGCCGAGGGCCCGTAACGCGGGCAAATTCCGAACCAAGAGGGCCTGTAGAGTCGGCCGCGATGACGATTCCAAAAGCAATTGAGCCCGTTCTCGCCCAGCCAACCGAGCCATGGGCATCGGCACCGGCTCCGCAATTCGGATCGCCCCGAGGCCGAGGCCGAGGCCCAAGCCGTTGGCGCTTGGGTTAGCAATTGCGTTTGCATTTACGACCCTGCCCGACTCGCAAGGCAACAGGACCGTTTTGGCCAAGGCGAGAAATTCCAGTGCGGTCGCGGCCGCGGTCGCATCGGCACACAACAAGGCCTGATGTGCGAACGGTGGCAGATGAGCGGCCTCGCGTTGATGCAGCTCCCCACGGGCGAAGGACGCATAATCCTGTGCCCGCAACGCAGCAAACAAGGGATGCCCAGGCCAACGCGTCTGGATCAAGACCTCCCCGGGCTGTTCGGCCCGCCCGGCCCGGCCCGCGACCTGAAGCAGCGTGGCAAACAAGCGCTCGGGTGCCCGAAAATCATGGGAGTAAAGGCCACTGTCGGCACCCAGGACCACGACCAAGGTCAGGCGTGGAAAATCATGCCCCTTGGCCATCATCTGGGTTCCGACCAAAATATCGACCTCACCCGTGCGAACCGTCAACAGCAACGCCTCGGTCGAGCCGCGACGGCGCGTGGTGTCGCGGTCAATCCGCACGATTCGTGCGGAAGGAAAGCGGGTTGCAATGCTCTCCTCGAGCCGCTGCGTCCCCCGACCCAGCGGCGCCAGGTCAACCTCACCGCACGCGGGGCAGGACCTCGGCACCGCATCAGAATGCCCGCAGTGATGGCAGATTAATTGCCAGCCCCGCGTTGCGGAGTCCATTCGGGCGTGCAAAGCCAGAGTGACTGAACAATTCGGGCAACTCGACACCCAAGCGCAAGATTGGCAGGCCAGCACGGGTGCATACCCGCGACGATTCAAAAAGATCAGCGATTGCTCCCCGCGCAGGAGTCGGGCCTCAATCGCGGCCACGGCTTGAGGCGCAAGGCCCTCTGCGGTCTTTATCCGCGTCATGTCGATGAGGCGAACGGCCGGCAGGATCGACTGAGCAACCGCGCGGCGCGGCAAATCCACCCGTTGATAGCGCCCTGTAGCGGCGTTATGCCAGGTCTCGAGCGATGGGGTGGCGCTACCCAACACAACCGGAATCTGCTCGATCCGCCCGCGCGCGACGGCCAGATCACGCCCTGACCAGCGCGCGCCCTCTTGCTGGCGGTACGACGGATCGTGCTCCTCATCGACCACAATCAGGGCACAACGTGCCAAGGGCGCGAGCACTGCCAGACGGGTTCCGACGACCAGACGCGCCCGGCCCTCAAGCGCTGCGACCCAGGCCGACGAACGCTCGGCCTCGGGCAGCGCACTGTGTAGAACCGCGGGGGGCCATGCCGGGAACCGCGACTGCAGGGTCCGCACGAACTGCGGCGTCAGTGCAATCTCGGGGACCAGGAGCAACGCCTGCGCCAGCGGATCACGTGACAACACCCGGTCGATCGCGCGCAAATAAACCTCGGTCTTCCCGCTCCCGGTCACCCCGTAAAGGAGATGGACCCTGAACCCGCGGTCGAGCACCAAGGACTCGAGTGCGGCAGCCTGATCGGCCGTGAGCTCAGGCACCGGAGCGGGCTCAACCGACCGAGCGGATTCAACAGATTCAGCCGTTTGGGCCCAGGCGGTGCGCGCACGTTCGACTGGGCCACCGCCGCGCGGTTTCTGTGCCCGATAAGCCTGCGCGCTGCGCAGCAAGGCTGGAATCGCCGGAAGCGCCAATTCGCCGAGCCCAACCTGATAGTAGCTCGCCGCGAATCTAACCAGCTCAAGCCACCGGGAAGGCAACGGGTCAAGGTCCAGTAAACATCGGTCAACTGCCCGCAATCGTTCGGGCGCCAGCGCACTCTCGGAAGCCACCGCCGTGACCAGCCCAATCCGTTGCGTGCGGCCCCATGGCACCAAGACGCGGCGCCCAATCGGATCGCCGATCGGATTACCGATCGGATTGAACTCCGAACCGCCTTCACTCCCGAATTGCGCAGCCAACGGGGTCGGCGCCGAATAATCAAATGGGCCCGGCAACGGGACGTCGAGCGCAACCTGCCAAATGGTTGCCATCATCGATGGGCTGTGGATAACTTTGTGTGCAAGATGGCACAGATCAGGTTCAAGCCGGCACTGTGCCCCGGCGCCACATCGATCGGAGCGCCAATCGTCCTGAAAAAGATTATTTTAATCATGACGTTAGAACGAATCGACTAAGGTCATTAGGGCGCCGCCTTGAAAACAGGTCCAGCCCGAATCTGTGCATAAACACAAACTTCGCCGTGATGCAAGCCCCACTCGAAGATTCATGACCGGGTGGGTGCCGGTGCGCACCGCGCCCATCTGGACCGCCCATTTGGCAGGCCCATTTGGCAGGCCCATTTGGCACGCGGTCAGTGGACTGCGTCAGGCCCCCGGCGCGCGCATCTTCCGGCCATAGGTATGCACCGCATCGACCAACGCCGAAACGGCCTCGGGCCTCGTATGTTGAGAAATTCCATGACCCAGATTGAACACATGCCCAGTGCCGGCCTGCGGCACGCCAAAACTCTCAAAAACTCGAGCCACCTCGGCGCGAATCTGCGCGTCCTCGCCCATCAGGGCCATCGGATCGAGGTTACCCTGCAATGCGCAGCGCGATCCAATTCGGGCGCGGGCGTCCGAAAGCTCCGTGGTCCAGTCCAGGCCCACCGCATCGGCCCCGCAAGCCGAGAGTGGTTCGAGCCACTGCCCACCACCTTTGGTAAACACAATTGAGGGCACTCGTACTCGCTGCGTGCCGCTGGGTCCCACACCCCCACCCGCACCCGCGCCCGACCCCACACCCGCAGGTTCGTCGCGCTCGCGCTGCAGCCGTTCAACAACCCGTTGCATTGGGCCTAAGGAATATTTGAGATATTGACTCGAGGTCAGAACCCCACCCCACGTGTCAAAGATCATAACGGCCTGGGCGCCGGCCTCGATCTGCGCGTTCAAATAATCGGCCACGGCTTGCGTGAGCACATCCAGCAGATGCAGCATCAGGTCGGGGCGGCGATAGAGCATCGTCTTGACTTCCCGGAAGTCATCGGTCCCACCACCCTCGATCATGTAGACCGCCAGCGTCCAGGGACTCCCGGAAAATCCAATCAGTGGAACCCGGCCGTCGAGCGCCCCCCGAATAGTGCGAACCGCGTCCATCACGTAACGCAATTCCTGATTCGGATCCGGCGCTCCGAGCGCAAGAATCGAGGCTTCATCGCGCAGCGGGCGGGCAAAACGTGGGCCCTCGCCATCCGCAAAATGCAGCCCTAAACCCATCGCATCGGGTACGGTGAGGATGTCAGAGAAAAGAATCGCGGCATCCAGTGCGTAGCGATCCAATGGCTGAAGCGTCACCTCACAGGCCAACTCCGGGTTTTTAGCCAGCGCGAGAAAACTGCCGGCCCGGGCACGGGTGGCCCGATATTCGGGGAGATATCGACCCGCCTGGCGCATGAGCCAGACCGGCGTGTACTCGGTCGGCTCGCGCAGCAGGGCGCGCAGAAAGGTGTCGTTGCGCAGGGGAGCGTGGATCATCAGCGCGGCAGAGGTGCGGCGTTAGCGCCGCTGCAATCGACGCAACGCGGCGATCTGGGCCACCGCAATCGCCAATTCTGCCTGTGCCTTGGCGTAATCGAGCGTTGCGGCCCGGTTAGACAAAGCTTCTTCGGCCTGACGCTTGGCCTCAAGCGCACGCGCCTCGTCCAGGTCCTTACCGCGGATCGCGGTATCTGCCAACACCGTTACGCGGTTCGGCTGAATCTCAAGAATGCCACCAGCCACAAAAACAAACTCTTCTTCGCTTTGTCCTGGCACCTTGATCCGAACGGCACCCGGACGAATCCGGGTGATCAGTGGGGTGTGGCCGGGGAAAATCCCGAGTTCGCCCGACTCGCCAGGAAGCGCCACAAAATCAGCTGGGCCGTCGTAGATCGAGGCCTCTGCACTGACCACGTCGACGTGAATCGTACTCATGTGAGCGTCTTCGCCTTCTCGATGGCCTCATCGATGGTGCCCACCATGTAGAACGCCTGCTCCGGCAATGCATCGCACTCCCCATTGGCGATCATCTGGAATCCACGAATCGTCTCTTTCAGGGTCACGTACTTACCGGGCGAACCGGTGAAGACCTCGGCCACATGGAACGGCTGCGACAGGAAGCGCTGAATCTTGCGCGCGCGCGACACGGCCAACTTGTCTTCCGGCGAAAGCTCATCCATCCCCAGAATCGCGATGATGTCGCGCAGTTCTTTGTAACGCTGCAGCGTCGACTGCACCTTGCGCGTGGTCGCGTAATGCTCTTCGCCAATCACGTTCGGGTCGACCTGGCGCGAGGTCGAATCCAGCGGGTCGACCGCGGGATAGATCCCCAGCGAAGCGATATCACGCGACAACACCACCGTCGCATCCAGGTGGGCGAATGTAGTCGCTGGCGACGGATCGGTCAAGTCATCCGCAGGCACATAGACGGCCTGAATCGAGGTGATCGAGCCAACTTTGGTCGAAACGATCCGCTCCTGCAGCTTACCCATCTCTTCAGCGAGCGTCGGCTGATAACCCACTGCCGATGGCATCCGTCCAAGCAGCGCGGACACTTCGGTTCCAGCCAGGGTATAGCGATAAATATTGTCCACGAAAAACAGAATGTCGCGGCCTTCATCGCGGAACCGCTCGGCCATCGTCAATCCGGTCAGTGCGACCCGCAAGCGGTTACCCGGGGGCTCGTTCATCTGACCGAACACCATCCCGACCTTGTCGAGAACGTTCGAATCTTTCATCTCATGATAAAAGTCGTTTCCTTCGCGAGTCCGCTCACCCACGCCCGCGAACACCGATAGACCCGCGTGCTGCTTGGCGATGTTGTTGATCAGTTCCATCATGTTGACGGTCTTGCCCACGCCCGCACCGCCGAACAGACCGATCTTGCCGCCCTTCGCGAAAGGGCAGATCAAGTCAATCACTTTGATGCCGGTCTCGAGCAACTCCACCGATGGCGACAGATCCGCAAACTTGGGCGCTGGCTGGTGGATTGAGCGCCGCTCATCCGTACCAATCGGGCCTGCTTCATCAATCGGGCGGCCCAGCACGTCCATAATCCGACCAAGAGTCGCCGGGCCAACCGGGACCGAAATCGGCGCACCCGACGCATTGACCGGCATTCCGCGGCGCAAGCCATCGGTCGAACCCATCGCAATGGTCCGAACCACGCCGTCACCAAGTTGCTGCTGAACCTCGAAGGTCAGCCCGGCCTCGACGCCAGCATGCTGCGCGCTGTCATCGAGATTGAGTGCCTCATAAATCGAGGGCAGACCCGTACGGGGAAACTGGATATCGACCACAGCGCCGATGCACTGAACAATGTGACCCTGAGAGTGCGTCATCTTGGGAACCTCGTAACTCGTAATGTATTCGGATCGGGGCTATCTGAATCGGGCGTTGGGGCAGGGCAAAGCAGTTTCACACCGCCGCCGCGCCCCCGACGATTTCAGACAGTTCCTTGGTAATCGACGCCTGACGCGCCTTGTTGTATGAGAGCTGCAAATCGCCTATCACTTTCTTGGCGTTATCGCTCGCCGCTTTCATCGCCACCATGCGAGCACTTTGCTCGCTGGCCATGTTCTCAGCCACAGCCTGAAACACGAGCGCCTCGATGTAGCGCAAAAGGAGGTCATCCAGCACCGAGGCGGCGTCGGGTTCGTAGAGGTAATCCCAGGCAAACTCGCGCCGGTCATCCTTTAGATGGTCGGTCGAGAGCGGCAGCAACTGCTCGATCACGGGCTCCTGGCTCATCGTGTTGATGAACCGCGTGTAGGCGAGATAAACCGCATCAATTTCACCCGCCGCGTACGCGTCGAGCTGAACCTTGACCGCACCGATGAGGCGCTCCAGATGCGGAGTATCGCCCAGCCCAATCACCGAAGACACGACCTTGGCGCCCATGCGGTTCATGAAACCCAAGCCTTTGGTGCCGATGGGCGTTAACTGCAGCTTGGCACCCTTGGATTCAAGCGCGCGCATTTTCAGCAACGAGGCGCGCAACACGTTGGTGTTCATGCCCCCGCAAAGACCCTTGTCGGTCGTCACAACGATCAGACCCACCGCACGCGTGTCGTCGCGGTGCGTCAGAAACGGATGACGGTATTCCGGATTGGCCGTAGCAAGGCTCGCCGTGATCGTGCGAATTTTTTCCGCATAGGGACGTGCGGCGCGCATGCGCTCCTGCGCACGCCGCATCTTCGAAGCGGCGACCATCTCCATCGCCTTGGTGATCTTGCGCGTGTTTTGGACGCTCTTGATCTTGGTGCGGATCTCTTTGCTACCGGGCATGGTCAGTACGAGCCGGTTTTCTTGAACGCTTGAATGACGGTATTCAACGTGGCTTCGTCGTCCTTGGACAGGTCCTTGGACGATTCGATCCGCTCGACCAAAGCGCTCTGCTCGCTGCGCAAATGATCACGCAACGCCCGCTCAAACGCTTGCGCACGACCCACATCGATGTCGTCGTAATAGCCGTTGTTGACGGCAAACAACGTCATCGCCATTTCCCAGACCCGCAGCGGCTGGTATTGAGGCTGCTTCATGAGTTCCGTCACCAAGCGACCGCGGTCAAGCTGCTTGCGCGTGGCCTCGTCCAGATCGCTCGCGAACTGGGCGAAGGCCGCGAGTTCGCGATACTGGGCGAGCGCCAGACGCACACCACCACCGAGCTTTTTGATGATCTTGGTTTGTGCAGCACCGCCCACGCGCGACACCGAAATACCCGCGTTGATGGCGGGGCGGATACCGGCGTTAAACAGATCGGTCTCCAGGAAAATCTGCCCGTCGGTAATCGAAATCACGTTGGTTGGAACGAACGCGGACACGTCACCGGCCTGCGTCTCAATCACCGGCAATGCGGTGAGCGACCCCGTTTTGCCCTTGACCGCACCGTGAGTGAACCGCTCCACGTACTCTTCATTGACCCGCGCTGCGCGCTCCAGCAGGCGTGAGTGGAGATAAAACACGTCCCCGGGGAACGCCTCACGACCAGGAGGACGACGCAGCAACAACGAAACCTGACGGTACGCCACCGCCTGCTTGGAAAGATCGTCGTAGACGATCAGCGCGTCTTCGCCGCGGTCGCGGAAGTACTCACCCATCGTGCATCCGGCATATGCGGACAAGTACTGCATGGCCGCTGACTCGGAGGCGGAAGCCACCACCACAATGGTGTAAGCCAGCGCGCCAGTTTCTTCGAGCTTGCGCACCACATTGGCAATCGTCGATGCCTTCTGGCCGATCGCCACGTAGACGCACTTGATGCCGGTATCTTTCTGATTGATGATCGCATCAACCGCGACCGCGGTCTTTCCGGTCTGACGGTCGCCAATGATTAGCTCGCGCTGTCCACGTCCCACCGGCACCATCGAATCGATTGCCTTGAGACCCGTCTGCACCGGCTGAGAGACGCTCTGGCGCGCAATCACACCCGGCGCAACCTTCTCCAAGACGTCGGTCAGCTTCGCGTTGATCGGGCCCTTGCCATCGATCGGCTCGCCCAGCGTATTGACGACCCTGCCCAACAGCTCTGGTCCCACGGGAACGGCCAGAATCCGCCCGGTTGCCTTAACGATGTCACCCTCTTTGATGTGCTCATAGCTACCGAGGACCACCGCGCCGACCGAATCACGTTCCAGATTCAGCGCAAGACCGAAGGTCTCGCCCGGGAATTCGATCATTTCGCCTTGCATCACGTCCGACAGGCCGTGGATGCGGCAGATCCCGTCCGTCACCGTCACGACCGTACCCTGATTACGGGTATCGGCATCGACAGCGAGGTTCTTGATCTTCGTTTTCAGCAGTTCGCTGATTTCGGCTGGATTGAGTTGCATCGCAAAACTCCTAGTGCATCAGGGCGCCTGCAAGCTGGGAAAGCTTGCCGCGCACCGAGAGGTCAGTTACTTCATCACCGATGCGGATCGACACGCCGCCGATCAGATCGGCATCGACGTCGACCGACACCTTGACCGGGCGGCCATGGCGCTGTGTCAGCACAGTCACCACATCGGCCACCTGGGCATCATTCATGGGAAACGCAGAGGTCACCCTCGCGTCGATTACGCCCTCGTGGGCACCGCGAGCCTGCTCGAAAAGCTGGGCAATTTCAGCCACCACGCTCAACCGCTCGTTCGCCGCCAGAACCTGCACAAACCCCTGGATCGGACCGACGCCGATACCGGCGATCTCGATCACGGCCTGTGCAATTTGTTCGCCCGAGAGCGCCGGGTTTGCAATCAGCGCCTCGGAACCCGGCGCCTGAACGACCGAAACCAAAGCCTGTAGGCCCTGGCTCCAGACGGCAAACTGGGCCGCGCTATGGTGTTGCGAATCGTCGACTGCGAGTTGAAAAGCCGCCTCGGCGTAGGGGCGCGCAATCGTGAGCGGTTCAGCCATGCTCAGTGCCCCGGTGTCAAGCGCTGCGCCTGCGGTTGCGCCGAAGAGAGCTCCGCCGCCAAACCTGCAAGTAATTCGGCATGGCGCGCCGCGTCGATTTCGCGACGCAGAATCTGCTCGGCACCTGCCACCGCCAACGCAGCGACCTGGTCCCGCAGCACATCCCGAGCGCGCTGCATGGCGAGCGCGGCTTCGTCTTCGGCAGCCTTGCGAGCGGCCGCCACGATGCGGGCGCTTTCGGTCCGAGCCTCATCGAGCGACTGCGCAACTTGCCGCTCACCGGCCGCGCGAACCTCGGCAGCGCTGTTTCGAGCCGCAGTTATCTCCGCCTCGACTCGACGCTTTGCGTCGGCAAGCTCAGTGCGCGCGCGCTCTGCAGCCGCCAAGCCATCGGCGATCTTGCGCGAGCGGTCATCGAGCGCCTGGGTGATCGGCGGCCACACGAACCGGGCAGTGAACCACCACAGCGCGCAGAAGACGACGATCTGGACGATCAGAGTCGCATTCAGATTCACGGAAGGATCAACCTTTGAACGGGTTAGCAAACGCGAACATCATCGCGATACCAACGCCGATCAGGAAGGCCGCGTCGATCAGACCGGCAAGCAGAAACATTTTCGTTTGCAGCTTATCCATCAGCTCGGGCTGACGTGCTGCCCCCTCGAGGTAGCGACCTCCCATCATGCCGATACCAATACAGGCACCGAGTGCGCCGAGGCCAATGATCAGACCGCAAGCGATCGCAACGAGAGCAACGTTCGTCATTTTTGACTACTCCTGGAGAAACCTTCGTAAACCG
>Ga0114972_10000239_pt1 | contig 40142 bp, 29 predicted proteins | sample M_140807_EF_Meta_FD_87354 | JGI IMG/M metagenome (GOLD analysis project Ga0114972, IMG submission 87354) | Freshwater microbial communities from Lake Montjoie, Canada to study carbon cycling - M_140807_EF_MetaG | ecosystem: Environmental > Aquatic > Freshwater > Lake | place: Lake Montjoie... | reverse complement strand
TGGGGCAAACTCGACGACCGCATGGGCGGTGCCGGTGAAAACGTCATCCATCGCCAGTGCAGTGGCTGCCACGGCAGGGATCTCGAGCCGGCTGCCAGCAGCAAGCTTGCCGTCGTGCAGGTTGATGCTGCCAAAGACGCGCCCCGCACCGTTGAAGGTCACGACGTCGCGCACCGGCACCAGCGGATTCAACCAAAGCAGGGAATCGAAGTGCCAGTCCGCGTCGACGTGCCCTGAGGTCCGTGCCGCAATTTCGTGCGGTTGCAACGGCAGGGGCACCTGCCTGCCGCTGATCATGAGATCGGCGTCGGCCCTCAGTTGGGTATCACCATTGGCGATGAGATCGGACTTGAGATGCACTCCGTCGGAGGTGACCTGCGCAAGGGCCACGACTCTCGCATGCTCATCCAGATCCTTGATGCGGGCGTCGACCGGCAGGTCCAACTTCAGTGTACTGCCCGGTCGCAGTTCGCCACGAACCCAGCCGAGCTGCCCCTGCAGATGGCCCGCCTGCTGTTCGGTCCCGATACGCGCAGCGGAAGAGTTCGTGGCGCTGACACGCACCCCGACCGTGTTTGCAACGATGTCCAGATCAGCCACCATCTTGAGCAGCTTGCGCAGACCCGGCGCTTCTTCACGGCGGTGCCGATCGATCTCCAGACCACCCTTGACCTGCGCCTGATCGAGCAGGCGTGTCCCTTCGCGCCACAGCGTTGCATCCTTGAAGCTGAATTGCGAGGGCATTACCTGCATCGGGCCGCCATGCAGTTGCTTCAGGAACCCGGCCCGCGCGGTGCCCGTGCCGGTCAGCACCATGTCGTTGAAGTAGGCATGGCGGATGTCACTGACCGCAACGTCATCGAAGCGCATGGTCCAGCCGCCCGGTCGCGGTGCTGCCGGCTCCCGAACCACGTCGATGAGACTCGCACCTCCAGCGACACCCCGCGCACTCACGCCCGTCACACGCAACTCCTTGCGCAGCAGTGGCCACAGAGCAACGCGTCCACTGACCTCATCGGCCTGCACGGACCAGACGGTGCGACGGACATGCCCCGCGATACGCAGATCCTTGACCGTGAATCGGCCGGGCCACCATGTGCTGACGCTGCCCCAGCCCACTTGCGCCTTGGTCGGTTGGCGGTTCGCCAGGCTGCGCCCGATCGCCGTATTGAGCAGCAGGTTCCCGACCAGCAGGTATAGAAGATACGTCGCCCCGACGACTGCGCCAGCCCAGAGCGCAGCGCGGACCGGCGGTGTCCGTGTGGCGATAGATCTCACGGGTCTTGTGCAGGTTGACTGCCGGTGATGACGATCTTGCGCGCTTCCTCAACGAATCTTCGCGCCTGATCTTCCTTGGCAGCGGGGTCGAATTTGGAGGGTGGTTGCATCAGCCCGGCCTGCACGGCAGGCCGCGCGGCGATCCGGGTCAGCCAGCGCGTGAGATGCTGATGTTCATTGGTGGCGACGCCTGACCAGGACGCGGTACGTACCCAGGCGAAATTGGCGATATCGGCGATCGAATAATCGCCAGCGAGATATTCGTGGTTGGCGAGTCGTCCATCCAGCACGCCGAAGAGTCGCTTCACTTCGGTTTGGTAGCGGTCGATGGCGGGTTGGATCTTGGTTGGGAAATAGCGGAAGAAAACGTTTGCTTGTCCCATCATCGGTCCGATGCCACCCATCTGGAACATCAGCCACTGCAGGACGCGCGAGCGACCCTTGACGTCGGTCGGCAGCAATTGACCTGTCTTCTCTGCAAGGTAGATGAGGATCGCGCCGGACTCGAAGACGGCGAAATCATCGGCAGCATGATCGATGATGGCAGGAATGCGGCCGTTGGGATTGATGGCAAGAAACCACGGCTGCTTCTGCTCGTTGTTCGATAGGTCGATGACCCGCACCGTGTAGGGCAGGCCCATCTCTTCGAGTGCGATCGATACCTTGTAGCCATTCGGCGTCGCGGCGGTCAATAGTTCGATCATGATCGTGTTGCCTGCAATGCGGCTGCCAGTTCGGCGCCGCGTGCATCGCGCAGATAGCCGCAATTACGCACACGCTCGACGGTGCGGTCAAGCCGCAACTCGCCCCGTTTGTATTGAGTGACCTTCGGTCGCAACGCGGTTTCGATGTCCCGGGCCTGCTCTGCGCCGCATTGATTGCCGGCCAGCCCCGGCAGACGATCGGCGGAGAAAATACCGCTCTGCTTCACCAGCGCATCGAAATTGCCATTCAGCCATTGCAGTGCCAGCGCACGGGTCGCGGGTTCGGTCGCCAGCCCCGATGCCAGATCGAGTCGGTCGCTGGGGCGCAGTCGCGGGTCCGTCATATGCTGCAGGAGCCAGTTGCCGACCCGCGAGTCGCCGCTTGCCCCGAGAGCGGCCAAGGCGGCGCCACGAAACAGACTGTCGTCGCTGCTGACGGCCCGCTCGAGTAGTTGCTCGGCGATGGCCGGCCCACCCTGCCTGACATGTACGCGCAGGGCCAACGACAGCAGCGACGTGTCGAGGGCAGCGGGGTTGCCTGCCAGATACGCTTGGGCAGCCGTCCCCAAGGTTCGCTGTACGTTCTCGTCTGCCGCCTCATCCGCGAGCAGCGATGCCACGCCCGTGCGCAGGCGTTGGCGGTTTGGGTCTTCGTCACGGTAGACGCCACGTCGTGGGTCGAGACCCAGCTGCGTCAGTAACGGTTGATAGATACGCCTTATCGTAGCCCGATAAGCCGGCAAAGATTCCGCAGTGATGAGCCCCTGCTGACGCAGGCCAGTGAGGCGTTCACCGCCATCGAGTGCCGCCTGCGCATACGGGTTGGCCGCCATGCTCTCGGCGCCCTCGATGAGCAGGCGCGCCGACGCATTGCCAGCCTGGAAGTCGGCCCACAGGCTGTCCGAAGTGGCCAATGCCTCCGCAGGCGGCAATTGGCCAGACTCGGCGATCAGGCGCTGCCACTCCGAGTTGGCCAGCGAGAAACGATAGTAACCGCTGCCGCCCGCGTTCGGCATGAGTGCCCCATCACCCTTGATATCGATCTGTCCGGTGCTGCCCTCGAGCAGCGTGCATTGCCGGGTCGCACCCAGCCGTGCGCAGGTCGGCACGATCCAGCGTTGTTGGGCCGGTACAGTGCCGAGTTGTGCGTAACGCTGCTGCTGCAGGCTCAGCCCCTGCGCAGTGCGTTCCGCCCGCAGTACGGGCACGCCCTGTTGGTCGACGAAACTCTTGAGCGCAGCCAAGACCCGCGGATCCTTGGCCGCATCCGCCAGCGAAGCAAAAAAGTCGTTGGTCGTGGCGTTACCGTAGGCATGACGTTTGAGATGCAGCCGCACGCCATCGCGAAACTTCTCATCACCCAGGTAGGCCGCGATCATGGCAATGACCTGGCCGCCCTTGCCGTAGGTCACCGCGTCAAAGGCACCGTCAATCTGCCCGTTGGTCGCGATGGGTTGATGTATCGGGCGTCCTGCCTGCAGCGCGTCCAGATCCATCGCGCTGAAGGCGTCGCGTTTGGCGCTCAGGCCGATGTTCAGGTCTGGTCGCCATTCGTTGCCGATACGGTAGCCCATCCAACTCGCGAAACTCTCGTTCAGCCAGATGTCATCCCACCACTGCGGAGTCACCAGGTCGCCAAACCATTGATGGGCAATTTCATGCGCGACCACCGAGCCGAAGCGGGCCAGTTGACGCGGCGGCGACTGGGGATCCAACAGCAGGATGGTGTCGCCATAGATGATCGCTCCCGCGTTCTCCATCGCACCACCCATGATGGGCGAGCCGATCTGGTCAAGTTTGCTGAACGGAAACGGGCTATCGAAGTACTGCTCGAGTAGCGCGACGATCCGGTCCGTGTTCTCCATCGCGAAGTCGAGCCGAGCTTTGTTGGGCTGGGTCGCGATGACGCGCATGGGTAGGGCCGTCTTGCGTTGCGCTGTGGGTGGCGCCACGCCGCTGCGGGTGACGAATGGTCCGACGGCGAATGCCACCAGATACGTCGGCAGGGGAGGAGTGGTCGCAAAACGATGCACGACCTGTGCGCCGGAGCGATTGCTGCCGGTCTCCTCGCCGTTCGACACGGCGACCTGCCCGGGAGCAGTCGTCAGTGAGACGGTGAAAGGCGTCTTGAAGCCCGGCTCATCGAAGCCCGGAAATGCGGCCCGCGCATCGATCGATTCAAACTGCGTCCACGCATACCAGGCACCGGCCACCTGAGTGCGATAGAGGCCCGATGCCGACGTCCCGAACGGCGCATCGTAGTCGAAGCTGAGCGTGGCCTGACCCGCCGGCAGTGGCTCAGCGAGGTCGAGCCGCGCCACGCCCAGCAAATCGACCTCGGTGTATTTCCCTTTGATGACCCGCCGCGCACCCTTGGTGCGTGCCGTGACTGCACTGACCTGCAGATCGCGTCCATGCAGGTAGAGCGAACGCAGCGGCTTGCGCAGTTCGACATCGATCTCGACGTGACCGGAAAAGCGGGGCTGCTCGGGGAGAATAGTGAGGTCCAGACGATAGGCGAGCGGCCTCACTTCATCGGGCAATCGACCCTGCGGTACAGTATCGGCGTAGGTTGCCGGCACTGTCAGGAAACCAAGCAGGACGAGCAGAGCAGTACGCATGACGGGGTTCCTCGGAGCTAACAGCTCAGGGTAATGCAGGAGACCGCGTGGACGGAAATTTTTTGGCGGGATGGCGTAACGCTGGTCGGGCCCGGGCCCGGGCGCGGGCTGCGCACGCTCTCTGGCTGTGTCTGATCCTGAGTCTGCTCATCAGACCCACATGGTCGGCCGATGCACCTGCCCCGGTCCCCTGTGCCGCTGCGGCCAGTCAGCAACTGCCGTTGCCGCAATTGCAATTGGCGCTCGAGCAGTGCTTTCGCGAGCATGGCAATCACCTGCGGATCGGGGATACGGAGTTTGATCGCGGCACAGCCCTGCAGTGGCTGCATGTGGAGCCGGATGCCCGGCGTCGCAAGGCGATTTTCGCAGCCTTCGCCCCGCTTTGGCGCGCGCTGAACGCGGACGGCAGCGTGGGCAGTCCCTACCGTCGCATGATCGCGCTGCGCTCCCAATTCGAGCGCACGGAGGGATCACAGTTGCAGGCGGCCGCCGCAGCGATCGGCGTGCCACCCGCGCAAATCGAGCAATGGCTGGTACGCATCCTCGAAGCGTGGCGCAACACGCTGACGGGTCCAGCCGTCGAGCCGTGGGACTTTCGGTACATAGGCGGCAAGGCCAACCGAGCTCTCGCAGCAGCGACAGTGCAAGACACGCTGCTGCCCGTGACTCGACGATTTTTCCGTGACTTGGGTGCGGACGTGGACGCATTGCAGGTGCAATTCGATCTGGATCCGGCCCCGAACAAATCGCCTCTGGCCTACACGGACTTCCGCACCCGCGGTGGGCAGACGCCCACGGGGTGGCAGCGTCCGACTGCGGTGGTGGTCGGGCTCTACCCGGAGGGTGGATTGTTTGCAATGAATGAGCTGGTGCACGAGACCGGGCACGCAGTGCACGTCAGTGCCATCCACACCGATCCGTCGCACATGGATTTCCCGGACACTTTGTTCGTCGAGGCATTTGCCGACGTGCCCTCTTGGAGCACCTACGAGCCAGTTTGGCAACAACGCTATTTGGGCCGTGCCGTTCCGGAGCGCGAGGCGCAGCGCGCGCTCTTCTCCGATGTGATGCTCGACGTGGCATGGGCGCTGTTTGAAATCCGTCTGCTGCGCGATCCGACACTCGATCCCAACGTGGTGTGGACCGAGATCACAGCGCAGTACCTCAACGTGAAGCCGCATCCGGAACTGCCTTGGTGGGCCATGCGGGTGCAGTTGGTGGCGGACCCCGGCTACATGCTCAATTACGGGCTGGGTGCGGTGCTCACCGCAGAGTTACGTGCCGCAATTCGTGCAAACATCGGAGCATTCGATGGCGGCAACCTGCGCTGGTACGGCTGGGTCAGCGATCGACTGCTGCAGTACGGTACCCTGCGCAGCACGCAGATGCTGCTGCAGGACCTGCTCGGACGAACCGTTGATCCCGAAGCATTGCTCGCGCAGGTGGCGCGCTGCGGCATCCGGACCGGTCGGCCGAATTGAGTCCGCTGCCGCTCCAAGTGGATCAGTCCGTCCGTTCGCTTTGACATTGCCTTATCGCTGCGGCTAAATCGACCGCGTGTTCGCCATCCTCAAACCAGCGCCTGACGCGGCACGTCTGCCCGCTGAACGGATCGACCCCGAGTATCGTCGGCTCCGACGGCAAGTGTTCGCAGGCATTTTCATTGGTTATGCGGCCTATTATCTGGTGCGCAAGAATTTCGCCCTGGCGATCCCTGACATACTGGCCGAACACCCTGAATACACCAAGGCGCAGCTGGGTACGGTGATGACCGCTCTCTCGCTGGCCTACGGCGCCTCGAAGTTCCTGATGGGCTCGGTCTCCGATCGCAGTAATCCACGCTGGTTCATGCCGCTCGGCCTGCTGCTGTCCTGTCTGGTGATGATGGTGTTCGGTTTTTCCAAGGGCATCTACGCGTCACTGGGGGCGATGATTGCCTTGATGGCAGTCAACGGATGGGTCAATGGCATGGGTTGGCCGCCGAGCGGCAAGACCATGGTCCACTGGTGGAGCACGCGCGAGCGCGGCCGCACCGTGGCGTTGTGGAACGTGGCCCACAATATCGGCAATGGCACCGCCGCCCCTCTGGCCCTGCTTGGCGTCGCGTTGTTTGGCGACTGGGGCGCCAAGTTCTATTTCAATGCCATGGTGGCTGCGGTGATCGCCGTTGGCATCTGGTTCCTGCTTCGCGATACGCCGCAGAGCTGCGGGTTGCCGCCGGTCGAGGAGTATCGCGACGATTACCCGGAGAATTATTCGGCGTCGCATGAGCGCACGTTCAGTTTCCGTGAGATCTTCATGGAGCACGTGCTGCCCAACCGTTATTTGTGGTTCATCGCCATTGCCAACGCGTTTGCGTATTTCGTGCGTTACGGGGTGGTGGACTGGGTCCCCACCTACTTGCAGACTGCCAAGGGTTTCTCGTTCAAGGATTCGACCGTGGCTTGGGCTATGTTCGAGTACGCGGCCATCCCGGGAACGCTGCTGTGCGGCTGGCTATCGGATCGACTGTTTGGCGGCCGCCGCGCACCGGCGACCATTCTCTTCATGGCGGCGACGCTGCTGGCGATCATCGTCTATGCGCTGAACGGCAAGGGGCCGCTGTGGATAGATCAGCTTGCGCTGATCGCGATCGGCTTCTTCGTCTACGGCCCGTTGATGCTGATCGGCTTGCACGCGCTGGATCTGGTACCGAAGAAGGCGGCAGGTACCGCAGCGGGTTTCACTGGATTTTTCGGTTACGTATTTGGTTCGGCGGTGGCAGGTACCGGCGTTGGCTGGATTGCCGACCACTTTGGCTGGAATGGCGTGTTCGTGACCATGATCGTGTGCTGCGTCCTGACGATGCTATTCAGTGCCTTGACGCTCGGACACACCACCCGCAGCAGCGCCAGACGCGGCTGAATCATTCAGCCGCGCAGCTGCCTTCCCTGCCCCGCGCGACGCAGGATCACCGTGCCGGGGCAGTGCCTGCGGTGCTGTGCAGCAGTGTCAAACCCTCAGCGTGTCTGCGCTGGAAGCCTTTCCACACCGTGACGCCGCCGCTGCCTTGGCTGTAGGCCGCCCAGGGCGACTTCGGGTCGGGTGTCCATACACCCTGGCTCGAGTCCTCCACCAGACCATCCAGATACGCACTGCGGCTCGCCTCGTCCTTGACGTAGCGGTCGAGGAACGCGGTGATCATGTGCAGGCTGATACCGATGATGCGGTCCTTGCGCCATACCGGATCTTCGAACCAGTCCTGATCCCACAGTTGCCCACGCATCTGCGCTGGTACGGGGCCGAGTCCCAGCGCATGTCCTCCCTCGCGGAAGGTCAGCAGATAGCGGTTGCTGTTGCTGGCAGCATCGAAGAAGGCGCGTGCGCCGCTCTTGTAATCGACGGTGCGATCGCGGTCACCCGCGATCAGGAACAGCGGCGCGGTGAGGTCGGCGAGGCCGGTTGCTCCCCAGGCGCCGAACTGGCCGCCGGCAGGGGCGATTGCAACCACGGCTTTGACTGCCGGAGCGCGCATCTGATCACGCGCCGGACCGCCGCGCACGTAGTCACGGATCACGCCGCCGGGAAACTGGGCTGCGAGCGGCGCGGGCGGCTCGAGCGTCGCACCGCCCGCCGTCAACACTCCGTAACCACCCATCGAATAGCCGATCAACGCGATTCGCTCTGGATCGACATGGCCCGCTGCCGCGAGCGACTGGCGTAACTCCCGTGCGACGAAGCTGATGTCGAGCGGACGGCGCAGCAAGGCGTGCGGGAACCCGAGCGGATTGAAATAGTAATCTTCGTGACGGATCGCTGCGACGACGTATCCCTTGGAGGCCAGATTCTCGGTCAGCCACGTCATGCCAGCCGTCACGTTGCCGTAACCGTGTGCGACGATCACCAGCGGGAAACGTCCGGCCACCATCTGCGCGTTACGCACCGCAATGCCGGGTACGGTAAAGGCAGCTGGTGGTCGCGGTGGTTCGGAGTCCAGTTGCGCGCTATAGATGGTGGACTGTGCGTTCTTCGCAGCCACGGCCGGGTACCACAGATCGACAGTCAGTTTGCGATCCTGTTTCGGGACACTGCCCGTCTTCGGATCCACGGCGACGACGTGGTACTGATTGCGGTCGACGAGTTCCAGTGTCCGTACGCCCACCGCATGGTTACCGAGCTTGGCCAATTCCGGTGCATCGACGCCCGGGTTGCTGGGGGGTGTCGGGTTGGCAGTCGCGCCGGGTGTGTTGGCGGACCATGCGGCGAGCGCTGGAATCAGCAGGATCAGTCCGCTCGCAATGAGTCGCAGGGGTCGGTGCATCAGGTCTCTCCGGGCAGGGCGTGGAACACAGTCATTTCGGACTGGCAGGTGCAGGATAAGCGATGACGTCGATCCAGATGGGATTCGAGTAGGCTTTACGGCCTGCCTTATCCTCGACCTCGATGGCGTACCAAGTGCTGCGATCGGCAGTCAGTGCGAAGTCGACGTTGGCTTCCTGAAGGCGGTCGTCGAGCGCACGGTTGGCGATCACGCGCCCCCCGCTGACCAGCGTGGCCTGTTTCAGGCCATTGACAGACCTCAGCCTGAAACCGAGCGAGAAAGCAGCCCGCGGACGTAATTTGAGTTCGCTGCCGAACATCACCGAGGGCGTGATCAACGGCCCGTAGCTGACATAGGCGTGCCCGTCATGGGCTGCCTGCGCATAGGCACTCGCTGTGAGCTTGCCACTGACCTGCGCGAAGAGCCTGACCGCGCCGGACTCGTGGTTCCACACGTCGTGAACGTCGGTCCCCGCGCTCAGGTAGTAGCGGTGACCGGCATTCCAGAAGTCCCACAGGGTGTGCAGGACTTGCGTGTCGTCGTCGGCGTTGGCCCCGTTGATCTCGACGAGATCGAACGCAGGATTGAAGCCGCCGGGGGCCACCCCTGCACTCACGCTCGACAGATATCCGTAAGGAATGAACGGGTGATTGGACTGCACCACGATGGCGCCCTGACGCCTCGCCTCGCCGAGTACCTGATCGATCGTGGCGGTGCTGGTGTCGATTGCGAGCGGCAGTCCCGGTGTGAGCGGCCAGGCGTTGAAGTGACCCCACGACGGCGAGATCTCCATCGACGGGATGAAGGGTAGTCCGCGTCGGTCTGCGATCCGCTGCAGCACGGCGTGATTGGCAGTGGAGTCGTGGTCGCTGACGAACAGCAGATCGAGTCCTGCAGCCAGTTGCGAGCGTGCGAGATCCTCCGGAGGGGTGACGCCTTCGGCCTGATCCGCATGATGATGCAGATCGGCTGAGTACCAGCCTTCGGCAGCCGGTTCGAACCGCGGTGTGATGCTCACTTCGACCGGCGCAGTGCGACCCGAACGCACTTCCACGCGGACATCCTGACCAGCAGCAAGAAAGCCGCCTCCGGACGTTACCTTGAAAGCGTAGCGGCCAGGTGCCAATGCGACATCGTATCGACCGCGCCGCTCGAGTTCGGTGAAATAGGTGTTACGGCCGAGGAACTCGACTTCCTGCCGTTGTCCTTCGCGGATCGAGATCCGTGCATCCAGCGGCTGAGCGTCGCGCGAATCCGTGACCGCGAATTCAACGCGCCCGGGCGGATCGAGCGAGCGGAAGTCACGGCTGATCTGGCCGCCACCGGTGACCGTGATCGGGGTCGACGGGCTCTGCGAATAGCCCTTGGCAGTGGCATAAGCGGAATAGTCGCCGGCCGGCAGTTTCACGGCGTACTGCCCGTCACGGCCCAGCGTCCATGCATAGGGTTTGCCTTGCCTTGCGATCACGACGACCGGATTCGCTACCGGCTGGCCATCGCGCGAGGTGACCGCACCCTGCAGCGTGCCGGCCGCCAGTTGCCGACGTTCGATTTCGCTGGCGACGACGGGGGCGAGGTCGCCGCGCGCACCCACTTGCAGCCAGGCATCGAAGCTGCGGGACTCGCCCGGTCTCAGGGTGTGTTTCAGGAACAGATCCTTGGACGTCGATCCGACGGAATCCATGTAGGGCGCATGCAATGCAATGAACCAGTCCTCGTCATAGGCGACCGCGCGGTCGGCGAGCGCTCCGCTCGCCTTACCTTCCGGCAGTTGTGCGAGACCCGGTATCGGAAAGTAATAGCCGGCGCTCGGCCAGAGGGTCTGGCCGGAGAGCAGATCGGTCAGCGCTGACTCACCCGTGTTGGTCATGGTGGTGCGCAGTTCCAGACGATCGGCGCCCGCACGCAGAGTGTAAGTGGTGGTAAGCGTGACTTTGCCCCAGTCACGCACCGCCCGGACCACTGCCTGCGTTGGGCCGCGTTCGACGATTTCGACCTTCTGGTAGGTGTTGGGCCAAGCGGACCAGTTGTTTGGGATGAAGTCTGCGAACACCACCCGGTCGCGCTGCGGTTGACCGTTCACGACCGGTGCAACGTCGACGATGGCGCCGCGCGGCACACCATAGGGCGCCGGGCTCTCCACCGCGATTGCAACGGCGAGATGCTCGTTGCTGAGCGTGATGTCTCGCGCGGCTCGGGCTTCACCGTCCGGGATCCGGGTTGGCCCGACGTAGGCCTCAACTGCGCCGTGTGCCGTGCCCCAATGCAGCGCAGCGGCAAGCCAGCACGATCGCGTGACGCATCTCATTAGGGAGGACATGGTGCGTCGTTACCGCCCGCTGTTCGTTCAGGCCCCGAGTGCCTGCGGCAGCGCTGCAAGAAAGCGGTCGACCTCATCACGCTGACCGATGGTGACCCGCGCCCAGTTGTCGTAACCACTGAAACGACGTCCGACGACCAACCCGCGGGCCAGCATGCGGTCCTGAAATTGTTTGATGGGAGCGCCGGTGTCGAAGAATACGAAATTGCCCTGCGATTCGGTGTGTGCCCGCCCGAGCCGGTCGAGCGCAGCGTGCACACGCTGGCGGTCGGTGATGATGGCGGCACGCGTCGACTTCTGGAACCGAGTGTCTGCAAGGCTGGCACTGGCCGCGGCGAGTCCTGTGGAATTCGGCCATACCAGCATCCAGTCTGCGACGCTCTTGGCGAGCGGCTCCGAGACCAGCCCGTATCCGATGCGCAACCCGGCGAGACCATGCAGCTTGGAGAACGTGCGTAGCACGACCAGGTTCGGCAACTGCCTGACCAAGGGTGCGACCGATGCCACACCCGTGGCATCGACGAAGTCGATGTAGGCCTCATCGACCACTGCGACCACGTTGGTCGGCAGTGAGCGCAGAAACGCAGCGAGCGCCTCGCTCGGCACGGCCGTGCCGGTCGGATTATTGGGATTGCAGATGTAGACGAGACTCGTCGCGCTGCCAACGGCTGTGCGCATGGCAGGCAGATCGTGGCGGTGCGCCGAATCGGGTGCCACCCAGTGCACCTTGAGACTCAGCCGTTCGGCGAAGTCCGGCAATTCCTCGTAGGTAGGGCGCGCGGCGATGATTTCACTGCCCGGTGCCCGAGCGGCTGCGAGCAATCCTGCTATGCGCAGCAGTTCGCCGGAACCGGAACCCAGCACCACCTGTGCGACCGGCAATCCTTCTCGGTCCGCCAACTCTTTGCGCAGCCTCTCCATCGCGCCATCCGCATAGCGCGGAGCGTCACCCGCACTCGCAAGAATGGCTTGGCGCGCAGCCGGTGAGGGGCCGTACGGATTTTCGTTGCCGTTCAACAGAACCGGCTGTCCAGTTGCCTGAGTCGCACGCGCCGCGGCCGGTCGCGGTGCTGCGAGCGGGGTGAGCAGGGCGGCGGCACCCAAGATGGCGCCGCGCCGCGTCATCCCTGACAGCATCGGCTGCGCAAGGGTGTCCTGTGGGTCGGTATCAACCCTGTGTCGAGTTCGTGAACCTAGTGAAAATGACGACAACAGATCCATCATTGCTGCGAGTTCCGGCTGAGAGATGAATTGCCCTCATCCTGCGCCCGCGCACACTGCCTGTGCAAGCGGCACTGACGCCGGTATCAATCGAGTTTGAAAGGTCTGATTTCGCCCGTGCGGAAGGGGCGCACGACCCGCGCGTCCTGATGCAGCGCGGGACTTTGCCGGCGCAATCCCGTCTCCAATATCTTGAGGGTGTCGCCATGCGATACCAGCAGGCAAAGTACAGCGCCGTGCGCCGTCGCGCAGGTGTCGATTTCGGCGACGAGCGTGGTGACCCGGTGTTGCACCGCCGCGGCACTCTCGACCTGCCAACGGCTGTGCGAGGGATCGAGGGCGTCCTCTCGCCAGACCTGTTGATAGACGAGTTCGCTATCGCCGTGACCTTCGAAATCGCCGAAGTCGCGTTCGCGCAGGGCCGGTTCGATGCGGATGCGTTCACGCAGCCTCACCGCGGGCAGGCTGCCAACCGGTCCGAACGCCTGAGAGAGCGTTTCGGCCAGAATCTCGGCTGACTGCAGGGCGCGGCTGAAGGGAGAACTGAATATCCACAGGCAGTCGCGGCTCAGCGCCTCGGCAACGGTGGTGCGATGCGCCTGCAGCCAGTCCGCGGCGCTTGCAGTCACCTCGTCGCGACCCGCTGGCGTCAGACCGTTGGCCGTGTCGACACCCGCTGCCATGGCGCTGCAGATCCGTTGCTGCGCCGACGGCATGCTCTCACCGTGCCGCACGCCGAAGTAACGGGCTGCAAGCGCTGTCCTGCGCGAGAGCGCGTTGCATTCGGCAATGCCAGGCTTCATGAGTTCCGAGTGCGAAACGCGTCAACCCGCCCGCCTGCGATTGGGACGGCGCGCTCGTTGCGCAGCGCGCTCGACCGGCTCCGGAGGGGGTGGCAGTTCGGGCAGCGGCGCCTTTTCCTGCAGGCCGTCGATGATCATGCGACGCATCTCCTCATCGACCCGGACATCGGTGCTGATCGGCGCATAGGCAGCGAGCCGGTTCTCGACTTCCTCGCAGGTGCGCTGGTAGAGATCCTTGGCTCCCGCCTTTTCCCACGTCTCGCGATTCTCGCGATCGATGACCGGATTGGTGAGATAGAGTTCGCTGGGCCAATGCTTGAGTGTGTGGGGTGAGGTGATGAGATGGTCGCTCGCAAGCAGGTCGTCGACCAACTGCTGCGCGGGCAGATCCTCCACCACCCGCATTTCGCGGACGAAGTGCAGGCATTGCCCGCAGACTTCGTTGTCGAAAACCAGCTTCGGCAAGCTGAAGGTCAGCACGAAGTCGAGCATCCCGGGCCCTGACACTGAGTTGACGCCTGCCAATGCCGCGAGCAGGGCACTGCTGAAGGTTTCGCCACCGGCTTGTGCATCGAGGAACTTGCCGTCGCTCAGCGCCATGTAAGCCTGGGTCGGCAATCCCAGCGACTTCGCCACCGCCACATAGGCGACATTGAGATGCTGGGCCTCGATCGCTGCCATCGGTGAGCTGGCGGACTTCATGTGGAAGGTCGCCGGCGCCCCGCCGAACAGCACCGGTGCGCCCGGTCGGATGATCTGCGCCATCGTGATGCCAGTCAGCACGTCGACCACGTGGAACACCAGTGCGCCCACCAGCGTCACCGGCGCAATCAATCCCATCAGCGTCACCGGGACGATTTCGACGGGAATGCCAGCTTCGACGCAGTCGAGCATGTTCTGGCAGGAGTCCTCACCGAAGCGGAAATTACCGGTCGCGGTGATGGTGAAGATCGACATGGGCTTGGCGATCAGATCGGCACGGTCGTGGCGAAACAACTGCATCATGTCGCGCATGCGCGGCACGCCATGCTCGGTGAAGGCGCCCGACACCATGGGCTTCTTCGAAGTGCTCAGCAGCATGTACAGTCGCCACGCATCGGAGACCTGCGATTCGATGTCCTTGTTGGTCGAGAAGGCCGTGGCGAGATAGGCGATGTGCTCCAAGCCGTCGCAGAGCCGGGCGTACTCTATGAAGTCGGTCGAGTTCGACAGCCGCGTCTCACCGGTGCGGTGGTCGAGAATCTTGAGTCCGCTCGAGCCGGGCACGTAATGGACATTGTTGCCGCCCAATTCGGCATGGGGCAGTCCGTCCCGGTCGTAGAGCGTGAAGGATTTCGGGGCACTTGCAATCGCGCGATCGACCACCTCGGGTGGGAACAGCACGCGGCTACCGTCGGCGTTGGTTTTGAGGCCTGCATCCAGCAGGCGTCGCTTCATTTCCCGGCCTCTGATATCCATGCCGGTCTCAGCCATGATGCGCTTGGCTTCGGCAATGACCAGCGCGCAGTGTTCGGGGCTGATGACGTTTAGCGTCGGTCTCATTTCGACAACTCCACAGGCCCATCGTGCGGGCCGATTTTTCCAAGCGGGGGCGCGATCCAGTTTACCTGAGTGCCGGAGCGTTCCGACAAGGGATCGCGGGGTATTCCAAGGGGTCGAGCCGGCGCGGGACATCGCGTCACCATTGCGGCGCCGCGGCGTATTGGCTTAGCTTTCAATACGCATGACGCGGTGCGGCGAGGGACCGACCAGCTCGGTCCTTGGCGCCTTGGGCAACTCGAGGATTCGGTCGATGCTCGGTTTTCAAACCATGGGTAGTGCCTTGCTCGTCCTGTTCGACGGGGAACCGCTGCTGTCCACGGATGCCTGGCTCAATGACAGCGCCTACTTCGGCAGTTGGACTCACGACTACCCCATCACCGAAGTACAAAAAGACGTGGTCCGGCGCTGCAGGTATCACTGGTTCTCGCATGGGCATCCTGACCACCTCAATGTTCTTTCTCTTCCGGAACTGAGTGGCGGCGAGATCCTGTTGGCAGACCACCGCGGCGGGCGTATCTACCGTGACCTGAAACAGATGGGACTGAACGTCCGCATCATGAAAGACAAAGAGTGGATGGTCATTTCGCCTCGGATCAAGATAATGACGATCGCAAACTCGAATCAGGATTCGTGTTTGCTGATTGATCTGAATGGACGACTGATCATCAATGTGAACGATGCTCCGGATCTGGGTTGGGGTCGCTTCATCCGCTCGTTGGCCAGAAACTACCGGCGCAGTTATCTGCTGCAGTTGAGTGGCTGGGGTAGCGCCGATATGGCCAATCTATTCCGACCCGATGGCGTTCGCGTGGAATACGGACACCGTCGGCACAACCCGATCGGTGCGCATCTACAGGCATCGGCTGCCCGCTTCGGTGCCTCTGCTGCTATTCCCTTTTCGTCATTTCACCGCTTCCAACGCACGGATTCCGCTTGGGCCAATGCACTGATTCCCTCCCTCGATGACTACCATCAGGGGGTGCGTCCAGGTCTGCCGGAAGTCCTGCCCGCCTTCGTCAGCGTCGACTGCCAAAATGATGACCTCCAAACCACGGCACCCGTGCGGGCTGAGAGCGCTTTGCAGGCCCCAGAGCGCTTCGGCGATTCCTGGTCTGACCAACTCGAAAAGAGCGAGGAGACGCTGCTGCGGGACTATTTTCACCGGAAAGAAGCGATCAGACGTCGATTCGGCTTTCTCACTTTTCGGGTCGGTGGGAGAGAGTGCACTGTCGATCTGCGCGGATCGCATCGCGATGTCGGCATCGTTTTTGAGGTGCCGAGGCAGAGTCTGATGACTGCCGTGAGGAACCAAGTGTTTGATGACCTGTTGATTGGCAATTTCATGAAGACCACTCTGTATGGAATTTCGAGTCTCTACCCGGAGTTCTCCCCTTTCGTAGCCAAATATGCCGACAACGGTGGTGCGCAGACGCTCGATGAATTGAGTGACTACCATCGCCATTATCGCCGCCGTGATCCAGTCGGGCACTACCTCAACTGGCTGGAATGCAGCGCTGATCGCTTGGTAAGGGCTACGCTGCCAGAGGACAGCGCTGCATTCTCCCTCGTGAAATCTGCTTACTGGTGGCTGCGCCGCTGAGTCCACTTCGGCGCGCTGGCAGACCGAGTCAACACTCCCCGCGGGCGGCGATTGACCCCGCGCGCGCCCGGCCCCTAGACTGGTCCTCGACGAGAGTGTCCTCGTCGTTCCATCCTCGGAGAGCTACCATGCCGAAGTTCGTGATCGAAAGAGAGCTGCCCGGTGCCGGCAACCTGACCGACGACCAGATCAAGGGTATCTCGCAGAAGAGCAACGATGTGATTGCGAGCCTGCCCGGAGTGGTGTGGCAGCAGAGCTACGTCACCGATAACAAAATATTTTGCGTTTACGTCGCGCCCGATGAGGCAGCGGTCCGCAAGCATGCCGAACTCGGTGGCTTCCCCGCCAACGCGATCTGCTCGGTGCGTCGCGTGATCGACCCGAGTTCGGCAGGCTAAGACCCGGCCGCGGCGGGAGACGCTGTGATGTTGATGGTGAGTCCCGCTCAAACGGCAGCTGCGCCGCTGAGTCCACGGAATGAGCGCGCTCCGTCCGCCTGCGGCTGCGGCCGCAGGCGGACCTGCCTGAGCTGACCTCGGCGCGGCCGAGGCGATTACTTCGGGCGTCCGCTGAAACCTGCTGCCTTGCGCAGCGCATCCGCGTCCATGATTCGACCACCCAGCATGACGATGCGGGTTTGACGCAGATCACCGATCCGCTTTGACGGGTCGCCCTCGACCAACGCCAGATCCGCCACTTTGCCCGCCACGATCGAGCCCGTGGTCTTGTCGACTCCAAGCATACGCGCAGGCACGATCGTCGCCGCTGCGAGTGCATCTGCCGCTGACATGCCGGCCTGCTGGTAGATCTCAAGCTCATGGATGAGCTCGATGCCGCTGCCGTCGGTACCGGCGACGATCGGCACGCCCGCCTTGTGCATACGACCGAGCAGCTCGACCATCTTCGCCCAGCTGCGGCGGTAATCCGCGCGCGTCAGATCCTTCGGTATCTGAAAGCCCCCGCTGCGGAACATGCGCTCCGTGAGTGGCGGCAGTGTCCCAACGAACGGTGCATAGCTCGGGGACAGATCGCCGTTTTCCGGGACGTACATGCTCTCGAAGGCGATCATGGTCGGATCCGAATAGATCTGTTTGCGCGCCATCGTCGCGATGATCGACTTCATGGGGTCGGCGTCGAGGTTGAAGTCTTTTGCGTAGCGACCGGGTGCCTCGAAACGCAGAGCCCCATTGTCATTCGGGATCACGTCATCGGGTACGCCCTGCATCACGACCCAGTTGATGTGAGTGATCTCGTCATAACCGGCTTCGATGGCCTGCATGGGGCGAATACCGGCAGGCACGTGCCCATGCACGTGCAGGCCGAGTTGCTTTGCTGTGGCGATCGCTGCCGGTAACCAAGCCGGATTGAAAGTGCCGTAGAACTTCACGCCATAGAAGCCTTTCGTCTTCGCCGCACGGACGAGCTCGACCGCCTCTGCCTCACTAGTTGCAACGTTCGCCACCTGCGCGGTGTAGGGGCCCTTGCCATCGATCAGTGACGATGGGTAGACATTGGGGAAGAGCAGTTCGCCGCGCGCGATGCGTTCGCGCCGGTCCAGAGTCTGGCCATCATCGTTGCCGGGGTCACGCACGGAGGTGACTCCCATCGAAAGCTCGGCAAGGCCCGTGTTGTCGCTGCCCACGTGCATGTGCACATCCCACAGACCCGGTACCAGCGTCTTGCCTCTGCCATCGATGAGTCTGGCTCCCGCCGGGACCTTGACCTTGGCGGCTGGGCCTGCCGCGACAATTCGATCCTTGTCGACCACCACGGTCTGGTCGATGAGAAACAGCCGGTTGTCGGCGTCGTAAGTCTGCACGTGGGTGAAAGCCACCGGTGTGGCGGGCAGAGTCGCCAAGCTCTTCGCAAGCGCGGGCATGCGCGCCGCCAGCGCACGCGTCTGGGCCAGCTCCAGCTTCTCGCGCTCCTCCAGGTAGCCCTCCGGGAACCAACTCAGTCCACCAGCCACTGCGAAGAAACGCTGGTCGGCATCGACCCATACAGGAAAGGGCTCATTGCCGAGACCCGACACTGCCCAAGCGGTGACCGTCTTGGCGGTTGCCCCCTTGCCGACCTCGACGCTGACCAATTTCTCGGCCGTCGCCCGCCCGCTCGGAAGCAGGTTCATGGCACGCCCCGGTTGCCGTAGCAGGGTCTCGATGAACCACGCATTGGTGGTGCCGATGGGACCGCCGAGGGAGACGTAGAACGCCGGTGCCGTATAGCCGCTCTCCCCGGCATCGGTCGGACTCTTCCAGCGCGCCTGGCCCTGCGCAATGCCGAAGGTCTCACCGGCATCGCCATTCGGAGTCATGCCGCGGATGGTCAGACTGGCCGGCATACCGTCAGCCCCGTTACGGCTGGTGATGTCGAGTTCGTTCACCAAGCCGCGCAGGTTCATGCTCTCGCGGCCTGCCCAGCCGCCATCAGGGGTGCGCCAGATCCAGCTGTCGCCGTGTTTGCCGCCCGTCGAACTGATGACGAAGTGCTGCGCATCGGTCGGTGGCTGGGCGAGTTGCTCGACGGCCACCTGCGCGAGCGCCGCGGTGCACGGCAGGATCGCCAAGATACATGCCAGAGTAATGCGTCTGAATTTCATGAAATCTCCCCCGTTGGTGACACTCAGTTTACTCTGGCTGTCGGTCGCGCCAGAGGATTGCTGACGCAGCCGTCGCCTAAAAGCCAAGCCCCGCCAGCGCGGCTGCGGTGCGCGAGCGCATGGCCATGGGCTTCATGGGAAACGAGCGAAAGAAATCCGCCTGCGTGAGCAGTTCGTTTCGGCTGCGGACGTTGTCGGCCCAGGCGGCGGCGCGCGATTCATCTCCCGCCAGTTGGTGCGCCGCGGCTGCGATCATCGCAATCAGCACATGGGCACCGGGTGCGCGGGCGGCGCGTTCCGCCCAGCCCGCGGCTTGTGCGTGCTCGCCCATCGCCAGATGACTCAAGGCCCGCGTGCCCAGCATGGCGTAGTGCAGCGGGTCGAGCGGACTCAACCGCATCGCGAGATCGACATCCGCTCTGCCTTTCATGCCATCCCCTGCCAGTGTCTCAGTCCAGCCACGGGCGTAGATACCCTGTGCGTAGTTGGGGCTCAGTGCGGTCGCGCGCTCCAGCCAGCCGCGTCCGGTATCGAGATCACCTTCCAGCCAGAAACTGCGACCCATCGTGAAATTGACGAACGGATCCAGCGGGTCGAGTTCCAGTCCGCGCTCGGCGAAGGCACGCGCCCGCGCAATCTCGCCCGCCAGATCGTTGGTCTGACGCAGGAAGGCGGTCTGGAAATGGACGAATGACAAGCCCGCGTGAGCGCGCGCGAAGCCGGGGTCGCGTGTAGTGGCCTGCCTGAACAGCTGCGCGGCCATCGCATTGTCGCTGCGGTTGAAGCGGTAGATGTGCTGCAGGCCCAGATGATAGGCGGACCATGCATCGAGATCCTCGCTGACCTGCAATCGTGCCTGCGTTGCCTCGTGCAGCGGGATGTGGATTTCCAGCGCGGTGAGCAATCTCGAGCTTATGTCCTCACGGACGGCATGCACGTCATCGATCGGGCCCGAGTAGCGTTCGGCCCAAATGATACCGCCGCCGCGGGTGTCAGTGAGTTCGGTGGTGACCACCAGCCGTCGCTGGATCACTTCGACGATGCCAGACAGGCAATAGCGCACGTTGAGCAGTCGACCGACCTCGCGCAGATCCATCTCGTCCGCGCGCATGCGAAAAGACGACCCGCGGGCGGTGACGAACAGCCAGCGCAGGCGTGCCAGTTCTGTGATGAGCTCATGGGGCAGAGCGGTGGCCATCATTTCGTAGGGCCCAGCTTCACCAAGCAAGCGGAAGGGCAGCACCGCGATGGATGGATTCGACTGCGGTTCTACGGGGCCACTGGGCAAACCGCCGTTGGTCTTGTCATTTGCGGGGGCGTCGTCCGCGGCGATCGCTCGCATCTCCTCGCGCTCGACTCGGACGTCTGCCACGAAGCGCAAACCCTGACCGTGCTGAGTGCGGATGAATCGCTGTGCCTTGCCATCGTCGCCCAAGGCTTTGCGTGCCGATTTCACCCGGCTTGCCAAGGCGGAATCGGACACCACCCGACCGTCCCAGAGCTTTTCGAAGATCTCGTCGCGTGAGACCAGCCGTTCGCGGTGCTCGATGAGAAAAGCCAGCAGGCCGAACACTTGCGGCTCGACGGGGCACAGGGTATCCCCCTGGCGCAGTTCGAACTTGCCCAGATCCAGTGAGAAGCCGCCGAAGTGGTAGATCATGACGGGCAGGATAGAACACTCGGCTGAGTCGTCCAAAACCTCCACGGAAAATCCATGGGAGATACAGGCTGGCTTCAAGCGCCCTGCGCCGGACGGGGTCACGATGCACTCACTGGCCTGGGTCATGGCGACATCGGTTTTGAACGGATGGACCGCGCGGTTCGTGGGTCGGGATTCAACCCCAGTAATTCCTGATATTTCCCTAGGAGCGACACATGCCGCTGGTTACGATTGAACTGATCAAGGACGTCTTCAGCCCGGAGCAGAAAGCGCAGCTGATCGACAAGGTCACTGCCGCCATGATCGAGGTTGAGGGCGAGAAAATGCGCCCGGTGACTTGGGTGCGCATCGTTGAACTGCAGGGTGGTGACTGGGCCATCGGCGGTCAGCGCCTCGCTGCCAGCGACGTGCTTGCCATGGCCGGCGGCAAGCTGGGCTGAGGCCACGACCCCGCGGGTGCGCGGGGCAGTCCTCTGCGGGCGGCCCTGTTGCACCTGAGCCTTGCGGTGGGTGGCTTTCCCACCGCCATTGCACCGAAACCGTACTTGCCAGTGTTCAGGGGTCGCGGGGGAAGGTCTCCTTCCAGCGTTTCTCCCGCAACAGGCGGTCGTTTTCGTACACGCGACGCACATAGGCGTAGTGGTAAGCCTGCAGGTCGCTCCGGAACTCAAGTTCGGCTTCCCAGCGTAATTTGCGGCCGGGCAAGTCCACCTCCATCCGATGCCGGCCGACCATGGTCGTGAGTTCCGGATGCGCTTCTGAAGTCGAGTGCTCGATTCGCTCGAAGAAACGCTCCTCACCCCACGGCGTGCGCGTGGCGCCGCTGTTGGTGGCGATCGCGGTCACTTCGCCGGTCTGCGGATTACGCTTCACTTCCGAGATTTCACCGTAGCCGGAGGGATTGCCGGTATCCAGCGCCTCGAAGCCGGCCAGTCTGGGGTCACTCAGCGCTACGGGAAAAACCGGCGCGGACCGCTTGCCGGGTGGTACCACTGGCAGCACGACCCGTGCGCCTTCGGTGCCACCAATCGCGAGCGTGGTGGTCATCGGATGAGGTGACGGCCACATCATCGGCCACTGCGCGTTGTTGACGGCGACTCGGATACGGTGACCCTTCGGGAACACCCACGAGGTGAAGTGCAGTTCGATGTCGAGGGGAAATTCCTCGCCCGCGGTCAGTAGTTGCGGTGCACGGGCTGACACCCGGTGATTACCGTTGAAACCAGCGCCCGCCACCTGAGTGACGCTGCCATCCGGTGCAACGTCCGATATACGGACGAACCAGTTGGCCCGCGCTGCGTCCGTACTGACGCGCAATTGCGCGCGTGGCATTCCAAGAATCTCTGTCGCATCCGTCAGCGGAGCGGAGTCGTAGACCAGACTGTAGGCGTCGGTGCCGCGCTGATCATGCGCCACATCGCCCCACCACATCACGGGCCCGCCTGCCTCGATGCCCGTACCGGCCATGTAACGCAGACGATGCACGCTGCGCGCCGGGTCGGCGCTGCCCAGGGTGTGATCATCGCGCAGGTGCATGACGCGGTCATGGCTGCGCTCGATCGGCCAGCCATCCTCCCAGCGCCATTTGCCTGGCGCATGCTCGAGGTACGGTCCCGGTGGATGCCAGTCGCGGACATACACCGCAAAGCGTGGTTCGCGCATGATCCCTGTATCGATGCCCTTGAGCCAGTGATCAAACCAGCGGACCCCATCCGCACGCCACTCCATGCCGGGTTGTGGGTAGGGGAGGTGTGGCCACGTGTGCGACCACGGGCCGATCATGGCCTTGACCGGACCACCTGCGTGCTCCAGCGCGCGCGGTATGACATCGCGATAGCCGTCGTACCAGCCCCCGATGTAAAAGCCCGGCACCTTGATCTGCGGTTGTCGATCGCGCCAGGAAGCGCGGTCCCAGAACGGGCCGTCACGCTGCTGACGCTTCCACGTCAGCATCCAGGGCGGCGTGTCGAAGCGATCGCGGAAATAAGCTTCGTCCATGACGTAATCGGGCGCGCCTGGCCGGGCGTTATCGAGTTCCTGACTCATCTCCCAGGAATCGAGATGCATGATGCCGTCTATGTAGTGGACGTCCTCCTGATAGAGGTCGTCAGTTGCGTCCACCGCGATGAAGGCCTTGAGGGCCGGCGGATGGCGACCAGCCAGTTGGATCGAATTGAAGCCGCCCCACGATATGCCGAACATGCCGACCGCACCGCTCGACCAGGGCTGAGCTGCCAGCCAGCCGATCACCGACTCGCCGTCGTCGAGCTCGATGTCCGAGTATTCGTACGGCACCAGGCGACCCCCACTGTTGCCGGTGCCGCGAATATCGACCCGCGCGACCGCGTAGCCACGCGCCACGAAGTAAGAGTACAGCGCCCAGTTGCGCGCCCGCGCTTCGGTCTTTCGGTAGGGCAGGTATTCGAGCAGCACAGGGAAGCGCTCGCCTGCGCGGCCACCGGTCGGCATGTACAGATCCGCTGCCAGCGGCACGCCGTCCGGCATTGGAATGCGTGCCTCGCGCATCTCCATGCCGTACCTCGCGGGCGACGGCGGTGCGCTGCGAGCCGCCGGTAGCAGCAGTCCACACAGCAGGGGCAGTAACCAGAGTGGTCGGTTCAGGCGTGGCATGCAGCGTGGTCCTCGGCAATGGCCGCAATGAAGACCCCCTGGCAGGGCCGTAGACGTTACTGTGTCAGCCGCCCCAGTCGTCCGCCGGGACATCGATCTGCCCGAATCGATCTGCTCGCATGGAGCGGTGAGTCTGATTTTGCCGGCACCGCCCGCAAGCTGCCAGCGTTTCGTGGACCCGCGTCGTGGAGTGGCAACCGGCGCGCGGGCATGTGTCGAGGCTGGCGTTTTCACTCGGCGCAGTGCGTGGTAGCTTGCGCTGCGCGTTCACACGGGATCCAGATCGATACCATGCGACTGACACTGCTCGACGGCTGGATCATTGCGCTGTCCATCGCGGCTGCTTTCATGCCGGCGATGCTGCTGGCGCGCCGGGCGGGCAGTAGCACCGCGGAGTTCTTCGCCTCGGGCCGCGCCGCGCCCTGGTGGCTGGTGGGCGTGTCGATGGTCGCCACCACCTTCAGTACCGACACGCCCAATCTCGTGACCAACCTGGTGCGCGAGCACGGTGTGGCCAATAACTGGTTGTGGTGGTCGTTCCTGCTGACCGGCATGGCTACCGTCATGTTCTATGCGCGTCTGTGGCGTCGCTCGGGCGTCCTGACGGATCTCGAGTTCTACGAGATCCGCTACGCGGGACGTGCGGCGGCGCTGGTCCGGTCTTTTCGCGCCGTGTATCTCGGCCTGATCTTCAATACCGTGATCATGGCGATGGTCAATCTGGCGGCTGCCAAGATCGCCAACCTGCTGCTCGGCTGGCCGATGTGGCAGACGCTTGCCGTCTGCGCTGCGCTCAACATCGTGTTTGCGGCCACCTCCGGCTTGTGGGGCGTGCTGGTCGCCGACTTCATCCAGTTCGGCATTGCCATGACCGGTTCGTTCGCGGCCGCGTGGTTTGCCCTGCAGCGACCGGAGGTGGGGGGCTTGTCCGGGTTGATTGCCCGCACGCCCCCGACGACGCTGGCGCTGTTGCCTGATCCGGCGGACTGGACGCTGACCCTCAGCGTACTCGTCATGCCGCTGCTCGTGCAGTGGTGGTCCGTGTGGTATCCGGGCGCAGAGCCTGGCGGCGGCTCCTATATCGCGCAGCGCATGCTGGCTGCCCGCAGTGAACGGGATGCGTTGGCGGGTACGTTGCTGTTCAACGTCGCGCACTATGCCTTGCGCTCATGGCCGTGGATCATCGTCGCCCTCGCATCCCTGCTGGTGTTTCCGACACTGAGTGATATTGCGCGTGCCTTTCCGCACGTGGACCCGGCGTTGATTGGTCATGACATCGCCTATCCCGCGATGCTCAGTTTCATGCCGGCCGGATGGTTGGGTCTGATGATCGCGAGTCTGCTCGCCGCCTACGTCTCGACCATCGTGACCCATCTCAACTGGGGTACGTCTTATCTGGTGCATGACCTCTACCGCCGCCTGCTGCGCCCGGCAGAGAGTGAGCGCCATTACGTCATGGTCGGACGCGTAGTCACCGCCTGCCTCATGTTGTCCGGTGCCGCGTTTACCTTCGTGCTCGATTCCGCGCGACAGAGTTTCACGTTGCTGCTGTCGATCGGCGCGGGGACAGGCTTGCTCTACCTGCTGCGCTGGTACTGGTGGCGCATCAATGCACAGGCAGAAATCGCCGCGATGGTAGGCTCGTTACTGGTTGCGGTCGGCTTCGAGGCGGCGCGTCGTACGGGCCACGAAGTCGCCCCACATCTGGTCGTCTTGCTGACCGCACTGATCAACACCGTGGTCTGGGTGGTCACCGCGCTCCTTACGCGACCCACCGATGACGGGACGCTGGTGGCTTTCTACCGGTTGGTCCGTCCGGCAGGACCCGGCTGGGCGCGCATCCGTGCGCTGGCCGGCGCGACCCCCGCGCCCGATTCGCTGCCGCAGGCCATGCTCGGCTGGGTGCTGGGTTGCATTCTCGTGTATTCGGCCCTCTTTGGCGTGGGCGCGCTGCTGTACGGCCGGACCACGTCAGCCTGGGTGTTTGCCGTGGCGGGCGTGCTGAGCGGGTTCGGCGTCATGCGCATTTTGCGTGGCTTTCGCACCGCCGACGTGGATGCGCGCGGCCGCGCATGACCTGCCGCGCCGTCATTCTGGCACGCGGTCTCGGCACCCGCATGCGTCGCGACGATGCCGCCGCGTCGATCGATGCGGCGCAGGCCGCTGCGGCAGCAACGGGTGCCAAGGCCATGATGCCCGTGGGCCGGCCGTTGGTGGAGCACTTGCTGACTGCCGTTGCCGACGCGGGTTTACGAGCGGCGACGCTGGTGATCGGGCCGGAACATGCGGCCGTGCGCGAGCATTTCCGCAGTCATCCGCCGCGACGCCTCGTACTCGATTTTGCGGAGCAGAGCGCGCCCCTCGGTACCGCCGATGCGGTGATGGCCGCAGAGCCCCGTGTCCGCGAGCCCTCATTCCTCGTGCTGAATGGCGATACCTGGTACCCGCCCGAGGCGATCCGTGCGGTCGCCTGCGCTACGGCTCCCGCGTTCGGCGCATTTGACGCAGCGGCTCTGGTGCGACTCGGTAATGTCACCGAGGAGCGCGTGCTTGCCTTCGCGCTGTGTGAGATCGGATCGAATGACACGCTGTGCGACATCATCGAGAAGCCCGCGTCGGATCATCCGCTGGCAACTGCACCGCGACGTACGGTGTCGATGAATCTCTGGCACTTGCCCACCGCAGCGTTCGCCGCGTTGCGAGGCGTGCGACCCTCGGCACGCGGTGAGCTTGAACTGGTGGATGCGGTGCGCTCGATGATCACTGGCGGTGCTCGTGTGCTGGCCGTCCCGTTGGCGACGGGCGTGCTCGATCTGTCGACACGACACGACATCACCATGGTCACCGCGCTCCTGCGCGGTCGAGTCGTGGACTATTGAACATGGCACAGCTGAGACTGGAATCGTCCCGCTGGTTCGTGCCGGGGCGCGTGGAGTTGCTCGGCAAGCACGTCGACTATCTGGGCGGGCGTTCACTGACCTGTGCGACCCCGTGGGGTCTCGACATCACTGCGCATAAAATTCCCGGCGACCGCGGCTTTGTCGGCATCGATGACGTTTACTCGCGGGCGGTTCTGCGCAGATTGCAGCGGGATTTCGGTCAGTTGCCGAACGGTGTGCGGCTGAATGTCGTCTCTTCGCTGCCCGCAGGGGCCGGCCTGTCCAGTTCCAGTGCCTGGATATTGGGGTTGTGTGCGGCGCTCGCGTGGGCCAACGATCTGCCGGAACGGGCGTCATGGCGGGATTCGGGACTCGGTGATGCGCTGGCGCTGGCCGAATATGCGGGGGCCGTCGAGAGTGGCAGCCCATGGCGCGGGTTTGCGGGTGACGATGGTGTCGGTACACAGGGCGGTGCCCAGGATCATGTGGCCATTGTTGCCAACGGGTCCGGAAGAGTCGGCCAATTTTCCTATCTGCCGGCGCGACGCGAAGCGGCTGCCGACTGGCCAGCGCAATGGCAACTGCTGGTGCTGCACTCGGGTGTCGTGGCGAACAAGTCGGGTGATGCCCTGGCTTCGTTCAATCGTGTGGCCGCCGAGGGTCGTGCTGGAGGATGGGAGCGCCGCTCGCAGTTCCTGCGCGAGTGCGAAGTGCTGGTGCCGGCGGCCCGGGCGGCCATTGCAGCTGCGGATGCCGTCGCGTTGCGGGCCGCCGTACAGGAGTCGCAGCAGGCTGCCGAGCGGGTGCTGCGCAATCAGATTCCCGAGACTGTGTCTTTGGTGCAATGCGCGCTGGCGGCGGGTGCCTGGGCGGCGTCGTCCTTCGGTGCCGGATTCGGTGGCGCCGTCTGGGCCGTGGCCCGAGCCGGGGAGGCGACCGCCGTGCTCGGACGTTGGTGCTCTGCCTATGTCCGTCAGTCCGGCCAGGGAGGCCGTGAACCTTGGTCCGGGGTCATGGCGCCAGCAGCGGGGATGCGGCGGTTGCCTGACTGAGTTGCGTCGCTACGGGAGGTTGGAACACGGTAGCCGAGCCCGTGTCACCCACGGATAGAGCGATCGACAACGATTATGTGAACCCTGCGGCGTGCCGTCATTTCGGTTGCGACGACTGCTTCCCATACGAGCGCCTCCCGTGTTTGGAGTACAATTCGCCCTTTAGAGCTGGCAATGACGGGGTCATCATGGCTTTGACGATCGGAGTCCCGCGCGAGATCTTTCCGGGTGAGAAGCGGGTGGCCTCGGTGCCCGAGGTGGTCGAGAAACTGATCAAGCTCGGTTTCAATGTCTGCGTCGAGACGGGCGCGGGTGCCGCGGCCAACTTCGATGACGCAGCCTATGTGGCAGCCGGTGCTCGCATCGTCGACAGTGCGACTGCGCTGATGGCGGCCTCCGACATGATCTTCAAGGTGCGCGCACCGACCGATCAGGAGATCGCGCTCATGAAGCCGGGTACCACGCTCGTGAGCTTCATTTGGCCGGCACAGAATCCCCAGCTCATGCAGCAGTTGGCCGAGCGCAAGGTCACCGTCCTCGCGATGGACAGCGTGCCGCGCGTCTCGCGTGCGCAGAAGATGGACGCTTTGTCCTCCATGGCCAACATCGCCGGTTACCGTGCGGTGATCGAAGCCGCCCATCATTTCGGTCGGTTCTTCACCGGTCAGATCACCGCCGCCGGCAAGGTGCCGCCGGCGAAGGTATTCGTCATTGGCGCGGGCGTTGCCGGTCTCTCCGCACTCGGTACGTCCGTTGGCCTGGGTGCCATCGTGCGCGCAAACGACACCCGCCCCGAGGTCGCCGATCAGGTCAAATCGATGGGCGCAGAGTTCGTGCCCGTCGACTACCAAGAAGAAGGAACCGGTGTCGGCGGTTATGCCAAGGTGATGAGTGAGGGATTCCAGAAAGCCCAGCGCGAAACATTTGCGAAACAGGCGAAGGACGTCGACATCATCATCACCACGGCGCTCATTCCCGGTAAACCGGCGCCGAAGTTGATCACTGCCGAGATGGTCAAGTCGATGCGCCCGGGCAGCGTAGTCGTCGACCTCGCTGCCGAGCAGGGCGGTAACTGTGAATACACCGTGCCCGGTGAAGTGGTGGTGCGCGATGGCGTCACCATCATTGGTTACACGGATCTGCCGAGCCGCTTGTCCAAGCAGTCATCCACGCTGTATGCGACCAATTTGCTACGCCTGACCGAGGAACTCTGCAAGACCAAGGACGGCAACATCAACGTCAACTTCGAAGATGACGTGATTCGTGGTGCGACGGTCATCAAGGACGGCGAGGTGACCTGGCCGCCACCGGCACCCAAGCTCTCGGTAGCGCCACCGCAGGCCAAGCCCGCGGCTGCTGCCACGGCCGCGCCGAAGAAGTCCGCACACGGGCATGGCGCTGGCGAGCCTGCCTCGGTGCGCAGCCTCGTGCTCACCTTTGGTGTCGGTGCCCTGCTGTTCTGGTTGATCGGGGCTTTTGCGCCGGCCTCGTTCTTGGCGCACTTCACGGTGTTCGTGCTCGCCTGCTTCATCGGCTACATGGTCATCTGGAACGTCACGCCCTCGCTGCACACGCCGCTCATGAGCGTGACCAACGCGATCTCGTCCATCATCGCCGTCGGCGCACTGGTGCAGGTGGCGCCGCCGCTCGTGGAGGGCGCGGCCGGGCGACCGAACGGTCTGATCCTCGGTCTTGCCGTGGCGGCACTCGCGCTGACCGCAATCAATATGTTTGGCGGTTTCGCCGTCACGCGTCGCATGCTTGCGATGTTCCGTAAGTAAGGGTCCACCGACATGTCAGCCAGCCTTGCGACCGTCGCCTACATTGGCGCAGCCATCCTGTTCATCCTCAGCCTCGGCGGACTCTCCAATCCCGAGACCTCCCGTCGCGGTAATTTCTACGGCATGCTCGGCATGACCATCGCCGTGCTTGCCACCGTGCTCGGTCCCCGAGTCACTGCGACGGGTCTGCCCTATATCGTCGGGGCGCTGGCCGTCGGCGGCGCCATCGGTGTCTATGCGGCCCGTAAGGTGCAGATGACCCAGATGCCCGAACTCGTGGCGCTGATGCACAGTCTCGTCGGTCTGGCCGCCTGTCTGGTCGGTTTCGCCAGCTATGTGGATACGTCCATTGAGTTCACCGGCGTCGAGAAGAAGATCCATGAGGTGGAGATCTACGTCGGCATCCTGATCGGTGCGGTGACGTTCTCGGGTTCCATCATCGCCTTCCTCAAGCTGTCCGGAAAAATTGGCGGCAAGCCGCTGCTGTTACCGGCGCGTCACTGGCTGAACCTGCTCGCGCTGTTGGCGGTGATCTGGTTTGGCGTGCAGTTCCTGAACGCTCCTGACGTCGAGTCGGGCAAGGTGCCGCTCGCGATCATGACGATCATCGCATTGTTGTTTGGCATCCATATGGTGATGGCAATCGGTGGCGCGGACATGCCGGTCGTGGTGTCGATGCTAAACAGCTACTCTGGCTGGGCGGCTGCGGCGACCGGGTTCATGTTGTCCAACGACCTGCTCATCGTCACCGGCGCATTGGTGGGGTCGTCCGGCGCGATCCTGTCCTACATCATGTGTCGCGCCATGAATCGAAACTTCTTCAGTGTCATTGCCGGCGGCTTTGGCACGGGCGGCGGTGCGACGCCGGCCGCGGCGGTGGGTCAGCCGCAAGGAGAGGTCACGGCGGTGAGTGCGGTCGAGACGGCCGACATGCTGCGCAATGCCAAAAACGTGATCATCGTGCCGGGTTACGGCATGGCAGTCGCGCAGGCCCAGCACACGGTATACGAGATCACCAAGCTGCTGCGTGAAAAAGATGTCAACGTGCGCTTTGGTATCCATCCGGTTGCAGGACGCATGCCCGGCCACATGAACGTGCTGCTGGCCGAGGCCAAGGTGCCTTACGACATCGTGCTCGAGATGGACGAGATCAACGAGGACTTTCCTGAGACCGACGTGTCCATGGTGATTGGCGCCAACGACATCGTGAATCCCGCTGCCGAAGACGATCCCACGAGCCCGATCGCGGGCATGCCGGTGCTGCAGGTTTGGAAGTCCAAAACCTCCATCGTCATGAAGCGGTCGATGGCCTCGGGCTACGCGGGCGTCGACAATCCGCTCTTCTTCAAGGAGAACAATCGCATGCTGTTTGGCGATGCGAAGAAGATGCTCGATGAGGTGCTGGTGGCGCTCAAGGCCTAGCGAGTGGTCCGGCTTCGCCGGCAGGCGGCATGTCGCGACGGCAGCACCCGATGACCATGGTGACAGGGCGATGACCAAGGCAGTGCTCGGTATCATCGGCGGGTCAGGGATCTACGGATTGCCGGGCATCGAGGATGTGGTCGAGCGGCGCATCACGACGCCGTGGGGCGAGCCTTCCGATGCGTTGCGGATCGGTCGCGTCGGCTCGACTCAAGTGGTGTTTCTGGCTCGCCACGGTCAGGGGCATCGCATTCCGCCGGGCGAGATCAACTACCGCGCGAACATCGATGCCATGAAACGCATGGGTGTCACCGATCTGGTGTCGTTCTCTGCGTGCGGCTCCTACAAGGAAGAGCTGAGTCCCGGCACCTTCATACTGGTCGATGATTTCATCGACCGCACTACCCGTCGCGAGAGTTCGTTCTTTGGTACGGGCTGTGTTGCGCACGTCTCCTTTGCGGAACCCGTGGGTCCAGCCCTGCAGGAACTGGTCGTGCAGGCAGCCCGCGCTGAGGGTATCCCGCTGCGGCGCGGTGGCACTGCGGTGTGCATGGAGGGTCCCCAGTTTTCGACTCGGGCTGAGTCGTTGGCGTACAAGGCGCTTGGCTGCGACATCATTCACATGACTTCCATGCCTGAGGCCAAACTGGCGCGCGAAGCCGAGATCACCTATGCGGTGGTGGCAATGGTCACGGACTACGATTGCTGGCATGTCTCCCGCGATCCAGTGGACGTGGCGACCCTGCTGCAGGTCATGGAGGGGAACCGCGGCAAGGCGGAACAGTTGTTCGCGCGATTGGCTGTTGATTTTCCGGCGCAGCGGCTGCCGTGTCCGGTGGGCTCACACCGCGCTCTGGATGGAGCGATTCTGACCAGCCCCGAGGCGCGCGATCCGGCATTGCTGTCGAAACTCGACGCTGTGGCGGGCCGCGTACTGCGCGGCGGCTGACCGGGCCGCACGCCATGCGTGTCCAAGGTGTCGACTACCGCACGATCACACTGGCCCCTGACGGTTGGTCGGTGTCGGTGATCGATCAAACTCAGCTGCCCTTCGAGTTTGTGCTGTGCCGGCTGCAGACGGTCGCGGATGCCGCTGCCGCAATCTGCAGCATGGTGGTGCGTGGTGCGCCGCTCATCGGTGTCACGGCGGCCTATGGAGTCGCGCTGGCGATGCGCGCGGACCCGAGCGATGCCAGTCTGCGGCATGCGCTGGGGTTGCTGGCAGGCACGCGGCCCACGGCAATCAATCTGCGCTGGTCGCTCGCGCGCATGGACGGTGTCTTGCAGGCAACGCGTGTGCAGGCTCGCGCGGAGCGCGCCTATGTCGAGGCGCTTGCTATAGCCGATGAGGACGTCGCCGCGTGTGCAGCCATCGGACGCTACGGTGAGGCCATGCTGCGCGGCCTGGCCGCCGATCGTGCCGGACAACCTCTGCGAGTGCTGACCCACTGCAACGCGGGCTGGCTGGCCTGTGTCGACTGGGGAACGGCGCTGGCGCCGGTCTACGCTGCACACGATGCCGGCGTACCGCTGCATGTTTATGTCGATGAGACCCGGCCGCGCAATCAGGGCGCTGCCTTGACCGCATTCGAGCTTGGTGCGCACGGCGTGCCGTACACGGTGATTGCCGACAATGCAGGTGGGCACCTGATGCAGCAGGGTGAAATCGACCTGTGTCTGGTGGGCAGTGACCGCGTCACCCCAAACGGCGATGTGGTCAACAAGATCGGCACCTATCTCAAGGCACTGGCTGCCCACGATAACGGTGTGCCGTTCTACGCCGCATTGCCTGGCTCGACCATCGACTGGTCGTTTGCGGGTGACCCGGCCGGTATACCGATCGAGCAGCGGGCCGCGCGCGAATTGACCCATGTGCGGGGCCGAAGTGGGGACGGGTGCCTGCTTGAAGTGGAGGTGGTGGCGGCCAACAGCCCGGTCGCCAACCCGGCATTTGATGTCACCCCATCCCGTCTGGTGACCGCGCTCATCACCGAACGCGGCATCGCACCTGCCACTCGCGAGGGTCTGTGCACGCTGTATCCTGAGCGCGCTGGCTCGACGGGCCAAATCGACGAGCCGACGGGGGCGTAATGGAGCACACCGATCTTGCCGCGTATATCATCGCGGTTACACAGCAGCTGGACCTGGCGGGTCTGGTGCCGAACAAATCCGGCAACGTTTCGGCGCGCACTGCACAGGGATTTCTGATCACGCCAGCCGGCATTCCCTACCGCGATTTGACACCGGCGCTGCTCGTCGCAATGACTGCCAGCGAGGAGCCCCGCCCGGGCGATCTGCGTCCGTCATCGGAATGGCGGATGCACGCTGCGATCTATGACCAGCGTCCGGACGTCGCCGCCATCGTCCATACCCACAGCCCGCGGGCCACGGCGCTGGCCTGTGCGGGGCGGGGCATACCGCCGTTTCACTATATGATCGCCCTCGCCGGAGGTGAGATCCGCTGCACGCCTTATGCGACCTTTGGCACGGCTGAGCTGGCTGCGAGCGCAGTGCGCGGACTGGAGAGTCGGCGCGCCGCACTGCTCGGCAATCACGGTGTCATGGCGGTGGGCAGCTCGCTGCGTGAAGCCCATTCGGTGGCGATCGAAGTCGAGAATCTCGCCGACGAATATCTGTCGATGCTGTCCGCCGGCCTGCAGCCTGCATTGCTCGATACGGCTGAACTGGCGCGCGTGATCGATAAATTCACTGATTACGGGCGGCTGAAGACATGACTCATGCCAGCCCGCGCCATCGTGTTAGCGTTGCGTCCCTGACTTGTGTCGAAACTCAGCTGAGGTCCCCATGAAAATGTCCGTCTATCAGGCCGCCGTGCCCGCCTCGATCCGCTCACTGACCAATCTCATTGGTATCCTCGAGAAAGGCGCGGCCCATTGCGAAGCCCGCAAGATCGATCCCGCGGTGCTGGTCGGCGCGCGCTTGTTTCCAGACATGTTTCCCTTGTCGCGACAGGTACAGATTGCGGCCGACATCGCCAAGGCCGGGGCTGCTCGCCTCGCAGGCCAGGAACCGCCGTCTTACGAGGACACCGAGACGACCTTTCCGCAGTTGATCGAGCGTCTGCGCAAAACGATCACGTACCTGCAGGGATTTCGCGAAGAGCAATATGCCGGTGCCGAAGATCGCGCGGTGAGTTGGAAGAGCCGTTTTGGGGAGCGGCAGATGCAGGGTCTGCAGTACCTGCAGAATTTCGTGCAGCCGAACGTGTATTTCCACAGCGCGACGACCTACAACATCCTGCGGCACAACGGCGTTGAAATCGGCAAACAGGATTTCCTTGGCGCGGATTGAGTCCGGCGCCGAGAGGTCGACTCGGCGCCTGCGCAGACCCGCCAAGTGTAGCCCGCACTGGGCGGGATCGGCACATGCGGCCCCGGCGTCGTGTCAGCGTGGCAGTCGGGTGGGGCGCCTCGCGTGCGGTTCAGCGGCGGGCGTCCATTGAGGCCCGCGGCGAACCACGGGCCGCGAGTATCAGCAGGCCAGCGAAGATGCCAAGGTTCTTGATGAAGTTCTGCAATTCATGCTGCTGGTTACCGCCTTCATAGCTGTTCCAGAAGTCGTGCATGTAGACACTGATCAACAGCGTCAGTCCCGCCAGAATGAAGGCAGCCGGTCGAGTCCTCCAGCCGGCAATCAAGGCGAGGCCGCAGCCGATCTGGATCGGTATGGTCAGCACCAGCAGGGGCACGGTGAACGGCACGCCGTGCTGCCCCATGTAGGCCGCCATGGTGTTGAACCCCGTGATCTTGGTGATACCCGGGATCAGAAAATACAGTCCCAGCAGGACACGTCCGAGCACGTCCATGGGCAGACTCAGCCGTTCGAGCAGGGCGTTGCTCATGGCTGCGGTCCGCAGGCTGCGGCGCTGCCCATCGCGCATGCCCTCGCGTAGGCCTGAGTCGCCGCCGGATCCCGCAATGCCTGCAGCGCCCTCGCGACACCCAGGAAGGCTTTGGGATTGGGCGGCTGCATCTCGGCAGCGCGACGGAAATCGTCGAGCGCAAGCTGATACTGTGCGACTTCCATGCGTGCTGCTCCTCGGTTTTGCAGGGCGTGACCGACATAATATCCGTGCGGACCCGACAGTTCGATCGCGCGTGTCTGGTCGGCAATCGCCCGCTCGTGCTGACCGAGGCGTTCCCACATGATGCCTCGGTTGTAATACACGCGTTCCACACCGGCGCGCGCCGTTCCGCTGCGCTCGACCAGTCGGATCGCATCGTCCCAGAGCAGCAGGGGATTGCTGAAGGTCTGCAGTCGTAATACGGTTTGACTGAGCAATGCCAGTGCGACGACAGTCCCGTAGAGCAGGATCCGTGATCCATCGAGTTTGCGCAGCAGAACCGGTAGCGCCGCGAACAGTAACGGCATCCACAGATAAGAGCGGTAGAGAACGAAAGACTCCTGCACTCGCACCGTCGACAGTTCGGTCAGAAACAGCAGCCAGGGGCAGAGCAGCGCAAATCCGAGGAGACCTGCCAACCCACGCCTGAGCAGCAGCCAGAGGGCAACGCAGGGATAGGCGATGAAAGCAAGCACTCCCAGCGTCTCGGGCCACGAGACCATGCGCCGCGCAATGTCCGGATACATGTCCACCGACATGAAGGAGGACACCGGCAGCAGCCACAGCAACAGGTACTTGAAGTACAGCAACGTTTGCGTGACTACCGACAGCGGGTACGCCATGCCCGCCGAGATGCCGAGGCGCTCCAGGAGATCGCCGGCGACCGGTTCGTATGCCTGACCCAGCACGTGGCCGGTCTTCAGTTTGATGGTCGTCTCGATACCGATGGCGGCATAGATCGCGAAAACGGGCGACAGCAATCGCAGGAGGCCGCGACGTTCGTGAGCCGTGAGCAGCACCAATGCCGCGCAAACCGCCGGCACCATCACTGCGTGTTCCTTGCAATGCACGGCGATGAAGTAGGTGGCAGCTGAGGCCAGCAACCACGGCTGCCTGCGCCGCTCCAGTCCCTCCAGAAACAACCGCCACGTCAGCAACGCAAACAACGTCGCCATCAAGATGGAGCGCTGGGTGAGGTAGGCAACGCCGTAGACGGCGACGGGATGGAGAGAGAACAGCAGGGCCGCGATGAAGGCCGGTCGATCGATGCTCGCCGCGGCCGTGACGCCGTCCGACGAGGCCTGCACGATCTCGAGCAGCCGTCGCAGCAGCAGAAACAATGCCACGGTGACGGCGAGATGCAGCGCGAGGTTGCCGAGCCGATACCAGATCAGGTCGAGTCCCAGCAGCGCCCGCGTCCACTCGAAGGTGGCGTAAGGCAGCCAGCGCAGGTCGAGACTGAAGGGCTTGTCGAGGTACTGGGTGTGAATCGATCCGTCAAAGAAATAAATGTCGTCAAAGACGATCGGATTCCAGAGAAAGGCGCCGTACAGCAGTCCCGCCGGCAGCAACAGCAGCAGGGCGAACGACACGGTAGCGCGGCGGGACGCAGTGATGTCGGTCACCGGGGTGTCCGGGCTGTCGAGGCGTTCATGCAACGCACGCCGTCGGCATGTGGCCACAGAGCGGTTGCAGTCATCAACCACCACCCGAGGGGCGGCGCAGCAGGCCGACGCGTTCCGCGATGCGCCAGCCTGCAGCGCCACGTCGCACGACGTCGCGGTAGACCACGCTGCCAACCCTGCCGCCGCGACCGACGCCAATGCCCTTCGAGATCACTCGCGCGACACCAGGCGCTTCCGCTGTGACCACCACGTTCGTCGCATGGTGGGCCAGCGGATGCTGATCCTCCTGATCGATCCAAAGCTGGCGTACGGCGGCGATACCCTGCAGTCTGCCCAGATTGAAATCCGTCATGTCGTAGATCACGTCGTCGGTGAACAGATCCGGCAGCCGCGACCAGTCCCGCTCATCGATCACATGACCATAGAGTGACATGAGCGTGTGGATTGCAAGTTCATCGGCCGTTGAAAGCGTCATTTCGTCCATCTGCGTATCGTCACTGGGCGGACCGCGCGGTCCGCAATTCCCGTCGCTGCTGCTGCCGGATGGCCCACGGTAGGCGCCGCATCATGCGGTTTGGTTCACGACAAGTCGAGCCGAGTGTGCAGTGATACCTGGCATCACGGGTCGGTAACCATGAGGCCCGGACGGACTGGCTCGGGCATGCCCATTCCGGCCTGATTGATCGCGTGCCTCCATGCTAGCATCCGGAACACTTCTTCCCGATCTCCATGAGGACTCGATGGCAAGTGCCGGTCCGAATACTGGATCGCCGGTTGCCTCTGCCGAGACGCCCTGGCGTTGGATACCCAGCCTGTATTTCGGGCAAGGTATTCCCTATGTCGTGGTAATGACCATCGCGGTCATCATGTACAAGAATCTCGGTATCTCCAATGCAGATATCGCGCTCTACACCAGTTGGCTGTACCTGCCGTGGGTCATCAAACCGCTCTGGTCACCCATAGTCGACCTGTTTCACACCAAACGATTCTGGATCGTCACACTGCAGTTTGTGATCGGTGTGGCGCTGGCTTTGGTGGCTATTACGCTGCCGACGTCGGAGTTTTTCCGTATCACGCTCGCCGTGCTCTGGTTGCTGGCGTTCAGTTCCTCGACCCATGACATTGCCGCTGACGGGTTCTACATGCTGGCGCTGGAGCAGCACCAGCAGGCCGCCTTCGTCGGCGTGCGCTCCACCTTTTACCGTCTGGCAATGATCGCTGGTCAGGGCGCGCTGGTGTTCCTCGCTGGTCGATTGGCCGAGCGCACCGGCGATGTGACCTTTGCCTGGTCGCTCGTGTTCGGCGTGCTGTCATTGCTGTTCCTGTTGCTGTGCATGTATCACGGCCGCGTCCTGCCGCGGCCGTCCACGGATCAGACCGTGGTGGGGACGGGCAACCTGATGCTGGACTTCTGGACGACGTTTCGCGCTTTCTTCGCGCGTAAAGACATTCTTCTGGTGCTGGCATTCCTGTTGACCTTTCGGCTGGGTGAGGCGCAGGCATTGAAGCTCGTGGCACCCTTTCTGCTGGATGAACGCCCTGCTGGTGGGTTGGGTCTCAGTACGGCCCAAGTGGGAATCGCCTATGGCACGATCGGTGTGATCGCCCTGACCCTCGGCGGCATTGCCGGGGGCTACATGATCTCCCGCGGCGGCCTCAGACGCTGGGTTTGGCCCATGCTGTGCGCCGTGCATGTCCCTAACCTGCTGTTCGTCCTGCTGGCAGCGCTGCAACCCACTTCGGTGCCGGTCATCACCCTGGCAATCGCCATCGAGCAGTTCGGCTACGGATTTGGATTTGCCGCCTACATGTTGTTCATGATCATGGTGGCCGACGGTCCGAACAAGAGCGCCCATTACGCGATCTGCACCAGCTTCATGGCGCTCGGCATGATGCTGCCGGGTATGGTCAGCGGTTGGATTCAGGAACAGGTCGGCTATCCGCAATTCTTCCTTTGGGTGTGCCTGTGCACGCTGCCGTCGTTGATCGTTGCCGCTTTCCTGGACATCGATCCTGCTTTCGGCAGAAAAAAAACCACGCCAGCCGCGGTATCCGACTCGTGACCTCATCACGTCTGGTCTCGCTGGATGCGTTGCGCGGCTTCACGATCGCGAGCATGGTGCTGGTCAACAACCCCGGGGACTGGGACCATGTCTATCCGCAGCTCGATCATGCTGCATGGAACGGCTGGACTTTCACCGACCTGATTTTCCCTTTCTTCCTGTTCATCAGCGGTGTGGCCCTGAGTTTGTCGATCGCCCGTCGCCGGGCTGGAGCGCTCGGTGATGAGCGCAGGCAGCTATTGTTTTCGCTGTGGCAACGCGCCGCGATCATCTTCCTGATCGGTCTTGCGCTCAACTTCGTCCCGAACTTCGATTTGGCGACGCTGCGCATTCCGGGTGTGCTACAGCGTATTGCGTTGTGTACGGCGCTGGCGGCGCCGCTGGTCCTGTATTGCAACTGGCGGACCTTGTTTGGATGGCTGGTGGGCTTGCTGGCGTTTTACGCGGCAGCGATGTTGCTGGTCCCTGTGCCGGACCCGAGCGGCATCGTGGTGGCCGGTGCCCTGGAGCCAGGCCGGGATCTCGGCGCTTTCATCGATCGGCTGCTGCTGTCGGGACACCTCTGGGCCAAGAGTCGCACCTGGGATCCGGAAGGACTGTTCAGTACGCTGCCTGCGCTGGCGACCATGCTCGGCGGCGTGCTCACCGGGCACTGGCTGTCCCGCGACCTGGGCGAGGCCCGGAAAACCCTGTGGATGATGATCGCGGGCAGTGTCTGCATTTTGCTCGGCGTGCTGCTTGATGCGGCGCTCATGCCGATCAACAAGAGTCTGTGGTCGCCATCCTATGCTGTCTTTACGGCGGGTTGGGCGCTGCTGCTGTTCGGTTGTTTTTACTGGTTGATCGACGGCGTCGATTCATCGATCGTGCGGACCAACTCGCAGCGTCTGTCCTTGCCTTGGATCATCTACGGCATGAACGCGCTTTTCATTTTTGTTTGTTCGGGTTTGATCGCAAGGTTGCTCGGATATTTCCATCTTGCCGTCGACGACGGTAAGACGGTCTCGCTCAAAGAGTGGATTTATACGCCGTTTCAGACGCTGCCAATCGCCGCGCAGAATCGATCATTGCTGTTCGCGGTGGCTTTCAATCTGTGCATGTTTGCGCTGGCCTGGTATCTCTGGCGCAAGAAGTGGTTTATCACAGTATGAGTTTTCTCCCGCTGCCGCGTCTGGTCGCGACCCCCCAGCTGCGCTTCGCGCTCGTGTGCTGGGGAATCGCCGTCCTTGCCGCGTGCGGTGCCACACCTGGAAAACAGGGGGATGCAACGCGACCCGCGCCTGCCGTCCGTGCGCCAGTGACGGTGGGCGAACCCCCGGCCATACTCCGCGAATTCCGGGGGGTGTGGGTCGCAACCGTTGCCAACATCGATTGGCCGAGCCGCCGGGATCTCACCGTGGCAGAGCAGCAGGCAGAGATCGTTGCCATCGTCCGGCGAGCCCACGAGCTCAACCTCAATGCGATCATCCTGCAGGTACGCACGAGTGCCGATGCACTGTATGACTCGAAAATCGAACCTTGGTCCGAGTACCTGACGGGTGAGCAGGGCCGGGCGCCGGATCCATACTACGACCCGCTGACGCTGTGGATCACGGAGGCGCACAAACGCGGTATCGAACTGCACGCTTGGTTCAATCCCTATCGGGCGCGTCACACCAGTGCCAAGTCGCCCAATGCCTGGAATCACATCGCCAATACCAATCCGGCGGTGGTGAAGTCCTACGGTGGCTTTCAATGGCTGGATCCGGGCGAACCCACGGCCTCCGAGCAGACCGTCAGTGTGATCCTCGATGTCGTGAGGCGTTACGACGTCGACGGCGTACAGATCGACGATTATTTCTATCCCTACCCCGTGGCAGCGAATGCAAATGCAAAGACTGCCTCCGCCGACGGCTCAGCGCCGGGACGCGGCGAACTGCCGTTCCCGGACGATCCCTCGTGGCAAGCGTATCTCGCCACGGGAGGCACGCTCGATCGCGCCGACTGGCGTCGGCAGAACGTGGACACACTGGTGGAACGGATCTACCAGACCATCAAGCAGGAAAAGCCCCACGTCAAATTCGGCATCAGCCCCTTTGGGCTCGGGCGACCCGACCGGCGCCCGGCTGGTATCACGGGATTCAGCCAGTACGACAAGCTCTATGCGGATGCCGAGCTCTGGCTGCAGCAAGGTTGG
>Ga0114972_10000238_pt1 | contig 40219 bp, 33 predicted proteins | sample M_140807_EF_Meta_FD_87354 | JGI IMG/M metagenome (GOLD analysis project Ga0114972, IMG submission 87354) | Freshwater microbial communities from Lake Montjoie, Canada to study carbon cycling - M_140807_EF_MetaG | ecosystem: Environmental > Aquatic > Freshwater > Lake | place: Lake Montjoie... | reverse complement strand
AGCGGGTCAGAGTCAGCCTGCCGCGCGGGTCTTACGCGGGTGCAGGAGGGCCGCCTCGCCGAGCAGCAAGAAGAACAGCCCGAGCAGGGCGGCGTGCCAGAGCTCGGTGCGCCCCTCGGGTCCGAGCGCCCCAGGGGCGGTCGCGGATGCCACGGGCGTGGAGTCGCCGTCGGTGTCATCTTTGGGCGCGCGCACGGCGCGCAGGTCGGACCCCAGCGGGTCGAGCCCGATAGCGAAGCCGGGCAGCTCTGCGACCCCCTCGAGCGGCGGGTCGGGGGCCACGCGGTAGAGGCCAGGCGCCGATGTGTCAATCACCTGCCAAGGCGTCGCGTCCGTAGGACGGTCGAGCGTGGTCCGCTGCCCGCTCGGCGCCTCGACCACGACGCGAGCGACCGTGGGATCGTCCACGCGCAGCGGCGCGGGCTGTCCGACCACGAACGCGCGGCCCTCGCTCGAGGTCACCCGCGCCAGATAGCGCAGCACCTGCTCGAGCAGCGGCACGAAGTCCGGTCGAATGGGCAGGTCGTTCCAGTCGCGGTCGAGCGTCCCCGTGAGCAGCGCGACGCGCCCGCGGTCGACCGGCCGTGTGAGCAGGTAGGGGGTACCATCCTCGAGCGCGAGCACAACCTCGCCCTGCGCGTCCGGCGAGGGGTCGAGCAGCATGTACCGAGCCACGCCGATCCGCGCGAGGCTGGAGCGTGAGGGGTCCACGAAGGGCTGCAAGATGGCGTGGCCGCGGTCGAAGCGCGTCACCAGCGCCACCCGACGGTCCCCCCCCTCGTCGCTGGCCGCCGCGTCGCCCGCCGTGCGGACGTCGCGCAGCGCGCGGGGCAGCAGCTTGCCCAGCTGTGCGTTCGTGTCCGCGGGCTGCACTTGGTCGCCCATCGCGACCAACAGGCCACCGCCGCCGCGCACATAGGCTTCGAGCGCGCGCGCCAGCTCAGGCGAGGGCACGGGCAGGTTCGCCAAGACCACGACGTCGGCCGCCGCGACACGCTGGGCATCGACCGTGTCTGCGCGCGCGACCTCAACACGCACCCGCGTGGTGGCCGCCGCGGTCGGCGCGAGCGCGCGCTCGAAGTAGAAGAGTTCATCCCGCTGTGGAATCGGGCGGGGGTCGCCGTTGACCGCGAGAACGCGCAGCTCGGGCGCGGGGCTCAGCCAAAGCGCGCGGGTGTCGTCCGCCTCGAGCGCGTCCGACTCAATCACGACCTCGGCGCGCAGGGATGTCGCCGAGGGCGGCAGGCGCAGATTGAAGGTCTTGGTCGTGTCTTGGCCCGGCTCGAGGGTGACAAAGCCGCGGACCTTGACCTCGCCCTCGACGAGCACCGAAACAGGCAAGCGCTCGACCGACGCGGCGCCCAAGTTGGCGATGCGGGCGTCTAGCCGCCACTGGCCCGGGCCCAAATCGGGCGCGGGCCGGGCCTGTACGTCCAAGACGGCGCGATTCTCGGGCGGCTTGCCCTCGAGCAGGTCGACCGCGACAAGCTCGATGCCCGATCCCGGCGGCGGCGTCGGGAGCCCCGAGGCCGCGCCCGCCGGGGTGGTGAGCACGACCACCCGTCGTGGGAGCGACGGGGGCGCGCTGGAGAGCGTCTCGTAGGCCCGCGCCACAGCCTCGCCGAGCGTGCCGAGGCGGGGCGTGACCTCGACGGCCTCGATTTGCCGGCGCACCAAGTCCAGGTCGGCGGTGACCTCGGGGACGACGGCCTCGGCTTGGGCGCCCGCGACAACGAGCGCGGCGAGTCCGCCGGAGCCCAACCCACGCAGCGCGCGGTCGGCGGCGATCCGCGCCCGGTCAATCAACCGCTCCCCCCCCTGCGCGTAGCCCATGGGCCACGAGGCGTCCACCACGACGCTCACCGCGCCGCCGGTCAGGCTCGGCGCCCCTCCCGCTGCAGTCTCGGGCTCGAGATAGGGCCGCGCCATCGCGAACGCCACGGCCGCGAGGAGCAAGCTGCGTGTGAGCATCAAGAGCCACTGCTGGAGCTTGTGACGCCGCGCGGTCTTGCGGTTGGAGCGCCGGATCAGCTCGAGCGACGGAAACCGGACCCGCACGGCCTTGCGCCGAAAGATCAGGTGCAGGATCGGCGGGATCGCAGCGGCGAGTAGGCCGACAAGCAGCGCAGGCGAGAGGAAGTTCACGCGGCGCGCCCCCCGATCAGGCTCAGCAACAGCGCGTCGATGGCGTCCGTCGTGAGCACGCGGCGATAGCCCACGTCCCCCTCGCCGAGCCGCCGCTTGAGGTCATCACAGAAGGCCGTGACCTCCTCAAGATACTGCGCGCGCATGCCCTTCGGATCAGCGAGCTCCTCTTCGGTCGACTCGAGGGCCTCGAAGATCGTCAGGTCGTCGAACGGGAAGCTCAGCTCGTCGGGGTGGAGCACGTGCAGCACGTCCACGCGGTGGCGTCGACGCCGCAGCTCGCGCAACAGGCCCACCGTGCGCGGATCGAAGTCGAGCATGTCGCTGAACAGGTAGATCGCCGCGCGTCGACCGGCGACCTCGGAGATGTGCTCCAGCGCCGACGCGATGCGCGTCTCTCCCCCGACGGGGGCGGCCTCGAGCGCGCGGACCATGCTCCAGAAGTGGTCGGGCCGTCCGCGCGGCGGCACATACTCCCCGAGCGCCTGACCGAAGACCTGCAGGCCGACTGCGTCTCCCTGACGCAGCATCACATAGGCCAGCGAGGCCGCGACCGTCGCGCCGAAGTCGAGCTTGCTCGGCGCGCCGTAGTTCATCGAATTCGAGGCGTCGACGAGCAGGAAGACGCGCAGGTTCGTCTCGTCCTCGAACTGCTTGACGACGTAGCGGTCCTGCCGGGCGTAGGCCTTCCAGTCGAGGTGCTTGAGCTCGTCGCCAGCCACGTACTCGCGGTGCTGCGCGAACTCGACGCTCGCGCCGCGGTGCGGGCTGCGGTGCTGGCCCTGCAGCGCGCCCTCGGCGATGAGCCGCGCCCGCGCGCCCAAGCCGCCGACGCGGGCGAGCACCTCGGCGTCGACAACGGCGCGCAGCCCGCCCGGGGTGCTCGGCCGCTGCGCGCTCACCGGGGCTTCAGCGTCTCGCGCAGGCGCGCCACGACGTCGGCGCTCGTGACCCGCTCCGCCTCGGCGTGAAAGTTCACGAGCACGCGGTGCTGCAGGACCGCAGGCGCGAGCGCCCAGACGTCCTCGCGCGAGACGGTCAACCGCCCGTCGAGGAGCGCCCGCGCCTTGCCCGCGAGCACCAAGAACTGGCTCGCGCGCGGCCCCGCGCCCCAACCGACGTACTCCTTCACGAAGTCGGGCGCGGTGGGCTCGTCTGGGCGCGTGGCGCGGGCCAGCTCGACGGCGTACTGCAACACGTGGTCCGCCACGGGCACGCGACGCACGAGCGCTTGGAGCGCCAGGATGCGGGCGGGGTCGAGGACCGGCGTGATGGCCTCGGGCGCGCCGCCCGTGGTGCGCCGCACGATCTCGAGCTCCTCGGCCGCGCTGGGGTAGCCGACGCGCACCATGAACATGAAGCGGTCGAGCTGCGCCTCGGGCAGCGGGTAGGTGCCCTCTTGCTCGATCGGGTTCTGCGTGGCGAAGACCAAGAAGGGCGGCTCGAGCGGCCAGGTGCGCCCCGATGCCGTGACGCGCCCCTCCTGCATGGACTGCAGCAGCGCGGCCTGCGTCTTGGGCGGCGTGCGGTTGATCTCGTCCGCCAGGAGCAGGTTCGCGAAGACCGGGCCGGGAATGAACCGGAAGCTCCGCCGCCCGGTGGTGGGATCCTCCTCGAGGACGTCCGTGCCCGTGATGTCGCTCGGCATCAGGTCGGGCGTGAACTGCACGCGCCCGAACTTCAGGTTGAGCGCCTCGGCCACGGTGCTGACCAAGAGCGTCTTGGCGAGCCCCGGCACACCGACGAAGAGACAGTGCCCCTGCGCGAACATCGCGGTCAGCAGCAGGTCGACGACCTCGCTCTGGCCCACGATGCGCTTGTTGACCTCGTGCAGAATGCGCGCGCGCGCCTGAGCGACCTCGCGCACCGCCTCGTGGGCGAGCGTCTGCTGGGCGTCTGAGGGCTGTTCGGACATGGGGACCTCTGGGTGACGAATCAGGGCGGCGCGCCATGCTGAGCGGCGCCGCTCGCGATGGCAAGCGCGTCGCGGGCACGCTGGGCGCGTGCGGTGTCGCCGAGCGCGGTGTAGAGCGCGGCGAGCGCGTTGAGCACCTCGGGATGGAACGGGTTGAGGCCGAGGGCCTCTTCATAGGCGGCCAGCGCTTCGGCCTGACGCGCAGGCTGCCCTCGCCCGAGCGCCAGCGCCGCGCCGCCCAAGTTGAGCCATGTCGCCAAGTGCCCCGGATAGTAAGCGCGCACCCGCGCCAGCCGAGCGGCGACCTCAGCGTCTCGCCCGAGCGACCGCAGCGCGCTCGCGGCGCCGTTCTGCACGTAGGGGTTCGCCTCGCCGCCCGCGACCACGGCCTTGTCGTACTCGGCGAGCGCCGCCTTGTGCCGACCCTTAGCACGGAGCAGCTCACCCAAGTGCGCGAAGTCCTTGACCTTCTTCTCGGCGATGGTCGCCAGATCGGGCGGCTCGTCCGCCGCGTCGTCCGCTTGCCCTGGTCGTTTGAACTTGAGAGGCGTCTGCACCAGCCCCGGGTAGCTCCGAAACCCGCGCTTGTTCGCGTCCTGCTTCCAAGCGCGCCACAGGCCGTCGAGGTCGAAGCCATAGGTCCCGCGCAAGGCGGCGTCCATGTCGTCCCCCGCGCGCAGCCGCTGTAGCAGCCCGAGGAGCCCCTCTCGCCCGCGCTTGCGAATCAAGAAGTCGACGACGGTGTGCACCTGGGCATACGCGAGGGCGGCCGCCTCCTGGCTCGGCAGCTTGGCCATCGAGGGGTGCATCTGCTGGAACGTGATGAGGGCGTCCGCCTTGATGGACCGCGCGAGCAGGTCCTCCTCGGGCGGGTCGAGGTGCAGCTTCGACTCGCCGCGCCAGGCGCGCTCCAGCCACTTGGCGATGCCCTCGTGCAGCCAGATCGGGACGGCCTCGGCGCTGAAGCGCGAGATGTAGTAGTGCACGAACTCGTGGGCGACCGTGTCGCGCCAGCCGTAGCCGCGCACGAGCCCGCGCGGGGACGTGATCATCAGCCGGTTGTGCTTGCACAGCGCGATCGTGCCCGAGGTCTCAAGGTCTTTCTCTGTGAGCGGGCTGACCTTGGCGAGCCAGAGCGGGCTCGGGTAGAGCTCGACGAGCACGCGCCCTCGGGTGCGCTCGCCGAACAGCGCGGCCAGGGCGTCGTCCTGCGCGCGCAGCACGTCCAGCAGCCAGGGCACGATCAGACGGTCCTTGCCCTGGTAGCGCACCATGAAGCGACCATCGGGCGAGGTCACCTCGTCGAAGCCTTCGAGGGCCGCGCGAGAGCCGTTGGCCTCGCCTTGAAACACCTCGTAGATGCGATTGAGCTCTGCGGGCAGGCGGTCGCGCAGCGCCTCGCCCACGCGTACGGCGTCGGCATAGCGGCCCTCGAGAAAGAGCGTCCGCTGGTGGGCGAGCCCGAGCACGGGGCTGCGGGCCTCATCCCCTTCGCGCTCGCGCAGGGCGTCGATCTCGCTCCGCGCCTCCTCGATCGCCTGTGTCGAGAGCAGCTCGAGCAGCCGCTCAAAGGTCGACGGGTCAACGTCGGCCCGCGTCGGCGCCGCGCCCAAAACGCACAGCATCCCAGCGCCCAGCAAGACGCTCAGCCACCGCTTACGCATGCGCGCTCACTCCACCAACGACTCGTAGTAGCGCTTGACCTGCTGCTCATAGGTCTCGGGCGCCTTGTCCTTCATGGCCTCGAGCAGGTCCTTGCGGAACTCGGCGGGCGCCTCGTGGTCTTCCGCGCCGGGGATCTCGACCTTGTCCTTGCGCGCACCCCGTCCACCCTCACGGTTGCCCCGATCAGCGCGCTTGGGGCTCGCCGCCTGCTTGAGACCCTCCATCAGACCCTGCAGGTCGCTGATCGCCTGCCGCTGCTGGTGGCTCGCTTGGCCGGGTCGTTGCCCGTCGAGCTCACCCGCCGCGCCGCCCATCTGTTGCGCGGCCTTGCGCGCCTGCTCAATCGGCGCCTCGCCGAGGCCGGGCATCTGCTCGCCCTGCGAGGCCATGCGCTCCGCGAGCCGCTGCGTCTCCTCGGCGAGCCGACGCTGCCGCTCGCCGAGCTGGCCCGGGCTCGGCGTCGACTGACCCGGCGCGCCCGCTTGCTGCTGCGGCGGGGGTGGCGGCGGCGTCGCGCACTTCTGGCGCCGCAGGGTCTCGAACTCGGCGCGCAGCCCCTTGAGCTCGCGGCTCAGCTCGGCGTTGAGCGCGCGCACGCCGTGCACCGCGCGCATGAAGCCCGGCTGGCCGACATAAGGCGCGTACGCCGACCAGAAGTCCGCGAAACGAAAGGGCTTATCGCAACGCTCAACGCGCTCGACCGCCTCGCCAAAATCCGGGCGTTCGAGCGCTGTGAGGATGTCGTTCGCGCAGTCCAACTCCTCGGCGCAGCGCAAGGCCAGCTCGTCCGGCGGATTCGACATCGAGGCCGGTACAGCCTCGATGGCCTGCTTGTAGCGCGCGAGGCGCTCCCGAATGACGGCGACGGGCCGCGCGAGGTCCTCGGTGAGCAGCCGCTGCACGCAGTCTTCGTCCTCGCCCGCCTGCGCCTCGGTCTGCTGGGCGAGCGCCTCTTGGCGCTGGATCAGGTCGCGCGTCTGGTCCATGAGCTCGCTCAGGGCGCGCTGCATCGCGGGGTCGCTCTCCTTGTGCAGTGACGCCATGTCCTCGTCGAGCTGACTGCTCATCTCGTCGAGCGTCTTCGAGAGCGCCTCCATCTCGGCGATGGCCTCGTCTACGCGCCCCTCCTCGAGCATCTTCTGCATCCGGTCGAGCTGGTCCTCGGTCTGCTCGAGCCCCTTGCCGACCTCGTCGTTGCGGAGGCCGTCGGCGTTCAGGAACTCCTCGGGCACATCCTGTCGAAGCTTGGCGAGCCGCTCGCGGATCTCGCCGATGCGCGCCTTGAGCCGGGCCAAATCGCGCATGATCTGCGCCTTGAGGGTCGGGTCGCGCGTGGCCTTGAAGGTCTCCATGAGCCCGCGAATCCGGTCTTTGGACGCCTTGAGCTCATCCGTGAGGGCCATCAGCTCCTCGAGGCCAAGCCGCGCCACCATGGCCTCGAGCAGGATGATGAGCTGCTCGACCTGCTCCACGACGGCGTCGTTCGCGCGCGCGACGGCGCGCACGGCGGGGTCAGCGCCCGAGGCCAGCGCGGCACCGTGCCGCTCGAGCGCCCCACGCTCCTCGGTGAGCGTGCGCTCCAGCGCGCCGAGCCGCCCCGCCAAAGCGAGGCGAACGTCTTTCGGCATGAGTGGATCGTTGGCCATCCGCGCGACCAAGCCCGAGAGCGTCGCCGCAGCCTGTGCGGTGCTCGACTGGTAGGCGCTGGCACGCGCCTGCGGCCCCGGCGCCGAAGCGTCTCTCAGGTCGATCTCTAGGCGGTCCGCGAGGTTCGTCACGAGCGGGTCGACGAGCGCGTTGAGCGCCGCGGTAATGGCCTGGTGCTCGCTGTCGGGCGAGCGAAAGGTCACGACGCGCGTGCTTGAGACGCCCCGCTTGGGGCCGTCTACGCTGTCGTTGTCGAAGACCTCCACCATGATTTGGAATTTGTCACCCGGCTTCGCGCCCAGTCGGCGGAAGTCGATCTCGTCGTGCCCCTCGACCGCGCGCCCGCTCACGGTGGGCTGCTCCAGCTTTTCGGGTCGCTCGGCGTCCGTCGCGAGCGCGACGAGGACCCGCGCTGCAGAGAGCCCGTAGTCGTCTGACGCGCTCCACTCGACCCGCAGCGCGGCGAGGTCGTCCACCTCGACGTCCTCGGCGGGCAGCTTCAGCGTCACGGACGGCGGCGCGTCGACCTCGACCGTGACCTTGCGGTCAAAGCCCTCGATGAGCGTGCCGTCGTCGTCCGAGTCAACGCCAAAGCGCCACACCCCGCCCGCGCGGACCGTCCACTCCCCCGTGACCTCGCGCCCGCCCTCGAGCGTGAGCGGCAGCGAGGTGTCGCCGGCCGTCTGCGCGTCGCCGAAGCGGAGCCAGGCGGCAGACGAGGGCGCTAACGTGGTCGCGCGGAGGCGGACGCGGGTGCCTTTGGGCGCCTCGAAGTCTCCCGTGCCGTTGGGGACCACGCGCGGCGGCCGCAGCGTGTGCTCGGGGTAGACGAGCGTGAGCTCAAGATCACCGACGAGCGGGCCGACTTGCCGCGCGCCCTCGAGGGTGCGCGACGGCCAGAGGGCGGCGAGCCCCGCGCGCAGGGTCTCCGGCGCGGCCATGGCGAGCGCGGCGCCCACCGCGCAGACCGCGCCAAGCGCCTTCAGAGGGCGTCGCGTGGGCCACCGCGGCAGCAGCGTGTCCAGATCGAGGCCCCGCGCGCGGGCAAGCACCGCGTCTGAGAGGGCGCCGACGAGCTCAGGATCCTGCGCGGTCTGACTGCGGCCCAGCTCGGGCGCGAGCTGAACGACCGCGCGCAGGCTGTCCTTGAAGGCCGGCGCGGCGGCCTCGACCGCCCGCGCGACGTCCGTGTCTGTCTTTGTCGCCCGCCACGGCACGACGAGCCAGCGGTGCGCGGCGGCGAGCGCACACCCGACGAGGGCCGCCCACGCGACCCAGCGCGCGGCCACGCCGCCCCCGACCCACCCGAGCGCCATCAGAAGCGCGAGTGCCACGCCCAAGGCGGCGGCGAGCACTGCCGGCAGGCCGGTCCGCGTGACCCGGCCCCGCAAGCGCGCGCGCGCGACCGCAAGCCAGGCGAGCGTGGCCGCGTGGCTCGCCGGCGGCGTAGGAGGTTCGGTCATGACGTCCCTTTTGACCACGGAATCGACGGATCCCGAAGAGCTTTGGTCGCAAACAAGTTGAAAAAACCACCCCCATTGCGTGAATGAAGCGCGCGGAGAAGCGTCCAACGGGGGGACAAGGCAATGCGAGCGCGAGACGCCGCGGAGTTGACCGACGCCGAGCTGGTGGCGCGTGTGCGCGCCGGAGACCGCGAGGCGTTCGGGCCTTTGATGCAGCGGCATCACGGGCGAATGCTCCGGGTAGCCTCGGGCATGCTGCGCCGGCAGGAGGACGCCGTGGACGCCGTACAAGAGGTCTTCATTCGAGTCTTCGAGCGCATGTCGGACTTCAAGGGCGAGGCCCAGTTCGGTACGTGGATCTCGCGCGTGACCGTGAACCACTGCATCGACCGACAGCGACGCCAGGGCACATTTGACGCACGGTTCGTGATGGACGGCGAGATCGAGGGCGAGTCCGAGGCGGGCCCCGAGGCCCTGCTGGCCCAAGCGCAAGAGGGCGACGCGATCCAGCGCGCCCTGCAAGAACTCTCGCCCGAACACCGCCAGGCCATCGTGCTGCGCGAGATCGAGGGGCTGTCGTATGACGAGATCGCGGTCGCGATGAACTGCCCGAAGGGCACGGTCATGAGCCGCCTGCACCACGCCCGCAAGCGGCTGCAGGTCACGCTCCGGCCGTACCTGAACGAGGCGGGGGAGCTCGACCTTGCGGACCGCGCCGGCGAGGGCGTGCGGAGGCGCACATGATGACCGACGAAGACTTCGAGAAGCTGTCGCTCTATGTGGACGACGCCCTGCCCGCGGACGAGGCGGCGGCGGTCGCAGCGCGCATCACCGCAGACGCAGAGTGGGCGACCGCGCACCGCACGATGCGCCGCTCGGGGGAGATGTTGCGCGCCCACGCAGACGCCACCGTCGCCGCGGTGGACGCCGAGGCCTTGTTCGCGCGGGTGAACGCGGAGCTCGACCGTCGCGCAGCGGGCGCGGCCCGGGCAGCGGCTGTTCACGCCGAGAGCGAGCGCCCGGGGCTGCTGCGCTGGCTGTCCACGCTGCTCTCGCCGCCGGTGATGCTGGGGATGGCGGGCGTCGCCGCAGCGACTGCGTTCTTTGTCCTGCGGCAGAGCGCGCCCGAGACCCCGCCCGAGGGCAAGAGCGCGCTCGTCGGGCTCACGCCCCCCGCGCCCATGACGCAGGTCGCCCAGAAGCCGACCGACCCTGCGACCGGCCCCGCGGAGACGATCGTCGCCGTCGAGGGGGTCGAGAGCGAGGGCGTCAAGACCGTGCTCGTCAGCCAGCCGGCGGACGATGGGACCACCGTCATCTGGTTGCTGGATGAGGCCGACGCCGGCGCAGGCAGCGCAGGCGCGCAAGACGACCCCATCTGAGCTTGGGAGCACCGCCATGAAGACATCTCTCCTCGTCATGCTCGCGTGCGCCCTCGCGCTGTGCGGCGTCGCGCACGCGCAGCAGACGCCGGGGACCGCGCAGGTCGGACAGGCCGCCCCCGTCGGCGACCCGATCCGGCTCAAGGTCTCGGTGATTCACGCCTTCAAGTCCGAAGGCCTCGCCGACCCGAAGCTCGACAAGATCCGCGGGGAGCTGACCGAGGCCTTCGCGGGCTACAAGGGCTTCAAGCTGCTGCAGTCCGAGGAGTTGGCGATCTACGAACCCGCGCAGCCGCTGGGCGCGCAGGCGGCGCAGTCCATTAAGCTGCCCAACGGCGAGACGGCTGAGTTCCGACACTCCGGCGTGAGCGCGAAGGGTCAGCACAGCATCCGCTTCTCGCTGGCGCAGGCGAAGGTCGTCGTCGACCTCAAGGCGCCGCTGCGCAAGGTCTTCTACCAAGCGGGCATGAGGCACGCGGGCGGCATCTTGATCTTGGCGATGTACCTCACGCCCCCGACGAGCGAGGCCGCGCCGAAGTGAAGGGCGCGTCCGCGCAGTCGGCGCTCCCGGTCGCCACGCTCACGGGGCACATCCGCGACCTGCTTGAGTCGAACTTTCGCGGCCTGTGGGTCACGGGCGAGCTGCGCGAGGTCAAGCCGCACCACACCGGTCACGTCTACATGGCGTTGCGCGATGGCGAAGCGCGCCTCGACGCCGTCGTTTGGAAAGGCACGGCCGCGACGATGCGCTGGCGGCCCGCCGAGGGCACGCTCGTCGCCGCCTACGGACGCCTGAGCCTCTACGCGCCGCACGGCGCCTACCGCTTCATCATCGAGCGGCTCGAGCCTGTGGGCGCGGGCGCCCTGGACGCCGCGTTGCAGGCGCTCAAGGCCAAGCTTGCTGCCGAAGGGCTCTTCGCCGTCGAACGCAAGCGGCCGCTCCCGAAGCTGCCGCGCGCCGTGGGCGTGGTCACAAGCGCCACGGGGGCCGCTCGCCGCGACATCGAGGCCGTCGTGCACCGGCGCTCGCCTCAGATCCCGATCATCCTGTACCCCGCGACTGTGCAGGGCGACACCGCCCCCGCGGACGTCGCGCGGGGCATCGCGCGCCTCGGCGGGACCCCCGGCGTCGACGTCATCATCGTGGGCCGCGGCGGCGGCAGCGGGGATGATCTGGCCGCCTTCGACACCGAGATTGTCGCGCGCGCCATCGCCGCCTGCCCCGTGCCTGTCATCAGCGCGGTGGGCCACGAGACAGACACCTCGATCGCGGACTTGGTGGCCGACTTGCGCGCGCCCACCCCGTCGGCCGCAGCGGAGTCGGCCGTGCCCGTGCGAGACGACTTGCTGCGCCTGGTCGACGACCTCGCCGAGCGGACCGAAGCGGCGCTGCGACGCGGGCTCGACCGCCACGCCGAGCGCCTGAAGGCCCTGACACGTCGGCTGGAGCGCGGGGTGTCCTTCGACGCCCGCCGCCGCGTCTTGGACCGTCTGTCGACCCGATTGCACGACGCGGCGCGCGGCGCGGTGGGGAGCCGCCGACAGCGGCTCGTGGCCGCGGAGCACGCGCTGGCCACACAGCACCCGCACGCGCGGCTGAAGCGCGCGCGAGAGGCGCTGAGTCGGGCCCGCTCGCGGCTCGAGGCGCTTGGGCCCCAGCCCGCGGCCACCGCGCGCAGCCAGCTCGCCGTGCTCGCCGCGCGTCTGCAAGCGCTTTCACCCCTCGCGAGCCTCGACCGCGGCTACTCCCTGACCCGCCGCGCCGACGGCGGCGTGGTGCGCGCCGCGACCGACGTTGAGCTCGGCGACACCCTGACAACCCAGTTGCGCTCGGGGTGGGTCTCCTCCACCGTCACCGCGCGCGGCGAGTCCGCCCCACCCACCGAGCCGGAGAGCACACCCTGATGGCCGAAACGACCGAAGAGACCGCGTTCGAGCAGCTCGTCGAGGAGCTCCAGGGCTTGGTGGCCAAGCTCGAGGCGGGCAACCTGCCGCTCGACGAGTCCCTGCGACTGTATGAGCGCGGCGTGGTGCTCACGCGCAAGGCGAACGAGCGCCTCGAGGGCGCCGAGCGCAAGATCGAGGTCCTGCAGAAGTCCCTGAGCGAGGCCGCGCCTTGACGGGCACCCTCGGCGATGACCGCGCTCGCCTGCTCGCGCTGTTCGAGGGCGCGCTGGAGGCGCACTTGAGCTCGCTGGTTGACTGGCCGTCGACGCTCGTCGAGAGCTGCCGCTACGCGCTGGGCACGGGCGGAAAGCGCGTTCGCCCGCTGCTGTGCCTGATGGCGGCCGAGGCGGCGGGGGGCGACGCGCGCGCGGCCCTGCCCATCGCGCTGGGCTTGGAGCTGGTCCACACCTACAGCTTGGTCCACGACGACTTGCCGTCGATGGACGACGACGACATGCGCCGCGGTCAGCCGACGTGCCACATCCGCTTCGGCGAGGCGCACGCGATTCTGACGGGGGACGCCCTGCTGACCGAGGCCTTCGCGGTCGTGGGCGCGAGCGGCCGCGCGGACCTGTGCGCGCTGCTCGCGCAGGCCGCGGGCGGCGCGGGCATGGTCGCCGGGCAGGTGCTCGACATCGCGCCCGGGCCCGTGGCCAGCCGCGCAGCGCTCGAGGACCTGCATCGCCGCAAGACCGGCGCGCTGCTGCGCTGCTCGGCGCTCGGCGGGGCGCAGGCGGTGGCGGCCTCGGCCGAGGCCGCCGCGCACCTGACGCGCTACGGCGAGGCCGTCGGCCTGCTCTTTCAGTTGATTGACGACCTGCTCGACGCCACACAAGACGCCGAGGCGGGCAACCGCAGCTACCTCGACCACCTGCCCGCGGACGCCGTGCGCGGCCTCGCCGCTCAGGTCGCAGCCGAGGCCACCGAGGCCGCACACGCGCTCGGCGACCGCGGCGCGACGCTCGCCGCCTTCGCGGAGGAGCTGCTCCACCGCACCGTATGACGCGCCGTGCGCCGCGCGGGCGGCTCGACACCCTGCTCGTCGAGCGCGGGCTCGCCCCCACGCTCGAGAAGGCGCGCGCCCACATCTTGGCGGGCGAGGTCGTCGTTGGGGAGCGCCGAGCCGACAAGCCGGGCGAGCCCGTGCCCGCCGACGCCCCGCTGCGGCTCAGGCGCCGCACGCGCGGCGACGCCTTCGTCTCGCGCGCGGCGGGCAAGCTCGTGCACGCCCTCGACACCTTCGGGCTCGAGCCGGCGGGCCTCGTCGTGCTCGATCTGGGCGCGAGCACGGGGGGCTTTACGGATGTGCTGCTCCGACGAGGCGCGCATCGGGTCTACGCCGTGGATGTGGGCACCAACCAGCTGCACGCCACGCTGCGCGCAGACCCCCGCGTGGTGGTGCTCGAGGAGACGCACGCGCGCGATGTGAGCGCGGCGCTGGTACCAGAGCCCATCGACGCGCTCGTCGCGGATGTGTCGTTCATCTCGCTCTGCGCGGCGCTCCCCGCGCCGCTCGAGCGCCTCGCGTCGCGCGCGTGGGTCGCAGTCCTCGTCAAGCCGCAGTTCGAGGCCCGGCGCGCCGAGGTCGAAGAGGGCGGCCGCGTGACGCGCCCCGAGGTCATCGAGCGCGTCTGCGCCGAGGTCGCCGCCTGTCTGGCAGCCCGCGGCTTCGTGTGCGAAGCGCCCGTCGACTCGCCCGTGCCCGGCGCGCAGTCGGGGAACGTCGAGCGTCTGCTCGTGGCCCGGCGCAGCGTGGCCGACCCGCCCGAGCGGGCTTAGACCGGCGCGTCCTCCTCGAGCACGGGGGCGGCGCGCAGGGCGGCCTTACCGTCACGGACGTAAACCCGAAACCGCACGTCCTTGCACTTGAACTTATCGACGAGCTGCTGGCGCGTGCGGAGCAGCTTGTGGCGGAACTTCTTGTATTCGCTCGGGTCCGCGGGCTCGCCACACTGCTTCTTGAGCTCGAGGAACTCAGCGAAGACCTCGGCCATGTAGGCCTCGTCCTCGGGCGTGACGTCCGCCGGCGCGGGGCCGACCTGCGAGCCCTCACCGCGGCCTTGCTCGTCGCGCAGGGCCGCGAGCAATTCGACCGGCACCGGACGGACCGCGGTGTTCTCGTGGCGGGGCGGCTCGACGGGGATCGTCGGCGCTTGGCTACGTGCCACCTCGGGCTTGGGCAGCACGCTCCCGCCGACCGCGGGCCTGAAGTCGGCGTCCGTGTGGGACTCGTGGTCGCCGTCGTCCGCGTCGAGGCGCGGCACGCTGGTCGCCGCGCGGGGCTCGGTCGCGGGCTCCTGCGACAGCTCACCCGCGAGGTCGACCGGCCCGATGCGTGCCACAGGCACAGTCGGCGCCGTCAACGAGACGGGGCGCGCAACGGGGTGCTCGCCTGAAGGACGCGGCCCCTCGCCGCGACCCCGCTTGCGCCCCGCCGCGACGGCCTCGATGGCAGCGACGGAGATCGGGTGGAGCCAGTCCGCGTAGCGGCTCGGCAGCAGCGGCGCGCCGGACGGCAGCTCCTCGACGGCGCGCGCGAGCTGCTTGACCGCGCGGCGGGTCCCGAAGTAGCCCCACAGCAGCGTAAGCGCGATGAACGCGGCCGTCGCGGCCAGGACCGCCTGCGCGTGCTCGTCGTCGCCGAACGCGCGGCCCAGGACGCCGCTCAGCCCGCCGACGACGTCCACGCCCACGGGCTGCGCCTCGTCCCAGCCGAGGATGAGCGACATGCCTGGCAGGGCGGGCACGTCGAAGCGCGCGGACCGCACGCCCGGCAGGCCCGGCACAACGACAGGCGCCTTAGCCGCCGCCTCGAGCGCCGGAGCGACCCACGGTTCGGGCGGCTGCGCGCCGAGCGGCTTGCCCATCAGCGCCACCGCCAGCTTGACCAGCGACTGACCCGAGTCCTGGTGCGCGCGCAGCACGACCTCGACCGGCAGCGGCCCGACCGTCGCGATGTAGCCCGGCGGCGTGGCGGGCGTCAGGCTCGAGACCGGCACGACCATCACCCAGCGGTCGCGGCCGTTCAAGTTGACCGGCAAACCGAGCGGTGAGCGTTCCAGATCGGCCAAGCGGGGCGCGAGCCGCTCGGCGAGCGGCGACGGCTTCGACGCCAGGGGCAAGCGCTGGGCGTCGAAGATCGCGACATCGACCGTGCGGTGCTCCGCTTGAAGCTGCTCGACGACGGGCTCGAAGACGGCCGGCAGCACGGACGTCGGCATCTCTGGCGTGCGCTGCGCGAGCGCCGTGAGCAGCCGAGGATCGGCCGCGAGCAGCCGAGTGACATGGGTCTGTGCCTGCAGCGCGTTCGCGGCCTCGAGCTCGAGACCCCGCGCGGCGGCCTGAACGGTGCGCCACTGCGCGATGCGCAGTTCGTCGTCTCGGACGTTCGTGAGCGTGAGCCCGCCCGCCGCCAGTAACCCCAACAGCGCCAAGCCCAGCACGGCGATTATGCGTGAGAAGATCATAGGTTTCGGGCTTTTACTCCTCGGGCGGTCGCGAGGGCCAGCGCGATCCACACCGGGATGTACTCCGCAAGCCGCCAGAGCCCGTCCGCTTGCCAGACGCCCGTGCCGAGCGCGCCGACGCGCGGGACGTAGGCGAGCGCGGCGAGCGCGACCCACCCGCAGATCGCCGCCCCGAAGAAGCGGCCTTGGGGCGACGCCCACCAGAGCAGCCCGAACGGCAGCACCCACAGCAAATACCAGGGGTGAACGACCGGCGAGACCAGTAAGAGCGCGAGGCAGAAGGGTCCAAGCAGGTCGAGCACGGGCTCTGCGCGCCGCGGTTGCGCCCAAGCCCACCCGAGCGCCACAGCGAGTAACGCGACCGCGCTCGCCTTCGCCGAGGCGAACACCAGCTCATCGAGCCACAGGCGGGCGTCGCCCGCGCGCCCGCCGCCGACCAGCGTCCGAGCCACGATCACCACGAACTCGGGGACGTCTAACGGCGCGTCTGCGCGAAGACCCCACGCCAGGAAGACGCGTTCGAAGGCGCCCGAAATGAGCGCGAAGAGGCCGTCGTTGAAGCGCCACCGGTGCGCGTATGTCGAGAGCCCCGCGCCCATGTCCGCGACCTGCGTGATGAACGGCGCCGCCAGCACGACAGAGAACCCGAGCGCGCCCAGCCAAGCGCGTCGCGGCCCCCGAAGCAAGGCGACGACCGGAAAGAGCTTCGTGCCCGCCGCGACCGCGAGGGCCGCGCCTGCACGGCCTGTGTGTCCCCGCGAGAAGGCCACGCCTGCCCAGGCCAGGGCGGCGACCCCGAAAGTGTCGACGTGCGCGCCCACAGCAACCTCGAGCGCGACGAGCGGGCACGCGAGCCAGCCGAGCGCGATGGCGGGCGAAATCCTGCGCGCGGAGGCCCAGCGTGCGAGACCGAGCGCCACGAGGGCGTCCGCGCCGATTGACCCCAAGCGCCATGCGAGCGCGCTCGGGCCCGCCCACCCGAAGAGCGCAAAGAGCCACTGCGCCGCAGGCGGATAGATCGTCGGCACCTCGGGGTGTCCGATCTGCGACCGCACGCTCGCCAGCGAAGGGGCGGACTGCGCGAGCGCGTCGAGGGTCGCCGCGGCGGGCGCCCACTGATAAGGCCCGAGACCCGCGCGCCACGTCGCGGCATCCCACAGGTAGCGCCACAGGTCCTCGCTCAGGACCGGGTCGACGCTCAGCAACGCCGCGCGGCCCATCAGCGCAGCCATGAGCGCGGACCGGAGTGAGGGCGCCCACGACGCCACGTCGCCCCGCGTGAGCCGCGCGCACAGCCAGAGCCACGGCCCGCTCAGGACGAGCGCGGCGACCATGAGCGCCTCGGCCCGATGCGCGGCGGTGCTCGGCGCACACCATGCGGCGACCGCAGGCCCGACACCGGCGGCGCAGACCAGGCCGAGCGCGACGCCGCGCCGCGCCGCGCTCAGGGCGTGGGCTCCGGGAGGGGGCTCGGCACCGCCGCGCGAGGCGGCATCAAGCTCCCGAGGCCCGCGAGCAGAAAACCCGCAAAGAACAGCGCCAAGAAGGGCACCGTGAGCCAGAGCCCCGCGCGCGCCGCTTGAATAATCGTCAGCAGATAGACGCCTGCGAGCCCCAGCTCGACCAGGGCAAAGGCGTTCCGCCGGGCTTGGTACGCGACGCCGTGCAGCCGAGAGGCGCGGCCAATGACCCCGAGCTTGGGGGTGCGCACGAACGGTGAGACCTGACCGAGCAGCGCCTCGACGGTCGCCCGACTGTTGTTGACCGCGAGCGCGATCCCGACAGCCAGCACGACAGGCAGCGTCGCCCAGCGCTCAAGCGCGGACCGGCCGAGCTCGCGCTGACTGAGCAGGTAGAAGACCGACACCGAGAGCGTCGCGCCCAAGAAAAAGGGCAGGTCGATGGCCAGCGTCTGGTGCAGACCGAGCTCGGCGCGCCGATGCAGGGCGAACGGCGCCATGAGCGCCAGCGTCACAAGCAAGGGATAGCCCAGGTTGCCGGTGAGGTGCACGAGCGCCTCGAGCTTGACCTTGAGCGGCTGCGAGCTGCGCAGAATCTTAGGCAGGAGCTTGCGAGCGACTTGAATCGATCCCTTCGCCCAGCGGTGCTGCTGCGCCTTGAAGGCGTTCATGTCGACCGGCACCTCGGCGGGCGCCACGACCTCGGGCAGAAAGACGAAGCGCCACCCGTTGAGCTGCGCGCGGTAGGACAAGTCTAGGTCCTCGGTCAGGGTGTCGTGCTGCCACCCGCCGGCCTCGTCGATGGCGGCGCGGCGCCACACGCCCGCCGTCCCGTTGAAGTTGAAGAAGCGGCCCGACCGGTTTCGGGCGGTGTGCTCAATCAGAAAGTGCCCGTCGAGCAGCACGCTCTGCGCGCGCGTGAGCCATGAAAACTCGCGGTTGATGTGCCCCCAGCGTGCTTGGACCATCCCCACGCCGGGGTCAGCGAAGTGCGGCACGGTGCGCTTCAAGAAGTCACTGGACGGCACGAAGTCGGCGTCGAAGACGGCCACCAGCTCGCCCTTCGCGCGCTCGAGGCCGTGCGCCAGCGCGCCCGCCTTGAAGCCCTGCCGCTCTGAGCGGCGCAGGTGAACGATGTCGTGCCCCTCGGCGCGGAGCTGCACGACGACCGCGTCGACCAGCGTGACCGTATCGTCCGTCGAGTCATCGAGCACCTGGACGTGCAGTCGCTCCCGCGGCCAGTCGAGCGCCGCAGTGGCGCGGATGAGCCGCTCCGCGACGTAGCGCTCGTTATAGAGCGGGAGCTGCACGGTGACCTGCGGCCAGTCCTCAGGTGGCGAGGGCTCGCGCGCCCCCGAGTGCCGCAGCCGCAGATAGGTGAAGGCCATGTGCAGGCGGTGGAGCCCGAACGCCGATAGGCCGACGAGCACGCTCAGGTACACACCCAGAAAGACGAGGTCGCCGAGGCTGATCATGTCTGCGGCGGGCTCACCCTGCCATCTTCTTTTCGAGCAGCGGCTTCAGCTGCAGGACCGCAGCCGAGTGAATCTGGCTGATGCGCGACTCCGTGACGCCGAGCAGCGTGCCGATCTCCTTCAGGCTCATGTCCTCGAAGTAGTAGAGCATCAACACGACGCGGTGACGCTCGGGCAGCTCCTGAATGGCCTCCATCATCTGGTCCCGCTCCGCGGTCTGCTCCGAGGTGTCCTCGGGGTTCAGCGCCTCGGGATCGGCCACGCCCTCTAGGAAGTCCCGCTTCTCCTCGGGGCTCGCGCCGCCCAGGTCCTCGTAAGAGACGACGTTGACCGCGCGCGCCTTCTCGACGAGGAGCTGGTACTCGTCAAGCGACATGTTCATCTCCGTCGCCACCTCGAGCGGCGTCGCGGGGCGGCCGAGGCGCCCTTGCAGCTCGCGCTGCATGGCCTCGATGTTCGTCCCCTTCTGGCGAACGCTGCGCGGCACCCAGTCGAGCGAGCGCAGCTCGTCGACGATCGCCCCGCGGATGCGGATCTCCGCGTAACTCTTGAAGTTACAGCTCTTCTCGGGGTCGTACTTCTCGGCGGCGTCGATGAGCCCGAGCACGCCGGCGCTCATCAGGTCGTCGAGCTCCACGTTCGCCGGCAGCCGCGACAGCATCCGATAAGCCACCTTCTTGATGAGGTAGCTGAACTGCTCGACCACCGCGTTGCGGTCGAGCGGGAGCGGCTCTTCAGCGGCCTGGGCTGGCGTCGGCGTCTCAAGCAACGGGACCCCCTTCCGAATCGGCCGTGAGCGGACGCGCATGATACACGCCGGCGCGTCCGGTTGCACGGGCGGCCGCTCCTCCCCGAATTAGCGCGGACAGCCCTCGCCCAGCACCAGGCGCGCGACCTCGTCGGAGGCGCTCGCGCCGAGCTCCACGACGACCTCGGCGCGCCATGTGGGCGCATCGCCCCGCGCGCACGGCTCGGCGACCGGGGCTGGATCGGGCTCGAGCCAGGCGACCACACGGTAGCGACCGGGGGTGAGCGCGAGCGGCGGCAGCGGCGGCGGGAACGGGGACGCGAGCGGCGCCTCTGCGAGCGGCGCCGCCCATCCCCCCTCTTCGACGAGCCGCAGGTGCGCGAAGAGCGGCGCCGCCCCGGGCGATTCGTTGAGCGCCGCTGCGCCTTCTGCGAGGGCGAGCTGGGGCCGAAGCACGACGCTCGGCACGGGGCATGCCAGAGCGTCGAGCGTCAGCGTGCCGAGCTCGAGCGGCGCCGCAGCCTCGCCTTCGACGCGCGGGGGGACGCGGACCCGCGTGGCGATGCCAACGACGCGGTCGCCGAAGGGCTCGGCCTCGCACGTGCGCGCGACGCCGTCTCGGTCCGAGTCCACGAAGGCGCGGACGAGATAGTCGCCCGGGACGAGCGCCTCAAGGCGCGAGAAGTCGACGCGGCGGCGCCCGTCGCCCAAGGGCGACCCGACCTGGGCATGGTTGGCCGCCAGGAGCAGGCCCCGCGGCTCCCCATCAGCGCCCGTGGGGACAAGCTCCACGCGCAGGGGCCGCCCGCTGCCGAGCGCGCCCGCCTCGATGGGAAATTCCAGCGCGCCCGTCAACCGCGTGCGCCCCGTATCGCAGTCCTCGGCGCGGCTCAGCCGGAGCTCCCCCGCGTCCCGCACGCCCCCTGCTTCGACGAGGATGTCGTCAGTGACCTGCGTGAGCGCGTCGGTCCCCGTCGCAAGGCCGCCGCAGGTGGTGAGCTGACCGTCCAGGTCTAGGTCCAAGTAGACGGTCCGCCGGTAACGACCCGGCGCGAGGCCGCTCACGGTGAGGTCCGTGAGCGCGCCATCGTCTGTGACGCGGCGCGCGACGTCGATGTCGTCTGTGGCCCCGGTCAGGGCGTCGACGTAGCGCACGCGCAGGGGCGCTTGGTCCGGCGCCGGGAGGCCCGCGGGAGCGCCGTCGAGCGCGCCGGGGCCGAGGCCGACGCGCAGGCGCTCGCCGGTCAGGGCGACCTCGCACCGCGGGTCGGACACGAGGGCGACCGGCGCGCTGAGGGGGGATGTCTCGCCCGCCCGGAGGGCGACGGCCCCGAGCGCGGCGACGCGGTGGTCCCCGCCGCGCGACGCCTCGCCGCAAGGGCTCGGGCGCAGGTCGCCGTCCTCGTCGGCGAACGCGGTCACGTCGAAGCACCCTGGCAGCAGCTCCCCGAGTCGAAAGGCCTGAGACTGGCTGACCCCAACTGGGAATCCGACGACGGTGAACGCTGCTGCGCCCGGCGCAACGCTCGCCCCACACACGCCCGAGGGGCGAAACGCGAAGTAAACGCCCTGAGTCACGGGCGCGTCGACCTCAAGCTGTCCGCTCAGGCCTGTCTCGAGCCGGCCAGGGCCACACAGACGGCGCGCCAGCGTGAGCGTGACCGGCGCGCCGGGTACGACGCCCTCACGCGCCGCAGAGATGTTCTCAAACCGGCCCGGGTCGATGGCGGCCTCGACGTCGGGCGGGAACGGGCAGCCCTCAAAGCGCGCGTCGCCGTCGCGGTCGAACCAAGCCTGAACGTCGAACGGCCCGTCACCCAGCGCCTCAAAGCGCGCGGTCGCGGGAAAGACGACGTCCTCGCCCTCGCCGAGCACGCGGTCGGCGACAGGTACCCCCGCCCAAGAGACGCGGACGCGCCACAAGCCCGTCCGCCGCAGCACAGTGCGGGGGTCGGGGCCGTCGACGAGCAGCACCAACGCGGGCGCGGCGGCAGCATCTGCGGCGTCCGCGCCGCCGTCCGTCGCGGCGTCCGCGCGCTGGCCCTCGGGCGTCGCGCACGCGACGACGCCGACCACGAGCAGGCAGCTCAGGGCCGAGCGCGTCCTTGACCACGTCTTCATGAGGCGCCGCACGCGACCATCGTCCTCGCGGTCGCCCCGCCGGCGCAACCCGCGCGTGGCGCTTTACGCGCCCGAGGCGGCCGGCGCATAAACGGCCCCATGGAGACGCATCCCCCCCCGATCGTAGGCGCGGTCTTGGCCGCCGGCCTGGGCACGCGCCTGCGCCCCCTGACCGACTTCAAGCCCAAGCCCCTGGTGCCGGTCGTGGGGCTCCCGCTGCTGGAGTGGGCGCTCGACGCGCTCGATGCGCTCGGCGTCGCGGCCGTCGGCGTGAACCTGTTTCACCATGCCGACCAGGTGCCGCACGCGCTCGCGCACCGTGCGCTCGAGCCCGTCTTCGTGCACGAGGAGACGCTGCAGGGCACGGGCGGCGGCCTGCGCGGGCTCGCGGCTGCCTTGCCCCGGGCAACGCTCGTCGCGGCGAACGGCGACGCACTCTTCGACTTCGACCTAGCGCCGGTCTTGGCGGCGCATCGCGCGCATGGTGCGCTCGGCACGCTCGCGCTGCGGCGACCCCGCCCCGGCGAGGACTTCGGTCGGGTCGCGATTGACCCCGTCACCGGGCAGATCGCGCGCATCGCCGAGGTGCGCGGCCCGAACGCCGACGCTGCGGGGCTCATCGAGGGCATCTTTACCGGGGTGCAGGTCCTTGAGCCTGCGCTCATCGCCGCGCTGCCGCCCGAGGGCGCGTGCGATGTGCTCCGCACAGCGTGGGCGATGTGCCTCACGGAGGGCGCCCGCTTGATCGGGACCTTCGTACCGGACGACGCCCTGTGGATCGACGTCGGCACGCCCGCCCGCTACCTGGAAGCGCAGGCGGAGGTGCTCCGCCGGTCGAGTCGTCCGCGGCTGCCCGCTGCCGACGCGGCGGGGCGCCGCGTCGACGCGACCGCGACCGTCGACGCCGCCGCCACGCTCGAGGGGCCGTGCTGGATTGGCCCGAGCGCCCGCGTTGAGGCCGGCGCCTTCGTCGGCGCGGGCACCGTGGTGGACACCGGCGCGGTGGTGCGCTCAGGCGTTCGGCTCGAGCGCTGCGTCCTCTGGCCCGGCGCGGTCGCCGTGGAGAGCGCCGCGGACCACGTCTTCGTGGCCTGAGGCGCCGCTCGGCTCAGGTGTCCTCGTAGCGAACCAGGATGACCGTGATGTTGTCGGTGCCGCCGTTCGCGTTCGCCGCGTCGATCAGGCGCTCGCACTTCTTGTCGAGGTCACCGTCCGCGTCGCTCAGGATTTGGGCCATCTGCTCATCCGTCACCATGCCGGACAGGCCGTCGGAACACAGCAGGTAGACGTCCCCCGACTGCGGGACCTCGTGCAGGACGTCCACCTGCACGGTCTCCTTCATGCCCAGAGCCCGCACGATCACGTTCTTGTGAGGGAACGCCTCGATCTCCTCGGGCGTGAGGTTCTTCATCTTGATGTAGTCGTTGAGGAGCGAGTGGTCCTCGGTGAGCTGCGTCAGCGTCTCGCCGCGGTGCCGATAAACACGGCTATCGCCGACGTGCCCGACGTAGGACCCGCCGTTCACGAAGAACAGGACGACGATCGTCGTGCCCATGCCCTTGAGCTTGGCGTCTCGGCTGGCCGCCTCGAAGATCTTGCGGTTCGAGAGCTTGACGCCCGTAACCACACGGTTCTCTTCGTATTTTCGGCCCTTGTCCATCTTGTAGGGCCAGGTGACCTCGTCGTCCTCAGACGTCGCGCGGAAGAACTCCGCGAGCGTCTCGACCGACATCTGGCTGGCGACCTCGCCCGAGGCGTGGCCGCCCATGCCATCGGCCACGATGAACAGGTTCTCTTCGCGGAACAGCCGGAGGCTGTCCTCGTTGTGGGCGCGCTTCATGCCCACGTGCGTACGACCTGCAGACGTCAGACGCATGGTTTCCTCACGAGGGCCTCACTCCGGACCAGGGACGAGTTCTTCACAGGGGCGCCTCGCCCGACCCACCGACGACCTCGGCGTGGTCTCGCGAGACGAAGAGGAGCTGCACACCCTCGAGGGCGCCGGGGCCCTCGGTGGGCGCCCACGCGCGCTCGACGTGGGCAACAGCGAGCTCGAGGGCGCCACCGCCGAGGGCCTCGACCAACGGCCGAGGCACGAGGACGGCGTCACTCGCGCTCGGCGCGCAGACGACGGCTGCGGCGCCGTCGGGCCGCTCGCGCGCCAGAATCACGCGGGCACCTTCCGGGGCGCTGAAGCGCACGCGCAGCCCGGCAGGCTCGAGGGCATGACCGACGAGCTCGGGGACCTCGGGCGCGACGACGTGCCCATCGAAGCGGGCGACCTCGTCTCCGTCCGCCCGGACGCGGTAGAGCGCGCGCGCCGCGAAGGGGAGCGCCTCGTCGGCCGAGGCGTCATAGACGACGCCGCGCAGCGCGAAGAGCACACGCGGCAGCGCCGCGGGCTCGACGCGCAAGGCAGCGCCGCCGTACTCGAGCTGCAGCGTGCCCGCCCCCAGCAAGGTCAGCCGGCGCTCGCCGGCGTCTTCGAGCGGCGCAGCGTGCGGAACCGAGAGGACGCAGGCGCCCCGGTCGACCGGCATCGTCAGCCACTCGACCTCGGGCAGCGCGAGGAGGGCGAGCGCCTCGGACGCAGCTAAGCCATGCGCCTCGAAGAGCTGCCCACGGACCCCCACACCTGGCTCCCCGCGGTCATGCTCGAGCACGACGAGTCCCGCGCGCGAGAGCGTGGTCGCCGCAGGAGCGTCCGCAGCCGCCGCTTCGGGCACGTCTGTCGCGTCGGGCGGACCTGAGCAGGCCGCCGCCGCAAGCAGCGCGACGGCGCAGGCTCGGCTCGCAGGGGTGAGACGCATCGCCTGAGAATCTACGCGCCCCGCGCCCCGAACCGCAAGAACCCGCGGACCCCCTTAGGCGGCGCGGGCCTCGATGTGCCCCAGCTTCTCGGCGCACCCCATCCGCCAGAAGCGACGCAGCTCCGGCCACAGACCGCTCAGGCCGCGCTCCCCCATGAAGCGCGCGCTCAGGTAGCGGCAGTAGCGCCCCGCGAACGCGCTCGCAGTCGCATACCGCGCGACGGCGTCCGCGTCCGCGGCCTCGATGCGAAAGCCCGAGAAGAGCCGCCGCCAGATCGCGTCCGGGTCCGCGCGCTGACCCGCTTCGCGACGGCTTGACCATACGCCCACGAACTTGTCGACCTCGGCTTGGAGCTCAAGCTCGAGCATCGACACGCTCCGCCCGGTCTGCGCACGGTCGACGACGTAGACCAGGTGGCTGACGCCCTCGAGCGCGGCGCACCAAGGGTCCAGCGCGGCGTCGTCGTGCGGCTGGGCGGTCGCGAGGGCGTCCTCGAGCAGCAGCGCGAGCCAGAGCTCCGGCTCACCGACATCGGGGGGCGGTGGCGGTGGCACCTCGCGCAGCAGCAGCGCCTCGCGCCCCACGTCGACCGCGTGACCGAACCGCGCCCGCAGGTCGGCGCGACCCGCTTCGTCCACCACGAAGTCCGAGGCGTCGACGTGCGCTTCGAGGGCATAGATGTCGCACAGGCGCTGCTGCAGCGCCCGGACGGTCGCCGCGAGCAAAGCCCCCGCGGGTGCGGCCACGCTCAGTGAGTCAGCCGGGCGCCCGCAGGCACCGCGACGCCCATGTGTGCGAGGCGCGTGGCGAGTCGTCGGCTGCCCGTCGCCGCATAGCGCTCGTACACGCGCAAGACATCCTGCTCCCCGCTGAAGCAGCGCTCGCTGACGTCGTTGAGCAGGCTGACGAGGTCGCCGAAGCGACGCGACATGCCGTCGTAGAGCGCGCGAAAGGGGTTGCCCTTGTCTGGCAGGGCACGCGCCGCACCCCGGTAGGCGCTCGCGCCCATCTCCACAAAGTAGCGCTCGTCGTTGTGGGCGCGCGCCAGCGAGTCCGCGAAGAAGCCCGTCTGATACAGACTGTAGTCGCCGAGCTGGCGGAGCTGCTGAAACTGGCGGCTCGGCGGGGCCTGCATTGCGCGCAGGAGCTGCATCGCCAGCGGCTCATCCGACAGGTCGTCGAGCTCGTCGGTCACCGTAGCCTCACGTCCCGAGAACGTCTCGAGGACCTGCAGCACGTACTCCCGGGTCGGCTCATCGAGGGGCACGCGCTGCTGCGCCTCGGCGGCGGTCAGGTGCTCGCGGAACCACGCCCGCAAGGAGACCAAGGTCAGCGTAGGCTTAGAGGCATCGTCTCCGTCCATGCTTCGCACCCCCTGTACCTGAGGCATCGGTCGAGTCGAGGCGGAACTTGAAAGCTTTGTGCGGGGGGGGTCGATTGACGCCCGTTCGACCCGACGTGTAGCGTGTTCGCATGCGGACGCTCACCTTCAGGCCGTGGCTGCTCTCGATGCTCTGCGGCGGCCTCTGGGCATGCGGCGCGACCCCACAGAGCACGCAGTCTGCCGCGGCACCGCCTGCAGCCGCTGTCGCCGCTTACGCCGAGGCGACCGTGCTCCTGCAGCAGGGCCGGGTGGCCGAGGCCGCCGCCCGCTACGACGCCGCGGCGCAGGCCGATCCTGGGTCCGCGCACTTGTGGATCGCGGCGGCGCGCGCACGCAGCGCGCTCGACGAGCACGACGCCGCGCTCGAGCGCGCCGCCCGCGCCGAGGCCATCAACCCCGAGGACCCGCAGGTCGCCGCGGCCTACGAAGAGGCGCTTCGGCGCGCGGGTCGAGGTGACGCCCTCAAGGCGCGCCTGGCCGAGCGTCTGGCGAAGCACCCCGAGGACGCCCGGGCGGGCGCCGCCGCCGCGGAGGCGCTCCTCGACGCTCAGGCCTTCGCGGAGGCCGAGGCGGTGCTGGAGAAGTCGACGCGGGCGAACCCGAACGCGCCGAAGACCTGGGAGCTGCTCGGGAAGGCGCGCATGCAGCTCGGCGCCCACCTCAAGGCCGCCGAGGCCTTCGAGCGGGCGCGACGCCTCGACCCGAACCGGCGCTTCTTGGACTCCCTGATCGTGCGCCTGTCAGTGGAGGGCGGGGACAACGCCCGCGCCCTCGCCGCGATCAAGCGCATCGCCGGCCCCAACGCGTCCGACGCGCAGGCTGCGCTCGCGCTCGCAGGGATGCTGACAGAGCGACAAGACCCTGTCGGCGCGAGCGTCGTCCTCGAGGCGGCTCTGGCGCGCGCGCCGAACGATGCCGGCCTGCGGCTGGGGCTCGGCCGCGTGCTCTGCTCCGCGGAGCGCTGGGCCGACGCCGAGGCCGCGCTCGCCGCGATCCCCCCCGGCGCCGAGCAGCGCGCCGAGGCGCTCCAGCTCCGGGCGCTCGCGGCGCTGCAGTCCGAGGTTCAGGGCTCGCTCGACACCGCGTACGGCCTGCTCGAGACGCTCCGGACCGAGACGCCCGAGGCGGACCGCGCGGCGCTCGCGGCGCAGCGTGTTCGAATCCGGCGCGCGCAGACCCGCTCCGCGGACGCCCGCGCGGTGCTCGACGAGGCGCGGAAGCGCTGGCCCGAAGACACGAGCCTGCACTTCCTGGACGGCATGCTCTACGAGGACGTTGGGCAACGCGCGCGCGCCATCGAGGTCATGCAGGCGCTCATCGCGCGAGAGCCGGAGCACGCCGGCGCGCTGAACTTCGTCGGTTACAGCTGGGCGGAGCAAAACGTTCGGCTCGAAGAGGCGGAGACCCTCATCCGGCGGGCACTCCAGGTGAGCCCGAGCGACGCGGCGGTCGTCGACTCGCTGGGTTGGGTGCTCTTTCGACGCGGCGACCTGACGGGGGCCGAGGCGACGCTGCGCCGGGCCATCGAGCTCGACGCCGAAGAGGGGGAGCTGCACTTTCACCTGGCCGAGGTGCTCGCGGCCGCGCGCCGCTATCCCGAGGCCGTCGAGGCCTACGACATGGCGCTCGCGCTCAAGCCGGACCCCAAGGCCTCCGCAGCGTGGCGCAAACGCAAGGCCGCTGCCCAAAGCAAGGTCAAGGCCGCCCCGCGCGGAGCGCCGAGGTGAGTCAGGGTCTCAGGATGGCCCGCTGGGCGCTGGTCGCGTTGCTTGTTGGGCTGAGCGCATGCGGCGGGGCCGTGCCGCGACCCATGAACGGCCCCACAGACGCCGCCGCGCTGGTCGCCGCGGTGGGCGCGCGCGCGGGGGCCGTCCGGTCCCTCTCCGGGATGCTCGCGCTTGAGGTCTGGCGCGGTGATGAGCGTGTTCGCTTGCGGCAGCTCATCGCCCAACGGCGTCCGAGCCACCTTCGAGTCGATACGCTCACGCCGTTCGAGCAGCCCGTTTCGACCCTCGTCTCGGACGGCGTCACCCTCTCCATTTATGCGCTCGACGAGCGGCGGTTCTACGAAGGACAGGCCACTGCCGAGAACTTGGCGCGCGTGCTGCAAGTCCCCATCGACGCCGAGGCGCTCGGCGCGCTGCTGCGGGGCGAGCTGCCGCTGATGGCGGACGCGGGCGAGCCCACACTCTCTTGGGACGGCGAGCGGGGCCAGTGGCGCCTCGATGTCCCGACGCGCGCGCCGACGGACCCGGCGAGGCGGCAGACGCTCTTCGTCGAGCCCGCTGCGAACCGCCTCGCGGAGGTCGTCTTCTACACGGGCGACACCACGACGCTCCACGCGTGGCTCGGCGACTACGACGGCACAGGCGCCACGGCCGTTCCGCGCCGCCTGCGCTTTGAGGTCCCGGCGCGGGCGCTCCGCGTGGACGCTCGACTGCAGGACCACCGCGTGAACGTCGACCTGCCCGACGAGGCCTTCATGCTCGAAGCGCCCCGCGGCGTGACCATCGAGCGCCTCTGACCATGCGTTAATTCTCGCGCGCGGCGCGAACCCGCGCCTATGATAACGCCGCGATGAGGGGTGGGCGTTGAGCGACAAGATCCGCTTCGGCGAAATCCTGGTGCGCGCGGGGGTGCTTGAGCGCAGCTTGCTCGAGAACCTCGTTCGAGAGCGCGACGCGACGGGCGTCGATCTGGGCGAGCTTCTCGTCGCGCGCGGGATCATCGACGAGGCGACGATGCTCCAGACCATCGGCAAGTCGCTCAATCGCCCCGTCGTTGGCCTCGACGGGGCCCGACCCGACCCGCGCGCGCTCGGCCTGCTCTCGCTCGAGCTTTGCCAAGAGCACCTCGTCTTTCCCGTCGAGATCGAGTCGAGCAAGACCGGCGACCACCTGCACGTTGCCATGGCGAACCCGCTCGATGTGCGCGCGATCAAGGTCGTGATGCAGCAGGCGCGTCTGCGAATCCAGCCGCTCGTGGCGAGCGCGCGCGACATCAAGGCCGCGATCGCGCGCCACTACGCTGCACCCGCCGCGATCGGGCCCGCCCCCATCGCTCCCCCCCCCGTCGTCCAGCCGGCATCGCCTGCCTCTCTGGCGCGGCCAGCCGCTCCGCCCCCAGGAGCGCCGCCGCCGCGTCCGGTCACCGGCGCTCCCGGCCCCTCCGAGGCTGTCTTCGACTTCGCGGTCATGGACTTGTCGGCATATGACGAACCGGCTCCGCCCGCGCCCGCGGTCGGCCTCTTCGGGGCGCAGCCGCCCATGCCGCCACCCACCACGCCCGCGGCGCCTCGGTTCGGGTTGAGCGCGCCGTCGTCGCCCTCGCTTGCCCCGGCGCCCGCCGACCTCGACCTTGCCCGCTTGCTCGACAAGAGCGCGAACGAGGCCCTGATGGCCACCGCGGAGATGTCTCGTGCGGCGCTCCCGCCCAGCGTCGCGGGGCCGGCGCCTGCCGCCCCACCGCAGGCCCCACACGCTTTGGACACCACGCCCGGCTTTGGCGTCGTCGCGCCACGCCGGCGACCGTCGCTCGACCTCGGGGCGCCCGACTCGCCGTCGCTCTCGGGCTTGACCTCTCTCCCTCCTCTCCCCGGGCGGGCGCCCGTGCCCTCGGCGCCGCCGCCCGTGGCCGCGCTCCCCGGGAGCGGGCCGCCGCTCGTCGGTCCACCCGGCGCGCTGGGGGGGTCAAGCTCACCCCGTCCCCTGCCCCCGCTGCCGCCCGCGCTTCGCCAGAGCCGGCCCGGGGGCGAACCTGGGCGGCCCGCTGGGCACCGCGACTCCTCGCCCTCGCTCCCGCCGGTCGGGCGCGCGGTCGAGGCCGCGCCGCCACGCCCGAGCGACGCGCCCAGCGGCGCGCTCCCGGTCGGGGTCATCGACCATGAGGACCCTACTGACCTGCGGCACATTCTCGAGCGCTATACGCAGGCGCTCGGAGAGGCGCGGCAGCCCGCGGATGAGCTCATTACACGCTTCGTCGAGCGCTTTGGGTCCGCGCCGCCGCCCCGCGAGGCGGAGGCCCTCTTCGACACGCTCGCGCGGTCCGTCGAGCGCCAAGGGCCAGGGCTCGCGGGGCTCGTGCTCGCCCTTGTGCAGCACTTGGCGCGCCGCGGGCTGGTCGACCTGCCCGAGCTGGTGCGTGCGCTCGGACAAAATCAAGCAAATCAGAACGACGCGGACCGTCGTCCGTAAGAAGGCGTAGGCGACCTCGATGCTGGCCTTCGTGCTCATGCTTTTCGGCCGCCGTCGCCCGCTCGATCCGAGCGGCGCGATCCACGCTGAGACGCTGACGAGCTTGACGGACGAGGACTTGATGGAGCGCTACAGGGACGAGGGTCGGGTCGAGTGCTTCGAGGCGCTGATCGCGCGCCACGAGCGCCGCCTTTACCATTTCCTGTTGCGCCACACCCAGGACGCGGAGCTCGCGAACGACCTGCTCCAGGACACCCTCCTCCGCGTCGTCCGCAGCGCGCCGACCTGGACGCGCAAGGCGCGCTTTACGACCTGGGTCTACACCATCGCCCGCAACCTGACGGTCGACGCCGCGCGCAAAGGCAAGCACCGCCGCACGACGAGCCTCGACGCGCCCGTCGGCGATGATCCCGAGGGCCGACCGCTCGTCGAGCAGACGATCGGGAGCAGTGAGGACGGCTTCGACCGAGTGGACAGGACCGAGGTCGCCGTGCGCATCGAGGCCGCCATTGCGGAGCTGAGCGCCGAGCAGCGCGAGGTCTTCTTGCTGCGCGAGACCCAGCAGCTCTCGTTTGGGGAGATCGCGGAGATCATTGGGGTCTCGGAGAACACCATCAAGAGCCGAATGCGCTACGCGCTCGAGAACCTGCGCCTGCGCCTCGCAGACTACGCCGCCGACATCCCGGCCGGGACCGATCCGGTCGCGGCACGCCACAGAGCCTGAACCATGCAGCCGCACCCCGACGACGACGACCTGATCGCCTTGCTCTACCCGGAGTCGCTTGACCCGGACACGCGCGCAGCGCTCGAGCAGCGGGTCTTGGCGGATGACGCGCTCGTAGACCGCCTCGCGGCTTGGCGAGCGACGCTGAACGCGACCCGACGTGCGAGCCGGCTGCCGGAGCCACCGCCGGGTGTGCGCGCGCACGTCCTCCGCGAGGCGCGCGCGCACGCCGAGGGGCGTCTGCGGTCGCGCGCGGCGGCCGCGCCCGAGTCGGCGTCGAAGAGCTGGTTCGCGGGGTTTGGGTCAGTCGTGGCCGGCGCCTTCGGCGTCGCGCTCGCGATCGGGGGCGCGGCGGTCATGTCCACGGACCAGGCACCCGAGGCCGCGCTCAGCCCCGAGCGCGTGGCCACCGCGCCCGCAGAGCCCGCAGAGCCCGCGGACGACAAGCCCGCGCCGATCGTCGCGGCCGCGTCGACGCAGCCGACCGAGACGCGCGGCGGCCTCTCCGCCGGGACCGTTGTGGGGGCGAACAACGCCGCCGCGCCGCCTCCCGCGGCGGATGACATGGTCGTTGGCGGCGCCCTGCGGCGTGCGAGGCCGGCGGCCATCGCGCAGACCGCGAACGTGGAGTCTGAAGCGGCCCCCGATCCGTTCCCCGGCGCTCGTGAACGCACCGACGACGACGACCTCGACACCGTGGCCACCTCGGGCGGCGCGCGCGCCGAGAAGGCGGAGGCTCGCCTCGCGGTCAAGGACGCGGCGGGGCCGGTGCCCCCCCCCGCCCAAGCGATTTTCCCCACAAAGAAGGCCGCGTCTTCGAGCGTAGACGAGGGCTACGCCGAGGTCGAAGCGCCCGCCGCAGCGCCCGCCCCTGCCGCCCCTGCCGCCCCTGCTGAGGAGAAGGCCAAGGCGGCGTCGAGCCTCGTGCTTGCGCGAACGGCCCGCGCCGAGCGCCGCCTCGGAGAGGCCGCTCGCCAATACGACGCCGCCCTCGCGCGACCAGCGCCGGGTGATGCGCCGCGCGGGGTCGTGCTCATGGAGGCCGCCGAGGTCTACGCAGCGCTCGGAGACGAGCCGCGCGCCTTGGCCCTTCTGCAGCAGTCCATCGCCGCGGGTGGCCCCCAAGTCGAGCGCGCCAGCGCCCTGCTCAGCGCGCTCGAAGGCGCTCGCCGCGAGGCCGCTCGGCCGCGCCCCGTCGAGGACGACGGCGCCGGGTCCGAGCCTTCACCCGCCCGCTCGAAGCCGCCCCAATCACTCCCTGCGGGTCCGCTGCCCTAGAGATGCCTCAGCGACCGATCGCCCGCGGCGGTGGCGTGAAGCCCTGAATCGCGGCAATGACGGCGTCCTGCACCTGCCACACATCCCACGGGCGGTCGGGCACATCATTGAAGAGCATGGAGAAGGCGGCGGGCGAGCCGTCGGCGAACGTCGTGTAGCCCGACAGCGCCACCACGCCGTCGAGCGTGCCCGTCTTGGCACGAACGCTGTAGGCGGGCGCGGCCTTCATCCGCTTGCGGAGCGTGCCGTCCGCGCCGCCGATCGCGAGCGAGGCGTCGTACTCCGGGAGCGCGGGACGCCGAGCCCGCATCCACTGGAGCAGGCGCACGATCTGTGCCGGCGCGACCGCGGAATCACCGAAGAGGCCCGAGCCGTTCGCGAGCCGCACCGTGCCGAGCCCGACCTCGCGCTCCAAGAAGTCGACGATCTCCTGCCGCCCCTCGTCGAAGCCACCCCGACCGCGGCGTGCGGCCCCGAGCACCCGCAGGAGCTGCTCTGCCATGAAATTATTGGAGTATTTGTTCACTTGCGCGACGAGCCACGCCAGCGGGCGCGAGGTCTGACGCCCGAGGAGGACACGCTCCGCAGGCGCCGGCCCGTTGACCAGACGCGGCGCACCGACGACCTCGATGCCCCGCTGTACGAGGAGCGCGCGCAGCGTCTCCCCCACGAACGCCACGGGGTCACTCACGCGACGGCGCGTCTCGAACGCGGGCTCGCCCACCGCGAGCGCGCCCTCGACCCGCACCACCAGGTGCCCCGCCTCGGGCACTGCTTGGATCTTGAGGGTCGGTCGGCCCCGGCGTCGCGTAGTCGCCCGGTTGTCGATCCGCACATAGCTCGACGCCGGATCGACGTTGACCTGCGGCGCCATTCCCGGCGACACCCCCGCCTCCACGCGCACGCGCACCGCGTTGAAGTTCAGACTCAGCGCACCCGTCGGCGCACGAAACGCCTCGTCCGTTGCGCGGGCTTCGAACCCCGGCGGCTCGTGGTCGGGCGTGAAGCTCGACTCGTCGAGCAGCAGGTCGCCCTCGACGCGCCGCAGACCGCGCTGATAGGCCTCGTCGACCAAGCGCCACAGGTCCTCCACGAGCAGCCCCGGATCGCCGCGTCCCACGAGCCAAAGCGACTGGGCCCGGCCCTCGGTGAGCGGGGTCGACCACAGCTCGGTGTCGAGCGTGAAGTCGGGGCCCAGGCGCACCAACGCCGCGGCCGTGGTCAGCAGCTTCACGTTCGACGCGGGGTGTAACGGGGCGTCCGCGTCGAGCGCGAGCAGCGCGGCGCCCCCGTCCGCTGCCGCGACGCACAGCCCGAGACGCGCCCCCTTGAGCACAGGCGCTTCGAGCAGAGGCGCGACAGCCGCGATGAGCGTGGGGTCTCCCGTGAGCGGACCCCGCGCTGCGGGCCGCGGCTCGGCGGCCACGCCCACCGGCACGCAGAGCACGAACAACCACAGCAGGCGAGCGGCGAGCATGGGCTGACACTCTACAGAGGCGCGCGCGTCATCGCACTCGACGCCTCGATTTTCCCGCGGCCGAGTGCGACGATGAGGTCGTGCGCCGCTGGATTCAGAACCTCGTCTTCTTCGCGATCGTCGCCGCCCTTGCGTGGACGCTCACGCGCCCGTCCGGTGGGCCACCCGCCGGGCAAGCCGCGCCGCCGCTCAAGCTCGCGCTCCTCGGCGCCGAGGCGCCGCTCGACCTGACGACCCTGAGTGGGCGGACCGTCGTGCTCGATTTCTGGGCGACGTGGTGCCCGCCGTGCCGCGTGACGCTGCCTGTGCTGCAGAAGGTCCACACGCGATACACAGGCGTTCAGGACGTCGAGGTGCTCAGCGTGAACACCGAAGGCCCGCGGGCGGCGGAGCTCATCACGCGCTTCATGCGGCAGCACGCGTACGACTTTCGCGTGCTGCTCGACGACGGCTCAGCGACCCGCGCGTGGCGCGTCGAGTCGATCCCAATGCTCGTCGTCGTCGCGCCCGATGGCACGGTGGACGACGTGGAGGTCGGCGTGCACTCGAGCGACCCCGCGCGCATGGAGGCCGCGCTCATCGAGAAGATCGAGGCGGCCCGAGCGCAGACGCGCTGAGCGACTACTTGCCGTCCTTGAGCCGGCGCGAGATGCGCTGGTGCTCACGGTTGCCGACGACCTCACGGGCATGGCCGCGGTCGATGCTCCGCACGACGCGGAAGTGTCGCGCCTTGACGTCACGGACGCGCTGGTAGCTGCGCTCCCACAGGTGCTTGGGGTACGAGCCCGTCTCCGCCTCGCGCAGGAGCGCCTCAAGGAGCGCCACCTGCTGGTCGACCGAGTGGCAGACCAAGAACAAGTCAATGCCCGCCTCAAGGCCGAGCAGCGCGACCTCTTCCATCGAGTAGTGCTCGGTGATGGCCTTCATCTCGAGGTCATCGCTGACGACTAAGCCCTTGTAGCCCAGGTCCAAGCGAAGCAGGTCCTGCAGCATGGTGCGGCTCAGCGTCGCGGGATGCTTCGGGTCGATGGCCGTGTACTTGACGTGCGCGGTCATCACCAAGTCAAGGTTTGGCGGGCGATGGAACGCGGCGTGGAACGGCACGAGCTCGACCGCGCGCAGCCGCTCCATGTCGGCCTCGCTGTAGGCCATCTCGTGGTGGCTGTCCTGGCGCGTGTCGCCGTGACCGGGAAAGTGTTTGCCGCACGCGACGATCGCGTTGTCGTGCAGGCCACGAATCACGGCGCGCCCGAGGGAAGAGACCTGCTGCGGCGAGCTCGAGATCGCGCGCCGACCGATGACCGGGTTCTGCGGGTTGGTGTTGATGTCCAGAATCGGCGCGAAATTCAGGTTGAAGCCCGCTGCCGTGAGCTCACGGCCGAGCACAGCGCCCACCTCGTAGGCAAGCGAGACAGAGCCGACCTGGCCCAAGTGCGCCATGTCAGGGAACATCGAGAACGGCTTCGGCAACCGGTGGACGAGGCCGCCTTCCTGGTCGACCCCGATGAACGGCGGGACGCCCTGACCCATCGTCCAAAGGTGCTCGGTGAGCTCAAGCACCTGCTCAAAGGTCGGCAGGTTGCGCTTAAAGAGGATGAAGCCGCCGAGGCCCCACTCTTCATCCAGTCGCAACACCTCGGGCGGCACCTTGGGGCCATCGAATCCGACGATGATGCGCTGGCCGATGCGCCGCTTCAAAGTGCGGAGGTCGGACATGGGGTTCCCTTCGTCTCCTGAAGCCTTAGCGCCGACACAGCGCCCGCTGAAGGCGCGCGAGTGTAGCACCGCGGCCGTCGAGTGGCAACCGGCGGCCCCGCCGCGCGCTTTTGGGCGGCGCGCGGGTTTCGGGGTACCATCCGCCGCACATGAGCGCGCCGAGCCCGCACAGCCCGCAGCCGAGGACGTCTTCGACGACGCGCGTGCGGGTCCCGCTCTCGACAAAGATCTTCGTGGGTCACCTGCTCGCCGTGCTCGTCAGCCTGAGCCTGATCGTCGTGCTCGCGGAGCGCAATGTGCTCGGCCTCGAGAGCCGCTTTGCGCTGGGCCTCGCGGTGCTGTTCCCCGCGGCGATCATCTCGTGGCTCATCGCGCGGCGGTTGACGCGGCATCTGGACGCGCTGTCCACGGCGGCGACGGCCATCGGCACGGGGGACTTGGGCGAGCGCCTGCCCGCGCCGTCGCCCTCGCACTTCGCCGACGAGATCGACGCGCTGAGCCACTCGACGGCGCGGATGCTTGAGGCGTTGCGCGCCCTCGTCGCGCAGCTTCAGGACGCCTCGACGCGCCTCGACGCGACCTCGACCTCGGTCGTTCGCTCGAGCCACGCCGCCGGCATGCAAGGCGAGGTCGTGCAGACCCAGCTCACGCAGATGAGCGCCCGCGCGGCGCAGCAGACCGCGGCGGTGAATACGCAGAGCGAGGCGCTGGCCCGCATGCTGAACGACCTGCGCCGCACTGCAGACCTCGCGGGCGAGGCGGCGCGCTCCACGACCCAAGCGAGCGCCGCCGCCGCCCACGGTACCGAGAGCACCCGACAGGCGCTCGACCGCCTGCGGACAGCCTTCGAGCACGTCGAGGCCTCGGGCGCGGACGCGCTGCGGCTCACAGACCGGACGGCGGAGATTCACGACATCGTGGAGACCATCGGCCGGCTCGCGCACCAGACGCACTTGCTCGGGGTCAACGCGTCGATTGAAGCGGCTCGAGCGGGCGACGCGGGTCGCGGCTTCTCGGTCGTCGCGGACGAGATCAGGCGCCTCGCCGAGGTCTCGGGCCGGAGCGCCGAGCGGATCCGCGTCATTGTCTCAGGCATCGACGACAGCAGCCGCAAGGTCGTGGAGTCGATGCAGGCGTCCACGCTCGACATCGTCGCGGGGCGCCGCGATCTGGACGACATCGGCCGCGCGCTCGACACCGTCGCGCAGCTTACGCGGCACGAGGCGCATCAGGTCGAGGGGCTGTCGACGCTCACGGCCGCGCTCTCGACGCTCGCCGACGACGTCACGCGCGCGGGGCAAGACGTGCGCCGCTTGGCCGACCACAACCGCGCGAGCGCCGAGCAGGTCGAGGTCGCCTCGGGGGAGCAGCTGCGGCGGGCCCGCGAGCTCGAGGCAGCGGCGCGAGGCCTCGGCGAACTCTCGTCCGAGCTCATGAGCGTCGCGCGACGCTTCAGGCTCGACTGAAATGGCCGCCGAACGCTACTTGGTTGCTGAGCTGGGCCCCCTCGCGGTTGGCCTCGACTTGGCAGACGTCACCGAGGTCGCGCCTCTCGAACCGGCAGTCCGCGTCCCTTGGGTCCCGACCTGCGTGCGCGGCGCCGTCGAGCACCAAGGGCGGCTGACAACGCTCGTCGATCTGGCCGGGCTTCTCGGGCTGGACACCTCTGCCGCGCCCAGAGTGGCGGTCTTCATTGACCGACCCGAGCTGCCCGTGGCGCTGTGTGTCGCGGGCGTGCACATCGTCGAGGCGCGTGACGCCGTCCGGAACCTCGCGCCGACCACCGCCCTGCCGCAGAGCGGGTGGATCATCGACGCCCTCATGACCCCGACGCTCGCGTTCGAGCACGTCGACCTCGACCGCGTGCTGGCCGCCATCGAAGCCGCGTTTCGGGGGCGCTGAACATGGACCTCTCGCGGTACCGACAGCTCTATGTCTCCGAGACGCAGGAGAACCTCGACAAACTCAGCCGGCTGCTGGTGGAAGTCGAGAGCCAACCGAATAGCCGCGCCGCTGTGGATACGCTGTTTCGACTCGTCCACTCGATGAAAGGCATGAGCGGGACGATGGGCTACTCGCCTGTCTTCGAGCTTACTCATGGGCTCGAGGACCTGCTCGACCACTTTCGGTCCACACGCGTACCGCTCACGCCGAGCGCAGTCGATGCGCTGCTGGCGGGCCTCGACCGCATCGGCCAATGGGTCGCGGACGTGGACGCGGAGCGCCTGCCGCTGTCAACGGATGCGGCGGCGCGCGCCATTGCGGACCGCGCGCGAGCCGCGCTCGCGGAGCTCAAGGGCACCTCAAGTGGACCCTCACAGCCCCTTTCCAGCGCCGCGGACGAGGTGCGCGTCGCGGTTCATTTCGCCCCGACCGTGACCGAGCCGGCCCTGCGCGCGCTGCTCGCGTGGCGTCGGCTGACCGAGATCGGGCAAGTCCGCTCCGTCTCGCCCCCCTTGAGCGCGCTGCGGAGCGGTCGCCTAGAGCAGCCGCTCTCGGTCGTCGTCGCGACGCGGTGGTCGCCCGAAGACCTCCGAGCGTGGCTGCGTCTGATGCCCGAGGTCGTAGAAGTGACCGCGGCGCGGGCGGCCGCGGTCGTCGAAGAGGACACGCTCGACCTGACCTTCTCGAGTGACCTCGCGCCCCCAAGCGCGGAGAAGAGCCTCTGGTCTACGGAGCCCATCAACCGACCCGCGCGGCCCGTCTCGCGCCCGCTCCCGCGAATGACCATCGAGATCCCGGCTCGCCCGCGGATCGACGCCGACGACTTCGATGCGCTGGCCTTCGTCGCCGAGTCGCCCCCTGTCGAGCCACAGCCTGCCGAGCCACAACCGGCTGAGCCGGCCCCGGTTGAGCCGGCCCCGGTCGAGCCGCCGCCTGCGCTCGACGCCGCCGTCGTGAAGACCAGTCGCTCTGCGCGCGCCGTGCGTGTACGGACCGACTGGCTCGATGGCGTGCTGAGCCGCACCGCGGACCTGCGCCTGATCGCTCAGCGCCTGTGGTCGCTGGAGCGCACCCGCGACGATCCCGCCTTGGCGGGCGCGATCGCCGACCTGTCTCGGGTGATCAACGCCCTGCACGCGGACGCTCTCGATGTGCGGATGACACCGCTCTCGATCCTGACGAGCCGCCTGCCCCGCGTCGTGCGCGACCTGGCGCGGCAGGTGGGTAAGCACGCGCAGCTCGCGCTGCATGGGGATGACCTCGCGCTCGACCGCGCCATCATCGAGGGCCTCGATGCGCCGCTCACGCACCTCGTGACGAACGCCATCGAGCACGGCATCGAGACCCCCGAGGAGCGCGTCCAGCGCGGCAAAGCGCCGCACGGCACGCTGACTCTGCGGTGCGCCCGAGAGCGAGACGAGCTTGTGCTCGACCTCGAGGACGACGGCCGCGGCGTGGATGTGGCGCATCTCGCCCAGCGGGCTGAGGCTTTAGGCCTGCTCGACCGCGCCCGCGCCGAAATGCTGGGCCGCAACGATCTGGTGCGGCTGCTGTGCATGCCAGGCCTGACGACGCGCGAGACGCCGGGGGACAACTCGGGGCGGGGCGTGGGCCTAGATGCGGTGCACGAGTCGGTACAGGGGCTCGGCGGCTTGATCGAGGTCACCACAGAGCTCGGCGTGGGCACGCGCGTGCGCCTGCGCCTGCCGCGCACCCCGGGAATCACACGCGTCCTGCTCGTCGAGGTGGAGGGGCGCATCTGGGGCGTGCCGCTCGGGCGCGTCGTCACGACCGCTCATCTTGAGGTGCAGCCCGCAGCCGCTGGCGTCCACACGACCGCCCTGTGGGAGGGCGCGCCGCGTCGGGTCTTTGAGTTGGGTGCACTGACTGAGGGGCGAGCGCGCCCTCCCGCGACGACGCGCTTCTTGGGCGTCGTCCACGCGGCGGACGACGGCCCGTTCATCGTCGCGGTCGACCGCGTGATCGGGCAGCAGGACGCTGTGCTGCGTCCGCTAGGCCCGCTTCTAGAGCGCGTCGACGGCCTCTTCGGCGTGACCCTCGACACGCAAGGACAGCCGCTCTTCCTGCTCGACCTGCCCAAGGCGGTGTCCAAAGCCCGGAGCGACGCCCCGTGAACGAGATGACGCCGGTCCCAGCTCGCGCGCGCCGTGAGCGCCTGCTGGTATGCGACGACGAGAAGCTCATCCGAGACCTGCTGGTGCGCGCGCTCACGGCCCGCGGCTTCGAGGTCGACGAGGCCGCGGATGGGGAGGCGGCGCTGGCAGAGATCCGCCGCAGCCCGCCGGACCTCGTCCTGCTGGACGTGATGATGCCCCGCATGGACGGCCTTGAGGTGGTCCGAGCCCTCCGCGCGGACCCTGACCTGCGGGGGGTGCAGGTCATCGTCCTCACAGCGCGCGCGAGCCAAGACGCCCTCAAGGAGGTCCTGGCTGCGGGCGCGGACGACTACATCGCCAAGCCCTTTCATCTGGGTGAGGTCATCAGCCGCGTCGATGCCCATTTGCGCATCGTCCGCTACGCCGAAGAGCTCGAGCGCAAGCGTCAAGACAGCCAGACGCTCGTCGAGATCAGCCAGCGGCTGACCGGTCGCCTCGACCTGCCGACGATCCTCGCCGAGGTCGCCCAGCGTGTATCCGCAGTCCTCGCCGCGGACCGCTGCTCGATCGTGCTGCTCGACGCGGACGCGCGCACCGGGCGCGTGGTGGCCGCGTCCGACAGCCCCGCCCGCATGGACCGGCGCATCAGCGTCGACGCCTACCCGGAGATCGGCCGTGTCGTGCGGACGCGCGCGCCGCTCATTGTGACCGACATCGCCGCCGATCCGCTCTTCGACCCGGTCAAGGACCAGCTCGCGCAGCTCGACGTGCGCTCCGTCGCGCTCTTCCCGATGTTCGAGGCCGACCGCCTGATCGGGGTGCTCTTCTTGCGGTCGCGCGCGCCGACCACGACCTTCGCGACGCGTGAGCGCGAGTTCGGTCAAATCGTGGCCAACGCGACCGCTGTGGCCGTATCGAACGCGGAGATCTTTCGGGAAATCCGCGAGGAGACGGACCGGCAGGCGCAGGCCCGCGCGAGCGTCGAGCAGCGCCTGCGGCGCGTCGAGCAGTACCACGGCTTCTTCGAGAGCGCGGCGGACGCCACCTTCATCACAGACGAGCACGGCGTCGTCCTCTTCGTGAACCGGCAGGCCGAAGCGATGACCGGCCTGTCTCGCGTGCTCGCCTGCGGCCTCGAGT
>Ga0114972_10000234_pt1 | contig 40409 bp, 28 predicted proteins | sample M_140807_EF_Meta_FD_87354 | JGI IMG/M metagenome (GOLD analysis project Ga0114972, IMG submission 87354) | Freshwater microbial communities from Lake Montjoie, Canada to study carbon cycling - M_140807_EF_MetaG | ecosystem: Environmental > Aquatic > Freshwater > Lake | place: Lake Montjoie... | reverse complement strand
GCGTTTCAGCCCGACGGAGAGGGCATGGCCAATATGCGTCTGGAAGGAATCAGCCTGGATCGTCTTCGAGATCGACGCGGGTTGCTACAAAGTCTCGATCGATTCCGCAGCCAAGTCGACCTGAACGAAGGCTATCGAGCTGCCGATACCATGACCCAAAAAGCCTTTGATGTGTTGACATCGAGTCGGCTAGTCGAAGCCCTGGATTTGGAGAAGGAGGATCCTATCGTGAGGGATCGCTATGGTCGTGGGAGTCGTGATCCAGCGTTTGGTGAGGATGCAGGTCCGCATTGGATGGATCAGTTCCTGACCGCGAGGCGATTGGTAGAAGCCGGGGTTCGCTGCGTGACGCTTTCCTTTGGAAGTTGGGATCGCCATCACTCGAACTTTGAAAGATTGCCGACGCAGCTTGCGAAATTCGACCAAGCCATCACCGCCTTGATTGAGGATCTTCACGAGCGGGGACTCGATCAAGACGTCAGCGTGGTTGCTTGGGGCGAATTCGGACGAACCCCAAGAATCAATAAAGACGGGGGGCGAGACCACTGGCCACAGGTCTCCTGTTGTCTCTTGGCAGGAGGTGGAATGCGAACTGGCCAAGTCATCGGTTCGACCAATCGTTTTGGCGAGGTTCCACAGGATCGCCCTGTCCATTACCAAGAAGTCTTTGCGACGTTGTATCATCGGTTGGGAATCGACGTGAGCACCGCGACGATCCCCGACTTTTCCGGTCGCCCTCAGTTTCTGGTCGATCGACACTTGCCCATCAAAGAGCTCATTTAAGTCAGCCAAGCCGGCGGTAGCACCTTGCTGGTTCCAGCCGCCTGCGGCGGGTGCGTTGGGTTTTGGACAGTGTTGACAGGATTGACCGTGTTGACTGGATTGACGGCGTACGTTGTTGACCTCGTTGACAGTGTCCATTCTGTCCGCTCTCAACACAGTCAATTCAGTCAACACCGTCAATCCAGTCAAAAAACCACCGCCCTCAGGCGGCGTGGCTGATTGCCCTGGGCTATCTCATATTGCCCCTTTGGGGCAGTCCCTCTCCATTGCGTTTTGGAATTTATCCAGGCGATTTCGTTTAAACCCGTGAGCCAACCAGCGCCAGCGGTTGGGCGACTTGACCAAGCCCGCCAGGAAGCTGCGTCTGGGCCCTGATCAGATCAGCAACGCCTCGTCGGCCCGTAAAATGGGGCTCCGACACGTTTGTGGATGGACGCGATCGATTCGTCACCTACACGCACGGCCTCGGAGGGCCATGCTACGGTGGTGCTGCGGTCGAAAAAAACCGGAGACAGTCTCCGGGCTTTTTCCAAGCTCAGTAGTACTCAAAAGTCGAATCAAAGTTCTTGACAAAGCTTGCGAATCGCTGGGTTGGAGTTGCGGAAGCTTACGATCTTCACATCCAATTCGACCCGACGGTAAAGTCTCGCCGCCCGACGAATCGCATCCAAGATCCACCCTTGGTCGTTACCAAACGCGCCACCACCTAGCAATGTTAGGTATACCGATGTGTTACCCGTCTTCGACGCATTTTTCAAAGCGCCAGCAAGCGTCGCCTCATACGCTGCCTCCAGAATCAGTCTCGCGAATTTCTCCCACGATCGCGAAGGTAACCCGCTATAGGCAACCGGTAAGGCAGAGCAATACGCTTGGGTGACTAAATGCTCACAGTCCCTTAACGTTACTTGGGTATCCCATTGCAAACCAACCTTCAGCATTCCTCGCAACTCATCCAGCTGAGATTCGGACATCGAACTCAACTTGGAATCAATCTCCTGGAGTCCCTCAGCGGATGGTAATGCATAGCCATTTTTCATCTTCCACAGCCGACCGTTGGCATTGCCCAACGCCTCGCCAATCGCTGCAAGGCAATCGACCTGCTTGGTAGCGGTCTGCCCGATTTGTCCATCGAATTCCACAAAGTAATTTCGATAGATCGTCCCAGCTCCGCATGCTACCGCACACGCGGGGCCCTGAGTCGGATCGTTTTCGTAAATCGTGATCCCTTGTTCCGGCGTGACGCTTGGAGAGACCATCTCAAGTAGGTTGAACTGCGAGGCAACTTGAAACAACGCTCCTGCATTCGCTAATTCAACATGGAATGCTTTAACGTCGCCAACAACCTCGGATACCTTAATTTGCGAACCGGTGGTTAATTGCAACCCGTTATGCTCGCTGCGCAAATCGGCGAGTGAGAGAATTTCAAGTTTGCCACACGTCCATTCTGTACCGCGAAGCTTTGATCGTAGCGTATTGCCTTCGACCTCAAGTTTATCGTGAACCGTAGCTCGATTAGATTCTGTAAAGCCAAATAGCCGTTCAAACCAGTTTCCGGTTGCAGTCGGCTTGACCTTGCTAGGCTTGAGGCTTGGTACATTCTTTGAAACGTTGGTGTGACATTCGGGCCAATCCAGCACAAACTGACACTGGTTTTTGTTCTCCGGGGCTGGCCATGTGGCACGCTGCAGGTCCGTTTGACGCAACGTGCTCAGCAAGCTCAACACATTATCTTTTGATGCTAATCCATGCCGTAGAAGCCAGCAACAAATGACGGTCCCTGTCCTACCGATACCGCCGAAGCAATGGACATAAACGGGAATATTCTTATCCAGAGACAGATCGATCGCATCCGGAATCGATCGCATCCGATCGTGCGTGGTGATCTTTCTGTCCGGGACAGGGAAACGCAAGTGAGCGATCCGATCTTTGTTTTTTACAGCCAATTCTCGCAGCACATCGTCGTATCGCACAAACGCTTGCCCCGTGTGGTTTGTCTCGTCCTCTTCAACCAAATTGATGAACGTTCGCATGCCGGCTTCCCACAGCCCAGAAATTCGCATTGTGGCCGCAAGCAAGCGGTACTTGCCTGCGGCATCGACTCGGCGCAGTGTTGATTCTGCCGTGGGTTGCTTCCCGGCATTGCCTTATCCTCCGGTCGAGTGCTTTTAACATACCCTGCGGCAGCCTGCTGTGCACGAATTTTCGCTCGATCCTCTCGGGCTTCTGCAATATTTCCCAATTGACGCAGCAGGACTGCATCCGAACCTACGGAGATAATCTCTTCGCTACATCGAAGCGACCACTTACGCCTCATGAAACTCGACGGCTCAATCGTGAATTCCGACAAAAAAGTCGTAGCAGATCTGGGCCTTGATCAGACCAGCAACGCCTCGTCCGCCCCGCGTGGTGTCTATCCCCGGTTTTTTGGGCCCTTTTTACCGACCAATTCTGCGGGATAGGCCAAAAGATAGAGTGCCTTAAGCCAAGAACTGCCAAACAACAATCTCGTTATTTACGACAGGCATTACGTCACCTTTGGAAAAAATATCAATGCTGGTGCTGCCAAGCGGCTTCCACTCACCATCAATGGGGCATCTTTCGTTGGATCGAACTCCTACTAATCGCGCTATAAGCTCGTAAACTTGACTAGAAGGATTTGATTTGGCGGCACTAACACCAATTCTCGTGTGCCACAAATCGACGTCTAAGCCCTGTGAGCGCGCAATGGGTAGCCTCGGCGATAAACGCTCAAATAACTCTTTATCAGCTTTGTCGTATTGGGAGTTGCAAACGCTTTCCCAATGCTTATCAAGCTCGGTTATGACCGCAGAACAATCGTTGAAGTATCCTCTGGGAATACTATGGAAGTGGCATAGAACCCAGTACTCAAAGGCTGGTGAAGAATAGACGATCTGGATGTTCTTTTGTCTAGCTAACGCTTCAGCAGGAACCAATTCTGGGGCGCGTCGAACTCCTTCAGTATCGAGCAACAAAAAAACGCGGTCGCCTCGGCCACGATTCGGCTCGAATTTTCTTGCCTCTTCGATCGCCGTCTTGACGATGGCGCGAGCGTCACCACCTTTGCCACGTCTAACGACTATCGATACAGCTGAGTCGGCGAGTTCGCTTTCGAACGCGTTTCGAAATCCGACAAAGTAATTGTATTCTGTCTCGCGTCCCTCACCGACAATGAGAATGCGCCGCTTCGGATTGGAACGACTCAAGAGCACACCTCTAGCGGTTTGTCGTCCACCGGTACATCTTCGAGCGTAACACCAAATTGTGGCGTGCCTCCAAATCGTCCCTGAAGGTACTGTTTTTGAAGATTCGCGTCCGATCTCGCCGAATCCTGGAATTCGTCCAGCCTCCTTAAGGAGGAACGTCCAAATCGATCTTTGTTGCACAGAGTGATTTGATCACGCCGAAGGAGTTCTGTTGGTTCGATCAAATGTGTATCGTGAGTGGTAAACATCACTTGATTACCCAGTCGATTGAAAACGCCGCTATGAACGATTCGGATTAATCGACAAACTAATTCCGGGTGCATGCTAGCGCTAAGTTCGTCTATACAGACGAATCGACGACGCGTACTGGGCTTGAGTATCGCGACTAGCAAAGCTACGAATCGGAGAGTTCCCGAAGATTCTTTGTGTCTTGGGAAAAACACTTCGGATCCATCATACGACGAATGCCTGAATGATATTCCTGGTACAACACTTTCTTTGACCTCAAGTTTGTTATCTCGCTCCGAGACCTCGGCCTTTAGTGTTTTTTCGTCGGCAATTTGTAGATCTTGAATGCCGATATCAGCGTCTTTCATGAATTGTACGATCAACGCCGAAAATTCGTTGTCATCCCTGAGAAGTCTTGCGGTCTGAGTCAACATGACCGATTCAGCGTTTGGATTTCGATGCATGTCGTAGAAATCCAAGTCCTCATCAAACCACTGGATCAAAAGACCGGCTACCTGGCTATTCAACGACGCGAGCTTACCTAGCAGAAGGCGATTTTGAGTCGTCTGCTCAATAGCCGCAGTACGAGTAAGTTCTGGCCCTAGATCCTTGTGTAGGGTGGTAACATAGGTCTGGCTATCTTGAGCCCAAGTGCGATCAATCAAAGTGCTCTTTGCACTTTTCCGACTTGGTTGCTTGGTAAGACGCTGCACCATCAATCGTTCCTTGTAGACACGCGATGGCGTTGCAGACACTTCAAGGGTGTAACGATCGCCATCCAAATCGACTGTTAAATCAATGGTCGAAGGGCCGCTCGACGATGTCTTTTCCAACACAAAAGGCTCGAAAAATGGAATTTTGGAGGTCGGCTTCTGCTCCTGGCTACTAAAAAGCACGAAGGTCTTCAACGCATACAGAGCATCGAGTATCGAGGTTTTGCCGGAAGCGTTTGGGCCATAAAGGCCCATCGACTTTACAACCCGTTCGCCATTCTTTTGTCGAAGAAGGTTCCCGGAAAGACGGGAAGCAGTGCCGGCAGAGAAGCTTACGACGCATTTCTCGCGGAAGGATTTGAAGTTTTCGATTGACAGATTAACGATCATAAATGGCCTCACTTTCCACTCAAAGATACACCGTTTGGCGTAGAAAGTCTACGCCAAACGTCCTGCGTCCATCGATTCTTTGTTACGGTTGGTCGAACGTTTCCATCCCTAACCCATGAGCCGACCAGCGCCAGCGGTTGGGCGATTTAACCAAGCCCGCCAGGAAACTGCGTCTGGGCTTTGAAGAAACGAGCTACGCCTCGTCGGCCCGTAATATGGGGCTGCGACCCGTTTGTGGATGGACGCTACCCCATCGCGAGGGGACTGTCCCCGGGTTTTTCCACCCGCCTACGGCGGGCGCGTTGGGCTTTGGACAGTGTTGACTGGATTGACTGGATTGACTGGATTGACGGGGTACGTTGTTGACCTCGTTGACAGTGTCCATTCTGTCCGCTCTCAACACAGTCAATCCAGTCAACACCGTCAATCCAGTCAAAAAAGAAGCGGAGCGGTTGAAAACAACCGCTCCGCAAGGATTTGTACGTCGCGTCAGCGACATAGATCTACCGGCAAAAGCCTCTCTAACGCTTCGAAACCGTCTTGGATTTCGTCGCTCCCTTGGCCGGCTTGGTATCCTTAACCACCTTGGCTACCGAAGCTTTGGCAGGATGGCGCAACGCAGCTTGGGCTGCCGCCAATCGTGCGATCGGAACGCGGAACGGACTGCAACTGACGTAGTTCAAGCCAATGATGTGGCAGAACTCGACGGAACTTGGGTCCCCACCGTGCTCTCCGCAAATCCCAATCTTCAAATCGTTGCGTGTCAACCGGCCCTTCTCGACGCCGATCTTCATCAGTTGTCCTACCCCGCCGCGATCGATCGATGCAAATGGGTTGGCCTTGATGATGTCGAGACCTTGGTAGGCTGGCAAGAACGAGCCGGAGTCGTCGCGGCTCATGCCCAGCGCCGTCTGGGTCAAGTCGTTGGTACCAAACGAGAAGAACTCGGCGGTCTCAGCAATCTCATCTGCGGTGATCGCCCCACGTGGGACTTCGATCATCGTTCCGACGCTGTAAGCGAACTTCTTGCCCGTCGCCTTCATCACCTCGGCCGCGACACGATGGACGATCTCGACTTGCAGATCGAGCTCTCGCTTGAACCCAACCAGCGGAACCATCACCTCTGGCTTGACCTTCACGCCCTCCTTGAGCACCGTTACGGCAGCTTGGAAAATCGCCCGTGCTTGCATCTCGGTGATCTCTGGTCGAATGATCCCTAGCCGGCAACCGCGGAAGCCGAGCATGGGGTTGAACTCATGGAGTTCATTGACCATTTTGGCCACTTCAGCAACCGTTGTGCCGAGTTGCTTGGCGACTTCTTCCTGCCCCTTCTTGTTGTCCGATTGAGGCAGGAATTCATGCAAGGGTGGATCGAGCAAACGGACGCACGCAGGCAGGCCATCGAGGGCTCTGAAAATCCCTTCGAAGTCCTTTTGCTGATAAGGCAAAAGCGTTGCCAGAGCACTCTTTCGAGCGTCCTCGGACTTGGCCAAGATCATTTGCCGAACGGCGATGATCCGGTCCCCTTCGAAGAACATGTGCTCGGTACGGCACAGGCCGATCCCCTCGGCTCCAAACGCGACTGCATTGAGCACTTGGTCGGGTTGGTCGGCGTTGGTACGCAGCCCCAACGTGCGATACTTGTCGGCGAGCTTCATGATGAAGTCGTAGTACTGGAATACCTTCGAGTCCTTGGGCTTGAGGGTCTTGCCAACCAAGACTTGCTTGAGCTCGCTGTCGGCCGTGTCGATCTTGCCGTGGAAGACTTCGCCGGTCGTCCCGTTGATGCTGATCGGATCGCCTTCCTTGAGGGTGACTCCTTTGCATCTCAGAACGCCCTTGTGATAGTCGATCTCGATGTCGCCGGCACCGGCCACACAGACCTTGCCCATCTGCCGAGCCACCAGTGCAGCGTGGCTCGATACACCACCGCGTGCGGTGAGGATCCCGTCGGCGGCGATCATTCCGCGAAGGTCTTCGGGGCTGGTTTCGATACGTGCCAAGACGACGTGTTGGCCTTTGGCGGCAAGCTCTTCGGCTTTTCCAGCGGTGAAGACCACGGCGCCCGATGCAGCACCTGGTCCGGCAGGCAATCCGACGGCCAACAACCGACCATCCTTCTTGGCCTTGTCATAAGCCTTGATATCGAAGATCGGCTGGAGCAGTTGGTTCAGAGCTTCTGGATCCCCGGACTTGATCGCATGCTCAGGGGTCATGAGCTTTTCTTTGACCATGTCGTGAGCGATCTTGACATACGCCAACGCGGTCCGCTTGCCGTTCCGCGTTTGAAGCATGTAGAGCTTCTTGTTCTCGATCGTGAATTCAAAGTCTTGGACGTCCCCAAAGTTTCTTTCTAGAGTCTTGCGAATTTCCACAAGCTCCTTGTGAGCTGGTCCGAGGATCTTGTCCTTGGCCATGTCCGAAATCTTCAGCGGGGTTCGAACACCGGCCACAACGTCTTCACCTTGGGCGTTAACCAAGTATTCACCGTAGAAGACGTTCTCACCGTTGGCAGGGTCGCGAGTAAAGGCAACACCCGTGGCGCAGTCCTCACCCATATTTCCAAAGACCATGCTCTGGATGTTGACGGCCGTACCCCACTCGTCGGGGATTCGGTACTTTTGACGATAAAGTATCGCTCTCTCGTTCATCCACGAGCCAAAGACCGCTTGGACGGCTCCTTCGAGTTGCTTCATCGGCTCGTTAGGGAAGGCCTTGCCGGTCCACTCCTTGATCAGCTTCTTGTATCGCTTGACCAACTCCTGAAGATGCTCGGCGGTCAGCTCGGTGTCTTCTTTGACTTTCACCTCACGCTTCAGACCATCCATGACTTCTTCGAACGGCTCGTGATCGTTCTCGTTCTTCTTCTGAATACCCATGACCACATCGCCGTACATTTGGATGAAGCGGCGGTAGGAGTCCCACGCAAAGCGAGGGTTCTTGGTCGCATTGGCTAGCCCCTCGGTGGCCGCATCGTTGAGCCCCAGGTTCAAAATAGTGTCCATCATGCCGGGCATAGAATCTCGCGCCCCCGAACGGACCGAAACGAGCAGCGGATTTTTGATATCCCCGAACTTTTTGCCAGTCTCTTTCTCGAGCCACTTGACCGCTTTTTCTAGCTCGCCGGACAGCTCCGCTGGATACTTACGACCGTTCTTGTAATAGTTGACGCAAACCTCGGTCGTGATCGTAAAGCCCGAAGGAACTGGTAGTCCAATCTTGGTCATCTGAGCTAGGTTGGCTCCCTTGCCCCCCAACAGGGCCTTCATGTCCCCGCCGCCGTCGGTTTTCGATTTACCAAAGAAATAGATCAGTTTGCTTGCCATAGTTGAACCCGAGGCTCCGAAAAAATAGTGCTAAATAGAAGGGGTCTTTAGGTTTCCATCCACCGTAAAACGCTCCTGTGACTCAAGCCCGAAAGTTTAAGCCTGCTAGGTATAACCGTCAATTACCGAAGCGCTTGCCCAAGCCATGCAATACTTCCCAATCCCACTGGAACGTTGGCTCAAAAGCACTGGGCATTCGCCCCGGCTTGCCGACGACCTCGACAATCACTCGAGCCGACACTCGAACGTCGATGGCTGGAACATCCAAGCCTTTGGAAACCCGGCTTGCAATCCACTAGGGTGGGATTGGCCCGCGGGTGCTGTTTGTGCGTCCAAGACCGATCACCCATCAGAAGAAGTTTGGTTGATTCTCCCGGCCCCGACGGCCCTTTTGCAGCCCGAACAACTTTTGCAAAACGACAGCGATTTTGAGCTAAGTATTTCCAAAACCGGCTGGGATGTCTTCCGAAAAATTCTCAACCCTCAAGCAACGCTATCCCCGTCGGCCAGCCCAACACAGCTCGCACAACTCGCCCCCGAACTGACCCCATTCTGCGAGCCGACTCCCATGGCACTCATCCCAGCAGCGGCCCTGTCCGATCCACCCTGGATGGCCTGGCAACCCGGCCAATGGGAACTACTCGCCCAGGTCCTCGAACGTCTCGGACAGCCGCCAAGCCCCATCTTCGAGGACTGGAAAAGACAGCTTGCGCTGTGGAACTTCGTCCCATCGGACTCGAAGCTCGAAGACCACTTGCCCGACGTGGCCCACCGCTTACTGGTTTCAAAATCCGGGTTGCTCCTACCTCTGCATGAACTCAAGCCATCGGTCCCAAGCAGGGAAGGGGGCATCGCCAAGCCTAACATCGCAAAGCCTAAAACTGCCAAGCCTAACACTACTGCCAAGCCCACCAGTTCAAAGCTTTGGATCGGATTTGCTCTGCTTGCGATCCTCCTCGGATCGGTCGCGTTTGGTTGGCTGCCTCGACCTCAATCTCGATCTCAATCCGAGCCGCAGATAGCGACAGGCTCATCCAACAGTGCAGCCTCAGAACGCATGCGAGTCGAACCCATCAGCCAGCACGAGGAGCTTGAACTGGCTCGAACCGAACTGAGTGATTCCCAAGACCCCTCGGCCATGCTCGTCGATGATCAGCCCAAGAGCATTGACACTCTGGTCCGTGAGTCTTTGGAGTTGAACGTTTCATTAGCAAGTGCCCTGATGCCTGCCCAGCAGGCACAAGATCCCCAACCGGACCAGAAGGCAGAGGATTTGCCGGCCCCGGCGCAAGCAGAGCCTGAGCAGGAGCCGACCAAGTTGGTCATCTCACAATCCTTCCAAAAGAAGGAGTTTCGAGTTGGCCGAGGGTTCTCGACCAAAAAGGCGAAAGGAATTTTTACGTTGAATCTCGATAAGGGGCTCGAGGACAAGCTCCACATCAACGGTGCGTTGGCACAAGAACTCGTCGGTGAATCGACAGGCCAGTGGCGAATCAGCATGGACGATTTGGAGGCCGAACTGGTCTTGATGGTACAAAGCAAACCCGCCTCGCGCTGGCAGGTGGCTTACTCGGTCCAAATCCCATCCCAGGCCGGTGGGCCCAGAGTACCGCTCGAGCCCAAAGATCCTGAGATGGTTTTGAGACGTTTGGGCCAGTACGACGTTTGGTTGCGAAGCACCGTCGATCAGTGGAGGTTTTCAGCTCCTGGGACCGCCGGGGCTGGCCAAGCCAACTCGGCCCAGATGGCCCGAATGTATGCGGCTCGGCAAAAAGAAACCGAGCGAGCCATCAAGCGATGGCGGCAAATTGAGCAGTTGGCCGTCGTGGTGTTTGATTCGGTGAGCATTCAAGTCGACTTGCAACCCAAGCCGCCAGATGCCCCAGAGATGCTGGATAAATGAATTATTCCAGGTTGACTTGCCCTGTGCTTCGAGTAAGTTTACTTCGTCGAACTTTGCGAGTGGTGACCTGCGGCAATCAAGCCGTCAGGGCAACAGGGAACTCCGGTGAAAATCCGGGACGGACCGGCCGCTGTAAGTCGTCACTGCGAATCGTAAAAAATTCGCAGCAACATATCCTCCTTCTGTTGATTTCTTTCAAAATGAAGAGTGCCATTGGCTACGACCGCAAAACGCAATGCGGATCGAACGGCTGAGAAGGCAGTGAGGGTGTGGAAGACGGCAAGTCAGAAGACCTACCACGCGAAATCGTAGCCAGTTGCCTCCCGGGTTTGAGGTGGTTGCGGTGAAAATCCCAATGGGATGCCCAGTTGGATCTGTATGAACGTGTACGGGCCTCCATGGACCCATTTCGTGCACACTTTTTCACACACGAACGGTTTTTCCCCATGCGTTTTCCCATCCGCACGCTTCTAGCGATCGCTTTACTCGGATCATTCGCACAAGCCGACATCGTCGGCTTCGAAGGCAGTACGCTCTATTCCCAAGGCTCCAGCGGACGCTACTACAACGGCGATCTGGGAAATAACACCACCAACAGCCAAGGCTGGAGCAACGGCGGTGTTCACTTCTCAAACTCCTACACCTTCGATAGCCAATACAATTATGGCTACTGGTCTGGGGTCTCTTACTCGCGTGTCAATGCGGGTAACGTCTCTGGTTATGAAAACCAATACGCGTCCAAGCCCGGGACTGGCTCGGAGGGCTCCGAACACTACGCGATTCTCTACAACTCTTTCTCCGGTGATGCGGTCGTCACGTTTGGCGCCCAAGTCCAATTGTCCTCGATCGATATTACGAATACGGCGTATGCTTACTTTTCAATGCGCGATGGAGATCAGTTTTCCAAGAAGTTTGGAGGGGACTCAGGCATCGACGCAGATTTTTTTAAGCTTGAGATCCAAGGTTTCCGCGGTAGCGCGTCGACCGGTACGGTCGAATTCTACTTGGCCGATTACCGCTTCGAGAACAACTCTAAAGACTACATTGTCGACGCGTGGAATCGCGTGAACGTTTCGAATTTGGGGGCGATCGATTCGCTCAAGTTTGCGCTGAGCTCAAGCGACAACGGCCAATTCGGTATGAATACCCCCGCTTACTTTGCGATGGACCGAATCGAGTTCTCTGCGGTCCCCGAGCCAGGCAGCATGGCGCTCGTGGGCTCTGCGGCCATCGCCTGGTGGCTTCGAAGAAACAAGAAAAAGAAACGCATAAGACCTAAGTCCTAATTCGCTCCACATCATCACAGGCGCGCTCGGAGCCTACCACCGGACTCGTCCGGTGGAGGCGTAACTTCCAGCTACCTTAATGTCGTAGCTAGGAGTCATGGCCCCACCGGCGTGAAGCCGGGTGGTGGCCTTGCCTCGCCTCGATGATGCGGCTGGCACTCTCCAGCGCGATCCGCAGAGAATCGGCGTCGGTCAGATGGCTCCAGGACAATCGCACCGCGCCACTTAAGTGTGGTTCGCTGAGTCCCATCGCCGACAGCACGTGGCTTGCCGTAGCACAAACGCTGGTGCAAGCGGCCCCATCGGAAATCGAAATATGCTCGCTCAGCGATTCGAGCAGATCGTCTGCGTCCCAATGTGGAAACGACACGTTGAGCACATGCGCGAGTCTATGCTCGGCCGCTCCATGGACCCGAGCCCCGTGCGAAACGGCCCACTGAGATACGATCGCTCCGAGCCGCTCGCAAGCTTCTTGACGCAGTGCATGCTCGGAGAGCGCAAGCTCGGCGGCTAAGCCAAATCCTACGATCAAGGGGACCGGTAAGGTTCCTGATCGCAGTCCCAACTCCTGACCACCACCAACCATGACCGGTTGCAAGACAGCCGATTCGTTTCGGTTCCTGCGAACGATCAACGCTCCAATCCCCTGAGGCCCGAATACTTTGTGGCCGCTGACACTCATCGATGTGATGCCCGGATGTCTTAGTTGCTCGAGATCCCTACCAAAGCCTTGGGCTGCATCGACATGCATCCACACCCCTTTCTCTTGGGCCGCTTGGCCGAGCCGTTCGATCGGTTGGATCACCCCGGTTTCATTGTTGACATGCATCAAGCTCACCAGCAGTGTCTCGGTGCGAATCGCGTCGATCATTTCCTGGCTGCAGATGCGGCCGGTGCTCTGGGGCTTGATCAAGGTCACGTCGAAACCCCAGTCTTGCATCCGCTGCAAAGGTTCCAAGACCGCTTTGTGCTCGATCGCCGAGCTGACGATGTGCATCTTGCCGGTCCTGCGACCGTGCTCGGCTAGGCCTAGAATTGCTAGGTTGTTGCTCTCGGTTGCTCCGCTAGTAAAAAAGACCTCGTTGCGTTTAGCACCCACAGTACGACCGATCTGGTCGCGAGCGATGTGAACCGCACTCTTAGCGTTTTGGCCATGCAAGTGCGGGCTCCCTGCGTTTCCCTGCAGGGATCGATACGCTTCGAGGATCGCTTGCAAGACCCTCGGCTCGATCGGATTCGACGCGTTGCAATCGAGGTACACAGGACTCATGCTTTAACCCGCATCAGTTTGGCGACACGTTCCAAGGCTGCCACACTGTAGCATATCGGATAATGCTTTTCATAGTACCAAAGCTTGGCAAAGTAAAACCCGATGGGACTCGCTGGGAACTGAGTTCCTTCTGCCGTGTGTTGATGGATCCAAGCCACTCCGCGAAACATGGCTTGTCGGCAATCGAAAACGAGGATTGGATCCATACCAGTATCCGCAGGCGATCCGGTCGCATGTTGGCAAAGATCGGCCAAGGCTTCGACGGCAATCGCCGTCTCCTCGATCGAACCGATCGAGCTAGGCTCGAGGCCCTTGTAGGCGCTCTGCAGGGAGTCTTGATCGGCTCCGGTCCAGCTCCCATCGGCCTGCTGGGCCCTGACCAACCACTTTGCTGCCATCTCAACGCGTTTTTGGATTTCTAATTCGGTGGATTGCGCAAGCCACGGTTTCTCGCTAGCGGCAAGCCAAGCCATGAGCACTCGGCTGGTCCCATACGTGAGGTTTTCCTCGTCTTGAACGTATTGATTGCCAAACCAAAGAGGGACCCAAGCTCCATTCGTGCGCTGACGTTGCTTTAAAAATCGCATCGCCTGGAGAATCGCGTTTCGCATGCGGATTTGCATTTTTGCATCGGCGAATTCGTACCACGATAGCCAAGCTCGGATCGCATGGGCCGTGATGTCCGGGTTGGATCGGTCGAAAGGCAACGTGCCCCAACCTCGGCAAAACGTCGGAATGCCTCCATCGCGATTCTGCAAGTCCATGAGCCAGAGAGCTCCAGCCAAAGCTTGTCGAGCGAGTTCGGTTTGGCCAAGTTCGGTTTGGCGATTTTGCTCACCAGATTTTGCCTCGGAATGTCCTTGGTCGTAAAAAGCCTTCAGGGCGAGCATCGCACCTGGGGTATCGTCCGCGTCGGGAACTCCTCCGCTCAAGGGGGTCCAGGACCATCCGCCAGGTGCAGCGTTGGTGAAGGGATGGATCTGAGTGTACTGTTGATCGCAGATCCAGCTTTTTAGCGAAAGTTCGCTAGAAAGAATCGACTTGCAATCCTCGCAATGGCTCAAGGCGTTGATCGAGAGGGTTGAGACCCAGGTTGCAAGATGCGTATCGATCGCCCAGCTTCCGTCTGGGCGGAACGTATCGAGCAGAAACGCAACTCCTTGGGTCACCGCCGAGTGATCGCCATAGCCAGCAGCTATCAGCGCGATGGCGACAAAGCTTGTAAGCGGGATGGCTTCGAGAAATCCACCGCTTGCAGGTTGGATCGATTCGAGCACCTTCAGGCATCGAGCGCTCGCGGCATTCCTTGCTAGTTTTGCCAGCGGATTCCAGGTTGGAGCTTTGCGGTGGCGGACCAATCCGATAGCGATTAAGGCAGGCAGAGCGTAGCTGACGACAGGTAGCTTCATCGCAGCAAACCAGCTCTTAGGGAAAGCAGCCAGTTCGAACGGTAGTTGCGGTACGAGCTTCCAAGCTTGAGCCTCTGAGTTCCCCAAGCGTCCGGTGCACGCCAGGGCCATGAGGATGGGGACCGAGAAGGTTTGGTCTTTTCCGTAACGAGCCCGGACGGCTCGGGCGATGTGCTCAGGATCTAGGCTCCCTGCGGCACGCTCGATCCAGGCTTGTGCCTTTGCCTCTGCGGCTTTTCGATTCTCCTTTCGATTCTCCAATCCGGCATCGCTACCATTGAGAGCACCCCAGACCAATAGGGTGGTGCTGATGTTGCTATGGCTCTTGAGGGTATCCCCCCACCCTCCATCGTCATTCTGGTTCTCGATGAGCCAGAGCCGTGCCCGATCGATTCGATCGAGGATCGTGGTGCGCTGCTGTTGATCAAGCTTGGAGTTTTTGCGCACATGGGCTTCCAAGGCGCAGACGGCTGTGGCGGTCGATAGGGCACTGCTCGAGAGTTCTCCTTCCCAGTAGCCATCGGCATTGCGCTGTGCCAGGAGTGAGCGACGCGCATTTTCCGCTAGGGACTCGAATTTGCCGGGCTGCTCGGGTTCGATACACAAAGGTTCGTTCATGGCATCACCAGAAACTCAGGTGTCCCAAGCTCAGGAGCCCGTAGTAGGTGTATTCGATGTCCAGTGCGTCGTCTTCCCAACTGCCGACAAACCCGCCTCGAGCGGTCCATAGCGTATCGAGGTAATCGAGATTTTTTTCTGCGATGAGACCTAGGTCAAACGACGTCGTGCTCAGAGCATGCAATGCGGTGGCCGTCGACAATAGGTCTGGCATGACGATCCCAGATCCGACACAAAAGCCACCGTCTTGATGCATTTGAGACAAAAGCCAGTCTCGCACACTGTTGCCTTCGTTGCTGCCCAAGTGGCGAAACAGCGAGGCGGCCGCTGCGGTTGTGGGTACGAGGCCAAAGGGCAGGTCGGGGCTGTTGGAGTAGCCGCCGTCTTGCGAGAGACGACCGCGGATGCACTCGAGCATTTCGGGTTCCGAGCCGAGTTGGTAGCCGATGTCTTGGGCCAATCCCATTGCGACATAGCAGCCGTAGAGCGAGCCGTGGGATTCGCTCGGATCGGTGAAAAAACCCCCGTCTGCGGCGCGGAAGTGTTCCATACGAAAGATTGTTTTTTCCCTCAAATCTGCAGGCCAAAGATCCCTTGGTAGGAAAGCCCAGCAGCGGGCCAAGCACGACAGATCGATGAGGTTGAGCTCCGCAATGCGGTGGTGCTCAGATCGCAAATAACCGGCTAGAGCATCGACCGGCAGGGGCATTTGCAGGGCCATGTAGCCGGCGATCCCAAAGGTCGAATAGTACAAATCCGGCTTGCCCTCACGATCGCAAAATCCACCACCGGAGTGATGTTGCGATCGGAGAAAGTCTGCGACCAGATCGGTCGAATCACCTAGCAACTTGGGGGCTAGGCGTGCGACTTGCAGCATTTCTAGTCTCAAACTCACTGCACCAATCCTTCACTTCGACAGTGAATATCTTGCTGATAACGCGCCGCAGTAGGCCTTTGACGCTCGGGTTTTCCAGTTCGGTTAGGCAACGGATGGCCTCTTCTTTGTAGGACTCTTGGAGAACTCGGCATCGATCGTCGATCTGGTACTCGGAGAACAACTTCTCGATTTGCTCGAGCTCCTCGGCCGTACATTGCTTGCGCCATGCTCGATCTACCAATTCCTTGTGCTGGGCGTTGCCACGCACTCTTTCGTAGAGCAGAGCCAGCGGCAGCGAGGGCCTCATAGCTTGCAAGTCGCTGAGCGACTCACCGCTGACCATGTCCTCGAGGTCGTCTCGGATTTGATAAGCGATCCCCAGTGCGTCGCTGAATCGGCTGATGACGCTGCAGACACTCTGGTCGCAGTTTGCGGCCAAGGCTCCGAACTGGAGAGCTACCTCAAAGGCAGTCGAGGTCTTCTTGCGGAAGATATCAAGCACTTCGTTTGAAGACAAAGGACTCGGCGATTTGGCCCACTGGAACTCAGCGCCTTGTCCCAAGCACAATGTGCGGTGACCGCTTGCTGCAACCTTGCTGATCGCGATCCGCTGCTCGGCGGACAAACCGCAATCGGCGATCAGGGCATAGCCATCCCCGAGAAGCAAATCACCTGCATTCAAGGCGACGGCGACACCTTGTTCGCTATGAAGCGTAGGTTCACCGTATCGGAAATCGTCGTCGTCCTCGATGTCGTCATGGACCAACGAAGCTTTGTGGAAGCACTCGGCGGCTACGGCGAGTTTCTTGAGCGACATCGGAACCTGCATTGCGGAATCGTCGACCATCGATTTCCAGACGCAGGCTGTCAGGAACGGCCGCCAGCGTTTTCCGTTCTTGGCCAACCAAGCTCGTGCGATTTTCTCGGTTTGAGTTGGAGCCGGACCCATAATCTCCTCTAGCGAATCTTCGCCGAACCACTCTTTGACCTCGCCGCGGAGGTGATCGAGATTGAGCCTGTAGGTCGAGTCATCGCTGGTCAAATGGATCGTCTCCCAAATCCATTCCAGATCGACCGTGACATCTTTGCAGTCGTCCTGGAGCAGCGGGATTGCCACACCAGGGATCGCCGCCGATTCCATGTATGGGAAGGCTTTCTCGAGGACGCTCAGGCAGCTGACCCCGACGATCGCATCGATCTTGCCGGTTTCGATGATCGCCATAACCAGCGCCGAACCTTCGGCAACCAGCACCGCATACCCCAATCGCTCGGCTTGTTCCTGCAACTCTTGGATGGTGCACAGGCCACACTGCTTGCACAGAAGCCCAAACTCATCAAACGGAGCAGGGCACTTATCTTCGATCCGCATGCACTTGGGCAAGAGCAGCAGTCGTCTCTCGTAAGGGACGCGGGCGAGTTGATCACGCCAAACTTCGCTGTTGAGCAACACTCCGACGTAGTCGGTGTAAATCTCGGCTAGGCCCTGTTCCTGCACGCAGATTTCCGAGTGCTTGCGCAGATCGGCGATCGATAGCGGTGCGACCAATTTGGCATCGATGACGTATTGCCTGAGTTTGGCGCGGACCGATTCGCGCTCTGTCCGTGTTTGCGGGATGTTCTCTTTGGGCTTACGCTCACGCTGCACAGGCACCGCACGCGGCAACGTCATTATCGGCAATTGCATGAATGAATTCTTTCCTAGCGGATCAGGTATAAGCACCGAAACCAAAGTACCAATGCTTTTTGGCGAAGCGGTACACCCAGCTCTCTTCGGGGATTTCCTGGCCGGGTTGATGTTGGCTGGTGCGCGATTCGAGGGCTTCTAATTCTACCATGGCGGCTTGCCGTTGCGTGGTGTCGCCGGCGGAATGTTTTAGAACAAGTTGTTTGACTAGGTCTGGTCGTTCCAGCACGACGCAACCTCGGGTGGCGGCCGCCGAAGTCTTGCGGAAATCGGCCAAAAACTCCGATTTGGCCATGATTTGATAGATGCTCGGCCCGTCGTGGATGGTCTCTTTGGCGAATTGGATAATCGGACACGGCTCGATGGAACCCGATGGACCGATGTGGTGGCTGACCCCTGTGGCCATCGGGCACAGCGCTCCGCCTTGGTCGTCCCAATAGGGTTCGACGATCCCGATGGGCATCTTGGTCCGCATCTGAACGATAAACCGCCGCAGCTGGACAATCTCCTCAGGGGTCAGAGCCAACTCCGGAGAGGGCTTGGGCCCGACGACCCGATAGGTGTGGAACCATGCGTAATGAACGCCCAGGTCGATGAGTTTGCGGAGCCACTCCTCGCTGACCAAATCGTAGTTGGTTTTGCACACGCTCGTGGCCACCCCGACAATCAGCTTGTGCTTGATGGCCGTCTGCAAACCCAGCAGCGTTTTGTCGTACACGTTCTTGGCCCCGCGCCGTTGATCGCTGATGGGCTCAGTTCCCTCGATGCTAATCAGGGGTGTCGCATTTCCCGCCTTGCGAAGCCGGCTGGCGACTTTGTCGTTGATCAGTTGTCCGTTGGTGAAAATCTGGAAATAGCAATCTGGATGAGCGTCGAGTACATCGAGAAGATCCGGATGCATGAACGGCTCGCCGCCGAGGATCCCAAAGTAGCTGTTACCGTGCTTTTTCGCATCGGTGATGATCCTGTTGAGGTCATCCTTGCTGATCATTTGGCGAGGAGAAGCCACATCGACCCAGCAGCCCTGGCATCGCAGTTGGCAGGAGTTTATGATTGAGATAAACAGAAACGGCGGGAAATGGACCCCTTGCTTGAGCCGTTTTTTGTATTTTTGAACCGATCGCATCCCCTTGTAGCCAAAGTTGTATGCGAACTTCCAAAGCAACCGTTTGTCCACGGTGGTGAGCATGCGTGCTGCGAGTTTTGCGACCATGGCTTGTTGGGTAGGGGGTTAGGTTGCAGGTTTCGGGGATTGTTCTGCCAATGCTTGCTCGGCCAACACTTGTTCGGCTCGTTGCTTGGCCTGCTGGGCCTTGGCCTGGATTTGATCGAGACTCGGCAGGCTCGAAAGCACCTCGGCGGGTATATCCAGTCCATCGATGTCGTTTTGGAGTTTATCCAGACAACGCTTGCGCTCTTTCAGAGCCCGATCGTCATCGCGTTCCTTCGAGAACCGCGACTTGGCCTTCATGCTCCGATCCTTGAGCATCGAATAAATGTCACCACCGAGCAGCGAGCTGATGTCGACCTTCATCGCCTCGCGACGCAAGTCGTCCTGATTGATCTCGTCGCCGTTGATCGGGCCGGCTTTGTACTTGGGAAACAAAATCGCCACTTCAGGGCAAACTCGCGAACAGGCCGGGCAGTCGGTTTTGCAGTTGGTCTGGTTCTGGACCGTGATCTGCTTGTCTTGATTCACGCCGTAGACATCAAACAAGCAAAAGCTCAAGCACTGCATGCAGTTGGTGCACCGATCGTAATCGATCACTGGGAACCAAGGCTTCCAGTGAGGGCGGGCTTCGGAGACCCCTGCGGCGATGCCCTCGATGTACTCAAGGAGGCTCTCAAAGGTGTCGCTTTGGATATCGCGAGTGTGAATCTTGAGCACGCTGGTATCGGAGTCGAAGTCGGGTTGCTGCTCGAATGCTCCTAAAACAACCAATTCGGTATGGCCGAGATTCCCAAGCTTAGCATTCTCCGTGATGCGAGTGACGGTATAGCCTCGATCGAGCAAGGTCGGTACAAGTCTGCGTCGCAGGTTCGGATCGATGGGCTTGCTGTGGGCTCCCTCATAGAGCAAGACGCGGGGCCGTTCTCGGTTGGTTGCAATCATGGCTTGGCTCCTGATGCTTGGGTGTCAGAGGGATCGGACGCTTGAGTCGAATTCAAGTCGCTCGAAGCGATCCCTAGCTTGGAACAAACAGCATCGGCAGATTCGATCCGCATATTGAGAATCTCGATCTGTCCGGTTTTCATTTCATTTGAATCCAACGGAGCACCCGCTGCGGAAAACAGCCACTTGACCGCCCGGGGATAGCATGCCACGATCCGCAAGCCTGGTTGCTGCGACAGAGGGACCAATCCTGGATCTTTCCTGGCCGACATTTCACACAAGTCGCTCACGGACTCGAACGGTTGATCCGAATCGATCAATCGAGCCAAAACCTGGTCCTTGACCTCCTCAGGCAGCACCTTCGCATACGCGCAACGGCAGTAAAGTATCGGACGTTTTTCGCTCATGCATTCCTTAAGGATTAAGGGAGAGAGGATTGAGACAGATCAGGGATTCTCGCAGATGCCTTTTAACGCACAACGCGGTGGGTGGGAGTCGGAGGAAGCGGACGGAAAGCCGATGAGTGGATTTCCTGACTGGACACTCTAAACTGCTGACAAGCCTTGTGCAAGGACGTTTCGATCGCTTGCCGGAGTACTTCCGGGTCGGATTCCGCCCGCAAATTGACCGTTAACTCCCCTTGGTCGAGGTCTTCTAACAAGTGATGGGATTGCTCGACTTGGCCGTCTTCGCGGACCAAATTCGCCACGGCTATATCATTTCCCTGGTCCGGAAGGAGTGTTGCTTTGAGGTGTGCGATGGCCGCCTGAGCGGAAAGTCCAGGATCACTAAGCCCAGAGACACTAAGCCCAGAGCTTGCGAGTTCGGAGTGGATCGATTCGATGAATTCAACTAGGAATCTGTTGCCATCGAATTCCTGGCCACCGATTTTCCACGAAACATTCACCCAACCCAGCAGGGCTTCCCCCTGGGCGTAAATCTCGTAATCGACCTCCATGGTCGAACGCTTATTTAATTGCGAACTTTCCAACTGAGCAAACCATTCGGACAGCCCGTCTTCGTTTCTGGCGCTGATGGCTAAGACCTGACTCTTGGGGTAACGCTCCTGGAGGGTTTTGGTCAATCGATCCAAGCTATCTGCATCGAGCAGATCTTTTTTGTTGATCACGATCAAGTCAGCTTCTTCGAGCTGCTTGTCGTAAATGTAGTTGACCTTTGGAGAAAAAGTCTTGCCCGATAGCAGCTTGAGAAAACGCTGGGCCCGGATCGGATCGACCAGCACGCTCAGCGGTGCGATGCTGTATTGATCGCCGTACATCTGCTCCAAAGGATAGACCACTGTGGCGAGCAGATCGGTACAAGACCCTACCGGCTCTGCCAGGTACACATGGGGCTGCGCCTGGCGATCGAGCTCCTGGCTGGCTTGGACCAGCGAAGGGAACCTGCAACAAAAACAACCACCGGCGATCTCCTCGGTGGCAAAACCGCTCGAAGCCAATAGGTTCGTATCGACCAAGCCCTGGCTTTGGTCGTTGGAGATCAAGCCAACCCGCAGTCCCTGCTTGGAGAAATGCTCGGCAGCCTTGAGCATGCTGGTGGTCTTGCCCGCTCCAAGAAAACCACCGATCATGATGTATCTGGGAGTCAGCATTTCTTTGGTTGCTCCTGTTCCTGCGACAAAATCCGATCGATGGCCAAGTCCAGTGCCGAAACGTAACCCGGGCAATCGACCACCCGTACGTCGGGCTTGCCCCGTGCTATGTATAGCCAACCTCGATCGTACGGATCGCGGTCCATGAACGAAGGATTAGCGGCCAAGTCCTTATTGAACTCGACAAACTCACCTTGCATCACACTGTAGATATCCGAGACGGCTTTGAAACCCTCGATCCAGCCTAACGCCATCCCCGGCTCGATCGCATCCCCCCCCTTTTTTTGAAACTCGCACTCGACGAAATCACCGAGCATCCGCGTCGCAAAATGGGTGATCCCAATTCGAAACAGATCGGTTTCGAGCTCCTCAAGCCAAAAATGCGACAGCGCGTATCGATAGGTCTTGGGCAACCGAGTGGTGAATCGAGCACGTCGGTAGTAGACGGTATTGGAGGGGTCCACCGGCATGTGGAGTTGTGTCGCTAAGCGAGGAAACGATCAAAAGGATTAGTCTATCCTGTCGAGTTACCCAATTCAAGCCTCTCAATTCCCATCGCCAACCAACCTGCAATCGCGCTTGCCACCAACCCCACAAGTCCCGCCGGGATCTTGGTTACCGACTCTAAACCCATGCCGATGAGCCAAGCAGAAAACCCCACAAGCATCGCGCTGATCCCCACAATCGGCCTGGCTTGGTCCCTGGGACTCCATAACGCGATGACCATCGGTACAAACAACGAAACCAAAACGATCACCAAGGACAATTCGAGAAGTTCCATGATCGACTCGCCCGAATAAGCCACCACGAGCGACCCGGCGACAACCAGTGCGACACTCAATCTGGCAATCCAAATCGAATCTCGCCCCCGTACCATCCGGGGCCACCGTGCCATCAAGGGCTTAAGCAGATTCTGTGAGACGATCGACGCCTGGCTGAGGGTCGCCCCGGCAGAGACCGCTAAACACAAACTAAACATTCCGACGATCAACAGTATCTGGAGCGGTTGGCTCAAGTAGCTCGTCGCGATCTGGTTGATGGGCAAATCCGAATCCTTTAATCGTCCCCCAAAACTCCAGCGGGCCGCAAGACCTAGGTACAAAGGGATCAAGCCAAAAAGCAAATACAACACTCCCGCGATCACGCACATCCAACGCGCCGTGCTGGCACTCTTTGCCGATGCAACCCGCTGCTGAATGTCCTGGCCTGGTACATTCCCAAAAAGACCGATTGCAAGCACGCTCAGGATCGCCAGGAACTTTGGCGGTGTCGAACCGTCGATTTGTAAATGCCCCGCAGGTGCCGCCTCGATCACTCGATTCCAGCCCACCAACGGGTTGCCTTCTCCTATCCGAGTCGTGGTAACTCCAAAGAGAACAAGCACACTGCAAATCGAAACGACAATCATGATGGAATTGGCCCAAGTCACCGACCACATCCCCCCCCAAACCACGATCGCCAAGGTCGCCAGTGCAGATAGGAAAATGGCGATCCACAGCGGCACCTCCAGCGTCGATTCCAAGAGCTGTCCCATGGCCAAAAACTGTGATCCGATCCAAAGGAAAAACGACGGAACCTGGATCACACAACTGAGTCGCTCGGCCAGAGGCCCAAACTGATCGCGATATAAATCCGCTACCGTTGCAGCTCCGGAATTCCAAAATCGCTCAGCAAAGAAAAGTCCTGTTACGATGAGTGTCCCTCCGCATGCAATCGGATCGAGTAGAACTTGGCTCAATCCCCCTTGGTACATCTTCGACGAGGACTCAAGCACCGAGGAAGAACCAAACCAAGTCGCGAGCAGGGCCAAGATCGAAAGCCACAGCGGGACCTTGCGGTCGGCTACCAAAAACTCCGTCTGAGACTCGACCCCTCGGCCCGCCAATCGACCGACCCATACCAAGACACTCATCAGGAGCAATAAAACAATGCCCAGCGTCAGCTTGCCTGTCGAGGATAACTCCGTGAGCTCTAACATCTAATAAGTGTGCCTGTGACTGATCGGACTGATCGGACTGATCCGACTGATCCGACCGATCTAATTTGGTAGATACAACACACTAGGGTGCGGGAACCCCAGTTTCTTGTCCACGATATTAAACAGCGGCTGGCCTGCTAAATAACGCGTGAGATTCTCACAGATCAATCGAGTCGAATCATCATAACGTGGGCCAGACTGCGCACCCACATGCGGCGTGATGAGCACGTTGGGATGGGCATACAGAGGGCTTTCCGGAGGCAGAGGCTCGACAGCCGTTACATCCAATCCGGCACCGGCCAGTTGGCCTCGGTCAAGGGCCTCGACCAAGTCCCCTTCGTTGACGCATTGACCCCGAGCGACGTTGATCAGCCAAGATCCTCTGGGCATCGCGTCAACGATCTTGTGGTTGATAATCCCTTTGGTCGAAGCGTTCAATGGAAGGGTTAAGATGAGCATATCAGACCATGCTGCAAGCTCGAGCAACTGGGTATGGGGCAAGAGTTGCTCGACCTCTGGCGGCTTATGCTCAGGGAAGTAGTCTGTCGCTCGGATCGTGACGCGAAACGGTGATAGGACTTGTGCAAGTCTGCGTCCATTTCCCCCGAGTCCTACGATCCCGACGCGTTTGCGATGGAGGTCTGCTGTCGGTCTTCGCACAAACTCATGCTTCTGCTGCTGACGGTAAAACACGGGTATCCCGCGCAACAGCCCCAAGAGCAGAGCCAATGTCTGCTCGGCGACTTGGTCGGCAAACAGCCCCGAAGCACTGCAGACAACCACTGGGGACTGGATGATCGATGGGGCCAGGCAGTGATCAAGACCTGCAGCCGAGGACTGGATGAACTTCAACCGGCCACTGGCCGCGACCCGATCCCAATCGACCGGTACTTTCGCATGCCCCACAAAAAGATCCGCTTGATGGATCAGCTCGGGAATGGTCTGCTGGTCTGCGACCAGGAGTCGATAATCCGGAGCGGCTCGTTGGATCGCTTGCAAATGGCGATCCTCAGTCGGATAGCAGACAACCAGTTCTTTCATTAGGGAGCTGTTTAATTAGGCCAAATCGCGATCTTCGAACAAAAGCAAACCCAACAGGGTAGCCATCAAGAAGTACATCACCGTGTAGATCAGGACGCTTGCAAGCACGCTCCAAGGGATCCCGATATCTGAGTCGATCGCAGCTTCCATCGAGAAGAGGCTCAAGTTCGGGACGGCTGCCGAGATCAGCTGTGAAAAGAATTCAACCAGCGGCAGACCACCTTCGGCACTGGCCACGATCGTCGGCGTCAAATGCCCGAGCATGTAGATCGAGAAGCAGATCGCAAAGTTAGCTACGAAGGAAAGGCGCGTTCCGAGGGCAACCGAAATCGCACCAAGCACGACGGCTTGAAAGAAGGCCATCGCCAGTCCGGGGATCGTTTGCATCATTTCGAAATGGCACTGACGCCAATCGGGTTGCTCGAGCGACGATTCCCGAGCATCGTAAATCGGCTTGTAAGCAACCGCGAGCAGTTCGATCGATCCGAGGACCAGGAACATAAACATCACGATCCAGAAGATGCCTAGCATCTTGCCAATGATGAACGATCGTCGGTGAACCGGTTTGCTCAGTAGAGTCAGCGCCGTACGACCTTCGATCTCTTCGTTGACCGAAGTACTTGCCGACCATACCGCTTGGAATGTACAAGCGATGAGAATGAGCGTAATTCCATTTTCCTTTAAGAATTTGATGTCTTCGCCAAACGTGATAAACGGTAGGAAGACAAACAGCAGGATTGCGATGCCGACCAAGCACATCAAGAACAGAGGCAAGGGTTGCGAAAGTTCGCTCTTTGCCGTGGTCAGCGCGATCGCGGCCGCCTTGGGTGCGATGGCTTGCATCAAGAAAAACAGCAGGCCGAACAAGGCCACAAACACACCAGCCAACAAAAAGGTCGCGGCTTGCGGGACCGCTGGAGAGGTCGTCAGGGCAACGCTCAGGGTCGCCTCGCCAATCTCCTGGTTTTGGACCCAAACCTCTGCACCTTGAAACAATGGCAGTGGGCACTTCTCTGCACCCATTGTCCGGTTCCATCCGAACGCAACGCCACTTTCGGCCTGAAAACCCGCGCCGCGAAAATCTGCAATTGACGGGCCGTCGCCAATCAAGAGGTTTTTATCCGACTGCAGCTTGATCCCCTGAAGCGTCTTGACGTCGTATCGCAGTGGTATGGATACGAACTTCGCTTCGTTGTCCGATTGGATCCCCGGGATAGTGAACTTCTGATCTTTGGCCCCCGCGTTGCTCGAAAAGACCTCAGTGAAATAGTAGGGAAGACTCGCGAAGGCTTCGCGAGGGGATTCGACCAGAAAGCTCGACGCCAGTCCGATGATCGAGAGTAACCCCAGAACGCAGAGCATGTAAAACCCAACGCCGTCGGATACCAACGACTTGAGCTCGAGCATAAATCGGTGGCTCGAACAGAATAGCAGCGCCCACCATAGGATCGCAAAAAGCAACCCGGTCGCGAGCATAAACAGAACGTACTCGTCCATCGCGTACTCGCTACTGGACAAACCGGCTCCAAACACCGGTGCAAAGACTCGGCTAGCTAGAAAGGTGCAAACAAGCGTCCCCAGGGCGGCAACGCCATGGGCGATACCCGTGCTGCGGAGGGTATCCAAAAAGGAGACTTTCGAAAGCAGATAACAAAGCCCCAGGAAGACCCCCAACGCCATCAAGCCAAAAATCACACCGATCCCCAAGAACCAAACGGGCGTAAGCCACCTTGCCATCCAAAAGTCCGTCACGCCCAAAATTCCCGGCGTCATGTTCGGCAAAAGGTCGGTCAGTACATTGGAAAACATGGCGAATCGAATCGTTAGAAAAGATTGGTCTGAGCTCGGAGGAAACCTTCTAGTCTCCGGTCGTACGCTCCAGCTTGGCTGTCGGTTCGCTGAGGGCTGGGCCCGAAGCGGAAGATTTTCAAAGCCTCACGATTTTTAAGGCAAATCCCAAAGGACCGTTCTGCCCCCAGCCTTCAAGTTGGAATTCCAGGCAGAACAGGCCAGCGAAAGCCCCTTTTTTTGGCGGAATATCCGTTACAATCGCAAAGCATTGGAGCAAGATAGAGCGTTAGATCCAACGCCAAATCCATCCCTTGCCATTCCCGCTCGCGAACCCTTTCGATCAACCATGCTCACCGAATCTCTGTTTTTCATCGCTCAAGGCGCTTCGAATATCACCTCTAAAGGGGCCTTGCTCGTCGTACTGCTGGTCTTCGGTGCGATGGCGGCCCTGGTCTGTATAGGGCTGCTATGGAATTTCGGAAGCCTGTGGCTACAAGCCATGATGAGCGGTGCGGATGTCTCCATGCCAAGCTTGATCGGGATGTACTTCAGGCAAGTCCGCTCGTCGGTCATCGTCAACGCCAAGGTCATGGCGGCCCAGGCCGGATTGGATATCGATCGTACAAACGGCATCAGCACCCAACGCCTCGAAGCCCATTACCTTGCCGAAGGCAACGTCATGAACGTTCTCAACGCGATCATCGCCGCACACCGCGCCGGAATCGATCTAGACTTTGACCGCGCCGCGGCGATCGACCTTGCAGGCCGCGATGTGCTCGATGCAGTCCGTACTTCGGTCCACCCCCGAGTGATCGATTGCCCTGACCCACGCTACAGCCCAACTGGATTCCTCTCGGCGATCGCAAAGAATGGTATCGAACTGAAAGTCAAAGCCCGAGTGACGGTCCGCACCAACCTCGGACAACTCATCGGCGGTGCCACCGAAGAGACCGTCATCGCCCGCGTCGGTGAGAGCATCATCAGTTCAATCGGTTCGAGCGAAACCCACTTGGCCGTGCTGGAAAACCCAAACCTCATCGCTCGAACCGTTCTCAAACGAGGGCTCGATAACCAAACCGCTTTTACCATCGTCTCGATCGATATCGCACACATCGAAGTCGGTCAAAACATCGGAGCACGACTCCGGGCCGACCAAGCAGAAGCCGACGTGCGGATGGCCCGAGCCCAAGCCGAGCAGCGCCGGGCCGAGGCCATAGCTCAAGAACAGGTCATGAAGGTCGAAGTCGCCCGAAACCGAGCCAACCTCGTCCTTGCCGAAGCCGAGGTTCCCCAGGCGATGGCATCAGCCTTCCGAAGCGGCCATTTCCAAACCCAAGAATAAAGTTTTACCCATCCTCTCGATTCGATCCCCCTAAGGGTTCCGCGGAGCTTTCCATGCGTCTTGTATTCCCGTTGGCCTTGGTGATCGCAATGATTTGCTCCTCGGTCATGACAAACGCCCAGACCAATACCATCCGCGTCGGAGTCATCGGCTTGGACACCTCCCATGCCGGCGCGTTTTTCAAAATCATGCGCGAGGCGCCGGCAACGAGCCCGATGGCCCGCTTAAAAATCGTGGCTGCGTTCCCCGGAGGCAGCCCCGATATCCCATCGAGCACCGACCGATTGCCAAACTACACCAAAGAATTCCAATCCCAAGGAATCGAGATCGTCGATTCGATCGAGACGCTCCTCTCGAAGGTCGATGCGGTGATGCTCAATAGCCTCGATGGCCGCAAACACCTCGAACAAGCTTATCCGGTATTCAAGTCCGGCAAGCGGGTCTTCATCGACAAGCCCTTGGCCGCAGACCTGACCGATGCGGTCGCAATCGCCAAACTCGCAGAGCATTTCAAGACCCCTTGGTTCACTTCCTCTTCGCTGCGATTTACCCCCACCATTCATCGCTATCGAGAGAAAACGGACCGCAAGATTCTCGGTGCACACGCATGGAGCCCATGCTCGCTCGAGACCCATCACACCGATCTGACTTGGTACGGCATCCACGGAGTCGAAGCCCTCTTTACAGCCATGGGTGTAGGTTGCCAGGAGATCACACGGACCAAGACCGATGGGGCTGACGTCGTTGTGGGGCGTTGGAAGGACGGTCGCATCGGTGTGTTTCGCGGAATCCGCAGCGGCACCCAAGGATACGGGCTGACCGTCTTTGGAGCAGATTTTTTAGAGAACGATGCCAAGTACGAAGGCTACGAACCGCTGGTCGTCGAGATCGCAAAATTCTTCGCCGGCGGAGAGCCGCCCGTATCGAGCCAAGAGTCCCTCGAAATCATGGCGTTCATCCAAGCCGCCCAGCAATCCAGCGACCAAAAAGGGATCCCCGTGACGCTCCAGAGCGTCATGGAGCAAGCAGACGAGCAATCTGCAAAAAAGATCCAAGCTTGGCTCCGATAATCTTTTGGTTTGTTAAGCTTATCGCCGTTTCTGGCCCGAAGAGTCTATAATCTGCATAGCCCAGACATGATAGCCCAGTCATGCGTGCGACCCGTATGCCGGTCGTATGGATTCGCCCACACACGCTCGGTCCATCCCTCGATTAATCACTCGAAACCAACGCAAACAAGCAACCATGAGACGACTCAACGCTGGCGGAGGCTGGCAAGCCGTTCGATACACGTTCCGCAAGGGTTTCGAATCCGGCGGAATTTGGAAGATGTACAAGGCCTTGCGGTCGCGAAACGCCTGCAAGACCTGCGCCCTTGGCATGGGCGGCCAGCACGGCGGGATGGTCAACGAGCACGGCTCGTTCCCAGAAGTCTGCAAGAAATCCTTGCAAGCCATGGCTGCCGACATGCAACCGGCGATCACGGCCGATTTCTGGTCCAAATTCGCCCTTCCCCAAATGAGTCGCTGGACCCCGCGGCAGCTCGAGACCAGCGGGCGATTGATTCAACCAGTCCTCTATGAGCACGGCAAAGCCAACTACCGCCCGATCACCTGGACCGAAGCCTTTGGACGTATCAGCGCCAAGCTCAAAGAGCTCAAGCCCGAGCAATCGTTTTGGTACTTCAGCGGTCGTTCGAGCAACGAAGCAGGTTTTCTCTTGCAGCTCTTTGCTCGTGTGTATGGGACCAACAACGTCAATAACTGCAGTTACTACTGCCACCAAGCCAGCGGCGTAGGGTTGCAAACCACGCTCGGGACCAGCACCGCCACGGTCGTGCTCGAGGACCTCGACAAGTGCGATACGGTGTTCATCATCGGAGGCAATCCGCCCAGCAACCACCCTCGCTTGATGACCAGCCTGATGCATCTGCGAAGGCGTGGCGGCAAGATCGTCGTGATCAATCCCATCAAGGAGTTGGGGCTGATCAAATTCAAAGTTCCCAGCGATCCGATCAGCATGGTGTTTGGGACCAAGATCGCTACGCATTATGTGCAACCGCACATCGGAGGAGATCTAGCGCTGCTCACTGGGATCGCCAAGGCGACCGTCGAGATGGGCAAGCACGACTTAGAGTATTTGCAGCAGCACACCAATGGCTCGGCCGAGTATCTAGCCGATTTGGCCGATCGGCCCTGGAGTGAGATCGTTGCCAAGAGCGGCGTCGATGAAGCGACCATACGGGAGCTTGCTGGGGTCTATTGCCAGAGCCAGGGTTCGATCTTTTCGTGGACGATGGGCATCACGCACCATACGCATGGGGTTCAAAACGTCCAGTCGATTGTCAACTTGGCATTGCTTCGCGGAATGATCGGGCGCCAGGGGGCAGGGGTCATGCCCATCCGCGGCCACTCGAACATCCAGGGGATCGGATCGGTAGGGGTGACGCCCAAGCTCAAGGATGAGATCTTTCAAAATCTCACGAACAGCTTTGGGATAAAGTTACCGACCACACCCGGTCGCGACACGCTCGATTGCATCGAGGCAGCCCATCGAGGTGAGCTTAAGTTCGGTTTGTGTTTAGGGGGGAATTTGTATGGCTCGAATCCCGACGCACAGTTTGCCGACGAGGCGCTACGGAATTTGGACATGCTCGTGATGCTCAATACGACGCTCAACACCGGACATGCCAATGGGTTGGCCAAAGAGACGATTGTTTTGCCGGTTTTGGCCAGGGACGAAGAGCCCGAGCCGACCACCCAGGAGTCGATGTTCAATTACGTGCGGCTCAGCGACGGAGGGCCCAAGCGACTGCCGGGTCCGCGCAGCGAGGTGCATGTCATCGCCCAGATTGCCAAGTTGACTCTAGGCAAATCCGAGGCCATCGATTGGGAGCAGATGGAGCAGACCAATACCATCCGGCATTGGATATCCAAGGTGGTGCCTGGTTATGAGGCCATCGATCAGATCGCCGAATCCAAGCAAGAGTTTCAGGTTGGGGGACGGACGTTCCATAAAGCCAGGTTCAACACCAAGGACGGTCGAGCGCAGCTTGTAGTCCACGAGTTGCCCGAGATCACCCCGCTTGCGGCCAATCAATTAAGGCTCATGACGGTGCGGAGCGAGGGTCAGTTCAACACGGTGGTTTATGAGGATACCGATTTGTATCGGCATCAAGAGCGCCGGGATGTGATCTTGATGCATCCGGACGATTTGCAGCGGATGGGTTTCAAGCATGACCAGTTGGTCACGGTATCGAGCTCTACTGGCGCAATGCATAACATCTTAGCCAGGGGTTACGAAGACATTCGTTCGGGAAGTGCGATGATGTATTATCCGGAGTCGAATGTGTTGGTTCCACGGGTGGTGGATCCCAAGAGCCGCACGCCGATGTTCAAGAACATCATCGTCACGATCACCAAAGAATCCAACTGACCACTTAGAAAGCACCTAGCGTCATGTCCATCGAGCCGGCTTGGAAGCAACAGAATCGGGCACCTCGAATATTGATCGTCGACGACGACATCGATATTGCAGCCCCGGTGAAGTTTGCGATGGAGAATTTGGGGTATCAGGTTGTCCACATGCCTGATGGCCAGGCGGGGATCACGAAGTTAGAGAGCTACCAGCCCGACTTGATGGTCCTGGACATGATGATGCCCAGGCAGAGTGGATTTTTGGTGTTGGAGCATTTGCGCAAGACACAGCGGGATCAGATCCGGGTGATCATGGTCACGGGCAACGAGGGCGAGCGTCATCAGGCGTATGCTCGGATGCTTGGGGTCGACGAGTACCTTCACAAGCCATTTCTGATGGACGAGCTGGTCGGGCATGTCAAGCGATTGCTCGAGAAACCGTTTCCCGACGGAGAGGAACAGTCGGAGTCTACCTAGAACCGCTTAGAGATTCGCCAAGTAGAAAACCGTAGAGCCGGACCGCTGATGGACGCTGATGGACCGCTGATGAAACAGCCGAAATCGGTCAGTAGGATGGGACTCCGGTCCCGTCCTACTGACCCATCCGTTTATTGCCCTTAGTACAAACCACCGCCGTTTTCCGTGGTGTAAATCGTTCCTTGACTGACAAAGATCCGATAGGACGGAGACGCCAATCTTGCTAGGACGTAGCGTTGACTGGTGGACTGTTACAGGTCGAAGCGGACTGAGTCGATGTTCATCAGGCCGCTGCGATTCTGTGGATTGATGGCTTCAAAGAACAAGTCCGCGCGCTGGGCGGTTGGCTCGAGCTTCATGCTGCGCTCGTACCAGCCATCCCAATCGCCGTTGACGTCGACTTGCATCTTGCCAATAACCGGCCCATCAATCGACCCTTGATGGACACGAATCTCGCCACCCGCTCCAGCCGAACATACGCGGAATTGAAGCGAGCGGACTTGATCGAGCCGCACATCCTTGATCACAAAATACGATCCATGGTTGATCGCCCCAAGGAACTTGCCCTGGCCGGCTTTGCCGCTTGCAAGCTCACTCATGCCGACGACTTGGTCGGCTCGCTCGGCTTCCCTAAGCCGCGGTTTGAGTTCGATCGTTTTATAGCCCGTAAGCGATGGCAGCGATGGCCCCCCTAGGTCTTGGTACCGGGCCGTAAGCCGAATCGCGGCGCCTGCATTCTCGGGCTTCTGGCTCAACTCGATGGTGCCTCTCATCCCTCGGATTGTCTGGCTCGTAGGGTCTGGCTTCGCATCATAGACCCAAGCGACCATCTGCGAGACTTGTTCGCGGGTATGTTGGCCGTGTGGCAACATCGCTACCTTGCCCCACACCCCCGTCGAACCCTTGAGCACCCGATCGATCGACGCTTCCATCGCTCCAGCTTGGCCTCGGTACTTGTTTGCGATATCCAAAAACGACGGACCGACAATCGCTCGTTCCAATGCGTGGCAATTGAAACAATCGCTCGATCGCATCAGCTTTAATCCCACCGGAAGACTTTCTTCGTTGACGGTACTCGATCCACCTGCCAAAAGATTGGCTTGGACACTCACCCGATCCGGCGCGGATGCATCGAGATTGTCCAAGTCGGTTGTGCTGGTGATCTTTTCATCAGAGCTTCCATCCTCTTGGTCGGTGACCGTGACTTGATAAGCAAACTGTTGCCCGGCGTCAAAAAAGTCACCATCCTTGGGGCTTATAAATTCGATGATTGGGATCGAATTTCCGACGATCACCGGAACGACAGCTGTTGACGATGCCCCATGTGGATCCATCACTTTAACCTCGACGTTGTAGACCCCTGGCTTATCAAACGTGTGTTCGATTTGCACTCCGGTACCGATGCCAACCCGATCGGAGGAGTCTGCTGAATTGACTTTGGTCCAAGTAAACGTCAGAGGCTCCTTGTCCTTGTCGCTCGATGGCTCAGCAGAGAAGGCAAGCTTGAGTGGTTCTTTGCCTGCGAATTCGCCTTGGACGACCCGAGCCTGTGGCGTTCGGTTACCAGCTTGGTAGTCGACCCTCACCAACTTGGCATCCGGATTGACCCCCCATGTCTCTCCGTATTCGATGACATAGAGGGATCCATTTCTATCGAATTGCAAGTCGATTGGGCGGATGAATTTTTCGTTGGGCATGAATCGCTCCATCTTCTCGATGTTCGAATCCGCATCGAGCTTGACCGAGACGATCCAGTTCCTGGACCATTCGAAGATAAAGACCGTTCTGTCCATGGCAAGCGGAAATTGGGTCGTAGATTTTAGGTTCGGTTCGTGGTAGTAAGTCGGGCCTGCACAAGCAGTCCGACCACCGGTCCCGACCGCGGGGAACTCTTTGGACTCGCCACCTGGGTAATAGATCCACGCGGGTTGTGCGGGTGGAAGTTCTTTCACACCTGTGTTGAACTTCGAGAAGTTGATCGGCTTGGAGGGGTCGAACGCATTGCCGATCGATCCGGAGTTGAAATCGACTTGCAGGTAAGGTCGATTGTTGCCGATGAAAAGCGGCCAACCAAAGAAGCCTGCCTTGCGAGCTTGGTTGACTTCGTCGTAGCCGCGAGGACCTCGGGGACCATCTCCACCGGCATCGGGACCGACATCTCCCCAATACAGGAAGCCGGTCCGTTGGTCGATGTTCAGTCGCCACGGATTGCGGCATCCCATGACATAGATTTCTGGATGACCGACCGATCCATCTTTGGGAAATAGATTTCCGTCGGGGATGCTGTAAGTCCCATCGTCGTTGGGGCGGATCCGCAGGATCTTGCCGTTGTAGCTTTTGGTGTTAGCGCTGGTCCGAAGGGCGTTGAACGCACTTTTTTCTTCGCGTTCATCGATGGGTGCGAAACCTTGGGAGTCCCCAAATGGATTGGTGTTATCACCCGTGCCGATGTACAGACAGCCGTCGGGCCCGAACTCCATCGAGCCTGCGTGGTGGCAGCATTCCTTGCGCTGCTCTTGGTACTTCATGAGAATCTTTTCGCTCTCAAGATCCAGCGATCCATCGGCAGCGATCGCAAAGCGACTGATGTGTTGGCCGGTGAAGTCGGGTGGGGAGTATTGCAGATAGACCCAGCGATTCTCGGCGAACTTTGGATCCAGGGCGATACCGATCAGACCGTTCTCTTGTTCGGTGGTGACCTTGATCGAACCGATGTTCTTTACCTCGTTGCTGATTGGATCGATGGCTTTGATTTTACCGGCCAATTCGATCAGGTAGATGGTTCCCTCAGGCGCGATCGCCATCTCCATCGGCTGGGTCAGCCCGTTGACCACGACGGTCTTCTCAAATCGATTCGGATCAAAATCGCTTTCTTGGGCATGGGCTCCTGAAAGGCACACAGCCAGTCCACTTGCAAGTGTCCGGTAGGATAGAAGACGCAAAGAACGATAGGTTCGCTTCATGATGGGATGATTGGAAGGGTAATGGTAAGTGGTTATCTTTGTCGGATACGATCGTAGATGCGATTGAGTTCTGAGTCTTTGACAAGGCTCAGTTCGGTTCGTTTGCAGGCGTGCATGACGGTGGTATGGTCGCGACCCGAGAAATGCTCGCCGATGGTTTCGAAGGATTCGTCGGTCAGCTGCCGCATGAGCAGCATTGCGAGTCCCCGAGCCCTCACCACACCGGATTTTCGCGAAGGACCTGTCAAGGAGTCGTGGGTTAATTGAAATTCTTTTGCGACTCGTTTGAGCAGATCCCTGCAAGTCACCTTGGGAGTCCCGGCACCGACGATTTTTTCGATCTGCTTGATCGAGGTCTGTTTGACAGACGGGGTTTTTTGAGAGGTGTTTTTCAGTAGTGGGGATTTAGCAAACGATTCGGCATGCAGGTGGTGTGCCCACCGATTCAGGATACCTTTGAGTTGCAAGGCGTTAGGGGTGTCCTGGATCCGCAAGCAGAACTTGTGAATGTCGTCTTTAGAAAGTTCGGGTGCAATTTCGGTGGCGATTTTTTCCGCGATCGCTAAACGAGTCGCAGGGCCAGGCAATTTGACTGGAACGCTCAATCCGGCCGAGAGCAGACTCTGCAAGGAGGGATGCAAGCCGGACCGTAAGCGGGGCAGTTCCGGGGCTGTGAAGATCACCAACCGAGAAGCCTCTTCGGCTTCTTTGAGGATTTGCACCAGTTCAGCTTGGGCTGCTGGCTTGGTGGTTAATTCATGCAGGTTATCGATCAGCAATCCATCGCATTCTCGATGGATTTTACGGAAGCGGGCCATGTCGTCGGCCTTGATTCCTCGCTGTAGTGCTCGTCCGAACTCGGTACCGCTGGTTAAGGTTAACTTGCGATGGTTTTGGTCTCGGGACCATCGCCACAGGAGTTCATGGGCAAGAGTTGTTTTTCCTGTACCGTTAGGCCCAAACAAAACGATTGCAGATCGCTCGGCCAGTCGTTCGATCGACAATCCGGCAAAGAGTTCTTCGATGGCCCGGTTTTCTTCGCCCAGGATGAATTGCGAAAGCAGCAGGGCAGGGGGTGGGATGATCTGCTGTACACCGCGGCGCAGATTGATGCGATTTAGGTCGATCGTTGCGAGTTCTTGTGTTTTGCTCATAACGGCACTACTCGGCGGTGTCCAAATAAGGGTCCTGGCCCATCTCTCTTTGGATTTTAGTCCGTTCCTTTTCGTGATAAAGCAGCGCCATGCGATCCCGGAAATGTTTGCGTTCGACTTTTCGTTGCGCCTTGCGGAAAACAGAAGCCGTCGAGTCGCTGAAACGACCTTGCTCGCCGAGTTGCTTATAACGCTCGGAGGCTTTTAAGCCAAAACCGTTACGAAGGATTTCATCGTCCATGGCAAGGTATTGTCGGTGGGTACCCGGATCCCCTTGGCGTCCGCAGCGTCCGATCAGCTGCCGGTCGATTCGGGCCGCATCGTGGAGTTCGGTGCAGATGACCATCATCCCACCCAAGGCTCTCACGTCGTCTTGGAGTTTGACGTCCGTACCCCGGCCAGCCATGTTCGTCGCGACGGTGATCTGATCGCGCTCACCGGCAAGGGCGACGATCTCGGCCTCGCGCTCGATTTCGTTGGCATTGAGGACTTGGACTTTCATACCTTGTTGCCTAAGCATGCTTGCAAGAATATTCGACTTGTCGATCGAACGGGTTCCGATCAGTACGGGACGACCTTGGGCATGAACATCGCGGACCTCTTGAACGATCCTTTCGAATTTATCCAGCATGTCTTTGCAGACGATGTCGGCGAGTTTCTTGCGCTGTGGAGGACGATTCGTGGGGACTTGGAGGACGGGGGTTTTGTAGATTTTGCGGAGTTCCCCGGCACTGGTTGCCGCCGTCCCTGTCATGCCTGCTAGGTGCTTGTAACGCAGGAATAGATCTTGGACGGTGATCCGGGCGGCTTGTCCGGTGGGTACCGAGATTTCGACCAGGGCCTTGGCCTCGACGGCTTGGTGGATCCCGTCTCGCCATTTGCGACCTTCTGCAAGTCGCCCCGTGAACTCATCGACGATGACGATTTCGCCATCGCGGACGACGTATTGTCGATCGAGGTGGTAATCGCGAAGGACTCGGACGGCTCGTTCGATGTACTCGTAGAGATCGACCAGCGGAACGGTTCGAATCTCGTCGGGTCTTTGGAGCGAGCGAACGTGTTGGCGGCCTTTGGAAGTCAATTCGACCTTGCGGCTATCTTCTTCGAGCGTGAAATCGTCTTGGTAGATAAACTCGGCAGCGTGCTCGGATGCCCAGCGAAAGGTTGCAATGACCGCCTCGCGAGCTTCGTCTCCCAGCGAGCCGATAATCAGAGGCGTACGGGCTTCGTCGATCAGGATGCTGTCGGCTTCGTCGACCAGTGCAAAGTGCATCCCGCGCTGGACCGGTTGTTCGCCCGCGGAAGTCCACCGTTCGTTCGAGCCAGCTCCGAGAAAGTCGTTCACATTTCGGCCCTGGGCACGCATCAAGAGTCGGTCTCGGAGAAAGTCGAATCCGAATTCCTTCGCGGTTCCATAGGTCACGTCGGCCCCGTAGGCTTTGCGACGTTGGTCTTGGTTGTGGTCTGTGAGCACGATCCCAACTTTTAATCCCAGGGCATCAAAGAGCGGTCGCATCCAATCCGCATCGCGATGGGCCAGATAGTCGTTCACGGTGGCCAGGTGCGCACCTTTGCCAACCATCGAGTGGAGGACCAAAGGCAGAGTCGCTGTGAGTGTTTTTCCTTCACCGGTCTGCATCTCGGCAATGCAACCATGGAAAAGGCATACACCTCCGAAAATTTGGACATCGTAATGCCGCATGTTCAAGCTGCGACGCCCAGCCTCGCGGACCAGGGAGTAGCATTCCGGGAGGAGCGATTCGAGTGGTTCACCGCTTTTGGCGCGGTAGATCAAGGACAAAAACTCTTTGCGCAGCTGAGAGTCAGAGAGTGCTTTGCGGTTTTCTTCCCAGCCATTAACCGCACGGGCTTGCTCAAGCCATTGGTTGATTTTGTAGGTCCCGACGCCTGGGATCTTCCAGCCGGCTGCGACGTGCGGGCGGTAAGGGAGTTGCAACGGGACGTCTTTGCCCGAGTTGGCAACTGGTTTGTTGTTCATAGCTGGTTTGTCGTTCATCGCCGGTTTGGCTTGTAGTCTGCGGACGGTCGATCCAGGTCGATCCTGCCACCACAATTTTAACCAGCAAAACGCAAGCATTTAGGCCTGCTTTGGGACTTTGATCACTTTTCCCAAAACTCTCAGACCCGCGATTCGGCGGGAATCTAGGTCCGGGTGAGTTTGACAGCATTCTGTATGGCTTGGGTATTTTGTGAAAATTGTTCCTAATGTCCTTTTTTTTTCTTCAATGATGCCTCTGACGGCCGATCCAAAGATTCGAAAGGTGCGCTTGGTAACGCGTAGCGAGAATAAAATATGAGAATCAATCGAACCACCCTGACCTTGATCGTGGCCTCTCTGTGTGGAGTTGGGCCAACAATTGCTTACGGGCAAGACGCGTTGAGCGAGGCAGCTCGCTCGAGTGCAGGCCGCATAGGGGACGCAGTGGGCGTACCCAAAACCCAAGCTGGAGCGAGCCAATCGATCTCCGATGCTGGAGCGGTCAAGGCACCTGCGATGAGGAGCCCTTCGGACCGAGCTTCCGCAGGAGCTTATCCTGTCACGACCACTGCCCGTCCAAGCTACACAGCACCAGGACGCGGAGGCTCAGATTGCACATCTCCGGGTTGTACGACTCCTGGATGTGATTCTACCGGATGCGATGCAAGAGGTTCCGGCTCCATGGGATCTAGTGCCATGGGAGGCAAACTTTTTGGTGGCAGGTATTTGGGACAGGCCGGATCTTGCGACACCGGAGCATGTGGCTCGGGAGGTTCGTGCGGATCGAGCGGACTGCTGAGTGGCTTCGGTGGTGCTTGCGGTCTGGGTGCTGGCGGCATGGGTGGCAGTGGCTTGGGATGGGCCGAAACCGATACATTGCTTTGGTGGGGACGCGGGTTGACCAACTCGCCTGTGATAGTCGGTGGTAACAGCGCGACGGTCCTGCCAACGAATCCACTTTTGGGTGGATACGACAATCCGCTCGGAACCGACATGCTCTTGGGCTTGAGAGGCAACGTAGGCTTTTGGCTCGATGATTGCCAGAACTACGGCGTTGGCGGTCGGGGCTGGGGTTTGGTTTCCGATGGCAAGGAGCAAGTGATTACCAACGGTGGCAACTCGACGGGAATCGCGTTCTTCAACACGTCGCTCAATCAACCTGATACCTACGTCGTCAATCTAGATCGCGGTCCGTTTGGTAAGAACGTTGGCGAGATCGGGGTTCTCAACGACTTGGATGTCTACTCTGGCGATCTTTATGGTCGAGCACTACTGCTTGGAGATCGATGCAACCGCGTCGATTTGATCGGCGGTTATACATTCCTGAGACTTGATTCGGGATACCAACTCCGATCGAAGGTTGTCGATGGTTGGACCGATGCACCGCCACCGGTCACTACGGTGACGACGATCGTCGATCGATTTTCGACCAAGAACGAATTCCACGGCGGTCACGTTGGTCTTCAGTCGAACATCAACCGGGGTCGCTTTGGCCTGGGTTTGATGGGCAAGGTTGCCATGGGTAACATGTCATCGACAAGTGTCATCAGCGGCAACTACGAACAGATTCCTCCGTTGCCTTCGCAACCAGATCGCCAAAATCGCGGTCTGTTTGCTCAGTCGAGCAACATCGGCACGGTTTCTCGCGACGCGTTCACTTTCATCCCAGAGATGAATGCAAAGCTCAGATACCAACTTGGTCGTTTCCAAGTCGGAGTGGGCTACACGATCGTGGTTTTGCCTGAAGTCGCCCTGGCAGCTAGCCAAGTCGATACCAATGTCGATGCGTTCGGGATTGTCAGCCCACCAATCACCGCTCCGGTCAACCGATTCAATACCGAATCGTTCTACCTGCACGGTATCGACCTGGGTGTAACCTACAACTTCTAAGTTGCCTTGGGGAACGCTCGAACTCAAAAAATCAGCGAGATGTTTCGCAGCTTGGCTTCGAAACATCTCTTCGTTTCTACAGACCCTGGATTGGATATGGTACCTGTGATTGTTCACCGAATCGGCCAATGGTTGGACCAGTTCACCGAAGCGCTTCATTGCTGGGAAAGCCTCCTGTGCGATCTGCGGTCGGCTTATTTTCGACAGGACTCGGCGCAGGTATCAAGATTGCATGAGTCGGTCGAATCGGCCAAGCGAATGATGGTTGCAAACAAGTCCGAACGCGAGTCGATCTTGGCACAAGCTCACGAGCAAGGACTCCAGGCATCGAGTTTGCGGGAGCTTTCAAGATTGCTCGATGGCCAATGGCCGGCCCTTTGGACCCACCGAATCTTGGGTTTAGAAAATCAGATCTCACGCATCCAGCAATTGGGAGTGAGTCTTTGGATTCACACCTCCGAGTCGCGGGAGTTGGTCTCGGAGCTCTTGCAACTCTTAGGGGCCAAGAGCCCGCAGTTACCTCGCCAGTTGCACCCGTTGCATTCGTTGAAGGTCGATGCGGAGTCGATCGCAGATGACCAAGAGCCGGTGATTATTCCCTTCGAGCGCAAAGCAGCTTAGGTGTTTGCTTTCCTGGACTGACACTGGACGCTTGGATAACGAGGGACCGATCAGAGATTGCTGACTGGCTGCTTCCTGGCCTTCTTATTTGCGCCTTTCTGGTTTGCGCCTTTCTGGTTCGCAGGCGCATCGATAGCGCTGGGTGGAGCTTGTTGGGCGCTCCAGGAGTCCCACATGGCCTGCAATTTCTGGACTTCATCGGGTCGAGATCCGGCAAGATCGTTCGATTCGCTGAAGTCTTTTGCCAGATCGTACAGCTCCGGTTTGCCACTCCCTCCTCGCGACACGACCAGTTTGAGAT